>Ga0335074_10000400_pt1 | contig 63889 bp, 61 predicted proteins | sample Lox_Sample_23_FD_206715 | JGI IMG/M metagenome (GOLD analysis project Ga0335074, IMG submission 206715) | Soil microbial communities from Loxahatchee National Wildlife Refuge, Florida, United States - Lox_Sample_2.3 | ecosystem: Environmental > Terrestrial > Soil > Wetlands | place: USA...
TTTGGCATACTCGCGGCAGGCCTTCGCTTCCATGGGCGGCGCTTCGCCAGCGCCCTCCCCCTCCGGTAAGGCCCATTTTGGCGCGACGATACCCTCCCTGGTAAGATCTAGCTTGGCGCGATTCGCGCTGTTGACGGCTGACCCGGGTCGCCCCTATACTTAGGGGCTGTGTGCCGCCGGCAGGGCGGCCGATTTTTTCCTAGGAGTACGAGTCGACCATGAAGCGGACGTTCCAGCCGCACAACCGGCGCCGCAAGCGCGTCCACGGGTTCCTCGAACGGATGCGTACGAAGAACGGCCGCGCGGTTCTCGCGCGTCGCCGCAAGAAGGGGCGTCACCGGCTCAGCGTCTGATGCGGCCCTATGCCAGCCTGCGGCGCACCGCGGAATTTTCCCGGCTGCGCCAACGCGGCCGGCGCTTCTCGCTTGGCGCACTCACCGTCTACCGGGCCGACCCCTACAAGGCTGACCGCACCGCCGTCGTCGGCATCACCGTCGGTAGGCCGGTCGGCAAGGCGGTCGTCCGCAACAAAGTTCGCCGCCGCGTGGCGGCGATTTTGCAGCAGCTCCTGCGCGGCCGGCGCCTCCGGATGCTGGTGGTCGCCCGGCCGACGGCTGCCGCCGCGCCCTTCGCCCAGCTTCGAAACGAACTCGAGCGGGCATTGGTATAGGATTGACGTGCGGACGCTGCTGATGTTCTCGATCCGGCTCTACCAACGGCTCGTTTCGCCGCTGATCGGCCCGCGCTGCCGGTTCTATCCGAGCTGCTCGCAGTATGCGGCCGAGGCGATCCAGAAACACGGAGCCCTACACGGCACCGCACTCGCGCTGATGCGCGTCCTGCGCTGCCATCCGTGGCACCCGGGCGGCGTCGACCAGGTTCCCGATCGCGTGCCGCGTTCCATCGAAAGGTAATTTTTGCACCTCCTACTGGCAGGCTGGCTGGATCCGATCGTCTTCGGGATGTCGTGGCTGGTCAACGAGATCAACATTCCGCTGCACAATTTGGGCCTGAGCCTGGTCACGCTTGCGCTGATCCTGCGCGTCTTCTTCTGGCCGCTCAATGCAAAGCAGTTCAGTTCGATGATGGCAATGCAGAAAGTAGCGCCTAAGATCAAGGCGCTGCAGACCAAGTACAAGGGCGACAACCAGAAAATACAGCAGGAAACGATGGCGCTCTACAAGAGCGAGGGCGTGAATCCGCTCGCCGGTTGTCTCCCGATGCTGGTGCAGTATCCGTTCCTCATCAGCGTGTTCTACATGGTCATCCAGCACAAGGAGCTGTACGCACACACGAGCTTCCTGTGGGTCGGTTCGGCGCTCGCGGCACACACGCCGAAGATCTTCGGCGTCGCGCTCTTCGCGCCGAGCCTCGCGCAGGCCGATGCGGTTCTGCTCGTGCTCTACGGCCTCTCGATGTACTTGAGCATCCGATTCGGCACGATGCCCGCAACCGATCCATCGCAGGCGCAGACGCAAAAGATGATGGCGTTCCTCTCGCCGGCGATGCTCTTCTTCATCGGCTTCAAGTATGCGTGGCCGTCGGCGCTGGTACTGTATTGGCTCTGCTCCAACCTCTTCCAAATGGGGCAGCAGCTTTACATGCTGCGCCGTTTCCACGAACCGCTCTCGTTTCTCGATAGCACCCACGTCATTACCGAAAATATTCCGCCCGCCGCGGCGGCTCCGGCCGCGCTGACGAGCGGCAACGGTGCCTCGAAGCGCAAGAACAAGAAAGGCGCGAAATCCTAAGTCATGCTGTACGAAGACGATTACGAATACGAAGAACAACCGGCCAACATTCGCGACCGGCAGATTCCCGGAAAAACCACCGGTGAACGCACCGGCGCGAGCGGCGGCGGCGGCGGACGCCGTGGCGGAAGCGGCGGCGGCGGCGGTGGACGCCGCGGCGGCGGCGGCGGATACGGCAACCGGCGCGGCGGGGGCGGATACCAACATACGCCGCGCGAGCGCTCGACGCACGAGCTGCCCGACGACGCCAAGCCCGCGCGCGATCTGCTCGCTTCGATCTTGAATCAGATGGGGATGGAGCACGTCGACATCGGCTACATTCCGCGCAAAGAGGGCGAGTATCTCGAAGTCACCGGGCCGGATCTGGCGATGCTGATCGGCCGCCACGGCAACACGCTCGAAGCGCTGAACCTGATCTTCAACAACATCATCAACGCCGGCGTGCGCAACAACCGGCGCTACTACACGATCGACGCCGAAGGCTACCGTGCGCGCCGCGCCGATCAGCTCACCGACCTCGCGATTGCCAGCGCCGAGCGCGTATTACGCGACGGCAAGCCGCACAAACTCGAACCGATGCTACCCTCGGAACGCAAGATCGTGCATTTGGCGATCGCCGACAATCCGGCCGTTCGCACCGAGTCGGAGGGCGAAGAGCCCGAACGCTGCGTGGTGATCTTCCCGACGTAGACGTATCTCATGTATGAACGCACGCAACACGCCCGCTGGATGTGGTTCATTCTTCTGGCGGCGCTGCCGCTGGTCGTGGCGTGGGGACTCAGCCCGAGCATCGCAACCCTAGCGCCCGCGATCGCGGTGGTGGTTCCGATCGTTGCAATCCTCGCGATCTTCGCGCGGCTCACGATTCACGTCGACGGCGAGGCGGTTTCGTGGTACATGGGATGGGGTTGGCCCGCCGGTGCGATTGCGCTGCGCGATATTGCCGGCGCGGAGCTCACGAGTACGAATTTTCTCGAGGGCTGGGGGATTCACTATACGATCTGGCACGGCTGGCTCTGGAACGTCGGCGGATTCCGGGCGGTCGAGATCACCAAGACCGACGGCCGCCGGGTAACGCTCGGAACGGACGATCCGCAAGGACTCTTGCAGGCTATCGAACGATTCCGCCAAGGTGCCGCGTAACGCTCGACTCGCGCTGCTGCTCCTGGTGTTGTGTGCGTGCACCCGCGCCGGCGCTGGATGGGGCACGCCCGGCGATGTGCGCATCGGCTATCTCGGCACGATCTACACGCTCGATCCGCTGATCGCGTTCGGGCAGCGCCTGATCGATCTCACCCAACTCTACGCCCAGCCGTTGGTCGGCATCAGCCCGCAGAACCGCGCGATTCCGATTCTGTGCACGGCGGTGCCGAGCGTGGCGAACGGCGGCATCTCGCGCGACGGCCTCACGATCACCTATCATCTGCGGCGCGGCGTGCGCTTCGCCGACGGCGTGCCGTTCACGTCGCGCGACGTCGCATTCACTTACCGCGCGATCCTCGACCCACGCAATCCGGTCACCGAGGCCGAGCCCTACCGGCGCATCGCCTCGCTGACGACACCCGATCCCTACACCGTGCGCATTCGGTTGAAGCATCCGTGGTCGGGTGCGGTGCACGAACTCTTTGCCGCAACCGATTACGTTTACGGCATCTTGCCGGCGCACGCATTTCACGACGACACCGATCTCGTGCACGCGACCGCGTGGAACGAAAAGCCGTTCGGAACCGGACCCTTTCGCGTGACGCAGTGGAACCACGGCGACTCGGTCGTTTTCGGCCGCAATCCCTACGCCTGGCAGCCGCCCAAGCTGCAGCGCGTGATCGTGAAGATGGTCGCCGACGAGAACTCGGCCTACGTCGATCTGCTCGCGCATGCGATCGACTTCACCGACATCACCTATGACCAGGTGGCGCGCGCCCGGGCCGCGCCCGGGATTGCGGTCGTTGCGGTTGCGCGCAACGAAGTCGACGACGTCGAATTCCAAACCGAACATCTGCGCGATCTCGCCGTGCGCCGCGCGCTATCGTACGCGATCGACCGGGCGGGCATTGCGCGGACGGTTTATCATGGCTACAGTCCCCTCGCCACGACCGAGATCGCGCCGCTCTTTCCGGAACACGATGCCGCCATTGCCGCGCCGCCGTTCGATCCGGCGCGTGCGCGTGCATTGCTGCGCGGCCGGCACGTCAGCGCGCGCATCACCTTCAACCTCTCGGAGAACGTCTATAAGACGGTGGCGACGGTGATCCAAGCCGACCTGCGCGCGGTCGGCGTCGATGCAACACTCGACGGCGCAACGCCCAGCCTACTCTACGCGCCGCCCGCGAACGGCGGCATTCTCTACGACGGGAAATTCGATCTGGAGATCGGTGGCTGGTACGGCGGGCTCGATCCGGAAGCGTCGGAGCCTTGGGTCTGCGCCAACCGCGCGCCGAACGGTCCGAACGTCGCGCGCTGGTGCGATGCGCGCTACGACGCCGCGTTTGCTGCCCAACAGCGCACGCTCGATCCGGCGGTACGCACGAAGCAGTTCGCGCTGATGCAAGCGCGCATCGCGAATCAGGTGCCGCTGATTTTCCTGGTCTATCGCACCGAATTCGAAGCGATCAATCCGGCGCTGCACGGCTTCGCACCGAACATGCTCTACAACTTCGGTCAGACGCAGGACTGGTCGCTGCCGTGAACGAGACCGTTGCGGCGCTGGCAACGCCGCCCGGGCGAGGCGCGATCGCGATCGTGCGCGTAAGCGGTCCGCAGGTGCGTGCAATTGCCGCGCGCATCGTGCCGGCGGCTGCGCTACAGCCACACTACGCCTGCTACACCGCGATCGTCGACGAAGGCGGCGAGCTCATCGATCGCGGCGTCGCGATCTTTGCCGCCGCACCGCACAGCTATACCGGCGAGGATACGCTCGAGCTGCAGATTCACGGCTCGCCGGTGATCGCGCGCGAGGTGCTGCGCGCGCTCTTCGCTTTCGGAGCGCGTCTGGCCAACCCGGGCGAGTTCACACAGCGCGCGTTCATGCACGGCAAAATGGATCTGCCCGCGGCCGCGGCGGTCGCCGACGTGATCGAAGCGGAGACGCGCTCGGCCGCACGCGCGGCGCTCGCCAATCTCGGCGGCGGGCTTGCGAACGAAATCAACGCGCTGCGCGCGCAGTTCGCCGCGATCGTTGAGGATTGCAGCGGCGCGATCGATTTTCCCGAGGAGGTTCCGGATCCGGATCGCACGCGCATGCTGAACGTGCTCGATACGACGATCGCGCAACTGCAGCGCTTGCAGCGCGAGGGCGACGTGGGACGGCTGGTACGCGAGGGCGTGAGCGTCGCGATCGTCGGGCCGGCGAACGCGGGCAAGTCCTCGCTCCTCAACGCGTTGCTGGGTGAAGAGCGTGCGATCGTCTCGGAGATTGCCGGCACCACGCGCGATACGATCGAGGAGTCGATCGCGATCGACGGCGTGCGCGTGCGGCTGGTCGATACCGCCGGCATTCGTGAACACGCCGACCGGTTGGAAGCAGCGGGCATCGAGCGTTCCCGGCGTGCGCTCGCCGGGGCGCGCATCGCGCTCCTCGTGCTCGATGGGTCCGCTCCGCTTTCGGACGAAGCGCGCGCGCTGCTGGCGCAGACCGCCGCGCGCGAACGCGTCATCTTCTTCAACAAGGCCGACCTGGGTGAGGCAGGCGCGCGCGAAGCGGCGGTGCCGGACGCGATTTCGGGCAGCGTGTACGAAGCGGGAACGATCCGCTTGCTGCGCGCGGCGCTGGCGCGGGTGGGGTGGAACAGCGAAGTTCCCGATCTCGAGCACCCACATCTGGCCTCGGCCCGGGAGTTCGACGCGGTGAACGCGGCGCTGCGCGCGCTCGAGGCCGCCGGCGAAACGCTGCGCGGCGGGCAACCGATCGATTTGATCGTGGGCGACTTGCAGGAGGCCTATGCTGCGCTCGGGCACGTCACCGGAGACGTCGCAGCCGACGACGTGTTGACCGGCGTCTTTGCTCGCTTCTGCATCGGAAAATAGGAGTATCGCACATGCTTCACGCTCTGGCGCGCAACTGGTGGGCACTGCTGATCCGGGGCATCATCGCGGTCATCTTCGGGCTATTGGCGTTCTTTTGGCCCGGGGCCACGGGCTTCGCGCTGGTGATACTCTTCGGTGCCTGGGCCTTCGTTGACGGCATCTTCGCCTTGATCTCCGCGATTCGCGCGGCGGAGGCGCACCAACGCTGGATCGCATTCGCGATCGAGGGCGTCATCGGCCTGATCATCGCGGCGATCGTGTTCTTCCATCCGCTGATCGCGGCGATCGCGCTCTATATCACGATCGCGGTCTGGGCGGTGCTGACCGGCATCCTCGAGATCGTGGCCGCGTTCCAACTGCGCAAGATGATCCCGGGCGAATGGCTGTTGATTCTCAGCGGCATCGTCTCGGTCGCCTTCGGGGTGCTGCTCGTCATCTATCCGCTGATCGGCGTGCTGACGGTGATCTATCTGATCGGCGCGTACGCGATTCTCTTCGGCGTGCTGATGATCGGCTTCTCGTTCCGCTTACGCTCGCACGTGCACGGACCGGCTTAGCCGCCGCCGGGGCCGCCGCCGGGACCCGCGCAGTGGTAGTCGAGCGTGGTGCTGCAGGCTTTGATCGTTTGCGTCGTGCTGCGCGTGATCTTGTAGTCGAACTGCTGCGGCGGCACGTCTTTCGATTGCACGGTGATGGTGTAGTGTCCGGGCTTGAGATTGTTCAGGGTGAACTTGCCGCGCGAATTGGTTGAAGCGCGGGCGGTGCTGGGTCCGGTGGCGTTCACCTGGACGGCCGTGAGCGGCTGATTTGTCGTCTGATCGAGCAGCGTGCCCCAAAAGGTGACCAAGGCAAGCGCGAAGCCGGCGATGCCGCGGATGTAAGCGTTAGACATATCTGCTAGACTACCAGATTGTGAATAGGCGTGGTGATGACGCCGGTGTCATCGTCGTCGGGGGAGGTCACGCGGGCGTCGAAGCGGCCCTGGCTTCCGCGCGCCTGGGCGTGCCGACGCTGCTGGTGACCGGCGATCCGGAGAAAATCTGCACGCTTCCGTGCAATCCGTCGATCGGCGGCAGCGCCAAAGGCCAGCTGGTGCGCGAGATCGACGCGCTCGGCGGTGCGATGGCGAAGATGGCCGATCGCTGCAGTCTGCATGCGCGCTTCCTGAACGAGAGCAAGGGCCCGGCAGTGCGCGCGCTGCGCCAGCAGATGGACAAGCCCGCCTACGCGCGCCTCGCGCTCGCGGTGTTGCGCGCCCAGCCGAGCCTGACGATCGTGCAGGGGCTGGTCGAAGATCTGATCGTGGAAGCGGAAGCGGTGCGCGGCGTCGCGTGCGCGGACGGCGCGCGTTACGTTGCGCGCAGCGTCGTACTCGCGACCGGAACGTTTCTCGGCGGTAAAACTTTTCGCGGCAGCGTGGTGCAGGCCGAAGGGCGGTTCGGTGAAGCGCCCGCGATCGGACTTGCGCACGCGCTGCGCCGGCTCGGCTTTCCCACCAAACGATTGAAGACCGGGACGCCGCCGCGCATCGACAAGCAGAGCGTCGATTACGACGCGATGTTGATGCAGTCGCCGAGTACGCAGCCGCTGTTGTTTTCGTACACGAGCGCAAAGGAATTCGCGGGTCCGCAAGTGCCGTGTTATATCACCGAAACCAACGCGCGCACGCACACGCTGGTGCGCGACAACTTGCTCTATTCGCCGCTCTACGGATTGGATTTGATCGAAGGGATCGGCCCGCGCTACTGTCCGTCGATCGAAGACAAAGTGGTGAAATTCGCGCACAATCCTTCGCATCAGCTCTTCATCGAACCCGAAGGGTGGAACGAGCCGACGCTCTACGTCGGCGGATTTTCCACGTCGCTGCCGGCCGAGATTCAACTCGAGATGCTGCACACGCTGCCTGGATTGGAAGAGTGCGTGATGCTGCGCGCCGGCTATGCGGTGGAATACGACATGGTGCCGCCGACGCAGTTGCATGACACGCTCGAAACGCGCCGCATCGACGGCTTGTATCACTGCGGACAAATCAACGGAACCTCGGGATATGAGGAAGCGGCGGCGCAAGGATTGATTGCCGGCGTCAACGCGGCGCGTGCCGCGCTCGGGCGCGAACCGCTACGCCTCGCGCGCAGCGAAGCGTACATCGGCGTGTTGATCGACGATCTGGTGACCAAAGGCGTCGACGAACCCTATCGCATGTTCACCTCGCGCGCCGAGCATCGGGTGCTGCTGCGTCACGACAATGCGGACACGCGGCTTACGCCGGTTGGCCGGCGCGTCGGGCTCGTTGACGATGCGGACTGGGATGCGTTCGAGCAGCGGCAAGCGGCGTTGCGCGAAGCGATCGTGCGTGCCGAACGCACGCGCGTGCGGGCGGAACGGATTCGGGATCAACGGTTCGAGGCGGGGGCGACGCTGGCCGACGCGCTGCGTCGCCCGACGCTCGCGTACGAGGACGTCGCCGAGCGGTTCGAGCCGCCGCTGACGCCGGAAATCGGCGAACGCCTGGCGATCGAGCTCAAGGTCGCCGGCTACGTGCGCCGCCAGGAACTCGCTATCGAGCGCGCCGCCAAAACCGAGCGCGTCGTGATTCCGGTGAATTTTGACTATGCCGAAATTTCGGCACTCTCACGAGAAGCACGCGAGAAATTGAGCGCGCAGCGTCCACGCACGCTCGGCGCGGCGAGCCGGATTCCCGGCGTGACGCCGGCCGATGTCGCGATCGTTGGGCTCTACGTCGAGCGTGAGCGACCTTCGCGCGCTTCTTGAGGCGGGCGGCGCTCCGAGCGAGCATCTCGATCGCCTCACGCGGTACGGCGAAGCGGTTCTTGAGGCAAATCGCCGCTTCAACCTGACCGGGGCGAAGACGGCGGCGGAATTCGCACCGCACATCCTCGATAGCCTCAGCATCGCGGGGCTGGTTCGCGAGTCACTGGTCGACGTCGGTTCGGGCGGCGGCCTGCCCGGTATTCCGCTGGCGATCGTGATCGGCGTGCCGGTCACGCTGATCGAAACGACGGTGAAAAAAGCGCGCTTTCTCGAGGCGACGCTGCGTGAACTGGGTCTGCAGGGCGCGGTCGTGGCCGAGCGGGCCGAGGTGGCCGGGCACGACCAGCGCTTGCGCGAGCGCTTTGCGACCGGCACGGCTCGCGCGGTGGCGAGCCCGCCGACGGTGGCCGAGCTGGTCCTGCCGCTGCTGGCAATCGGCGGAGCGGCCGTGCTGCAGCGCGGCTCGATCGACGAACGCGAGCGGCACGCGCTCAGCGATGCGGCGCTGATGCTCGGCGGTCAAGTTGAGAGCGAGATGTCGCTCGAGGGCGAGCGGCGCGTGATCATGGTGCGCAAGGTCTCGGCCACGCCTTCGCGCTTTCCGCGCCGGATCGGCGTGCCCGAGAAGCGCCCGCTCTGCCTTTAAACGTGCGTGAGCGCGACGGCTTGCAGAAATCCCCGAAAGAGCGCGCCGGAAAACGGTTCGTCCAAACCCATCCGCTCGGGATGCCACTGTACCGCGGCGAGCCACGGTTTTCGCATCGGCTGGCTCCATTCGATCGCTTCGATCGTGCCGTCGGCGTGGCGGGCAGCAATTTGGAGGCCGCGTCCCACCGCCGCGACGGCTTGATGGTGGGTGGACGTCACTTCGCCGGCGCTTTCACCCACCAGAATCGAGAGCGCCGAGTAGGGTTCGCAGGTAATGAGGTGGCGCTGCTCGTCGTCGAGCTGGTGATTCGCGAGGGCCGGGATGTCGGGGACGAGGGTGCCGCCGGCGTAAACGTTGAGTAACTGCATCCCGCGGCAGATAGCGAGCATCGGGAGGCGGCGGGCAAAGGCGGCATCGAGGATGTCCCACTCGACCTCATCGCGCCCAGGGTAGATGGTGCAGACGTTCTCGCTGTCGATGAAACCGTAGCGGTGCGGTTCGACGTCGGCGCCGCCGGTGAGGATCAGGCCGTCCATCGTCTCGATCGCCGCGCGATCGGTATCGCGGTCGGCGCCGGCGAGCCAGAACGGCTGAACGTCGATGTTCGCCTGCTCGGATGCGGCAAGCAGCGCGCCTGCATAAAGGCGATACTTCGGGTCCCCTTGATCGTAGCTGAGCCCGATCTTCATTCCGCCGATGACGTTCGGCGCACGCTCCCTTGTCACCCCGAGCCCTTCGCCTCAGTAACATCCGCGCGAAACGCGTTCCACGTGAAACTGGCCGGTGTTCCACGTGAAACTGGCGGCTTTCGAACGCTGGTACCATAGGAGGCGATGTATCAGCCCCATCCGCTCGACGCGCGGCTCGCGCAAGCCCTGGCACCGGGAGCGCTCTACGCGGTCGGCGGGCGCGTGCGCGACGAGATCCGCGCGGACCTCGAAGGCGTCGAGCTGCCCGCCAAGGACCTCGACTACGTCGTCACCGGCCTCGCCCTCCAGGAGCTGACCGCGCGCCTCGAAACCCTCGGCCGGGTCGACCTGGTCGGCGCCGCCTTTGCGGTCGCCAAGCTGACCACCGGCGGGCTCACGGTCGACGTCGCCTTGCCCCGACGCGAGCGTTCGACCGGGCATGGCCATCGCGAGTTCGAGATCCAGAGCGGGCCCGACATTCCCCTCGAGGACGACCTCGCCCGGCGCGACTTCCGCATGAACATGATCGCCCGCGCCCTCCCTTCCGCCGAGCTGGTCGACCCCTACGGCGGCCAAGCCGATATCGCCGCCCGCCGGATCGACATCCTCACGCCGGCCGCCTTCGAAGAAGACCCGCTGCGGATGCTGCGCGCCGCCCAGTTCGCCGCGCGGTTCGGCTACGAGCCCACGCCGGCCACGATCGCGGCGATGCGAGCGGCCGCGCCGCTGGTGCGCACGGTCGCGCCCGAACGCATCCACGACGAGCTGCAAAAGCTCTTCGCGCTGGCTCCCCGGCCCTCGGTAGGGCTGGAACTCCTGGCGGAAACCGGCGTGCTGGCCCAGTTTTGGCCGGAACTCCTCGAGGGCGTGGGCGTAGAACAGAACGAGTGGCATGCTTATGATGTCTGGCAACACAACCTGGCGACGATGGACGCGACGCCGCCGGGCGACGCCGTGCTTCGCCTAGCTGCTTTGCTCCACGATATCGGCAAGCCCCGGACGAAGGAGGGGCCGCATTTCTACCGCCACGAGCAGCTCGGCGCCGAAATGGCGGCGGCGATGCTGCGCCGGTTGCGGTTTGCGAACGAGACGATCGAGACGGTCGAGCAGCTCGTGCGCCAGCACATGTACGTCCAGGATCCCGACTTGAGCGACGCCGCGATCCGCCGCTTCATCCGGCGCATCGGACCGGATCGGCTGGCGCGGCTGTTTGCCGTGCGCCGTGCCGACATCGTCGGATCGGGTCTGCCCAAACGCGACGATTCGAACGAGCGTTTCGAAGCGCGCGTCTGGCAAGAAGTGCAGCGCAAGCCTGCATTTTCGATAGCCGACCTTGCGATCGACGGCGACGACGTGATCGCAGCGATGGTTGCACGCGGATTTGCAGCGCCCGGATTTCATGGCGATGCGCGTGTCGGCGCAGCGCTGCGGTGGTTGTTCGAGCAGGTCACGGACCACCCCGGGCGTAACGAGCGCCAAACCCTCCTCGCACTCCTGGACGGCCACTTAGCCGTTCTTGACAGAGCCATCGGTTGAGTCGGATTATCGCCCTCGTAAATCAAAAAGGCGGCGTCGGCAAGAGCACGACAGCCGTCAATCTCGGTGCCGCGCTGGCTGTTGAAGGCCGGCGCGTTCTCGTCGTGGATTGCGATCCGCAAGGCAACACGACGACCGGATTCGGCATCGAAAAACACGGCATGCAGCGCGACATCTACAATGTGCTGCTGCAAGAAGCCAACGTCGACGAAGTCGCGGTGCGCACCGAGATCGACACGCTCACGCTCGTTCCGGCAACGATCAATTTGGCCGGCGCGGAAATCGAGCTGGTCTCGGCGCTGTCGCGCGAAACCCGCCTGCGCCAAGCGCTGCTCCCGATCGCGACGCGGTACGATTTCGTCTTGATCGACTGTCCGCCGTCGCTCGGATTGCTCACGATCAACGCGCTCACCGCGGCCGAAGAGATCATCATTCCGGTGCAGGCCGAATACTACGCACTCGAAGGCCTCTCGCAGCTCACCGCGGTCGTGCGCCGCGTGCGCGAAGCGCTCAATCCGACGCTGCACGTGAGCGGCGTGCTGGTAACGATGTTCGACGGGCGCACGCGTCTCGCGCTCGAAGTGCTCGACGAGCTCGAAAAATTCTTCCCCGAGCAGATGTTCAAGACGCAGATTCCGCGCAACATCCGCCTGTCGGAAGCGCCCTCGTTCGGCAAACCGGTGATTCTGTTCGACGTGAAGAGCCGCGGTGCGCAAGCCTATATCGCTCTGGCGAAAGAATTGCTCGGAGCGCACGCAGCCGTATGAGTCAGCCCAAACGCGGCTTGGGCAAGGGTCTGGGTGCGCTGCTCGGCGACGCGCCGATGCCGACGTCGGCAATCGCACAGGATACGCTGCGCGAGATTCCGGTTGCGCGCATCACGCCCAATCCGTTTCAGCCGCGCAAGCATTTCGACGCCGCGGCGATGGACGATCTGCGCAGCTCGATCGGCGAGTACGGCGTGCTGGTGCCGATCATCGTGCGCCGGCGCGGCGAGAATTTCGAACTGGTCGCAGGCGAGCGGCGCTGGCGCGCGTGCGCGGCGCTGGGACGACCCACGATTCCGGCGATCGTCCGTGACTCCGACGATCGCGACACGCTCGAAGTCGCAATCATCGAAAATCTGCAGCGCGAAAATCTCAATCCGATCGAAGAAGCGGCCGGCTTTTCGAGCCTGATGGACGAGTACGGCTTCACCCAGGAAGATCTGGCGCAGCGCCTGGGCAAGAGCCGCCCGGCGATCGCGAACGCGCTGCGTTTGCTCGCGTTACCGGATGCGATCAAAGCCATGCTCGCCGACGGACGTCTCACCGCCGGACACGGCCGCGCGCTGCTCGCCGCGCCGGCCGGGGACCGGCTCAAGCTCGCCCAGCGCGCAATCAAAGACGGGCTCTCGGTGCGCGCGCTCGAGCGGATCGCCGGCGCGGTAAAAGCGCTTCCGCCCGATCGCCTGCGCGAACTCTCGCCCGACGAAGCCGACTTCGAAGCCCGCTTGCGCGAACGGTACGGCACGCACGTCGCGCTGGTGCGCGGAGGCAAGGGCGGCAAGATCGAGTTCCGCTTTTCCAGCGAGGCCGAATTGCTGCGCCTCTCCGATCTGTTGCTCGACCGATGATTCCCTTTACTCGCTTCATGACCGTCGCGATGTTCGCAGCGATCTGCTTCGTCTTGATCGTTCCGCTCGCGATTCAGCGTCACCAAATGTTCATCGCGATCGGTGTTCCGGTGCTCTTTGCCATCTATCTCGTCGCGAATTTCGTGCTGTGGCGACGGATGAAGCGCCGATCGTAGCGCCGACCCGCACCGAACGCGCGGCGCGCCTGCACGGCATCTACGCGATCGTCAACGCGGACGAACGCGCGCTCACGCTGGCGCAGGCGGCGCTCGACGCGGGCGTGCGCGTGGTGCAATATCGCGCGAAATCCGGTATCGACGCGACGCAATTGCAGACGTTGCGCGCGCGCACGCGCGCGCTCGGTGCGCTCTTGATCGTCAACGACGACTGGCGCGCGGCGCTGGCGTTCGATTGCGACGGCGTGCATCTGGGGCCGGACGATGAAGGGTTTGCCGCGGTCGCGCCGGTGCGCGCGGTGCTGGGCGAACGGTTGATCGGGCTTTCCTGCGGGAGCGTTGCCGAAGCGGAGCGCGCCGGCGAAGAAGACGCGGATTATCTCGGCGTGGGGTCGGTCTACGCGACCGGTTCCAAAGCCGACGCAGGCGAACCGATCGGCATCGAGGGTTTGCGGCGCGTGGCGGCGGTGAGCCGCTATCCGGTGGCCGCGATCGGCGGCATCGGCGCCGCGCAGCTCGGCGAAGTGTGCCGCAGCGGCGTGGCGATGGCGGCGGTCATCTCCGCGCTTGCGAGTGCGAGCGATGCGCGTCGCGCGGCGCGCGCGCTGGTGGAAGCGTGGAATGCCGGCGCGTGATTTCGAAGGCACGTTTCGCGTGCTGCGGGCGCTGCTCGAACCGTACGCGCCGCGCCTGCACGCGGCGCAGGACACGGCGAGCTTTTACATGCTCGACGGCGAGTACGTGCCCGCGTTCAAGCGCGCGATGCCGTTCGGGGGCGTGCAGATCCGCCGCGCCTACGTCAGCTTTCATCTCTTGCCGGTCTACTCGCATCCGGAATTGCTCGGGCGGATCAGCGATGCGCTGCGCCGGCATCTGCACGGGAAGTCGTGCTTCAACTTCGTGCGGCCGGAGCGCGAGCTGCTGGTCGAACTCTCCGCGCTGGTTGATGCGGGGTTTGATCTCTACGCGCGATTGGGGTGGGTGAAGTGACCACGGTGCTCTCGATCGGGACGACGCACCCGTGGAACATCGCCGGCGTGGGGCTCGATCTGCGCATCGGCGCGGAGCTGGGCGTGCGGGTCCTCACCGTCGTGTGCGCGGTCAGCGCGCAGGACGCGCATGGCTTGCACGCGCTGCATCCGGTGCCGCGCGCGGTGATCGAAGCCGAGCTCGCCTCGATTCCGTGGGATCGCGTCGACGCGGTGCGAATCGGCGCGGCCGGATCGGCCGAAGCGGTCTACGCCCTGGCCGAGGCGGTGCGCGTTCCGGGCATTCCGGTCGTGGTCGATCCGGTCTTCGCGGCGACCCGCGGCGGCGAATTCGCCGACGAGGCCGCGATCCGCGCGATCCACGATAGGCTGCTGCCGATGCCGACCGCGATCCTGACGCCGAATCTCGCCGAAGCCGGCGTGCTGCTCGGCGGTTTGCGCATCGAACGCGCCAACCTCGAGGATGCTGCCGCGCAGTTGCAGGCGCGCGGCGCGCGGGGCGTGCTGCTCAAGGGCGGGCACCTCGCGGGCGCACCGGTCGACGTGCTCGCAAGCGCCGCGGGCGTCGAAGTTTTCGAGGGCGAACGCATCGCCGGCGAGATGCGGGGAACGGGCTGCACGCTCGCGATGGCGCTGGCCTGCGCGCTCGCGGGGGGCGAGACGCTCGTCGACGCGGTGATCTTCGCGCGAGGTTTCGTGCGTGAGAAAATCGCACAAGCCAACCCATGACCAGCGCTACCCTTGCCAAACCGCGGGTGATGTCGGGAATGCGTCCGACCGGCGGCCTTCATCTCGGCCACCTGGTCGGCGTGCTCACGCAGTGGGCGACCTACTGCGAGACCGCCGAGGCGTTCTTCGAAATCGCCGATCTGCACGCGTATACGACCGGGTTCGAGGATCCGCAAGCGATTCGCGACGCGCGCATCGAGATGGTCGCGGTGTGGCTGGCCGCCGGCGTCGACGCCCACAAAGCGACGATCTACCTGCAGTCGGCGGTGCCGGAGATCATGGAACTCTACACACTGCTCTCGATGATCACGCCGGTTTCGTGGCTCGAGCGCGTGCCGACCTACAAGGGGCAAATCGAAGCGCTGGGGTCGCAGATCGCAACCGTCGGCTTTCTGGGCTATCCGCTCTTGCAGCTGTGCGACGTTGCCGTGGTGCGCGGCGAACGCGTGCCGGTCGGGCGCGACCAGGTCGCGCACCTGGAGTTCGGGCGCGAAGTCGTGCGGCGATTCAATTATCTCTACGGCGAGGGCGCGCAGGTGCTGGTGGAACCGCATCCCACCCTGACGGAATTCGCCGAAATCCCCGGCACCGACGGGCGCAAGATGTCGAAGTCGTACGACAACGCAATTCTGATTGCCGACGACGACGCGGCCACGACGGCGAAAGTGCGCGGCATGATCACCGACCCGCAGAAGATCCGGCGCGGAGACCCCGGGCGCCCCGAAGTGTGTCCGGTCTTCGCCTTGTGGAAATTCGTCAATCCGCTCAAAGTGGACGGCATCGCGGCCGAATGCCGCAGCGGCGCGCTGGGGTGCGTGGCCGACAAGAGCGACTTCGCCGACCAGCTCAACGAGTATCTGCGCCCGGTGCGCGAACGCCTCGCCCTTTACCGCGCCGATCCCGCCCAGGTCGAGCGCATCATCGACCAGGGAACCGCGCACGTGCGCGAGATCGCCGCGTCGGTGATGGCCGACGTGCGTCGCGCAATGCGGTTGTAAACGCAAGGCCCGGTCGCTTACTCACGCCGGGCCTTATCTTGTGGGTCCATATGTACCGCTCTTATGGTACCGCCGCCGATGGCGGGCTAAACGTCTCGACACGTTCGTCGAGATTTCGCACGATGATGTGAGCCATGATAGCACCATGATAGCATGATCGACGCCGGTAGGCGAGTCGCCCTTCTTGTCGGGCGACCGGAAGATCGCGCCGTTGGTGCGCGCGGTGCGAATCATTAGCGGACTCTGAGGAAAAGCTGCTAAGTATGCGGATGACGTGAACGTGCGATCAATTGGATACGAGTGCTGGTGGTGACGGCGTTCGCGCTTTACGCGATCGCGTTTTTCGGCGTGGCGCGTTGTCCTGATTCCCGGCGCGGTGCTCGCGCTGTGGGGAAACGATCCGCGGTACGCGCTCGTGCGGGAATCAGCGCTCACCTCGGTGGCGAGAGGCGCCGACGCTCGCCCTGCCGTAGAGGTTCTTTACCGCAATGATAACCGAGGGCCGGGAGCAGGCGTCATTCGCATCGGAGCCTATCGAGGGCGCCGGTTTACGCGTGTCTTGCGTCATCCCGGCGTATCGTGCCGCGCGGACCGTCGTCGAAGTCGTGCAGCAAGCGCTGCTCTACGCCGATGAGGTGATCGTCGTCGACGATGCGTGTCCCGAAGGTTCGGGTGCGGCGGTCGCCGCCGCGTACGGCGATGACGCGCGCGTGCACGTTGTCCTTCGCTCGCGCAATGGCGGGGTGGGCGCGGCAACCAAAAGTGGGATCGATGCCGCGCTGCAGCGCGGCGCGGACGTCATCGTAAAACTTGATGCTGACGGACAGATGGACGCGGCGTTCATTGGAGACATCCGTGAGCTCTTTCTCGAAAATCCGTCTCTGGCGTACGTCAAGGGAAACCGCTTTTTCGATTCAGGCGCGCTGCGGAAAATGCCGAAGGTGCGCTTCCTTGGAAACGCGATCCTGTCGCTCATGGCGAAGTGGGCTTCGGGCTATTGGAACATCATCGATCCGACAAACGGATACGTGGCGTTCAAAGCGCCGGTTTTGCAAGTGCTGGATTGGCGCTCGTTCGGCAACTCGTACTTCTTCGAACTTTCCGTTCTGTGCGAGCTCGGACTGAAGCGCCTTCCGATCGCCGAACTCGAGATGCCGACGATTTACACGTCGGCTCCAAGCTCGCTGTCGCTGACGCGCGTAATATTCGAGTTCCCGCCGCGGCTCGTGCGCGCACTCGCAAAGCGCATACTGCTCCAATATTTCATCTTCGACGTAAACCTCGGAACGATTTATTTCGTCGTTGGTACGCTGCTGGCGCTTTTCGGCCTGATATTCGGCGGCTTTGAGTGGGTTCAAAGCATCATAACGAACGTGCCGCGAGCAACCGGGACGGTCATGTTAGCGGTATTACCGTTCTTGATGGGGTTCCAGCTACTTCTCAATGCGCTGATGTATGACGTGCAATTCTCGCCCCGAACCCAACACGAACTCAAAGTTCATCGAGTGACCTGGCCCGAATCGCGGTCAAGGAAACAGTGAAGCAGCGCGAGTTTCTCTTTAGCGACCCCAGTCTCGCTCGCGCTGCCATCGGTTCCACGGAGTGGTTTGAGCAACAACGTGTGCTAATTGCGTCGCGTCCTCTCGTAAAGCGAACATACGAATCATGGTACCGAATGATGTTGGGTGATGCGGCGACTGTTCCCATCGGCAGCGACGGCGCAATCCTGGAGATTGGAAGCGGCTCGGGATACGTGAAGACTGTCGACGCCTCGGTCATCACTTCAGATATCGTGGAAGGCCATTCCGACATGGTGGTCGATGCGCATTCACTGCCCTTTGGCGATGCCTCCCTGCGCGCAATTTTACTGACACACGTGTTTCACCACATCCCGGATGTTTCGCAGTTCCTCGAGGAAGCTGACCGTGTGCTTGTTCCAGGCGGCGTCATTAGCATGATCGACGTAGCACGCAGCACGCTCGCAAAAATACTCTTCGGCAAGTTTCATCCCGAGGCGTACGATGAAAGCGCCCGGCAGTGGAAGCTGGACACTAGTCAACCGCAGGGAGGCGCAAATCAGGCACTCTCCTGGATTGTGTTTACACGGGATCGCGCGGTCTTCGAGCAGCGGTTTCCAACGCTGCGGATAGAGAGTATCGAGCCGCTCCCTTGGTTAGCGTACCTCGTGTCGGGCGGCGTAACGCGACGTAACTTTGTTCCGAATCGAATCGCGCCGCTGATAGCTGCGGTCGACGGAGCCACACAAGGCTGGGCGCGACTGTGCGCTCTGCACTGGCACATCCGAATTCGAAAGATCGCGGCTACGTGATCGATCCGGCGCGTAACGCCGCCACGGCTTCAGACGCCACGCGTCGTGCGTTGGCCATGAGCGTCAATGTGAGGCCTTTGGCGGGCAACGCGTTCCACGTCGAAGAGTCCGCGAGGAAGACACGCTCGCAACCGCGCAGCCTTCCGCTTCCCTCGGACTGCAGCGGTGCCCGGTCGTTGCGGCTCGGAATCGTCCCGGCATAGTGGATGCTCGAGCCGGCGGGGGTCGGAAATTGACCGAGCTTGACGCAGCCGAGATCGCGGAGGCAGCCCTCGAATCCCGCCAGGTCGTGCGCGATCGCTGAGCGTTCGTCGGCAGAAACCTCATACTGTGCGTCGAGGATGTCGGTGCCGGGCCTCAGCGATATCCACTTATCCGCTGAGGGCCGTTCCGGATGATGCACGCCGACGATCGTCAGTGACGTTAGCAAGAGCCGCGTCGCCAGAAGTCCGAGTGGGACCGGCAGCGGCATGTCTTTGACCAACCGGTAATTGAGCAGCGACCGGTACGAGTAGAACGCTCCGACGACGCGATCGCCACCGCGGTGCGGCGGCGTGTAGACCGCCATCAGTTGAGCAAGGCTGTGACGCCGATCGCGAGCGGGACGACCGAACATTCGGCGGTTGACGCAAGCAACGAACGACATCGTGTTGCACAAGAGCGGGAGCTTGACGCCGCTTAGATTACGGGAGCGCAACACGATACGCGCGGTATTCAATGCGCCGGCGGCGAGCAGCAGAGTGCGGCCGGTGATCGAGCCGCGGTCGCCATTGCGGTCGACGAACACGACCCGCACGCCGTGCTCGTTTTCCTCGAACCTCTGGACGAGAACGCCCCCGATGTAGCGGAAGCGATCGCTCGAACGAAGTTCCTCTACGGTGTACCGCGGGCGGTAAACCGATCGGCGGGCATCGCCGTAAAAATCCATGTCGTTGTACGGATTCGCGAAACGTTCGAGACCCCCGCGCATGATTGGACGCGTGAGAAGTGCGAGCGGCGCGCGTCCCAGGGCGAAGCCGCGATCGCGCAGCGTGTCGCGGCGCACGCGATAGGCGTCGAGCAACGAGCACGCGTTGCTGTCGACATCGGACGGCGGCTGTACGAGCGCGCTGGCGACCACGGATTCGGCGGTATCGTCCTCACGCGCCGCGCTAACCCCGATGTCCTCGACGACGTCGTCGTAATAGCGGCTGATCGTCTCGGGCGCAAGGCCGACGGCTTCGAGTTCGAAGCGCTCGAAGGTGGGCGCACCGGCGCCCCAGCCCGCGCCGAGTCCGCCAAGCGCGAGGCTCTGCACCGGCGAGAACGTTGCGGAGGCTACGGGAAGAAGTCTCGCCGAGTCGGCGCTCACGAATGCGCGCGGAGCCGTGAAATGGGCGCCGAGCCGGTCGTTCCGCTCAAGTTCTTCGCTGAAACCCGTGCCGAGAAAATACGCGCGCTGGCCGCGATCGCGCCGGCGCAGCTCAGCGAACGTACCTTCGGGAATCGCGTTACGTGCTTCGGGCGCATCGTTTCCGTAATCGAGCATCACGACCCGAATACCGGCGTCATGAGCTTGCTTTGCGGCGTGCGCGCCCGATGGACCAGAGCCGATGACGATGACGTCAGCGTCCGCCACGATCTCTCGATTGGCGTGCGTTTGTAATCAGCCGAAACGGCAACATCACGATTCCGGCAAGCACAACGAGCGCGAACACAAGAAGCGCCGCGATCGGCCCAGGCGTTATCGGTTCAAAGGCGCGCGCACATGTCGGATCGGTTTCATGCAACGCGAGCCGTTCGATTTCGGCGTTTGGCGGTTTCAGTGTGTCGAACAGGTGAGGCCGTCCTCGTGTAATGATCGGAATCGCCTTTTCACAATAGGATATTCCGGAATCTCAAAGGTCCTGAGGTTCCGCAGGCCGCGAAGGTTCTCCGCCGTCACCGGGACGTGCAGCCCAAGCCGCTCGGCGATCAGCGCCGTGGCGAGAAGTGCGCTATACGGCAGGCTGACGATCGTCACGCGTTTTCCCGCTCGCCGCCCTATCTCACCGTAGAGCGCGCGCAGCGTCGTTGGGCGCGATGCGGCAAGCAGATAGACGCCGGCAGCACCTTCACTGATGATGTCGAACGTTGCTGCGGTCAGGTCGTCAATCGCGATCGTGTAGACCGGGCGCTCACCTTCGGTTAGCGGCGCCACTGGGAACCGGCTGATTGAACGCGTCATGGCCTCGAATAGGCCGCCGCCTCCGATGATGAGTCCGGGGCGCAGCACGATGTCCCGCGCTGGATCGAGCATTGTCTCGATCGCGAACTTCTCTTTTGCATATCGCGAAGACCCGGTTTCACTTGCGAGAAGGGACGAGACGAACACGATCGAGGCCACGCCGCTACGCCGGGCCTGCTCAAAGAGGCGCTTTGCGGCCGAGATGTCAGCGCCTCTCCCACCGTACGCGCAATGAATCAGTACATCGACCCCGCTGAGGTCGGGCACCGCGGGGGCCTCCAACCCGTAGGGACGGACGGTGATTCCCATGCGTGCAAGTGCCGGGGTCTCGCGTCGGGCGAGCGCGTCGATTCGCCAGCCTGCGCCGGCGAAAGTCTGTATGAGATGGCCACCCACGAATCCACTCGCGCCGGTCACCGCCACGCACTTCATCTCGCGCCAAACACCGACGCACGCAGCAGAGTTGGCCTCACAAGTTCGACGAGGTCGGTCATCCGAAGAGCCGTTCCTAAAGCCTTAGCCCGTGGCTTTGTGAAGGGGCCGTACCCCGATGGCCTGGATCGGTCGCCGTATTGACGGGAGCAGTCCCCTCGCGGGGCTCCCGAGGAGGAGCATTCCTCGATGTACTGATGCGCCCTACGAAACACCCCCGCAGGAGTGCGGCCTTAGGCGAGCGCAATCCGCGCTCTGCTGTGATGGGTTCGAATCGGTACGCTCCTTCGAATTTCATCGTAGTTCGACCGTAGTTCTTTTTGATCGGCGAAGATCATCCGCGGTCGAATCGGAGTTGACGTCAGACCTTTGGGGGCTTCTGTACGCATGAGGGTTCAAGCGGGCCGGCGCGAGTATCTGGTTGCTCTAGGGATCTTTGTAATGATCACCATGATCCTCACGAGCTACAAGGTACTTGACGTGAATGCGCTCGAGGGGGACTCGGCGGCGTTCTTCCAGGCGACCGAGAATCTCGCAAGCAAGGGCGTCGCAACAAGCCAAACGTTTGGGGCCACCGTCGCTTATTTGTTCCAGAGTGGTTATCTCAAGATGACTGCCGACGAACTGGCAAAGAGCTCGCTCAACGTACCGTCCCCAATGACGGACAACATACTACACGGTCACGCGTATTACGTGCTGTACCCCATATCACTGTTTGCAAAGGTTGTTCCCGCCAAGATCCTGTTGATGGCGCTGTTTGCCATAACCTTCGCCGGTGTTTTGCTGATAGCATACGTTGCACTTCGACAAAGGAACGTCTCTATTCTTGGCGCGTGCCTTTTTTGTCTGCTCGTCGCTTCGCACCCCGCCTGGTGGCAGCCGGTACTGTGGGGTCAGTTTTATCCCGACAGACTGTTCGTTCTTTTCGGCCTTATCTTCATGTATTTGGCGTCTCGCGATAAAGTGCCGATGGCTGCGCTGGCTTTCATGGGTGTGCTGTGCGCCGTGACGAACGAGCGGGGCGCATTGATGGCGGGGATATTTCTTCTCGCTTTCGTTGTTTTGTATTGGAAGCAGCTCGCGGCGAAACGAGTTCCCATGCTGATACTGGGGTTGTGCCTGGTCGGCTATGCCGTGATCCTGGTCAAATTCGTGCTCGTAGACGTATACTATTCGCACTACCTTCCGATAAGCATAAAGAATCTTTTTTCTGAGTTTCGATATCCGCCTTTCGCCCAGAAGACGGAGCTGTTCTTATTGGTCAACTCGCCGCTGCTTTTGTTGTCCCTCTTCGCACCGCGGATGGCTGCAATAGCTGCGGTGATGATGCTGCCGAATCTCATTGGAAGTATCGGCGGTGGCGAGAAAATAGGGTGGTCGACGCATTACTCGTCATATTATTTCCCAGCGCTGATCTGGGCCGCGCTTCTTGGCTATGGGGGACTGTTTCGAAGGGCCGCGCTACAGCGACGGCGAGTGCCTTTCTATATTGGAATCGTCGGGCTAATTCTATTTATTAGCATGATTAATTGGGCGGCATACGATCCGATCAGCATCCAGCCGGCCAATATCCGTGAAAGCCTCTTCGAGCAGCTCCCAGGAGCGATGAGTACCTATTTCGGCGAGAAGGGTGTGGAGGGACGCGCGGAGGCCGATGAGATCGATGCCGCTGTTCCAAGAAATGTCATCGTATCCACGACCGAGTCCGGCATGCCATTCCTGTATCGTAGTCGCACCTTGCAGTTCTTCCCGGCCGATATAGATAGCGCAGATTATGCCGTGCTTTGGTCCGCGAAGCAGGTCAAGACTCGGGTTTATAACGGGGCCCAGACACGTCTCGGTCCGGCCGAAGAGAAGAAGATCAATGACGTGGTGATACGGCGAATGAGAAGGGATGGGTACGATTTCAAACATGCGGCCTACTTCCCCGCGCTTGGTTTGGCGGTGGTAAAGCGATTGCGTTAACATGGAAATGCAATGAAAATCCCGTTTAACCGTCCGGTAACAATGGGCAACGAGCAGCGGTATATGACCGATGCGATAGCACGTATGCACATCTCTGGAGACGGGCATTACACGAAGCTGGTCCATCGCTGCCTCGAGGAAATAATGGGCGGCGGTCGCGCCTTGATGACGACGTCATGTACGCATGCAATCGAAATGTGCGCCCTTCTGTTGGACATCGCGCCGGGAGACGAAGTGATCATGCCGTCGTTCACGTTTGTCTCCACGGCGAATGCGTTCGTGCTGCGCGGTGCGCGCCCGGTGTTCGTCGATATCCGCGCCGATACGCTCAACATCGACGAAGCACTGATCGAGGAGGCGATCACGAAGCGAACGCGGGCAATCGTCGTCGTTCATTACGCCGGCGTCGCATGCCAGATGGACGCGATCCTCGATATTGCGCGGCGGCATGGGCTCGCTGTGATCGAGGATAACGCCCACGGCCTTTTCGGTGCGTACAAGGGCCGTCCACTCGGGTCGCTCGGCGTGTTCGCGACCCTGAGCTTTCATGAGACGAAAAATGTGAGCTGCGGCGAGGGCGGCGCGCTCATCATCAACGATCCGGGCTACGGTGAGCGGGCGGAGATCGTTCGCGAAAAGGGCACGAACCGCAGCCGGTATTTTCGTGGGCTCGTCGACAAATACTCATGGGTTGGTCCCGGGTCGTCGTATCTGCCAAGCGATCTGCTGGCGGCGTATCTGTATGGGCAGCTTGAGGCTAGCGGAGAGATCCAGCGCCGGCGTCAGTCGATTTGGGACCGGTATCACTCCGGCTTGCAAAGCTGGGCGGAACGCAATGGCGTAGGCCGGCCCAACGTTCCGGGCGAGTGTCAACCGGCCTACCATCTCTATTATCTGCTGCTCCCGTCGCCGCGCGTTCGGGATGCGCTGATCGACATGCTGCGTTCGAATGACATCGAGGCCGTCTTCCATTACGTCCCGCTTCATGTCTCCGAGTACGGTAAAGCCCTCGGCTATCGCGCCGGGCAGCTTCCGGTTACCGAATCGGCAGGCGCGTCCCTAGTACGCTTACCGATGTACAATGACATGACGGTCGAAGAACAGGATCGAGTTGTCGAGGCGATCCGCATGTTTCGGCCTCGCGTGGCGGAGAATGTATGACTACGCCGAGGATTTTCGATGCTCATGTCCATGTCCATCAGGGGCTCGCCGCGTACGATCTCGAGGTCACAGGTAAGAACATCATTTTCAATGACGTCGCGTCATATCGAGAACACCACGCGCGCTATCGGTCCGAAGGCACAACCGTATCGCTCGTTCTCGATCTTGGTCGCGAAGCGGATTTCGTTCGCAGCGAAGCTGAGGCCGGCGGTCTTGCAGCGCTGAAAATTCATTCGAGACTGCAAAAAATCACCGCGACCGGCTGGGATGCGGTTATCACGCGCCTCCGGCCGATGCCGCCGAACCTTCCCGTAATCGTCGATGCCTTCTATTACGGAAGCAACCTGGATTGCCAGCCATCGCTCAACGGGATCATCAGCCTGCTTTCCACCTTTCCAGAGCGGCGCTTTGTGGTCGCGCACTCGGGCGGCCATCGTATCCTCGAGTACTTCTTCCATCTTCGTGAATTCCGGAATTGTTGGTACGAACTCGCGCTTTCGCTGCAGTATCTCGAGGATTCATCTGCGTTGCTGGATCTCAAAAAATTGATCAAATTCACCGACAAGTCCAGAATCCTGTTCGGGTCGGACTTTCCTTTCGCTTCGCCACGGCGTCAATATAAGATACTTCTCGAGATCGGGAAGGCGCTCGCCCTCACCTCCGAGGACATGGATCGTATCCTCTACGCCAACGCTGCTGAATTGTTGGGAACAACGTGACGGCACCGCGGCTCCCGGAACGCTCAGCCAACGTCGCGGCGATCGTCGAAGCGATGTCGATCAAGTTCAACACGATGGTGTATGAACTCAAGCGCGCCGGAAAGTCCGTGAGCGTGCTGAGTCTCGGCGAGGCGTTTTTCGACCTACCCGTGGCCGACGTCCGCGATCTACCGCATCCACAGATCTTTCACTACTCGGATTCGCGAGGCATTCCCGAGCTGCGGCGGAGCATCGCGGCGTACTATGGTTCTCGGTATGGCTTGACGGTCGATCCGGAGGCGGAGATCATTCTCACCGCCGGCTCGAAGCTCGCGATTTACATGGCGCTTTTGGCGGTGCTCGATCCGGGCGACGAGGTGTTGATTCCTGAGCCGGCGTGGGTCAGCTACAGCGAACAGGTCCGGCTCTGTCACGGCGTCCCCATCGGAATCCCGTATACGGAAGGTGTAACGGCCTGGAGCGAATACATCACGGGGCGGACCAAAGCTCTGGTCATCAATAACCCGCAAAATCCGACGGGCTATCGATACTCCGAGAAGGAGCTGCAGTACGTGGTGGAGGTTGCGCGACGGCATGGCCTGTGGGTTCTCTCCGACGAGGCGTATAGCGACTTCACACCCGACGCCGAATTTGCGTCGACGGCCCACTTCGACCAAAGCAAGAGCCACGTCGTGGTGTTCAACTCCATTTCGAAAAATTGCGGTATTTCCGGATGGCGGCTGGGTTACGTCATTGCCAATGCCGCACTCACCGATCAGATTCTGAAGGTGAACCAACATCTCAGTACGTGTCCGGCGACGATCCTCGAGTATTATATCGAGAGACATTTCTCCGACATTCTCACGGTTACCAAACCGCAGATCGCGGCACTCTTGGAAAAGCGGTCAAGGGTTGCGGCCTTCATGGACGGCATCGGCCTGAAGTATCTGCCGGGGGACAGCACGTTTTACTTCTTTGTTTCTATCGCGCCTTCGCGGCTCGGGTCTGAGGCGTTTTGCGTTCGGCTGCTCGAGGAAAAACACGTCTGTGTCGTACCTGGAGTGGGGTACGGTTCTAGCTGCGACGGCTTCGTGCGCGTCTCGATAGGAACGGAGTCCTTCGAGAACGTCACCGCAGCGTTAGCTCAAGTCGCAGCGCTCGTTCGGGAAACCGCCGGGTGAGCCCGGGAATTTCGCGCAAACGTGTGCACGTTCTTGGGGGAGGTGCTTGGCAAATCCCCACGATCCGTCTCGCGAAGAGTCTCGGTTATGCGGTGCTCGTGACCGACATGTACGAGGATGCCCCCGGTTATGCTTACGCGGATGACCATGAAAGAATCGACATTCGCGATAGGGCGCGTACGCTAGCTTCTGCGCGTCAACATCGAATCGATGGGATCATCTGCGACACGACCGACGTGGGCGTACCCACGGCTGCATACGTGGCCGACGAGCTTGGACTGCAAGGCATCGGTTACGAAACCGCGTTGCGCTTTACCGACAAGGCTCTGATGCGGGAAGCTGCCGCGAAGGCCGGTGTGCTGCAACCGGCGTATGTCGTGCTTTCCGGTGCGGAAGAACTCGGTCAAATCGCAGAAATGCGGTTTCCGTTAGCAGTGAAACCGGTGGACAACCAGGCAAGCCGCGGTGTTCACAAGGTCGGAAGCCGAGCAGAACTTGAAAGCGCCGTTCGGGATGCGCTCGAGCACTCGAACGTCAAGCGGGTGCTGGTCGAAGAATGGATCGACGGCACGGAAGTAACCGTCGAGGGCATGTGCTTTGGGGGGCGCGTGAGTGCCCTAGGCATTTCGGACAAAGAGCGCTACGCACGAACCCCGCAGATCGCGTCGCGGTTGACGTATCCTCCTGCGATGAGTGACGAGGTGGTCGCCGCGATTCGCCATGCGAATGTCGCCGTGATCGGGGCGCTTGGTCTGCGAACCGGCGTTACGCACGCGGAATACGTGGTGACGCCGGATGGCCGTATCTATTTCGTCGAGATTGCCGCGCGCGGTGGCGGAAACCGTCTATACACGCATATCGTACCGTATCTTTCCGGGGTCCCGCTTCCGCGGTGTTACCTGGAATGGACCTTAGGCAGCGATGACCCGTGGCCGCAACCCGACGGGGTGGCGCGTGCGGCGATCCTCGATTTTTTCGACGTTCCGATCGGAACGATTCGATCGATCGAGGGAGTTGCGGAAGCCGCGCGCCTTCCGGGAGTTGCCGACCTAGGCCTTGAACTTTCAGTCGGCTCCAGCTTCAAAGGAGCCGAGAATGACCGGGCCCGACCGGGCTACGTCGTCGTTTACGGCGAAACCCGCGCTGAAGTCATCGCCATTGCCGAACGGGCGAAGCAATTGGTGCGGATAGAGGTCGAAGAGCAACGAGGGATCGCACTATGATGTTATCAATCGTCGCGACGCTGTTTAAATCGGAATCGACAGTCGATGAGTTCGTGCGGCGTTCATTTGCATCGGCCGAACCTCTCTTCACCGACATCGAGATGATCCTGGTGAATGATGGATCGCCCGATGACAGCCTTCAACGGGCGCTCAGACTTCGCGCCGGCGATCCGCGCATTACGGTAGTCGATTTATCGCGGAACTACGGCCACCATAAGGCAATCATGACCGGCCTCGCGCACGCGCACGGGGATCTCGTATTCCTGCTCGATAGCGATCTGGAAGAACAGCCGGAGTATCTCGCCCAGTTTTACCAAAAGCTCGAGGAAACCGGTGCTGACGTCGTCTTCGGCGTCCAGAAGAGCCGGAAGGGCGGTCTCTTCGAAAAGGTGTCGGGGCACCTGTTCTTTTGGGCGGCGAACAGCATCTGCGATCAGAAAATGCCACCCAATACGATAACCGCGCGGCTCATGACCCATGACTATGTACGTGCGCTGGTGCGACATCGTCACCGCGAGTTCGTTCTTGGTCATCTGTTCGTCATGGCCGGCTTCGTGCAGCAGCCGGTTAGCGTGGTCAAATTGTCGACGTCCCCGTCCACGTATACACTGGCGAATCGGTTCGACATGGCTATACGGTACATGACCACGACCTCCACGAGGTTGCTCTATTTGGTTCTATTCACTGGCCTTACGATCGCGGGCATTGCGGGTGCCGCGATCGTCTACTTTCTGCTCCAGTATCTTTTCGCCGGCATTCACGTCGACGGATGGACGTCGACCATTATGTCAGTGTGGTTCTTCGGTGGCCTCATCACGCTGATCTTGGGCATCCTCGGCATTTACATTGCGAACATCCTGTCGGAGAGCAAGCGCGGGCCCTACACGACGATACGGCGGCTGTACCGCACGAACTTGGGTGCTGACTTCCGCAAAAGCGTCTCGCGACCGAAAGACGGAGATGAACATGTCTACGGGCACCGATGACGCGACCCCGGCTCAGGATCGGAGAGGAGCGCCGTGGTATTGGAACCCAATTTGGCTCCTCCCCGTCGTGATAATCGCTCTCAGCTTATGGCTGGCGCACGTCTTTTCGGAGAAGCCGGCACCGCCCATTGTAAACGCGCCTGTCAACCTGGCAACGACCGGATCAAATCTTCTGGAAAATCCCTCGTTCTCGCAAGGTATGCAAGGCTGGGTTGAGTACCACAACGCGCAGCCGATGCAGGTGACGATTAGCAAAGGCAGCGGTCGAGTGGACATACGTATTGACGGAGCTAAAAACTCGGTTCAGGAAGTTTATCAATTCCTGGGCGCGCCGCCGGCCGGATCGCTTATTGCAACCGGCCGAATACGTATCTCAGGCGCGCCGCTGCCCGGGGATACGTCAGCCGGCATAATGTTCGTCGATTCCTCAGGCCGAGGAACAATGGGCTTCAGCGCTTGGAGAAAGAACGGCTTAGGGACGTTCCCCTTTGCATTTGCCTACAAGCCCAACGGCGTTGCTCGCCAATTCGTGCTGGCTGTCATTGTCGGCAAAGTATCAAATAACAAAACCGTCGTTTCCTTCGACGACCTCAAGGTCGCGAAGGCGAAGGACTGAGCCGCAAAAAGACGTCGTAGTATTCGTCCGAAGAAGCAAGCTCTGCGAAACCGTGGTGCGCGAGCTGCTCGCGCAAAGAATCGAGCTCGGGAACAGTTAGCACGCCGTGTTCTCGCCGAATAAGGATCGCCCCGACATGATGTTTGTGGAGATAGGCGAGTGCCCGGTTCCGATCGATCGCCGCCGCAAAGTCGGCATAGCGTCCGGTTCCGAACCAATCGCCGAAGGGCTCCCAGCCGTACAGTTCGGCGTAGTACTGAATGTCCGCGTTCACCAGCAAAACGGTTCGGTCGGTGCGTGGCACCCGCGCCGCGGAAATCAGCACCGGTTCCGATTCCTTGTAGCCGCTGAGGAGCTGCTCGAGAGCGGACTGGTCGCTCGGCATGATGGCAGCAAGCGAGTTGTATGCGAGTGAAGAAAAATCGCCCATAAACTCGAGGGCGGATGGGCTGGGGACGGCCATTAATGCCGCAATCGCCGGAGCCGCCAAAATGCCATAACGTATCATAGATGCGTAGTAAAGAAGTAGGCAGCCCGCCGAGGCCGCGACGGTCGGATAAAAGAGGAGCGTGTAGCGCGCAAGAATCGACGTTGCAAAAAGGTAGACGCAGCCGCCAAGCGTGATCCAGACGAGCGAAATCAGCGAGACTTCCGCCGTGCTCTTCTGCGGCTTGAAGGTCAGTGATAATGCGGCGAAGACGGTAACGTAGAGACTTAGAACCACCGCGCTGACGCCGTATTCCCGAAACTCCGCGCTGTCCGCACTGCTAAAGAGCCTGAGCGGATAACCCTCGATAGATCGAAGCGAGACGTTTTTGGGGCGCAAATCCTCCTCCTGCAGTTCGATATCGGTCCGCGAAAGATCCGGGTCGGTTCTTCCCAGAGCCATGTGCAAGAACGGCGGAAGGGGATCGCCGTCGGCGATCAGATTGCGCACGTACCACGGGAGCGACAGCACACATGTCGCCGCTAAGATTACGGCGATGCTTGCGGCACTGGCGCGCGAACGACGCGCCGCGATGATCATGAAAGGGCCGAAGAGTGGGATGAGGACCACGTACGTAGGTTTCATGCCGGCGAGGAACGCGACGGCGAGTACCGCGCCGAAAAGTAGCTCCGGCGCGGAGCCGCAGATCACCAGCACGATCGCTGCGCTCGCGGCTGCGAAAACCATGCTCGACATCGCGTCGGGCATCGCTGTATCAACCCAGCGAAAGAAAATCGCCGCAATCACCATACTCAAAGGCATGACTGCGTAAACTACGCATGCGGCCCCGCGTCCGAGTGGCGACCGTAAGCGCTGTCCGGTCTCGTCGACGGTAGCGATCAAACCGTATATGGACAGCACGGCGCACGTCCCGACCATCCAATTCAAAAATGGAATGTAGCGCCCGATGCGGAGCACGAACATCCACGCGTAGACGACCTCCGTGTTGAAGGTGTAATAAGGAAAGCGAAAATGGTGATCGACGAAAATTCGGCCCGCGCGACACCATTCGTATGCGTAAGCCAGATGAAAACGCACGCCATCATCAGAGTAGTCAGGGAGGGCGGCGTGGGCGCTGAGCACCAGCATGGCAAAATACGCGACGATGCCGGGTCCTACGACAGCGTTGCGAACGACCGCGAGACGGGTGTGCCACCAGCGCGCTCGCAGCTCCCTTGGGGTCAGAAAAACGAGCAGCACGCCGTTGATGGCGGTCGCGACATACCACCCAAGCGGTGTCATCAGACCCGCAAGGCCAAGCCCGACGCCTTCGAGCCCGTAGATTGCAAGACCTGAGGCCGTCGCTACGACCAAGAGCAGCATCGCGCGGCCCGAGCTCGTCTGGCCCACCGGCTCGCGGCGCCACACTACGGAGCCTGTCAAATAGAAAATTGCCCATAGAACATGGGCGACGGTCAAGCCGATTGCAATCTGGGTGAGTGCGTACACTGGTGGGCCAGTTTCTCTGGCGCCGGAAATGGCGCCTGGGCGTCATATCGCTTCGAAAAGCTTCCCGCGAGCCGGGCGTGTCACGGCTACCCTACTCTGACGTCGCCTCCTGGGGCGAGGTTCGAGCCGCGACCCCATGCTCAATCATCTCGCGGAAGTATGATTCGTATGTTCGCGTTTCGCCGTAATATTGCCACTGCTCGTTTCGGTCGTACCAAGCCAAGCCGAAATGATCCGCCACCTTTGGATGGATCGGTACAGCGATAGGTCCGAGCACCTCGCTTGGAAAGCATTCTGCGAAGAACGAGGCGTCGAGCGTCATGCCTGCGAGACGAGGTTCACTCGATGCGCCGTGGGAGAGCAGAGCATTTATGAGAACCCGAAGTAAGTCGTGGGTCGGATGATTTACCGTCCAAAAGAGTCTCTCGCGCGCGAAGTGCTCGAGAATATACGCAGCGATTTTGACGTCGCACTTCGCATCGCGCTGCTCCAATCGCGCGCGTTCCAGGCGCAGAAATTTTTCGAGATCAGGCAACTCCTGGTCGGAGCGCTCGAGGTAATATTCGAGCACTTCTGCGGCCGTAGCGCCACTTTGGATCCGACGTATGATGGCCGCGTCACCGTAACTGAACCGCCCATGCGGGAAGCGCGGGGGCTCAGGCACGTTTGCGGGGTTGACCGAACCAAGCGGCCAGAGCAGATGCAGATCAGCGGCCGGAAATCTAACGCGCTTTGCACCTTCCGGAAGCTTCTCCGCCGACGGAAACGGCGCTTTAGCATCATACTGCTCGAATAAGAGTCGGCAGCGGGCTGCGTCGGCCTCGTTAAGGATGCCGGTTCCTTCCGTCGGATGCTCGAAGCTGCGGAAATATACCACGTCGTAGGCTGCCTGCACGCGTGGATGTTTGCGAAGCACCGTGGCGACTGCCTCGGCTTGGCAGTTGCCGTATACGATCAGCGTTTCCATCTTTAGACGTGAGACCGAGCCGCCTCGACCAAGTCGACGAGGTCACCAACATTTCGAGCTTCGTAAACGCGGTCGAGCGGAAGATCGATGCCGAAACGCTCCTCGATTGCCATCAGCAGCAACGAATGTGAGAGCGAATCCCACCCGGGAACGTCGGCGCTCGTCGTTCCCGCCGCGATCGAGTCACCGCTGCGAAGCGCAAACGTGCGCACGATCGCCTCGCGTACCCCGCTAAAGCTCTCCTCCCTATCGCTCATACGTTAGTCTCGGCTCCGGCAAAGTCCCCGGCAAGATAGAGCTCCTTGTTTTTGTTGCGACCGATCTTTCCACTGGTCGTCTTGACCAACCGGCCCGCGGGAAGCACCACAACGGCGTGAACCGCGAGACCAAACCGCTCGAGCAGGGAAGCCTTGATTCCGACTGCGGTCATTGCCGGTTCGGCGGCGTCTTCATGCTCGGCAATCACGACCAGTCCCTCGGCGCCGGTAGCGGGATCCTCGACGGTGATCGCGACCGCGCGACCCGGGATGCAGCCGGGCAGCTCGCTGACGGCCTCCTCGATGTCGTGCGCATAATAGTTGCGGCCGTTCACGATGAGCATGTCATCGAGCCGGCCCGTTACAAAGAGCTCGCCTCCGTCGACGAATCCGAGGTCTCCCGTTGCGTACCATCCGTCGCGAAGTTTCGATCTGGTTGCATCGGCCAGCCCGTAATAGCCGCTGAAAAGAAAAGGGCTCGTGACCGCAATCTCGCCGACCGTCCCATTTTCGGCGAAGTTCTCGCCGCGAGCGACAGCAACCCGGACTCCGGGGAGCGGCTCACCGCAAGAGAGTACACCTCGAACGGTGCGCGGTGCGCCGCCGAGCTTCGTTTGCGTCACGCCGAATACATTTTCGGCCATCGCGTAGCTTATGGCCAGCATCTGCTCGGTAACCCCGCAATCACGAAAGCGGGAAAGGAACCGCTCGAAAGCCCGCGGTTTGCAGGGCTCCGAGCAACTGATGAATGCGCGCATCGAGGAAAGATCCCAACGCGCGCCCGGCTTGGTCGCATTTGCGAGATGCGCGAAGGCGAAGTTGGGAAGCCAGGTCAACGTTGCACGATATTTTTCAATGGAATCGAGCAGCAAACCCGGCCGCATCACCCATTCGAATGGGTCCAGGGCGACCACGTGCAAGCCGCGCAGAACGACCATCAGAAAGCTCGTGATGAACCCCATGTCGTGATAGAGCGGAAGCCATGAGGCGACGCGGTCGTTCGAATCGAGGCCGATCGATTCCGCGTAGGCGCCGACTTGGAGGTCGATCGCGCGGTGCGTGAGCATCACGCCCTTCTTGAGTCCTGTGGTGCCCGAGCTATGTTGAAGACAAGCGACGCTATCATACTCTGCGTGGAGGCCGGGGTACTCCCGAGAATCCGGCGTTACGAGGGCTGTCTCTTCCTCGACTACGATTGGGACGCGCAGATGCGGTAAGGCTGCGAGAGCGGTGTCGCGATTCTCTTTGTAGGTTACGATCAGCGCCGGTTCAATCCGGGCGAAAAGCGTTTCATGATCGGACCAATAGAGATCGCCGCGCTGTTTTGGCGTAGGAAACGGCATGAATGACGGGATCGCGCCCGCCAGCACGGCGCCGAAGAAGCTGTAAAAGAGATGAGGGCTGTGCCGGAGGATGATGAGTACGACGGCGCCGGGTGCTACACCGTGCCCGCTAAGGAACCGCGCGTACGCGCAACTTCGATCGTAGAGCTCGCCGTAGGTGATCGCCTCGTCCTTGCCTCGCGAGAGGAACGTGCAAAACGGCTTTTGCGGGGTCAGCGCCGCAGCGTCGCGCAAGCGCGCCGCAAGGCTAGAGCCCAGGGCGATGTTGGGATCGGTGGGCATCTTTCTAGACGACGGCCTCGACCATTCGATGGACGATCTCGTTTTGGATGTCGCGCAACTTGACATGCGCGGCGTCATCGTATTCCCATGGCGTCGAGACCGCTGCCTTGAAGCGTTCGTAGAGTTCGGAAACGGCGCTCGCGCTGTCGGGTGTTCGATCGATTTCGTCATATGCGGCTCGGCGTTCGTCGGCGGTGAGCGACGAGGTGTTGATCCGCTCCCCGAAGGTGTCTATCGCACGCGGAAAGTCCGGTTCGTCCAGGAACGCAAATAGGTCGCGAAGGGTGGCGGCGGGCTCGGCGTACGTTTCGTACGGAACGACGCGCACGAACTGCGGGCCCAAAGCCTGATAGGCGAGCAGGCAATTGTTTAACTTTTGCAGCCACATCGAGCCTGCCGTCTCCACGTCCATCGCCAAGCCGCCGGCGCGGTGAAAGTGCAGCATCGATGCAATCACGTCACGGGGATCGCGCAGAACGCAGACGAACCGCGCCGCCGGGAAAAGCTCGTGCAGCAAGAGGATGCAATCCGCATTTTCCGGGGTACCGTCGATCCAGCGCTGCTTTGGCGCGAGGGCGCTCCGGCGAAGTTGAAAATGCGGATGATAGCGCGGATCAAGGCCGGAAAGGCGTTTCAGCGCAACCTCTTCGGCGCGGCGCTTGCTCGTGGTCGTGACGAAGCGGTCGATCGCAGATCCGAGATAGGCCATATACTCGCTTCGCGTTACATCGTAAACGCCAAAGTAGTGGACGGGTGCGTCGGTTGCGACGGCGTACGCGGCTAGAGCCCCGGAGCCGAGCAGTTGCAGCCAGCGCGTTTCGTCGAGCGCCCAGATGTTGGGATGCTGCCCAAGCGCCCAGGTAAGAACGCTGGTTCCCGAACGATAGGAGCCCACGACGAAGATCGGGCGCGGCAATTTTTCAAGCAGCGGCGTCGTTCGCTGCGCGTTCGCGTCGACTTCCGTCCACGCCGTGCGCTGCGGCTGTTGCCGAAGCTCTTTGCCGACGGAAATATCATGCAGGATAACCGCCAGCTCCCGCTCGTCGGCCTCGGTGGGCGGAGCGCTCAGTTCGCTCACGGCCGTGATGGTAAAGCGCTTCCCCATCGGGACGTTGACGACGGCTCGGCGTACTTCGTCGGGGCCGTCGAACTCGAGCACGGCTTGCGCAATGCCGTCGATGTAGATGTACGCGGCGAACGGAAAATAGCGGTAGAGCTCGGTCGGACCGGACGCTAGAAAGATTTCCAGCTCGTACCACGGCGCAGGCCCCGAGAGGGTCGCGTCGATCTCGGCGACGCGCGGTAGCCACTCGGGCGACTGATCGAGCCAGTACGTCGCGTCATACCGCCGGTTGAGTTCCAAATGAGCCGGCGCTGCGACGGCGAAGCGTTCCCGCGCCGCCGCTATCGCCTGTAGGAGTGAGGACGTATCGAGCTGCGGTCTCATCGAGCTTCCAACATCTCGCAGATTCGTGGGCCAACTGCTTCAGCCGTGAATTCGCCCAGTAGCTTATCCGACGCGCTCGCGAATGACGACCACGTTGCCTCGCTCGTGTAGAGCCGGACTACGGCGTCGGCGAATGCTTCAGCCGTATCGGCGATGTAGCAATTCTCCTCGTTGCGTAACGGGAAGCCCTCGGCCCCCACCGTTGTCGTAACCACCGGCAAGCCGAATTCCAAACTATGACCGATCTTTCCCTTGAGGCCGGCACCGAACCGGATCGGCGCGACGAAAACGCGACTGCGCTCGAAGTACGACGATACGTCGCGCAAATAACCGGGGACGCTCACGCGATCGGTGGCGAGGTTTCTCACGGATTGCGACGGATTGCTGCCGAGCAGAGTGAGGGTTACGCCCGGCAAACGCGCCCAGACGAGCGGCATGATTTCGCTGCAGAGCCATTGCGCAGCGTCGACGTTGGGCGGGTGGTTGTAACCACCGATGAAAAGGATACCGTCTCGATCGCCAAACGGTCGCTGCTGCGCGCTCCTCGTATTGTGAATCGTCGGAACGATCACCACGTTCGACACACCGCGTTCCACGAGCGCCGCACGCTCCTGGTCGTTGACGGTGAGCGTGATGTGCGCCGAGCGCGCGGCGCCGACTTCGATCCGTTCCATCTCTTTCCAGGCACTCGAATCGGGATCGTTCAGCAGTTCGGCTTCGCGCTTCTTTCGTACGAAGTGGAGATCGATCGTATCGTATATGATTCTTGTGGCGTTGTTGCGCCGCACGATCGGTGCATACTTCTCGAAAAGCTCGGGACGGCAAATCCAAGCAAAATCGAGCATCGGCAGCGTCTCGTCGAGGGCTTCGCCGGCCGGACGACCCTCCGGCACATGATGCAGCACTTCGATCCCCAGCGCTTGCAGCTCGCTGGTATAGGGCTGAAGTGGAGCGTAATTGTCCGGAAGGAAGAACACATAATAGCCGGCATCGACAAGAATCTTCAATATCTTGAACAAACGATCGGAGCCGGCTTCTTTGTCGTAGAGCGGGACGTAAGAGTCAATGATGAGGATCGTGCGTCCGCGGCGCCGTCGCGCGGCATTGGCTACGTGCTTAGCGTCACCGCCTGCCTGGCGCTGGAGTACGTCACCCCATTTCTTTGCGAACTTGACGCGGTTGAATTCTTGAAAGCGTTTTGCCCCGCTCGCGAGATCGGTTCCGGAGGAGAGGCCCTCGCGATGAACGACCACGGATCGCGGCTGATAGACGACGCGCAATCCCAGGGTCCGAAGACCGAAGCAGAGATCGGCGTCTTCGTAATATGCCGGTGCATACTGATCGTCGAAGCCGCCGAGGTCGCGAAACGCCGCCGCACGGACGAGCAACGCTGCCCCCGAGCAGTAATCGACCTCGCGGACGAAATTGTACCGGGGATCGTCGGGATTTCCCGAGCGCCCGTAATTCCAGCCGTTGCCGTCGCGAAAGATGATCGCACCGGCTTCCTGCAATTTTCCGTCGGGATACACGAGCTTGGCGCCGACCGCGCCGATCCGATGGTCGGCCTCGGCTACCGAGACGAGTTCGTCGAGCCAAGCGTTGCGAACGATCGTGTCGTTGTTCAAGAAACAGATGTACTTACCGCGCGCGATCGCGGCTCCGCGGTTACACGCGCGCACGAACCCCTGGTTGCTTCCGTTGCTTACGACGTCGACGCCTTGCAGCAGCGCGACGAGCGCGCTGGTCTCGTCCTGGGATCCGTCGTCGACGAGAATGATTTGTACGGCGAGCGTTTCAAACCACGTGTCGGCAATGGATTGTAAGCAGGCTACGGTCGCATCGATGTGGTTATGCGCTGGAATCACGACGGAGACGAGGGGCGTTTCGCTCAACGGCCGCGCCGCGGCACGCGCGTGCCAGGCTCCGACGAGTCGTGCGTACTCCGCCTTTGCGAGAAGAGAGTGGGTATTGATGCCGAGTACGGACGAGGGCCGGTTGATCGGCGCCGCGCTTGCGTAACGCGCCCCGAACAAGCTTTTGGTCGACGACCATAACGCGCGTAGGCCGAAGAGCCTACTTCTTGTCACGATGGCATAGTCGGAACGGAGCTTATTGAGAAGTGCCTGTTCCTCAGAAAGCTCTTGCAGGGCCGCATCTATCTGGGCCTGGTCCACGATTCCGAATTCCTCCGGGCCGAAATCGCCACCTTCGCAGATGGTCGCGAGTCGCACAGTGAAGGGCACCTCGCGATCATGCCTAAACTGTGACCCGTGGCCTCCTTTTCGGCGTGGGACCTAACCCGGACAGCGCAGGAATCACCCATCATCGTGACCGGTATGCATCGGTCGGGAACGTCGTTTGTTGCCTCGCTCCTTTTGGCCGCCGGCGTTCACATGGGCGAGCGTCTGATGGAGGGCAGTAGGGGCAACGAGCGCGGCCACTTCGAGAACCTGGACTTCGTCGAATTTCAGGAACGCATGCTTCGCTCGATCGGCTACGACGAGGCTGGCCTTTTAGCCGCCGGTCCTGCGGCGATCGAGGCGGATTCTTTTAGCGACGATGCGTACGCCGAGGCGCGCGAAATCCTTGCTGCCAACGCGCGCGAAGGCCCGTGGGGCTGGAAAGATCCGCGCTGCACGCTGCTCTTGGACTTCTGGGCCCGCGTCAGCCCCGGTGCGTTCTACGTTCTGCTCTACCGCGAGCCGGCCGAGGTTCTCGACTCGCTGTTCCGCCGCGGTGACGCAACCCTCGCCACCACGCCGGAGGCAGCCGCTCGAGCGTGGCTCGCCTACAACGAAACCCTGCTGCGGTTCACCCGCATGAACCGGGCGCGCTGCGTGTTGGCGAATTCCGCCGTCGTCGCGCGCAACCCCGAGGGCTTTCTTTCGATCGTCGCGTCCCGGTTTTCGATCGAGGTGGACACGAGGGCGCCGTCGACCTACGATCCCGACCTGAGTCATCAAATGGCGCCGGAGCGCGTCGAACCGGTGCTGCTGCGCTACCTGCTTCCCGAAACCGAGCGGCTTTTCGTCGACCTCGAGGGCGAGGCGGATCTTGCGGCCGGGGTCTACCGCGACTCCCCCGTCTCCTCCAAGCGCGCGCGCGCCGTTTTTTTCGAGAACTGGGCGGCGGAACGGCGATCGGCCGGTGCGGCAGTCACGACGGAAGGGCGGGAGACGGCCGAACTGGAGGCCCTGCTGCTGGAACGTGAGAGTGAGCTTTGCGAAGCGCGCACGCTGCTGGCGACCGCCGATGCGGAAATGCGGCGGGCGCAGGGTGCATTCAACGAGCAGACGGCGCGAACGACGGCGGCGGCGGAGCAGCTCGCCGCATTGCAGGCGGGCGCGCACGTCACCCAGCTGGAACTCGTTCGCACGCAGGAGCAACTTCAAGCGGCGCGCTCCGAGCGCGACGGGGCCTTGATTAGGCTCGACGAGCGCATCGCCTCGCTCGCGCGTGCCGAATTGCGCGTCGTCGAGCACACCGAGCGCTTTCACCAGGCGGAGGTGGAGCTCGCGAAGATGAGCGCGCAGCTTCATATCGCCCAACACGAGCGCGACGCGTTTTCAGAGCGGATGGTTGAATCCGAGCGACGTTCCGGCGAGCTTGCGGCCGAGTTGATCGGTACGAACGATCGGCTGCGCGCCGTTCAAGCGGAGTTCGAAGCAGAGATGCTGCGCGCTCGTACGTTCGTAGCGCAAGCTGCGCAAACGCAACGTCGTGCAGACGACCTCGTGCGCGAACTCGACGCCGCGAACAGCCGTGTCAAGGAACTTCACGTTCACGTCGCGACGATCGAGGAGCGCAGTGGCGCGGCGATTGCGGAAGCTGCGTCGACGAGAACCGAGTTGCTCGGCTGGCTCGATCAACTCGAAGGCGTTACGCAAACGCTCGCAGCGGAGCGTGAAGCGACGGTCACCCTGCGCTCGCAGTTCGAAACGGAGCTCGCTGAGAGCCAAGTCCGGCACGATGCAGAGATCGAGAGCGCCCGGACTCGCATAAACGCACTCGCGAACGAACTCGAGAACATGCGCGCCGAGTACGAGGTTGCCTCGGAGTCGTTTGCTTCAGCCTTAGAGGAAACCCGCGAACGCGAGGCGTCTTTGCGGGCAGCGCTCGCTGAGGTGCGCACGGCCAATGCCATGCAAAACGAGGCGGTGGCCGCGGAACAGCAAAGGGCGGCTGCGGTCGCCGCCGAGCTGAAAGAATCCTTAGAGCGCGAACTGGCCGTGCGGACCGAACTCGAAGCGCTGCGCGTCCAGCACCGCGTAACTCACAAGACGCTGGAAGAAACCTCGCTGCGCTTCCTCGAGCACGTAAACGTCAGCCTTTCACGGACGCGTGAAGAGGCTCAACAGATCGCGGGAATGATTGACGAAATTCAGTCCAGCCGCTTTTGGGCCTTCAAACGGACGGTTTCTCGGCTGCTTGGGCGGAGCGACACGCGCCGATAAAACCGCGTTTTTGCGTCCGCGGCCGGGCACCGCCGTGGCGTCAATCGCCGAAGATTGGCCTTGAGGACATCCTCTTAGAAAAGGTGTACCCGAAACGATCAATATCCCGCGAGAAATGACGTGCGACGATTGCGCGCGTCCTGGGTGTGTAGTAATCCTCATATGCCTCGTGTTCGGAGCGGTTCTCGTGTGGAAGCGCGAGCGTGAATCCGAGTCTCTCGCTTACCTTGCTTAGGTCCGATTCGAGGGATTCATACCGGCCGATGAATTCAACTAGGAGCCGGTCCGACGCATCCGCGAGCATCGAGCTCATGTCTGAGCGCAACGCCGGATAAAGCCGCACATAGTCAGAGAAAGTATCACAGCGATCCAGCATTGCGACTACGTCGGGATCAACGGATCGTGTCTGCGGTTGCCGTGCACGCCCACGCTGGTAATGGTAGGTCGAAACGACGAGATCCCAGGGATTGCGAACAAAGGCGAATTTCAGGTACTGATTCCAGAGATGCTCGTTTACAAGTTCGCGCAGTGCCGCCGCAGGAAAATGCGTTTGCGCAAATCCGTCGAGCGTCGTGGAAGAGGACATGCGACGCACGTGGCTTACGATCGGTCCGGCGTCGTTGCGGTCGCGCAGGATGTCCCACAAGCCGCGTCCGGCGAATTCGAGATTATCGTCATAGGCGCGTAATGCGCTCAGGATCGAGGAGCCGGCCGCCTTCGGCACATGGATGAAGATGCAGCGAAGGGCATGCGAAACCGGCATGCTGTCAGTTGACGCGCTTGGCGCGGCCGGCCCACTCACGTTCGCGCAGCACGAACTTTTGGATCTTGCCGGTTGACGTCTTCGGGAGCTCGGTGAACTCTACGGCTTTCGGCGTCTTGAAGCCCGCCAGGCGTGCGCGGCAGAAGGAGATGATCGCCTCGGCATCCGCGCTCATCCCGGGCTTCAGTGTGATGAAAGCCTTCGGTACTTCGCCCCACCGGTCGTCGGGAGTCGCGACGACCGCGACCTCCAGCACGGCCGGGTGTTCCATGATGACCTTCTCGACTTGCACGGTCGAGATGTTCTCGCCGCCGCTGATGATGACGTCTTTCATGCGATCGCAGATCTCGATGTAGCCGTCGGGATGCATCACCGCCACGTCGCCGCTGTGGAAATAGCCGCCCGCAAACGCGCGCTCGGTGGCCGCCGGGTCGTTGTAGTAGCCCTTCATCACGTTGTTGCCGCGCATGACGATCTCGCCTTGCGTCGTGCCGTCGGCGGGAACGTCGTTCATGTCGGCATCGACCACGCGAACGTCGCGCGACGCGACGGTGAACATCGCCACGCCCTGCCGCGCCTTCAGACGTGCGCGTTCGTCCATGCCGAGTTCGTCCCACTGGTCGGTTTTCCAGGCGCACACGGTGATCGGTCCGTAGGTTTCGGTCAGGCCGTAGACTTGCGTGACCGTTGCACCGAGTGCTTCCATCTGCGCGATCGTGCGCGGCGCCGGCGGTGCGCCCGCCGTCGTGACGTTCACCGGCCGGGCGAAGGGCTTCGCGCCGGGAAGATTCGCGATCCCGACCAGCACGGTGGGCGCGGCGCAGAAATGCGTGACGCGCTCACGCTCGATCGCCTCGAGCACTGCAGCGGGTTCGACCTTGCGCAAGCAGACGTGCGTCGCGCCGGCGGCGGTCACCGCCCATGGAAAGCACCACCCGTTGCAGTGAAACATCGGCAGCGTCCACAGATAGACGCTCTCCGGGCGAAGGTTGGCGTGGAATATTTCTGCCATGGCATTCAAATACACGCCGCGATTGGTGTACATCACGCCTTTCGGCTGACCAGTCGTTCCGCTCGTGTAGTTGACCGAAATCGTGGCGTCCCCGCTCGTGGGTTCGCTCCGGGTGGGCTGCGGTGAAGCGCGGTCGACCAGCGCTTCGAAATCGAGCGCCGAAGCGATTTCTCCGGGACCAATGCGCAGCAGCGTGGGATCGGTGCGCCGTTGCGCCACGAGGTGCTCGAACTCGGCGTCGTAGATAACGACCTTTGCGCCGCAATGCTCTAAGATATACGCAATTTCGTTTGGCGCGAGCCGAATGTTCAGCGCGCAGAGTATGCCGCCGACGAGCGGCACGGCGAAGTGTGCTTCGAGCAGTTGGTGTACGTTCGGTGCGATCACCGCCACGCGGTCGCCCGGCTGGACGCCCAACGTACGCAATGCATCCGCGAGGCGATAGACGCGCTCGAGCAGCTCGGGATAGGTCAGGCGCTCAGAATCGTAGACGACCGCAGGTTTTTCTCGATAGACTTCCGCGCTTCGCTCCAAAAAGTCGATCGGATCGAGCCGCCGCAGGTGGACCGGTGCGCTGACCGGCGGAGCGCTCACATCACTAGCCCTTGAACTTCGGCAAGTACTCGCCGAGCTGAATCAGCGCGTAATCGATGTCGTCGAGCGAGGCCGCGTAGGAGAAGCGCAGATAGCCCGCGCCGGCCGGTCCGAAGCTCGAGCCGCCGCCGCACGCGACGCCCGCTTCCTCTAAAAGGAAGCTCGCCAGCGCCTTATCGTCCTTGGTGATCTTCGAGATGTTGGGGAACGCGTAGAACGCGCCTTCGGGCAGCGTGCAGCTCACGTTTGGAATCGCGTTGAGGCCGTTCACCAATTTGTCACGGCGGCTGCGGAAGATCTCGTTCATCTCGCGCACCGGTGCATCGGGGCCGGTGAGCGCGGCGATGCCGGCCTTCTGAACGAAGCTGGTGACGCAGCTGAAGGTGTTGTTATTGAACAGCGTGACTGCTTTGCAGAGCGGTTCGGCCATGATCGCATAGCCCAGGCGCCATCCGGTCATCGCGTACGCTTTCGAGAAGCCGTCGACGATGATCGTGCGCTCTTGCATCCCGGGCAGCGACGCGATCGAGACGAACTCGGTTTCGAGATAGAAGTTGCGCGAGTAGATCTCGTCGGCGATCACCAGGAAGTTGTGTTTTTGCGCCAGCTCCGCGATCCGTTCGAGATCGGCTTTGAGCAGCACGCCGCCGGTGGGATTGTGCGGCGAGTTGATCACCAGCGCTTTCGTCTTATCCGAAACGCGGCCCGCCAGCTCGTCGAGATCCATGCGCCAGTCGCGCGCCTCGCGCAGCGGAATGCGGATCACGTTCGCCTGCAGATAGCTCGAGGCCGATGCGTACGCCGGATAGGCGGGATCGAAGTAGACGAACTCGTCGCCCGGGTCGAGGATCGCCGAGAGAATGTTCCAGATGATCGGCTTCGCGCCCGGCGAGATCGTCACGTTGGCCGCGGTATATGCCTTGGGCATTTTGCGGAAGCGCGACACGTAGTCGGCGACGACTTCGCGCAGGTCGTGCGTGCCCTGCGAAGGTGTGTAATGCGTGTCGTGCGCCATCAGCGATTCGACCGCGGCGCGCTTGATGAATTCAGGCGTATCGAAATCGGGCTCGCCGACCTCCATGTGCACGACGCGTCGTCCCGTCGCCTCGATTTCGCGCGCACGCGCGAGCACCGCGAACGCGTTCTCCGAGCCAAGGCGAGAGAGCGAGCGAGTGATGAACGATTTTTCTGTGGCGAGCACGTTGAAATTCTCCTCAAGGTAGCAACCGCCGAGCGGCGAAGGTTCACCGCGTCATGCGCACGCTATCCGAAGTTTTTGCGCCTGGAGCGCCGACGTTGCCGGAAGGCCTTCGGACGCTCGTCGTTTCGCCCGACCGCGAGTTGGAACCTGGGATGACCGTGCGTGCGAGCTTCACCTTCCGCAACCAGGGCGGCGCGCCGGCAACCGGCGTGCGCGTGCGCTTCAACCTTCCCGACGGCCTGGTCTATTTGGTCGGAACCGGCCAACTCGACGGCACCTCTCTCGACGACGAGCAGGGCAATTCGCCCTTGCTCTCGCGCGCCGGCGCCCACATCGGCGACATCGACGCGGGCGAGGAACGCCGAATCGAGATCGGTTACAGCGTGGCCGGCGCGATCGAGAACGGCACGATGATCGAATTGCAGGCCGCGGTTGCTTCCTTCGAAGTGCCGCCGGTCGGCTCGAACATCGTCCGGTTGATCGCGCGCAGCCGTCCGCAGCTCGAGAACGCGCTGACCGGCATCGCGATCGAGGCGCGCTCGGAGCCGGTCCCGGGCGCCGAGGCGCAGATCACCGTGCGTCTGCACAACGCCGGTGAATCGAGCGCGCACGACGTGGTGGTGGTCGCGCCGATCCCCGAGCATACGCGCTACGTGCCGAACTCGGCACGCGTGAACGGTCGCGAGATCGAACGCGATCTCGGTCAGCCCTTCGACCGCGTGCACGCGCCGATCGTCACGCCGAACCTCGCCGCGAGCGCCAGTTCCACCTTGGTGTATCGCGTGCGCATCGCCTCGCCGCTCCACGACGGAACGCCGATCGTCGCGCACGCGCAGGTCGCCTCGCAGGAGACCGCGTCGTTCGATCTCGAGGGCGCGTCGCTGGTGGTGCGTTCGACGCCCGACTTCGACGACGACCGCACGACGTTTTCGATCGAACCGGCGTACGACGTGCGTCCCGGTCAGCGCATCACGCTGGCGCTCTCCGCCTTCAACGCCGGTTCCGCGGCAGCCGAAAACGTCAGCGCGACGATCGAACTGCCCGACACGGTGGTGCCGGTGCGCGGCGCGACGGTGATCGACGGGCGTCCGATCAAAGAAGCCAAGAAAAAAGATGCGCTGACGTTCGACCTCGGGCGCGTCGATTCGGAAGAACGCGTCGATTTGCTGTGCGAAGCGATCGTCGTCTCGCCGCTGCCCGACGGCAGCACGGTCGAGGTGGCGGCGACGCTTTCCTGGGAGCCGGCGCGCGGCGACGATTCGCAGCGGCGGTTCGAGCGTACGGTGGCGATCCATTCGGAACCGGCGCTGCCGCCGCGGCGCAACGCGATCGCGCGCACCCACGGCGAGGTCGTCAAGCCGGGCGAGGAGGTCGAGGCGACGATCGTGATCGCCAACGAGGGCAGTGCGAGCGCAACCGACGCGGTGCTGCATCTGCGCGTCGATCCGGCGCTCGACGAGCTGCGCCTGACCGAACGCTCGTCGCGCGTCGCGCTCGACGGCGACACCGCCGAGATCGGGACGGTCGATCCGTACGCGCAGCGCCGGTTCGTGCTGCGCGCGCGCGTTCGCAGTCCCTATGCCGACCGCAGCGAACTGCGCATCGGCGCGAGCGTGCACACGCGCGAACTCGGCGAAACCGCGCTCGGTGAAGTCACCTGGCGGGTCGATTCGCATCCGGCCTTCTCCCCGCAGAGTTCGAGCCTGCGCCTCGAGAGCGACGACGTGCTGCGCCCCAATCAACTCGCCGACGTCGCGGTACGCATCACCAACGTCGGCAGCGACGTTGCGCACAACGTGCGCGTACGGCTCTACATCTCGCCCGAAGCGCGGCTGGAAACCGTCGACGGCGCCACCCGGGAGAAATCGAAGCTCGTCTTCGGCGAGATCGCGCCCGGCGCGACCGCGGAAGCGCGGCTGGGGCTACGGCTGCTGCGCAGTTTGGCGCGCGAATATCCGGTGACGGTCGACGCCGTGCTCACCGCCGATGCAATGCTGCCGGTGCCGCTCGAACGCCTCACCATCGCGACGACCGCCGAGCCGGATTTTTCGGTCGGGTCGCTGCGCAGCGAACCGATCGACGTGGTCGACGTGGGCGAGACGATCGAATGGACGCTGCACGTGCGCAACGGCGGCGACGGGCCGGCGCGGCGCGTACAGATCTTTTGCGCGCAGCCCAACTCGCTGATCTACGTGCCGAATTCGACCACGGTCAACGACGTTCCGATTCGCGACGTCGGCGCGCTCTCGGCGCTCTCGAGCGAACGCGGCATCGTGCTCAACGACGTCGATCCCGGCGTCGAGGCGACGATTCGCTTCCGCGACGTCGTGCACAACGGCTTACCGGCCGGCGAGGCGATCGTGCGCACCGCGTACATTCACTACGACGGCGAGCGGCAGGACGAGATGCCCTCGAACGAACTCAAAGTTCGCGCGACGCCGGTGTTCGCCAATGCGATTCCCGGTTTGCCGTTCGGCCTCGACGGCATGGTCGGCCCCTCGTTCGGCGGCGGTCCGCGGATGCTGACCGAGGATCGGTTCATGGAACTGCCGCCGGCGCAGCCGGTGGCGGGAAACGGCGAGGGCAGCAGCCGCATCACCGGCGCCGAATACCCGGCGCTCCCGACCGGGCTGACCAACGGCTCGGCGGAGGGCGGGGCGGTCGACGGTGCCGCCGCCGCCGACCGGATCGGCGTCTCGATCACGTTTACCGCCGAACGGCACGCGCGCGTACTGCGTTTCCTCGATGAGGCGCGCTTCGACGGCTTGGTGACGCATCTGTTCGCGATGCGCGCGTTCTTCCCCGAAGCGATCGGCGACACGCACGTCGGCGCGGTCGCGTCGATGCGCGAGATGCTGCGCGACGAGACCGACCGTCTCTTCATCAAATTGCGTCTGCCCAGCTACGTGATCGCGCCGCGCGATATCGAAACGCCCTCGATGCGCGCGACGGTCGAACGGTTGCTGCACGACGTGAGCGGCGCGCGCGGCATTCCGGCCGAAACGCCGGGCGCCGCGGTGGTGCTGCGCGGCAGCTACGATCCGCACGTCATGGGTGAGCTCACCGACCGGCTGGCCGAAACCGAACTTGCCTCCGCGCTGCCGTGGGCGATTCTCGCGCGGTTCTTGCCCGACGGCAGCGCGCAGCTCGCGCACTATCGCGCGATGCTGGTGGCGCGGCTCGACAGTCTGGCCGACGCCGACAGCACCGAATTTCTCGACGCGCTGCAGCGCCGGCGCGACGTGGCGCTTGATGCCGCGCTCGACGTGGTGCGCACCTCGCTGCACGCCAACGTGGTGTAGCGGTGAGCGCGATCGCGATCGCGGCACTGCTCGTCCTCTTTACCGGCATCGTGCTCGGCCTCTACGCCTGGCTTGCGCCGCGCCGCGTCGCGGAGCGGATGCGCGTGCGCGAAGGGTCGCCGCTGCAAGTGACGACCGCGTGGACGAACGAGGCCGGTGAGGAGTTTGCCGGCCTATCCGAGGCGGCGCGTTGCGATTTGGTCTTTGCGGTCGCCGCGCTCGACGACGAACGCTCGCAGCGGCTGCTGGAGCACGCGCTGAACGATCCGGCCGAGGCAGTCTCGCTGGCGGCCGCGCACGCGCTTGCCGGACACGGGCGCCGGCCGGTGGTCGAGGCGTTTCTCGCCGATCATCCCGGCGCTCGGGCCGATCGAATCGCGCAGGCGTTGGCCGTGCTCGACTAAAAGGAGGCACGGTGGCTTCGACGTCGTTGACGGGCATTTTCGCGCCGGGCTCACCTGCGTTGGTCGAGAGTCTGCGGACCCTCGTGCTCGAGCCCAGCCGGGTGGTGGCGCCGGGCGAAGAGATACGGGCCACGTTTTCGTTTTCGAACCTGGGCGGCGCGCCGGCGACCGGTGTGCGGGTGCGCTTTGCGCATCCCCAGGGCGTCGATCACCTCGCGGCCGGCGATGCAATCGACGGCGCCGCGCTCGCCGAAGGAACGCTGGTCGACGCGAACGGCGCGCTGATCGGCGACCTCGAACCGAACGGTCAGCGCCGCGTTTCCTGCGTCTTTCGGGTGAACGCGACGATCGAAGACGGCAGCGAACTCGTTTTCCAAGCCGCGCTCGTGACCGATCAAACGCCGCTCGTCGCATCGAATATCGAGCGGCTTTTCGTTCGCAGCCGCCCCGAGCTGGAGAACAGCGCAACCTTCGTGACGATCGCTGCGCCGAGCACGCCGCGCCCCGGCGATGCGATCACCGTGCGTGCCGTCGTGCGCAACACCGGCAGTTCGAGTGCGCACGACGTCATCGTCGTGCTTCCCGCCCCCGACCATACGACCTACGTGGCGCGCAGCGCGCGCATCGACGGCCGGGTCGTCGGCGCGATCGATGGCGAGGTGTTCGACTACGACAGTGCGACGATCGTGAGCGAACGGCTCGCGCCGGCGCAATCGGTCGTCATCGAATACCAGGCGACGATCGACTCACCGCTCGCCGACGCCACCCGGATCAAGGCTGCGGGAACGGTCGGTTCGCGCGAGACCAGCGAATTCTCGATCGGCTCGAACGAGATCGTGGTCGCATCGCCGGTCGACTTCGACGGTGAAGATACCAGCTTCATGGTGCTCAGCGACGACGTCGTCGTGCCGGGCATGCGCATCCCGATGTTGCTGCGCGCGATGAACGTCGGCACCGGCATCGCCGAGCGCGTGCAGATCGCCTTCACGCTGCCGCAAGGTTTGATCTATGCGCCCGGCACGGCGCACGTCGACGGTCAGCCGGTGAGCGACGATGCGATCGCGAATTTGACGTTCTCGCTCGGATCGCTTGCGGCCGGACGCATGATCGAAGCCGGGCTCTCGGCGACCGTCGCCGTGCCGACGACGGCCGAGCTGGCGCTGCCGGTCGATGCCGCGCTGCGCTGGAAGGGCGGCGAACGAACCTTCACGCGCCGGCTCTCGGTACGCGTCGCACCGCGTTTCAGCCGCGCGCGCAACTACGTCGAGGCCGACCGCGGCGTGGTGCAGGCACGCGAAGAGCTGGCGTTCACCGTGCACGTGTTCAACGACGGAACCGCGCCCGAATCCGACGTGCGCTTGCGCTTGACGCCGGGGCTGTATCTGACCGACGTTCGCATCGGCGAAAGCGCCGATGACACGATTCCCTACGACGTTCCGGTTGCGCTTGGGTTCGTGCATCCGCACCAGGAACGCGCCTTTACCGTACTCGCGACGATCGCATCGCGCGTTCCGGATCGTTCGACGGTGACGCTCGGCGCGATCCTCGAACACGGCGACGGTGCGATCGACCTCGGAACGGCGAGCGCGGTCGTGCGTTCGCGTCCCAGCGTCGAGAGCGTCGCGTGGGAGCTGGTCTCTCACGAGCCGCTGCGGCCGGGGCGGACGGTCGATGCGATCGTGCGCGTGCATAATTCGGGATCCGACGTGCTGCGCGACGCGCGCCTCTCGCTGACCTTACCGCCCGAACTGGCGATCGAACGCGCGGTCGATGCGCGGCGCGATCGCGAGGGTTTGGCCTTCACCGACATCGCAGCCGAGACGACCCACGAATCGCGCATGACGCTGCGTCTCTTGCGCGCGGTGCCGAACAACCGCACCCTCGCGCTCGAAGGGTGGCTCCACGGTAAGGGCATCAGCCCGGTACAATTCGCGCCGCTCGACGTTACCACGTACGCGCAGGCGCAGTTCGCGCAAAGTGCGCAAATTCTCGCGATTCCTTCCGAGAACGTCAACGCGGGCGAACGCCTCTACTACGAAATTCGTCTGCGCAACGACGGCGACGGTCCCGCCGATCGGCTGACCGTACGCGTGGTCGCGACGAATTTGGCGGTGTACGTCCCGGCGTCGACGACGATCAACGGCATGGCGATTCCCGACGACGCCGGCGTTTCGCAACTCTGGTCGGCACGCGGGCTGGTGCTTGCGGACGTCAATCCCAATCTCGATCTGCGCGTGCGGTGGGAGATGATGGTGATGTCGCCGCTCGCCGCCGGCACCGCGCTCGATTCACGCGCGATTTTGGAATGGGGCGAGGGAACGACGTTCGCGGTGGCGGCGCCGACCGTTCGCGTGCAGGCGCAGCCGAGTTTGAGTGAATCGACCGCGGGCACGCCGCTCTCGATCGCGCGCATCTTCCCGTCGGAGCAGATCGCGGTGGAAGCGCCGCCGCTGCCCGAGCCCGAGCCGATTCCCGAACCGCCGCCGCCCGTCGCCGCGCAACCCAGAGCGTTGCAAGAAATCGTCGAGACGATCCAGAGCGCGCAGCCGGCGGTTCCAGTCGAAGAGACCGTTGAAGTCGCGCAGGCGCGCGCGGTCTCCGCGCCGGTGCTCTACGTCGATTTCAGCCCCGAGCGTCTGACCAATACGCTGCGCATGCTCGAGCGCAGCAACAGCGCCGGCGGTTTGGTGCAGCATCTCTTCGCGCTGCGTTTGCTCTTCCCCGAGCACGCGCAGAACGCGCCGGCGAGCGTCGACGAGGCGTTCGCGAACGCCGCCCGCGCGCTGCGCGCGCCGCTCGAAAAGCTGTTCGTCCGTCTGCGCATGCCGCGACTGACCATTACGGGCAAGGATCTGGAGGATCGCGAAAGCCGCGATGCCCTGCGCGACGTGGTCGAAAGCCTCAGCTTTGCGCCGACGGCCTCACCGGCAGCTCCCGCCGACGGCGTCGTCCGCGTCGCGGGCGCGGTCGAGCTCGACGTGATTCGCACGCTGCTTCCGGATCTGGAATCGTCGCCGCTCGGGGCGGTGACGCCTTGGCTGATCAACGCGCAGGTTCTGGGCGGCATCGTGTACCACGGTGCCGACCGTTCCGAGGCGCTCGAACAGTACCGCGGCGAGCTGCTGCGCGTGCTTTCGGTGCTCGACGAATTGCCGATCGAGGAGTTTCACCGCGTCATCACGTCGAGTGTGAACCGCACGCTGGACGACGCGCTCACGCAGGCGATCGAATCGCTCCGCGGTGCAGCGCGCGTTGCCACTGAATAATAATCCCGGCGTCGTCATTCTCGTCGTCGTCTTTTTGATCGGCGCGGCCTTCTTTGCGATCGGCACCGTAATGGTGCGGCGCGAGCGCCGGCCGCGGCCCGCATCGCCGCCGCCGCAACCCGCAGATGCGGCGCCGTTCGATTATTTCGCGCGTATCGACGAACTGCTCGAGCGCGGCGATGCCGCCGGTATCCGGGAGTTGGAAGCGATGCGCGACCGGAATGATGATCCGGGCGTGCGAGACGCCGCCGACGCCGCGCTCATGGTCATACGGGCTCGCAACCCTGCGTAGGCAACTTGTAGGCTCCTACGAAGGATGGTAGGATGAGGCTATGCCGACGCTCAATTGTGAAGCCTGTGAAATGCTCGACGAGATCGAGGAGAAGCTTGGTCTTAAGGAAACCGAGCTAGCCGATCTGTTCGGAATCCGCCGACCCTCCGTGTCGGGGTGGCGGGAAGCTGGGATTCCCCGAGCACGCCGGGCATCGGTAGAGCGGCTTCTCGATCTCGCTCGGGTGCTTGCACGCGAAGTGAAGGAGTCGCGCATCCCGGAGATCGTGCGGACGAGAGACCAGTGGCTCGAAAACCGCTCGATCCTCGAGACTATCGCGTTACACGGCGTCGAGCCCGTTTACGGCTATCTCCGCCGCCTCTTCAGCTACCAGGCGTGAAGGCGATCGTTCGGTCGGGAGACTACTTTCGCGTCTTCAAACCAGGCTGGTCGGATCCGCTCGATCCGAGTTACAGCCTGGAACGAGGCGGACGATGGAATGCGCCGCATACGTTTGGCGTGCTCTACTTGAACGCGACGTACGCCGTAGCCGCGGCGAACGCGCGTCGTCGCCACGCCGGACGCGCTATCGGACTCTTCGACCTCAAGCCGGATCGGCGGCCGCATCTTCTCACTCTCGACGTTCCACGTAGTCTCGCTCTCGACGTCGTTACCGATGCGGGAATCGCCGCGCTCGACCTCCCGGCGAATTATCCCTGGCGTGTGGCGCATGCACGCTGCCGGCCGATCGGAAAGAATGCGTACGCGCAACGACGATTGCGCGGCATAGCCTGCCGCTCGGCAGCCGAATGTACTGCGACGGATTGGATCGGCGAAGAGCTTGCGTGGTTCGATCGATCGCCGCTGCTGGTCGAGCGCTCGCGCCGATCGTTTGAGCAGTGGTACCCGGACCCGCACCCGGCGTGACCGCTATTGAATGATGGCTGCGCTCTTGTGAAAATACTTGACGAGAATCTCGCGTGCGATCGGGGCCGCCACGGTTGCACCGTAGCCGCCGCTGTGCCACACGAAAACCGCCATCGCGAGCACGGGGTGATCGGTCGGCGCCCAGGCAACGAACCAGGTCGTGTTTGCGCCGGATCCGTTCACGCCGGTTTCGGCGGTGCCGGTTTTGCCGGAGAACGGCAGCCCCTTGATCTTCCAACCGTACGCCGTACCGCCGGGATCGGTCACTTTTGCCATGCCCGCGCGCTCGTAGTAAAACGCCTGCGGCGTACCGGGAACGTGACGAAGCACCTGCGGTTCGATCGTTTTGATGATGTGCTTGCCGTCGGGCGTGCGAATTTCGTGCACGATCTCGGGACGCCAGAGCGTCCCGCCGTTGATCACCGCGGACGCGACGTTGGCGATCTGCAGCGGCGTCGCTTGCATCGCGCCTTGACCGATGCCGAGCATGCACACTTCGCTCGGCTCCATCGGCACGCCGAAGTTTTTGAGTTCCCACGCGTTCGTCGGCCAGTTACCGGCGTTCTCGCCGGGAAGGTCGATGCCGGTCTTGCTGCCGATGCCGAAGTAGTGCGCCCATTTGGTCAGACGGGCGATGCCGAGTCGCCACGAGAGCTGGTAAAAATAACCGTCCGATGACGCCGCGAGCGCGGGGACGAAGGTCGTGTTGCCGATGCCGCCGAGCAGATCGCGAATCTCGTAACCGTAGCAATCCCACGCGCCGGAATCGTAGATCACTTGGTTCGGTTTGACCACGCCTTCGCTCAGCGCGGCGGTGCCGGTCACCATCTTGAAGGTCGAGCCGGTCGGCGTAGCCGCGCCGATCGCGTTGTCGAAGAGCGGGTCGGCCGGATCGAGCAGGTAGTGCGCGACCTTTTTGTAGTCGTCGGCGGCGAACGCGTTGGGATCGAAATCCGGATAGCTCGCAAGCGCCAAGATGCCGCCGGTCCACGGGTCCTCGATGACGACGCCGCCGGCGAGCTGCCGTCCGTACGAAACTTTTTTGATGCCGGCATCGAGCGCTTGCTGCGCGATCCGTTCGAGCCGGCCGTCGATGTTGGTGATCAGTTCGTCGCCCGGAATCGCCGCTTTCGAGGGCAGCTTGATGCTCGGAACGACTTGCCCTTGCGCGTCGACGACGACACGTTGTCCGCCGGCGACGCCGCGCAGATACTTGTCGTACACGTACTCGAGACCATCTTTTCCGATGACGTCGTTGGGCGTGTAGCCGTCATCCTTGAGGCGTTGGTATTCGCTCTCGGTAATCTGACCGACGTAGCCGAACACGGCGGAGCCGGTGGCGCCGAGCGGATAGTCGCGGATCGGCTGCACTTCTAAGTCGACGCCGGGCAGATCGCCGAGCAATTCCGAGAGCCGCGCCACTTTTGCAACCGGCAGATCGCTCGCGAGCACCACCGGCCCGTACGGTTCGTAGGTTTGGACTTGCGCGAAGTCGGTGTAGTTGACCCCGCGGTGGTGCAGCAGGCGGTAGCGAAGCTTGGCCGGATCTTCGCCGAGCGTGCGTGCCAGCGTGGTGAGCTCGCTGTCGATGTCGGTTACTTCGGAGGGAATCAAGCCGACGACGAACGACGGCCGGCTGCGTACGAGGACGCGCCCGTCGCGGCCGTAGATCATTCCGCGCGGCGCGGCGACCTCGATCAGACGCACTTGATTCTCCATCGCGGCCGCACGATAGACCTGACCCATGACGAGCTGCACGTGCACGAGTTGGACGACGAGCGCGATGATCGCGATCGCGACGACGACGATGAAGCCCGCGATGCGCCACGGGGAACGTTCCCACGAGACGCGCGGCGTACGGCGCCGGTCGATGATCATGCGTAGTTACGGTCGAACCGGCGCATCACCAGCATCACGATCATCATGGTGGCAGCGTTGAGCAGTCCCTCGAAGAGCGCTTCGTGAAAATGCATCATGCCAAGGCCGCTCGGATACCCTTCAAATCCCATCACGACCCAAAAGACCAGCTGTCGTACGAGCGTCGCGACGAAGGTGATGGTGGCGACGAGCGGCAGTGAGTCGGCGAAGAAACCGCGTGAGATCATGCCGGCAACGATTGCGACCACCGTCGTCGAGATCGTCCACGCGCCGCCGGTCCCGTACGAGAGCAGATCCTCGGCGATGCCGCCGGCCAGACCGAAGGCGGCGGCGCGCCACGGCTCGACGCGAATCGCGTACCAGACGACCGCGACCAACACCAGACTCGGCTCAACGTTGCGGATCGCAAGCAAGTGCATGAACCGCACTTGCAAGAATATCGCAAGAACCAACCACGCAGCACAGATGTACCACGTAGGCGCGATGACGCGCGCAATGTGGATTCTAGTGTTCCGCGCCATACGTACCGGCGCATTCGCTGGAGCCGGCATAAGCCGAAGCCGAGGAGCGAGGAGGGAGAATAGCCGAGGCTCTGTGACCGACGAGCGACGAAGGATCCGGCTTATGCCGGCCCAGCCCGAAGGGTTGCGTCATCGGCACCGCGCGGACGTCGTTGCTCTTCGCTCGCAAAGCGCTGCTTTTGTCGCTCATCGCGTCTCGTCCGCGCGGGCCGATGATCGCACCGAATGTGCCGCTACGTGTGGCGCGGAACACCTAGTGCGGGAGGACGACAACGCGATCGAGCGCGCCGAGCTTCACGGCGGGGCGGAGAACGGCGGTTTGGTACAGCGCGGCATCGCTGCGCTCGATCGAAACGATCGTCCCGATCGGCACGCCGGATTGGAACGAGCGTCCGGCGCCGGTCACGATCGTCTCACCGGTTTTCAGCGGCGCGTCTTGCGGGATGTACTCGACGCGCACGCTCGAGAGATTGCCGCGCGCGATGCCCCAGTAGCGTCCCTGACGCGTGATCGCCGGAATGCGGCTGGTGTAATCGGTGATGAGGACGACTTCACTGGAGAGCGGACCGACCGACGCGACCCGGCCGACGACACCGCCGCTCGCGATCACGCCGTCGTCGGTGCGCACACCGGCGTTGCTGCCGCGATCGATCGTCACCGTACGTGAATCGTCCTCCGGCGGGAAACCGATTACGCGCGCTTCGATACCCTTGGGATACAGATCGACTGCGGGGCGAATGCTGACCTCCGAGGCGTACTGCGCAGCGAGTTCGTGCAGGCGCGCGTTCTCGGCCGAGAGCGCACGGTTCTGCTCGCGTAATTGCGCGTTCTCGCGTTCGAGCATCGGCAGCGAGATGACGGAATGAACCGCGCTCTGACCGCCGTCGATCGCAATCGTCGACGCGCTCTCGGCAAACGACGCGAGCGAGGTCGCAATCGATGCAAGCGGACTGATCGTTCCCGCACGTTCCGCGTTGATTTGCACGAGGGCAAGCGTTGCCGCCACAATGATGACGGCAATCAGCGCGAATAATTTGCGCTCGTCGCGATAAGTAAAGATGGCCGGCTCCCGGAAAAGGCCTATTCGTTAGGCGTGCTCTTCGCCGCCGGTAACGAAAAACCCAACCGCCGCAGCAACCGGATGAAGCGGCCGAGTGGGAAGCCCATCACGGTGTAAAAGTCGCCTGCAATCGAGTGTACGAGCGAGGCGGCGCGCCCCTGAATGCCGTAGCCGCCGGCTTTATCCAGCGGTTCGCCGGTCGCGACATACTCGGCGATGTCGTCGTCGGTGAGCGGATGAAAGCGAACGGCCGTCGTCTCGCATTCTTCGATCAGCGCCGCCTCGCCCGGACGAGCAAGCGCAAACGCGGTGTGGACCCGGTGCTCGCGGCCGGCGAGCGCGCGCAACATCCGCGCCGCGTCGGCGGAATCCCGCGGCTTGTTCAGCGCGATCCCGTCCAGGTCGACCACCGTGTCGGCGGCGACGATCAGCGCGGCGGGGAATCGGGCCTGCACGTCGCGCGCCTTCGCCGCGGCGTGGCGAACGGCAAGCGCGGCCGGCGTCACCGCCGGATCGTCGGGCTCGTCGTACGTGCTCGGCTCCACTCGAACCGTGAGGCCCAGCGAGCGCAAGAGTTCGAACCGGCGCGGAGACGCGCTCGCGAGGATAATCTCATCGAGAATCACGGCAGGATCGTACCACGTGACGAGAGCGTCGAGCGGGCGCACTTCCGTCGTGGTATGCTATGATATAGCGCATATCACTGCGTACCATGACGAGGTGCCGGTTGCCTTACGAGGTCGTCAAACATGTCGGCAAGCGGGCCTACCGGTATGAGGTGAGCTCGTATCGCGATCCGCAAACCGGCAAGAGCAAAGGGCGCTGGCGGTATCTGGGCCGGTGCGACGAAGCCGCGCCGGCCCAGCGCGGCGGGCGTGCCGACTCGACCGCAGGGCGCCTGCTCGATGCCTTCGCGCGTTTGATCGCCGCGCAATCCTACGCGTCCACCACGGTCGAAACGATCGCCGCGCGCGCCGGCGTCACCCCGGCGACTTTGTATCGTCACTTCAAAGACAAGCGCTCGCTGCTCTTTGCGCTCCTGCAGCGCACGCGCGGCGAGCTCGACTTTCCGGCGGTCTTCAAAGCCGGAGGTGATCCGCAGGTCGAACGCGCGCGCGTCAAGGGTTTCATCCGGCGCGTGGTTACGCATCCGACGATTCGCAGCGGACTGGCGCGCGCGATGCAAGAGATGCAGTCGCGGGATCGGGCGATCGCCGCGCATTGGCAAGCGTTTGCGCGCGAGCGCCAGGTGCTTTGGCGCAACTACATCGCCGAATTGAACGCGAACGGGGTCGGCTACGGTGACGATCCTGCGAAACTCGCCGCGCTGATGACGAGCGTTGCCGAGGGACTGCAGCGCCGGGTCGCCTTCGACGGTGCAAGCGTCAGTGATGAGGAGATCGATCTATGGGGCGAAGTGATCGCACGCATACTCATTCGATGAGAGGGCCGCTCGCGTTCGTGCTCGCCGTGCTGGCGCTGGCCGGTTGCAACGCCTCGCCGCCGGGTTTCAGCGGAACGGTGCAGACCGAGTACGTTTCGGTAGGAAGTACCGTCGGCGGCCGGGTGATCGCGACCGAGGTCTCGGCCGGGCAAACGGTCCGGCGCGGCGCGATCATCGTCCGGCTCGATCCGGCGCTGCCGCAAGCGCAGTACGAGGAAGCGCTGGCGCAAGAACGCGCCGCCCAGGATGCGCTGCGCGCGCTTCGCTCGGGTACGCTGCCCAGTCAAATCGAACAAGCCCGCGGCTCGCGCCTCGCCACACGCGCGAACTACACGCAAACCGTAGGCGGTGCGAAGGATCGCATCACCGCCGCGCGGGCCGCGCTCGCCAACGCGCGCGCGAACGCGGTGCTCGCGGAGCGGAACTACCAACGAACCAGTTCGCTCACCGCGACCGGCGACGTCTCGCGGCAGAGTTTGGACGAGGCGCGTGCGGCGCGCGACCAGGCACGCGCCGGCGTGCGCCAGGCGCAGGCGCAGCTCACCCAGCTCGAACGCGCCGATATTCCGGGCGAAACGGCGGCCGCGCGCGCCAACGCCGTCGCGGCTCGCCGCAGTTACGAGGCGCTGGCGAACGGCGCGCGCCCTGCGCAGCTCGCCCAAGCACAAGCGCAGGTGCGCGATGCCGCGGCCTCGGCCGCGCACGCGCTCGCGGAATTGCGCGAAGCGACCGTGTCCGCCCCGACCGGCGGGGTCGTGGCGAGCTTCAATCTGCATCCGGGCGACATCCTCGCCGCCAATCAAATCGCGGCGATCATCGACACGTTCGCGGATCCGTACGTGTACATCTACGCATCGCAGGGCGATCTGCAACGCATTCGCTCGGCGAAATCCCTGATCGTGCACTCCGACGCGGGCGCCGGTACCTTCAGCGGACGAGTCGAAGCCTACGATCGCACCGCGCAATTCACGCCGCAAAACGTGGAAACCGAAGATCAGCGCGCCGAACTCGTCTACGGCGTCAAGATCCGAATTCACGATCCCGAGCACGAACTGCTCGACGGCACCACCGTCACCGTGACGCTCCGATGAGCGCTCCGGCGATCGTGCTCGACGGCCTCACCAAACGCTACGGCGAGCGAACGGTCGTCGACGGCGTGACGTTTTCGATCGAATCGGGGAACATCTTCGGGTTTCTCGGGCCGAACGGCAGCGGCAAGACGACGACGATCAAGATGCTGTGCGGGTTGGTGCGTCCAAGCGCCGGCAGCGCGCACGTCGCCGGATACGACGTCGAAACGCAGTCGAGCAGCGTGCGGCGCTCGATCGGTTATATGGCGCAGGGTTTCTCGATGTACGGTGACCTGACCGTCGACGAGAACCTCGAGTTCTACGCGCTCGCGTACGGCATTGGAAAAGATCGCGAAGCGCGCAAGGCCCGGGTGATCGAGATCGTTGGGATCGGGGAGTACACGAACTATCTTTCGTCGAGCCTCTCGGGCGGATGGCAGCGCCGGCTCGCGCTTGCGTGCGCGCTGCTGCACGATCCGCCGGTCGTCTTTCTCGATGAGCCCACGGCGGGCATCGATCCGGTCGCGCGTCGCGACCTATGGGACCTGCTCTTCCAGCTCGCCTCCGGCGGCAAGACGTTCTTCGTCACCACACATTACATGGACGAAGCCGAACGGTGTTCCTCGCTCGCCTACATCTACCAAGGTCACGTGCTCGCGAGCGGTTCGCCCGACGAGATTTGCTCGCTCCCCGACGTCACGCTGCCGGGCACCGTGCGCTACGCCATCGCAACCGATGACGTGATGGAAACCTTCCGGCGCGTCCACGACGTGCGCAGCGTGCGCGATGCGACGATTTTTGGACGCGACATTCACGTGGTCGTCGATCGTTCGGTCAGCGGGGAGGATCTGGCCAAGGGCCTCGGCGTCGACGCATCGCGTGTTTCGGTGATCCGGCCTTCGCTCGAGGACGCATTCGTGGCGCTCACCCGTAAGACCGACGCGGCGGCATGAGCGAACTCTTCGATTTCTCCGGGATCAACGCGGTCATCTACAAGGAACTGCGTCAGATCCTGCGCAGCCGGTTCACGCTCTTTCTCGCGATCGGCGTTCCGCTCGTGCAAATGCTGTTGCTCGGCTATGCGATCAACACGACGGTCGAACACGTTCCCGCCGCCGTCTACAACGAAGATCGCGGCCCCGCGGCACAAGCCTTCATCGACTCTCTGGCCGGCTCGCGCACCTTCGACGTGGTCGCCTACGTGTCGAGCCGAAAGGCGCTGCTCGATACGATCGTTTCCGGACGGGTGCGCGCGGCGTTCGACATCCCGCAGAACTTTACCGCCGATTTGCTCGCCGGCCGCGACCCCGCGGTCGGCGCTTTCATCGACGGTTCCGACTCGGCGATCGCGCAGGTCGCGTACGGTTCGGCCGTGACGCTTAGCGGCATTCCGCTGCGCAATCTCACCAGCGGCGTGACCTCACCGTTCGAGGTGCGTCCGGTCGTGTTGTTCAACCCGGCGATGCGCAGCGCAAACTTCTTCGTGCCGGGTTTGATCGGCCTGGTGCTGCAGAACATCACGATCATGCTCACCGCGCTCGCGATCGTCGGCGAACGCGAGCGCGGGACCCTCGATCAACTGCTGGTGACGCCGATCGGAACGGCGGGGCTGATGCTCGGCAAGCTCGTCCCCTATGTGATGGTCGCGGCTCTGCAATTCATCGCCGTGCTGCTCGGCATGCGCTTCGTCTTCAACGTGCCGATTGCGGGGAGCGTGCTTTTGCTCGCGCTGCTCTCACTGTGCTTCCTGCTCGTTTCGCTCGGCCTGGGGCTTTTCGTCTCGACCGTCGCGCAGACGCAAATCCAAGCGCAGCTGATGGCGATCTTCATATTGTTGCCCTCGGTGCTGGTAAGCGGCGCCGTCTTCGAGCGCTCGCTGATGCCGGTTCCGATGCAAATCTTCGGCTACGTGATTCCGCTCACGTACTACATCGAAATTCTGCGCGGCATCATCATCCGCGGTGCCGGCGTCGCGCAGCTCTGGCCCTCGATCGTTCCGATGCTCGCCTACGGCGTGATCATCTTTGTCATGGCGAGCATCCGTTTTGCCCGCACCACCCGCTAGCGTTATTGGTAAATCTTGCCGCCGGCGATCACGTAACCGGCCACGTGCCGGCCGGCGGGATCGTGATGCGTCCAGTGAATCATGCCGCCGGTCGGATCGTCTTCGAATTGCCCTTTGACCGTTACCGTCTCGCCTTCGTGCAGCGGGATCGATCCAGTGATGCCGACGTTCGCCTCGATGCGCAGCAGCAGGTCGCATTGCCGCTCGAGTTTGACGAGAAAGCCCTCGTGTTCGCCGCTCGGCCCCGCGTGCGTACCGATCACGGCGAGGACGGTGCCCTGGCCGATGACCTCGACGCCGGAACGGCCGCTCGCGTAGAGCGAGCAGATCTGCGCGTTATTCGGTTGCTCCGCCGCACCGCCGCCGCATCCGCTGATGCAGAGCAAGGCTAACGCGAGGCCGAGAGTTCGATGCCGTAGAGCCGGTGGGCGACGATGTACTGCCATACCGCTTCGGGTACGAGATAGCGTACGCTGCGTCCCTGCGAGAGCAAGGTGCGAACGAGGGTTGCCGATTCGGTGAGCTCGGGCATGTTCAGGGTGGCGATGCGCTCGCGCAGCGCCTTGGGGACGGCGGCGATCACGCGCTGCAGCGCGTCGGAGCGAACGCCGATGCGCGGCGCGATCACGAAGCGTTCGAGCTGCTCGAGCACCTCGTCGAAGCGCTCCCAAGGCGAGTTCGCCAGCGAGTCCGCGCCGATGATGAAGGTGAAGGCCGAGCGCGGATACTTTTTCTTGAGCAGCGGAATCAGGTCGGCCGTGTAGCCGGTCGCGTCCTCGCGCAGATCGCTCTGGTCGAGCGCAAAGCCGTCGTTACCCTCGATTGCTCCCAGGATCATCGCGCAGCGATGTGCCGCGTCAACCTGCGCGTTGTCGCGGTAGTGCTTCTGTTCCTTGGTCGGGACGAAGAGTACGCGATCGAGATTCTCGAGCAAGCGCGCGGACTCGGCGAGAAAGAGATGCGCGTTGTGAATCGGATCGAACGTGCCGCCGAAAATGCCGAGCCTCATGAGTAGGTGAACTCGTACGGGCCGATGCGCACCGTATCCCCTTCAGCGGCACCCAACTCACGTAATTTCTTCTCGACGCCCATCTTTGCGAGCGCGCGTTCGAAGCGTGCCAGACCTTCGTCGGAGTCGAAATTCGTCACCGCCGCCAGCCGCTCGATGCGCTCCCCTCGCAGGATGAAGGCACCGCTGGTGTCGCGATCGACGGTGAAGGCTTCGCTGGGCACCAGCTCGATCAGCGCGGGCGGGGGAATGACGATCTCTGGAGGCGGCGCGTTCTCGATCGTCTGCCAGATCGCGTAGACCAACTCTTGCACACCCTCGCCGGTGGCGGAACTGATGCCGCGCACCTCGGGAAAGCGTTCGCGCAGTTCGTTCAAACGCTCGCGCGCATCGGGCAAATCGAGCTTGCTGACCGCGAGCAGCATCGGTTTCTCGAGCAGGCGCGGATTCCAGGCGCGCAATTCGCTTTCGATCGTCGTCTTGTCGTGCAGGATCGCATCGAGCGGTTTTGCACCGTCGAGCAGATGCACCAGTGCGCGCGTGCGCTCGACGTGTTTGAGGAATTGATCGCCCAACCCGGCGCCTTCGTGCGCCCCTTCGATCAGGCCGGGAACGTCGACCATCACGAACGACTCGTCCTCGGAGACCCGGACCACGCCGAGCTGCGGTTCGATCGTGGTGAACGGATAATCGGCGATCTTGGGGCGCGCGGCCGAGACGACCGAGAGCAGCGTCGATTTGCCGGCATTGGGAACGCCGATTACGCCGCAGTCGGCGAGCAATTTGAGCTCGAGCCGAAGCGTGCAGCGTTCACCGGGCTCGCCGTTGTAGGCGATGCGCGGCGCTTGTCGCGTGCTGGTGGCGAAGTGTTGGTTGCCGAGCCCGCCCTTTCCGCCGCGCGCAACCTGCACGCGATCGCCGTCGTGCGCGAGATCGGCGAGAAAGGTTTCGGCCTTGCCTTCGAAGGTGCGGTAGATCAGGGTGCCGACCGGAACCGGAACGGTGAGATCGGCGCCGCTGCGTCCGGATTTGTTCGACTGTCCGCCGGCCTTACCCGACTCCGCGCTGAACTGGCGCTTGTAACGAAATTCAACGAGCGTCGAGCGTTCGTTGGTGGCCTGCAGATAGATGCTGCCGCCGCCGCCGCCGTCACCGCCGGCCGGACCGCCCTTGGGAATGTACTTCTCCCGGCGCCATGCAACGATGCCGTCGCCGCCGTTACCGGCCGCTACGGCGATCGTCGCTTCGTCAATGAATTGCATTATTCTATAGGTGCCGCTCGCAAAGCGAGCAAAATTCATCAACGAGCGCGCTGAGCGAAGCGCTGACAATCAAGGTCTCGTTGCCATCGCCCAAGATTGTGGAAAGCAGCGAAAGCCCCAGCCCATCTTGGGTGCAAAGAGCGCGGAGGTAGTCAACGGCTTGATGAGCGGTTTCCGAATACCGCCGCTCGCGAGGAATTGCTTGCAAAGCAATCACCAGTTGCGACGGGTTACTTCCTTGTAGAAGTCGATAAACGTCGAGAACGTCTTTCGCTACCTTTGAGAACTCCTCAGGACCTTGCGCGTGTCGCTCCCCGAGCTTCCATGCTTTTCCGACGACCAGTGCCGTGATGCCGGCGACTTCTACCACGAGCGGCGCTCGGGGTTCGGAGATCGCTTCTAGGGGCATCGGTGAATGATCCACAAGGGCCAGCTCCAGACCTGCCTGTGACATGACTGCAGCGACGTCGCGGGAATTGTAGCCCTCGAGATTCCAGTCGGCATCGAACCGAGCCGGAACAAAGACGTCGATCTCAGTTGCGCGGAGGTGCTCGAGGGGCGCGCGATAGCGGTGGTATAAGCCGTTGTGTCCCCGAAGGGCAAACCCAGCGGCTTCGAGCGAATCGGCGATCACTCTTGGCCGTCGTATCTTTCGTGGATCGACGACGACGTCACCATCGAGAGTGTAGGCGGGAATCGGAAGCTCCACTTGGGAGGACCGGAGATAGACCGCCTGCGCCCCGACGAGAATGAACCCATCCGATGACAAGGGCGCAAGTGCTCTCAGCGCGTCGATGAGCGTGGCGCGCGAGATCGCATAACCTTCAGGCCAGGCGCCAGGCTCGCTCATTGCTCTTCATCCAGGCAATAAGGGTATTATATTCGTCGCTCGAGCGTTTCGGAAGTGTTAGGAGATCGGCCGCAACTTGTGACGGGTTTGCAACGATGAGCCCACTCCGCTGAATGGTTCTTTCGAAGGCGACTTTATCAAATGCATCGATCAGGCGTATGTTGCCGAATCCCTCGGCTTCACGAAGATTCAGTTCTTTTATCCACTGACTGGCGGATGTAACGTATACGTCAATCGCCGAGGTGTGCGCTGCTGGAGCGATTAGCGCAGCTCCGTACGATCCTGTGACTGCGTAGTGCTGTCTCGCGCGGAGGTTCCCGACGAAGGCCTGGATTCCGTGAGGCTCCAAGACCGAATGGTAATGCCGATCTTTCTTTAGCGACTCGCTCCACTGGCGGATCAAGGCTTCCCACTCGACTGCCGTCACCATTCCCCGGTCGTCGCGCGTAATCAAACGGTCGTGATCGAGCAACCGCAATAGGCGCGATACATTGCCTGGATTGACGGCCGTAACGTCCGCGATGTCTCGCACCTTAAGCGGGGGTCGAGCATCGAGAAGGTACCGCACGAGGCGGCCGGTTTTCGGTCCACGTAGGGAGCTTCTTGGAAGGTCGCCGCGTGTGTGCTCGCGTTTCGTGTCGCTCTCGTGTTCGACGAAAAACAAATTGGATGAAAGCCGAATGTTCCCGTTGTCGTCCGCATACGAGAAATTTCGTTCTTTGAGAAGCTCACGCGAACGCCCGCTAAGCGCCGTAGTGACGAGCAGAGGGGACCCGAACGCGTTAAGGCGTTCGAGCTTATGCTCGACGTAGTCGATATCTCGCGGCTCGAAGCGAGACTTTGTCTCGACGACAAATACGGTTCGGTTTCCGGACGGTGACGTAACCTCTAGTAGGCCGTCAGGCTCGCCGGTAGAGCGGCCCGGCGTGAGGTAAACACCCCATCCCTCGGGCAGAATGTACTCAAGGTTTGCCAGTAGCTTGTTGCTCAGAACATCGGCGTTGTTCACTGCGAGCAACATAGCACTTTCGAGCAACAGCCGCAACCGCGCCTGGTCCTACCGAAGCGAAAGAGGGCCGGATCGGCCCTCTCAACTACCAAAACGGCGACGCGGTTACGCCGCGGAGAGCGGCCGCACGTTGACGTGCTTGCGATTACGGCGGCCTGAGAATTCGACCGTTCCTTCGGCGAGCGCGAAGAGCGTGTGATCCTTGCCGATTCCTACGTTTTCACCGGGATAGAACTTGGTGCCGCGCTGCCGCACGAGAATATTGCCCGCGAGCACGCGCTCGCCGCCGAAGCGCTTGACGCCCAGACGCTGGGCATTCGAATCGCGTCCGTTACGGGTTGAGCCGGCGCCCTTTTTGGACGCAAAAAGCTGCAGGTCGAACTGGAACATAGCTTGCGGAGTATACCAAAGCCCCGGAAAGCTTGGCAAGGACCCGAATCGCGCCTATCGGAGCTCGATAGAGATGTCCCCATTTGGACTCAATAGAGATGTCCCCGTCGAGAGGAACCCCTCCCCATGGAGCTTCTCACGATGTCGACCTCCGAAATTACCCGCCTGGCGGCCGTGGAGC
>Ga0335074_10000401_pt1 | contig 63889 bp, 59 predicted proteins | sample Lox_Sample_23_FD_206715 | JGI IMG/M metagenome (GOLD analysis project Ga0335074, IMG submission 206715) | Soil microbial communities from Loxahatchee National Wildlife Refuge, Florida, United States - Lox_Sample_2.3 | ecosystem: Environmental > Terrestrial > Soil > Wetlands | place: USA...
TCATGAGTAATCTCTAAGTAGAGACAGGGGTGCTATGAAATGAGTATTGAAGCAGGAACGTACGCTATGTTGAAAAACACACCCATTCGCCCAATTCGCTCCATAGCTTGCACTAGTATCATTCCATGTGAGGGCAGAGGCATTATGCTCCATACGGAAGAAATTATGTGCCGTCAGCAACGCGTTCTGGAAGTCGGAGTCCGATGTATATTGACTCGATGTCGGAGTCGGACTCGAAACAGCTGATTGCGTTACTGTTGATACTTGGGCCGAGACGAGCAGTATTTGAGGAGAGAAGAGGAAGAAGACCAGCGAGGCTGGTAGTAGCTGGAATTGCATGTCGAGGGGTCAAGGCTAAGTACTGTAATAGAAGAAAGGATTTTCTTATAGGCTATTAAATATGGTATCACATTAAAGATCAAGGGCTGAATAGTGCAACAGAAGTCTTTGAAGTCCAAGAAGAGTACATAAAGGAAACAAGGCCTTAAAAGAGACAGCAGCGCCACGATGGACCCTACCATCTCGCGCTGGGGAACGGACAATGTAGATCTTATTTGGAATAATGGGAGACCGAATCAGAGTTGTGATTCCAGAAAAGCACAGGGCAGGTGACACGCCTGTTTCCTGCTTTCCGGATCGCGGGCGTCCTTGGCACAGCCTTGTCGATGACGTTTTTGTGGGGTTGAAAGCGAGGGTTCGCGCTAGAGCTTAAAAGGTGTTTTTATGGCACGTGATGCTACAACATGAGGACAGTGAGATTGACACACATATATGAGTATATATTGATACGCTGTACAGAACTCTTCGTATTCGATGCTGTAATGCTCCCATTATCCAAGCCTATTCGAGTCATGCTACGTCATGCAGTGTGATAAAAGTGCGCCACGCTTATGCTTTCCTTCCAACCAAATATGTATCTACATCCCTGTTTCGGCCCCGGATTTGCCCCAATTCCATCCTTCATCCTCGCCTTAAACTCAGTGAGTGGCAGAAGTGATTGCTCATCCTCATATCCAATTGCTCCATCAATGAAACAAAGAAAAATCATCAAGAAGTAAAGACGTACAAGCTCTGAAGCGGATTCTAAAGGAGCGTGTTGGATATCTCAACGATATACGTCATGACAACATGGACAACTTCTGGAGGACCGTGAGAACTCCTATTAGAGAACAAAAAGTCAGCTGTACGTACGAGTCGAATGTTATAAGAAAATTAAGACGGAAAGGACTTACCAGTAACACCTTGTGTTAGTGTTTTCATGGCTTGTGTATCCCTACTACCTAGACTGACAGTCGTAACGTTCTTCACAGCGCCTGTTTCGCCTAAGTCATTGGCCCAGCGGAAAACAACTTCGTCGTCACGCCCATCACCAGCGATCATCAGGAAGTCCACAGGTGCCTCGTCGCTTTCCGTGGCCGACATCTCCGCCTTCATACTTTCAAAAATCTTCTGGGCTGCTGTGGCTTTGTTCCAGTCGATTGGCTCAACAGCAACAGCACCTGTAAAACGTTCAGCCTAGGGACCAAAATGGACCGGGAATGACTAAAAACTTACCTTCAATAGGAATAGCACGAACACGCTGCTCTTCACATGCATCGTTGATATGACTAGCACAATCTCCGGCTAATCTTGCGGCAGCTTCGAAGTCCTCTGCATTCTTGTAGTGGAAAATCAATGAGCAGTTCCTGGTTTCAATCCAGCTGCCTGGAGTTCGCTCATGATAATATTTCATTATCAGGTCGACGGATTCCTTCCACGTTCGCATTTGGTTCGGATCTGGCATTTCCATCCATTTGGTGCTGGTGAACTTCCTTATGTAACATCCATTCTCAGCAATCAAACCAAGATTAGGAACGCGTTTAAAGAGCTGGTCAAGTTCTTCCGGCATACGACCGCTCATTACGTATACGATATTTCTCTCGTCTTGTAGAAGATCATTCAAAACATCAAGGGTGCGCTGAATCCTATTAGCCTGATCCATTGCGGGCTCATGAGGAGGCTTACCTGAGGGCTTGTCAGGATGATGCTGCTAGGTGATCCCCAAGAAGCCAGAGTGCCTTCATAATCAAGAATGAAAAGACGACGTTTCGATTTCTGATACTGCTGGCCGAGGGCAGGAATAGATAGACGTGGGACTGAAGCTGTGTCTCGACGATGCTGTTCATCGTAAACTTTGTTTAGCCTTTCAATGAAAGCCGTGAACCAGTGCTCAGCTGTATGGTGCATGACAGCTTGGTAAAGTGCATTCCATCTCCGCTGCTTCTCCTCATCTTCCATCTCTAGGGCAGTTTTGATCGCTTCGGCGCATTGGCGAAAATCCCACGGGTTCACAGAAAGTTCGTTGCGTCCAAAGATTGATGCACTACCGGTAAACTCACTTAAGATAAGTGATCCAAACTTGTTATGGCCTTCGAATTTCCCGTCTTGACAGAAAAGATACTCATGACAAGTCAAATTCATCCCCTCGCGCTGGCTGGCAATCATCAAGGCATCAGCCACTGTCAACAATGCGAGATACTGAGCATAGCTGATATCTTGTTTAAGGTAGACAAGCGGTTGGTAGGCAAGATTTGCCCAAGACGAGTTGACACGAGTAACTATGTCCGAGACCGTTGCGTCTAGCTCCGCCTGCTCGGTCGTGGAGGTGGCAACTTGAATCATGACGACCCTGTCTCTCCATTCGGGGTACTTATTGAGGAATAACTCATAGGCGAGTAGTTTCGGTCGAACACCACGGACATGATCAAGCTTGTCTCGTGCAACAATTAGCTTCTTGCCTCGGTAACGCTCCTGCATAACCGCAAGCCACTCTGCCACAGAAGCGTCTTCGCGATACATACTCAAAGCTACGGGATCGATGCCGATAGCAAGGTCGATAACATCAACGAATCGCTCTTCAAGCTGGACACCAGCATTTGTAGCCTCAACACAAAGTAGTCGGCTGCAAGTCTGAAGAAAATGCCGAGCGTACTCGCGAATCTGAAAACCGATCAAGCTCGCCCCAAGCATGCCTTCCAGCAGCTCCTTCCGAACAGCAAGGCAGCGGAAGACTTCCGACGAAGGAAAGGCGACATGAAGGAAGAAGCCAATTTTAGCATCTGGAAGCTTCTTCCGGATCATTGAGGGAACTAGAAGGAGATGGTAGTCATGGACCCAGATGATATCCCCACGTTTCCAGTTCTTCACAATCTTGTCCGCAAATGCCTGATTGACTTTGACATAGTAGACCCAAGAATGGTCCTCGTATGCCTTGCTCTTTGGATTATCTGGGATCTGGTAGTGGAACACAGGCCAAAGAATTTGCTTGCAGTAATGCGTATAGGCCCCATCGAAGTCACTATCCTTGCAAAAAACCGTCAAGGAATCATGCTCAGTAGCCAAACGGTCCTCGATATCTTGCTTTTGCTGTGTATCCCCAAGCGCATCCGTAGGCATTCCAAGTGTTCCAACCCAGGTGTGGTCGGTCAATTTGCCACTCCTGACAGCCGCTTGAACGGCATTTCGTAGCCCACCATTTCCCTGTTCTGCATTCTCAACTGTCCAATCAGCCTCGGCAAAGACCCGGTCGTGGCTATCACTGCGATTAAGATATTGAGGCTGACGAACGCCGGCTCGTCCTAAAGCGGCCGCTTTCTGTGCGACTTTCCTGGACTGGTCATCTAGTATCGATGCTGGAGGAGGAGAGGAAGCTCTCGATTTTGGCTGGGTAAAGATCCTGCCATTCCCCCATGCTGGTGAGTGAGGGTCGTTAGGAATGGCAATGTCACTCTGCTTGGGGATTATTATGCGGAATGCTTCATTATCCGGACCAAAAAAGTCCTCATGGTCCACATCAGCCGCGGGTGTTTGAGGAGGCGTGGGGTCTCGTTGGGTGAACAAGCTTGGCCTAGTCTTCGAGGTATCTATGGGTGCAGTTGTGATGCGGCGCGGAACCTTCGGCCAGCCGCCGCGACGACCATTTTCCGGTTGGTTCGGAAGATTGAAGTTAATGGTATTGGGGAGAAAGCTGGGAGGATGTGAGGGTTAGCGATAGCTGTTGTATAGCGCTGCATTATCATGCAAAGGCTTATCTCATGCCCTTGATGAGAGTTAAATGCCATGTATTGATGGTAGGAGTAGAGGGTGTGTGGAAGTGTTCAAAGACTACCTAGTCTTGAAATCTGTATAGAAAGACTTGACTCACAGAGAAACCACGAAAACCGTCATTATTGCAACCTTCGAAAACGCCCAAGACCAGCTAGTGCAGGAGTTTGGAAATAGGTAGCGAGGTCGGAACGGAGTAGTCGGAGTTGAGATTATCGCGCGATCATGGGGATTTCCTTAGGAGGGTACAAGGACAGGCTACGTTAGAGGTCGTTGGTGCGATTGAAGGGCGTTGGCTGTAACAAAGTCGTGTATAAATCGCAGGTGGGTGGCACAAAGGCTATCGGTTTATCCTTTCACAGCAAGTTCATAATGGTGAGAGTTCATGGCACGTCTGTAGACGAGAACCAAAAGGTGTGTTGTGGACGAGGTCCTATATGACATGATTTTTTTTTGGTCGTATCATACCGAAAGTTTCATTTCTATTATGTATGTGCTGAGGTTTTCTTAAAGGACCGACGTCAGGCATGCTTCACAAACTGACAGGGATGTGCTTCCTGTATCTGCTTGGAAGCTTGCTTGGAAGCAACCTGCAGGCTGTCAACCCAAAAAAAAAAAAAAATAATCTCCGCAAACCACCAATCTACACGACTATATACCAGCTATCACGGTACTTTAGATGCTGTACCATGGCATGAATATAGTTAAAATATCCTCATGCTGGCAAGCTTTCTTAGAGCTTTCATAGTATGTAACTGTACATTTGCACTTACGTGTACGTAGATTTTGACGCTACTGCCTACTCTGTCCAGCTTGGGCGGCCGAAACAGCTTCCACACCTTAGCTTTCTCACCCCTTGCATCTGTCACGAATCCAGGGTGGTGACCAGGCCTCACTGCACCGCGCTTAATGAGCTCCTTTTTGATCGGGCACCGAAGTGAAAATAAAGACTTGGACTTCCTCAGCAAATAGAACAATCAAGAGATCATTCTGCCGCCTATATTGCAGCCTCCTCGTCATATTACCGCATCCTGGCGAGCTTGACAAAATTGGCCGAAGTGATAACGCGGCCCGGCGCATCCCGCTAGAAGTGATCATGTACATACACTTGATGTAGGTTCCATGTCGTCGGGCATGACATGAGGTGTTAGGCAAAGTCAAAATGGACCTGTTGCAAAGGCGTGATCAGCCACACTCCTTCCTTGAGCCTTACCCGTGGCGATATCTTCATCATCCTCCAAGAAGCTTCCTACATCCTGCACCACTTGCAGCGCTCCCTGCATACGCGCTCACCTCATCTCTTGGATGCAGCCCTGTCCCAGGAAGCAGGAAAAACCAATCAAAGAAATCATCCACAGTTCCAGTAAACGAGGGAGATCTGACGCGTGTTGGTCACGACTGGCAAAGAGTACATCAAGCTTCGTACCGGACTTCCATAGCTTTTAGATATATCAGCTACGCCACAACCGAGCCGTTCCTCTCCGATGCTGTATGAAATACTAAAAATCTCTCAACCCTTCAACGACTTTCCTCGGCACTAATCTCCGGGAAAAATCTCCCGAACCACTTATCAATGCGTTGCATTTAGCTATGCAAATGATGTCTGTGGGGCTGCTGAACATTTATGGGGATATCGAATGGATGAACTCCAGCCATACTTCCGGGCATTCCTTCCTAGGTATTGTATTCAAGAAATCCGACATGACTGTGTAACTCCACATTCAGTCATGAGACCAATATGAATGATATCACAATCGTGCAAAGGTAATGGGCAATATTCAGTATGATCTGGATCACCGCGAATGGGCTGCTCTTAATGCCAAGAATCCTATGCATGACTAATGGAAACGAGGCTGACGGGCTGCATGCTCTTGGGTCCCAGCACTCGCTACTGGCCTGTATCGGTTATCCAAGGCTTTGACACATAATTGTCCCATTAAGGTTACTGAGATCCTCACCTCCTTAGGTACGCGCCAAGTAGTAGTGCACGTGACCCCTCACTCACCTTTGCCCCTGTCAGGATGTGCTTACGTAATCTGGGGATAGTATAAGTCCTCTTCTCTTCTTTCTTCCTTAGTTTAGATTCTCGTCGAATACAGAGTGTTTGTACGGTAGTAGGCGTCCCGCTGTGCATAGATACACCGTTTCGTGACAGGCTGGCCCTTATAGATAAGAACTTCTAGGCCAAAAAAATCCGGGCTACTAATAAGATAACCTAACCTAATCTATTAATCTACTAAGCTGTATACTTAGCTAGAGCAAGCTCCTATTCTGCTTCTCCCCCCGCTTGCCCTCCGTAGGAGTCTGGGGGGCGAAGCCCCCTACCCTCAATGATATCCGAAAAGCGCATGGCCACCTAACTGGCTTTACTTTTGTTATCTACTGTATTCTATCACGTAGTTAGGTATATATTTTTCGCTGTCTTTTAGCTCTCTTGTTATTGATTTCATTACGTGAATAGAGTCTGTGCTTAGGGAACACGCATTAAGGACGGCTTATAATAGATACGAATAGATAATACTAAGAAATTTTAATTTTAACAGGCATTAGACGGTTACATTTCCATTCTGATCGCTCATTTCTATTGCATCTTTGAACGGCTTCACTTTGCTCGCCTTTTGATCAGCATGCCTCTTGAAGTACCAATAAAATGCGAATGCCAATGCCGTAGATGGAACTGTAAGCACAACCCAAACCCAAAACTTTGATGTATCGCCTAGCCATTGATTTGTAGCAAAAAATGGCATGGCCAGTAGAGCCTTTAAAGGTCATTAGAAACTTTAAATTGGTTTCGCACTTGGGTGGCAACATACTGCAAAGGAGGTTCCAGGCAAGAAAAACATCGTCAGTATGGCAATAGTCTTCATCGAAAGACTATCCTTCTTCATTTCTTCCGTCAGCTCATGGGCTCTTATCGCCATTGCGCGCGACATGCGGGTCTCTTCTTGCGTAGCACGGAGTATTTGCTGCATTGCAGTGCTGTTTGCCACCATAATATGATCATTACTAAGTTGAATGCGGTTGAAGAGCTGTATTGCATATATTGTTAGCACACCATATCTTTCACTAGGAGAACGTAAACTTTCCAGAGCCAAAATATTTTGGATTTTCTTCTCTAGTTCCAGTTCAAAGTGCTGTATCGGCTTAAGTAGCAACTCGATTTGAGCTATTCTGTCTGTTGTTCTTCCAAAGGCTTCATTGTCCTGTTCCGAATCGTAAAAGGCCTTGTGGTACTTAGAAATCTCCAATAATGTGCTTTCCATAGAATTAAGCTCAGATGCATAACGATGCAGATGAGCAGCAATGGCATGGAGTGCTTTATTGAGGCTTTCATGAAAATCAGATGTAATTCCTTCATGTAAATCACCTTGGAGTCGCTTTTCCTATTTGAGGTATTAGCTTTTAATTTACCACGAAATCAATCAAAAACTTGCATAAGCAATCAGCTGTAAGTTAATGCTGCTGAGCGCATTGGTCCACCACCTCAATGCACTCGTAAAATAAATTAGGTGTGTGAAGAATGGATTTCCCATCGAATTTAAGTGTGAATTGCTCTGTAGCACATCTTTTATCCGTAGCTGCGGCTCCTCCACGGCTCCTGGCCATCTCCCATCCATTAAATTGATGGCGATGAGAACTGATGACTTAGTCCTCAAGTTATGCTGGAAGTACAGCGCGATTTGTGATCCTCGGATATCAGCCTTGTGACCCTTCTCATCTTTGTAGTCAGGAAGATGTAAGTAGTGAAAAGGATCCATTTGGTTGTTGCCACCAGCGCTTGCTACGTGATTCTTGTTCGGATCAGTGCATTTGACTTGCATTCGAACTGGCAAGAAGCACCAAAATTCTTGCAAATGATCACCCTCAGCACTACACCATTTCTTGTAGCCTTTTCCAGTAGGTAGGAAGTATCTTGATAAGGTAAATATGAAAGCTGGAGATATTCTGAAATGTGTCATCAGCTTTGAGAAGGCCGACTGTGAAATTCGTAACCTTGTTGCATCTTGTGGAACAGCGGGATTACCACTTCTCTTGTCTACAAGAAACCGATTAATAAAACTATTTGAAGTTGAGCAATTATACCTCGTTTGTGGAATGAACAGAACCTACACCATTTCATACTTGGATGGTTTGTTATTAGATAGGTAGGAATCCAAGCACTCCTCATCCATGACCTCATCGTGTAGATCCGAACCTAGTTTTAGTTAATCATTCGCGTCCTAGTCGAAACAGCCGTTACTATCATACCAGAATTGTCATCGTAAATGGAGTAGACTCGGACTTTGGTCTCGGAGGACAAGTATGAGTTTGAAAAGCCATGAAAAGCATTATCAATCTCGGCGCCATACTCGCTAGTTGACCAACTGTTATTACTATCAGATCAATATGAAATCAGGACAGCTCACATGTCAGGAGCATATCCACAATCATTGCCATGCCAACCACCTGAAAATTTGCAACTGACCATCTTTATGGTGTTTTTTCTAGAAAGACAGAACTATCAGGACTCACGGATGAGGGCAGCGACCAGTGGTCAATAGACTTGATTGTGGTGCTGCCGCTGTATGCTATGTGACGTCTAAGGAACTAAGATACAGGTTGTGAAGTAACCGTCCGACACGCGAGGGATGCCTCAGGCCATAACAAAAACGGTGTGTATATACGAAGTAGATTGCAGGGCAACGGATGGAGATTTCAATGGAAGCGAGATGCCCTGCGCCTGGCTGTGGTGGCAGTGCAATACGCTCACGGATTACCACCGCCTCTGACCATTAATAGCAGAAAATTGATAAATGCTCGCAGCAAACTACCAAGAAGACAACTTCAAAATGTCGTCCAAGAAAAACCGGTATACAACCAGTCTTCCCAGTACGTGGGTAACTTCTACGTCTACACCCGGAGAATATACGCCAAGCCGCAAGGGTCCCGACTCGAATTCTGTTGCTACTCCAGTATCCGAAGATCACAGCACAACACTCCCTTCTGAATCAACTGCCACACCTCCTGTTATGGAACAAACTTCGAGACCTGTATCGCTTGCAAGGTCTAGGTATACGAGTAGTATCCCATCAAGCTGGAACTCATCGCCTAGTACACCGCATATCGCTGCAGAAAGCAAGGCCCAAAGCTACGCCGGAGGCGCAGCTTTAGTAATGGGGCGAAAAATTATTCCCTAAAGACCGGGACCTTTTGAATCGGGTGTCGATAATTGAGGAGACAGAGCCCAAGACCATTCGGATGGCACATCTGGTCATTATTGGCTCTCATAAGGTAAACGGAGTGGCGGAACTGCATTCTGATCTTATAAAAACTACAATCTTCAAGGATTTCGTTCAGATATACGGCCCTGACATGTTTGCCAATGTTACAAATGGGATTACGCCCCGGAGGTGGTTGCATCAGGCAAACCCGAAATTGTCTGCACTCATTGCTTCCAAGTTGGGTTCTTATGACTTTTTACGGGATCTCACGCTCCTGTACAAGTTAGAGGAGTACATTAATGATAAAGCATTCAAGGCAGAATGGGCAGAGATCAAGTACAATAATAAAATTCGTCTCGCAAAATATATTAAAGATATGTCAGGAGTGTTGGTAAATCCAAGGGCCCTTTTCGATATCCAGGTCAAATGGTTTCATGAACATAAACGACAGCAGCTAAACATCTTTGGCGTGATCCATCGATATCTCAGGATTAAAGCAATGACTCCAGAAGAACGCACCAGGCTCGTTCCCCGTGTGTCAATATTCGGGGGAAAGGCCGCCCCAGGATATTGGATGGCCAAGAAAGTCATCCACTTCATCAACAGGGTTGGTGCTGTCATCAATAAAGATCCGGATGTAAACAATCTCTTGAAAGTCATCTTTGTGGAGGATTACAATGTCAGCAAGGCAGAAATCATTTGTCCGGCGTCAGATATCAGCGAGCATATCTCCACTGCAGGCACAGAGGCTAGCGGAACCAGCAATATGAAATTTGTCCTCAACGGTGGACTGATTATCGGAACCTGTGACGGCACGAATGTGAGTTGTATTGTTTTCCCTATTTATAAATGTATATTTTTAATCAGCAATTTTTCAAGATCGAAATAACCCGTGAGATCGGGGAGGACAACATCTTCCTGTTCGGCAACCTCGCCGAAGATGTCGAAGACCTCCGTCGCGCCCATGTCGATAACCCCAATAACGTGAACAGTGACAGCGACTTGGCGGCCGTCTTTGATGCTATTCGTGGGGGGATGTTCGGCAATCCAGAGCCCTTTGCCGCGATCATTTCGGCCGTCGTTGACCAAGCTGATTACTATCTCGTATCGGACGATTTCCAGTCGTACATCAAGACGCAAGATCTAGTTGACGAATTTTATCGGGATCAGGATAGATGGCTGGATAAGTGTATTTTGAGCGTGGCACGGATGGGGTTTTTCTCAGCGGATAGAGTCGTTAATGAGTATGCAGATTGTATTTGGAATATAGAACCTGCGGCTACTCAGGAGCAGGAGGATAGCTAAAATGATCCGTGGATCTAAAAGAGAGAGAGAGAGAGAGAGAGAGTAACAGAGACAAAATCTCTATTACTGCCCAAAAGCCCAGCTGAACCCTTTTACAGGTCTTACAGTCATTTCAAACATAGCGCCTTGGATTTAACGAACTCTGCCATGTCTCGATCCCCGTAAATGGATGGAACTACAGTCTGAAAATGGTTCAAGCGAACTCATGATATGTAGCGTTTGCGTTGATATTAGAAATTATATACATTTAAACTAACTACTAGTCTTTATTGTATTCAATTACCGTCCGTTTTTCTACTGGTATTCACGCCCTGGGCGGGGTTGGGTGCGACACGTTGTCGCCTCTCACTTTGGGCTCTGCCAACACCCCAAATTCCTTAACCCCTTTGTTTTAGCCTGTTTTCATTTTGGATTTATAACATTATTCTTGTCCTCCTGCTCATATATATCATGCAAAGTAGAAGCATCTCTATCTTTGACGTCAGAGCGTTCTATTCCTCTTTCTCTCACTACCACTCTCATCTTCCAGGGTATGTGCAATTACAATAAGGGTTTCATTAATCCCAATAAACTTGCGGAGTTTGGTATTATGCTTTAGGATTTTACTGTCAAATCATGTGAAGTAGATAAAACTGTAAGTCTAGAGATAGAGTTTGGTCAAAAGAGCTATAGAGGGAATTCTCCATTTTATGAAGCCAAGGCTTGTACATTCCTTCAAAGCAATATATTGCTTATCCTGCATCATCTACGAAGGCCGAAAATTGAGCTAGTTTATTTCCCTTTTCCAGCACACTAGCTGGAACGCTGAAGACGTGCCAGTCGGTCTCCGCGACTAGAACACATCACGTGGGCTTGCTTTAGACTTCTGGCTACGTATATTGGCACCAAAGGCTAGCAGCTGGACACTGCAAAGGAATAATCCAGCCTTTCTACACGCTGGAAACGCGAGCGTGAAAAATGGTACTCACGAGCGTGATCACCTCGCAACAGACTTCGTTGCAGAACAAGTGTCAAATTTCTCCTGGCCTGTTTTTTACAAGTCACGCACAATAAATGATTAGCTTGTCTCTCAACTTGCAACAAAAAATGTAGACAACTCTTACAATCAATCCCATCGACACTATTCTCTAGAAGTTCGTAGTTCGCGGTATTCGATAATGCAAAGATAACGGAGTTCCCACCTGGACAGTAACTTGACAGCAAAGGAAAGTGTATTTCCCATAAAACTGTGGAATCGCGATTTGGCAATCTAACCAAGTCCATCCTCTCCTCTAAAATTTTTGCAAGAGCTATTCATTTAATTATACCCCTATATGGATTAATCTCGAAGTATTTGGTACTCTTTGGAAGTCAAATATAGTCAAGTCCGAGTTAATTGAATGATTAGCTATCACCAATTCACCCTAAAGAATGTCAGCCCAGACCAATAACTAGCAGAGTGAATCATATTAGTATATCCTGTCTTCGGTGAAGCGTATTAGGGTTGGTTGGCCTTACCGTGGTTTCATGATTAGCTATAACCACTGCGTCTAAACCATCGACAACATTTACAGGGTTCTTCTCGTCGTCGCCGAAAATGATAGAGACTATCTTGATGAAAACAAAAGGATTCGTGCATTAGCTATAGGAGAAAATTAGACTACAAGGAAGCTCAACAGAATCTTACAGCATATGTTCGAAATTTTAGGCACAGCGCGAGTCTACAATAAGATGCAGTAGGTTGTATAACCAGGTACAGTCGTGCCTAGCTAAAAGTTTGTATATACCTCAAACTTTTGGCGAGGCACTGTATCCCTGATGGGTTAGGAGGCTCAGCCTCTATTTATGTGCAAGTCAAACGCGCTATGAGTCATACTTTTCGCTAGTGTAAAGTGTATGTTACACATAAAATGACAACAAATACCCCACACAGGCAACTTTTCCAACATATTGGTTATCACCCCTTATAACACGTAAGTTACGCATGTTATCTTGCATCCCTTTTACTATACTTTCTGCAAAAGGCCTCTCATCACGGATGAGACTTTTGACAATTGTACGAAACAATTCATATTTACCTAGTAATATTCGACTTTGTCAAGTTAGCTGGCTTGACTTTTAGGTAGTTCTTTTAGGCAAAATAATCATCTTCTCTAATATCCTAGTAGAACCTAAGTATAAAATCCAGCTAGTGCATCTACATACTTCATGTATATATATTTTCTCTCAGAGTATCGTCTAAGACTCACAGCAGACATGAAGGGCAACAAGTTCAGAACATTTTTGAATAGTTCTTCTGGAAACCACTAATCAATATTTTTTAGTTCTATTAAAAGATAGCCTCTAGGGTGCAAGATTATGTAATCGGATTCACTGGATTTTGAGAAGCACAATGATTCTTCGATGATCCGAGGTGTTGGCCAGGTGTGCTCCTATATCCTGACGCGCAATTCAGTCTCCCCTTGTACTCTGTAGCAAGAAGCGCAAAAAATCCCTTATTAGGCAATTTCATGAGTCAAGTCCACAACTTAACGCTAACGCTGTGGGTATACTATTGATATCACCACTTTCAAGAATATACTGGCAGGCTACAAGTCTACAATTACCATTGCCCTTAATGATACTAACATGTAGGTCCTGCCGGGTGTTGAGGTCGTTCTGGACTGTTGCTATCGCCGCGAGACGTAGAAGATTAACGGATTCTTTCTCCAAGTAACAGGACTACAATGAGTATGGCTAAAGTATGTGTACATTACTATGACTTCTATTGGATGGGTGCGTTGGTGTTTAGGCTTAAGAGAGGCATAGAGACTACGTCAATTGCAGCTACTAGATGAAAAATACCCACCTGAGTTCCCTCTTGAAGAACTGAGGCATGTGCCGAGGAGACAAGATTTTCCATCTGGAGTGGAACTGGAATGAGCACTCTATTCGTTACACTTAATGAGACCTCGGGCTCTGGTTAACCGATGAAGAACTACCTCTATTTCCATGAGATCTGATCTCTCTGGTCCATCGTACATTGCAAGGGCCGAGTCCGGTATGCGCGTACAAATCATCAACGATTGACCCAGTTGACAATGAATACTAGCCCGTGTTTGAGCCGTGCATCGAACCTAATAATCCGCTTCTTCAGTAGAGAAATTTGACGGGCCTTTATCGTGCTGCTTTCAGAATCAAGCAACGCTCGGTTTTTTGTTCGCATCCTACTGAATCTCCTAGCTTGTCATTTCCTTTCTACTGAGTAGCGATTTGCCTGCTAAACATACACAACAGTCCTGTCACAGGCGAGCATAAGTTTCTGCGGAGATAGTCCCCATGTCTGACGCTTTTCTACAAGTCCCATACTAAAAACCATTGGCTTCTGCTCTGGTGTTTCGAAGATGACGGCAATATTTCTAGTTGTTCTTCTTAACGGAGACCGAATCGTGCGTCCGGTCATCTTCACCCTCCACGTCGACGACCATGTTCTCCGTCTCCTTGACCTCCTTCCAATCGCTTAACGATTCCCCGTTTGGATTGCGGTAGCTCTTCCCTAGTCTATCCCATAAGGTCGTGTATTGACCGTAATTGTAGTTGAAGTACAAGTGATGGATAGTGTGGCAGGCCGCACCGTTTATAAATGGGCCGTTGGCCACGTACTCGCCATCGTGAATGAAAATGGCCCAAAAGTTGACAAACACGAACAGCGCTAGATAGGCCAACTTGTGGAGAGGGAAAATGAACGGAAATATGTGATACGGGACTGATTGAGCGAAACCATCTACAGGATGGAAGGCGTGGGATGCGTAGGGCGTGGGTATGATCCATTTGTGGTGTGGCTTGTGGAGAATTCTATAAAGGCGTGGGTGATGGAGGCCCCGGTGGATCCAGTAGATGCAGAAATCTGTGAAGATGATGAATAATGGAAATTGAAGAATATCGTACCACAGTCCTGGTCCATCGGTGTCGTACAACCTAGAGAAGCCGCGAAGTTCGGCCAGAAAGATAGGGAGTGTCAGAAGCGACATGCCGGGTAGCGCTATATTTGCTTGCCTGATTTCCTTCCACACCTGGTTCTCGAGAAATTTAGGGTGCTTCATTGTCTCTTTGTCAAACACAAACATGTAGGAAAGGCTGGCAAAGATAAGATAGACAAAGAGGCCAAAGATCCTGAAGGGAAGTCGTGAGTACCGAGCTTAAGAATCAGCAGAAAAAGAGACTAACCAAGCAATCAAGAAAAGATTAATCATTTGTCTATAGATATTGTCTCTGGGCCATGCACTCATATAAGCCGCTTGGGAAGGCGGGATAGAGAAGTATTTGGTCGCTGGTTTGTACTGCCAGGTTGCATTGGTCGTAAGAGAATTGTCGTATGAACCTGGGAATGCAGGATAGAGCAAGGAATACATGTGGTCACCTATGATGGTGTCATAGAATTCGTTGACGACGTCCATGGCGAAGGAGTAGAAGCTTCAGGCAGGAAGCTGTACGCTGAAGACCAAAACAAAACAAACCCGGAAAGCGATAAAAAAGAGCAGACGTGCGTGCGACGGTTTGTAGCAGGCCTCCTGGAAAATGGATAGATAGAAAGCAAATCACAAGGAAAGAAAGTTAGAACAAACCGGCAGGTAAATGCGTTCGCGTGTGTAGAGGGTCGAGAGTGCTTTCTTTGTAGACGCTGTAGAACAAAGAGAAAAAGAGAGAGAAAGGGTGGGGAGGAGGGAGAGACGTTTATTACGTCCGGCTAGCGTAGATTTAGCGTGTGTAAAACTCTCGCGAAAGCTCGGCATCGCAACTTATCTCCGTCACCTCTTGGGGGCCTTGGACAACTCAAAATGGTGGTAGTAATGTTTTTTTTGGAGTCATTATACATATAAATATAGTAAAAAATATAACTAAAATTCGATTTCTACCTTTTAGTTGATATAAGTAAATAGTGTACACAAGTGTTAGCATTAGATACTATATATTTTACGAAGTCCCAACAGGCGGCGGAGATAAATCGCGATACCGAGCTTACGCAAGAGGTTTTGCACACGCTAAATCGTGCGCCTAATGAGATGCGTCGTGTAATGAGACAAATTCCATAAGTCCTTTGACTTTGAACCACTGTAACACAACCACTGTAACACAACCACCGTGCGTCGAAACCTACTAAATCAATTCTTCTTGAAGCCCAAATTGTCAAAGCACTTGAAGGTATGCAATCTCATAAATACAATAGTATATCTACGGCTGTACATGATCTTGCAATTAATAAGGCAATTTTAGCTCGTCGCGTCAAAAATGGCAAATCACGCGCTGAAGCACGACACAGTGAGCAGATTCTCTCTAAAATCCAACAGGATGTCCTCTCGTATTGGATTAAATAACTGACAATCAGTGGTTTTTCACCCGGCTACAAGTTGTTACGTGAGTTGGCTAAAGAGTTTTGCAGTACCCCATTTACGCGTCACGATTCAACTGAACATCTTCCACTTCTTCGAACAAATACCCTCTCAATTGGAAGAGACTAGGTCCCACGATTCATTCAGAGACAACCTCATATTCAATGTATGCGTGACATCTGGTGTTCTAAACGCTAAGGTGCGATCGCATTTTTGGCGGGGTGGAGTGTGCATATAATGTCGCAAAGAGTGGCGGCAATCCGTGCCAATAATAGGCATGCGAAACAGTATTGCAATGGAACCTACAAGCTGTAAGAGCCTGTAGCTACAGTGAATAAATAGCGGCCCTAGTGGCCATACAGACTGAGTCCTACGGCCCCTAACGACAGTGAATGCGTGGAAGCCGAGGCGTTTCGTGCCGTAACACACGGCTTAGGGTCAAGCCGGAGAAAACTCGCAACACGAATACATGAATGAGACTAGTTTCTCAATGGGAATAATAGATTCTAGACGGGTGATTGTGGATTCAACACTTCGCAGAAGATTTCAGGCTCAATCTGGCCGTCAAGAATGGGTTTCAGTTATTGAGTGTAGATCTAGATGAAGCGCAGTTGTCACGAATACAGAAGAGGGAATGATTAGAGGGATATATTCAAGCTCAGCCTGAAACTTTCGCAGAGTAGAATATTGAGTCGCATGGCGTGGAGCAGGTCTGGTTCCATTGAGTCCACAAAGAGTACTACTCGTCGTATCAAAATCACTGCCACTTCCAGAAGCTATTCAGCCTCAAATGGACAGATCTCAATATCTATAATCAAGTGTTCATCAATAACTTCCCTCCAGATGCTTCATTACTTAGAAAACTAGCTCTTACAATCAACAACTGATACGCGCACAGCGCTGAACAGTCCAATCCGACGCTACATCCAAATTGGCCATCAGCACTGAGCGTCTTACAGCTCGCCATATCATCCAGGAACGTGAGACTGCAAACTTGCGCTCAATCATCAAGAAGCACAAGAACTGTACAAAAGGGACGAGGGCAGTTTTGTATGGTTATTTCATATCTCTATGAAGGAATTGCACGGTGCAGTGATATTGGCTTAGGAAGAGACTATAGCACGCAAGCGTAAGAAGCTGAAATCATTATAGATGATGAAGAGGGCATTGGGGAAGGAGATAGTGGTAGTGAGTCTGATTGTATTGTAGTAAATTCTTTAGTTCAATTGTCAAAGTCATGGTCTCACTACCTACTCGGTTCAATTCCTCTAGTTCTGCCCTGGTCTTATAAAAGCCTCTCTATCTATTTCTTTATAATATATAATATACAAAGATCTACTTAAGGTCTATATAGTAGTTAAAATACTCGCTTTAAAATAATCAACTATTCGCGCAGGCTCTAGGACTTATTTCCTGTCCAATCGGAGAAACATTTTCAAAACCCGAGGCTTGCTACTCCAACTACAGGTAAGTCCGTCGTGGTTCGGCCCTCTGCAGTTTACCCGCTATCCAATCGGAGTCCTCGAGTCGCAGGTAAGCGACACAAAGCCAAGATGAGTGTAGCCTTCCCATCCTAGCTAAGTGCATCCGTCCTCAAATTTCCATCTCATCTCTTTCTCAGTTGTTAATTGCATGCTATTGTAAGGGTTTGCCAGAGAAAAGCCATCATGGCAAAAAAGAGTTTTAAAGTAGTCATTGTTGGGGCCAGTATTGCTGGTCTCTCTCTGGCTAACATGCTCGAGCAACTTGGTATTGATTTCGTTCTTCTCGAGGCCTACTACGATATCGCTCCACAGGTTGGCGCCAGCATCGGGATATACCCCAACTTCGCCCGACTGCTCGATCAAATAGGCTGTTATGACGCCCTCCGATCTTTGCTCGATGAGACTGTCAACCAAAGCTACTATCGCAATCCTCGAGGGGAGGCTATCTTCAGTTTTCGGGGTCTATCAGACTGTTTAGAGAGGCGGTAGGTGTCGCGCAGTCCTTGAATTGACAATAGTAGAGACCAAGTCACTGACTGTCTAGCTAGACATGGATATCCGGTCTTGTTTCTCGATAGACAGGTGCTGCTGAGGGTTCTACGTGATAACCTGCAGCAAAAGAACAAGGTTCTAGTTCGAAAACGGATTGTGAAGGTCGAGACGACAGAAAGTGGGATTCGAGTCATTGCGGAGGATAATTCTTGGTATGAAGGCGACATCGTTATTGGCGCCGATGGCATCCACAGCACTGTTCGGAAGGAGATGCATCGTCTTGGCAAAAGGCTATCACCCGGATACTTCGATGACGACGAGTATTCAAGTAGGTACAGAAATGACTGCCTGGCCTGTGCCTCCGACGGCAGTACGTGACGCTGACAAGTCCAATCTTCCCTAGAGGTGCCTTGCACATTTAGATGCATCTTTGGGATGTCACACCCAACTAAAGGCATCCAACGAGGTACTAGTCACGTTATCATGAACAAGGGATTCAGTTACCTCATCTTGACAGGACCACAGGGCCGGGTGTATTGGTTCCTCAATGTCAAGAACGACAAGGTAACCTACGGAAAGGAGGTCCCCCGGTACTCGAAGGAAGACGAACAGCGTCTGGCTGAGGAGCACTTACACGACCGTCTCAACGAACATGATGTCTTTGGAGATTTGTACAAGAACAGAATCAGCTCCACCCTCACACCTCTCCACGAATACCAGTGGCTGCGATGGCATTTCGGGCGCATCATGACCATCGGTGATGCCTCCCACAAAGTTAGTATGAATCCATATGTCTCTTTCCTTTGGCACGTAATCTCGCTGACGAGTTTATAGCTCAACCCAATCACTGGATTTGGCGGCGCCTGCGCGGTTGAAGGAGCAGCTGCTCTTGTGAACGCCCTCAAGCGCAAGATGAATCAGCGTCCCAACGGTCTATCGGAAGCCGACATCCAGGCCGTCTTCGCCGAAACGCAGGCTGTTCGAGAAAAGCGCACACAGCACTTGCTCAACAAGGCAAAGATGATGCAAAGTTTTGATTCATTAGACATTCTCATTGCGCCACTCATCGCGAAATTCGTCATTCCAAACTTGACAGATGATATGGCCCTGCAAGTGGTAGGCCTTGACACGGTCGAAGGTACCCGCCTTGAATCGTTCCCTATGCCGAAGCGGCCTCGATATTTGCCTTTCACCGACGAGCTGCCAACGAAACCTATGAAGGATGTGTGGTTTCTCAAGGCTTTCACCGCTCTATTATTCTCATTCATCCTTTATCTCTCTTGGTTTGTTTTGAAGGACCCTGGAATTTCCTGCAACGGGCTCAGCGGCACGGCTCTTCAGCGTGTGTACACGGGCATTGCCTGGATCGATCAACGGCTGGCCGACACAGTTCAAGTGGCCTACATAGCAACTCACCGTGAAAATCCATGCCAAAAGTTGCAAGTCGCTTATTTTATGGCGTCGCTCTTGCCAACAATCTTGATATGGACAATCGAGGGTCACCGCCAGGGCAACCATCTCTCCCTCGCGTCATGGTCAGTTTACGTGAACCCTTGTTCCATCTATACTATTACATCATCTGACATATCATCAGGCCGATAACCACGCTATTTTCTTACGCACTCTCGCTGCTGGGCCTCGGGAGAGTCATGCCTCTGTATTGCCTCTTCAGTCTCTTCACCTCAAGCAGACCAGCATACACCATGGTAACAGGAAGGCCTGTACCGCCTTTAATGGCCAAGGCCATTCTAATCGCTGCTTGTGTGGGCTACGCTCTCCCCACCCTTCCTATGATGATACCATGGATTAATCACAACATACGGGACTTCATCATCGTGCTGTGCCGATTCTCGCCCCTATACGCCAGTATCTTTATCCAGATAATCGCTGGTCTGATTTCGCAGGCGCAGGCGCGGGCACAAACCAAGATCTTGTCCTCGTTCCGCGAGAAGGACTATCTGCGAATATACCATAACGAGGACGTTACCCCCCTTCGGGTCATGTATCGGGTCGTCTTTTGGATGGCGACGTTAGCCCACATCGTTTTTGTGTCTCTGTTTATCTCCAACAGTTTGGCAACCAGTACAAAGACCCTGCTCAAGTTCTTTCAGTACGACGTCACTCTGTATATTGTCGCAACTGTAATTTGGTCCTTGTACAGCGTGTACGAGATTCGCAGGCTAGGCTATACCACGACGCAGAAGGCTACGAAGGCTGCCCTAAGCATACTGGCTGGGACATTTATGGTAGGGCCTGGCGCTGTATACGTAGGCACCTGGCATTGGCGCGAGGATGTTATATTGGCACTGAATAAATGAGCGCAACTGAGCGAGACGTGCTGATGGGGTCACTGTGCCGAAGCCTCGGATCAAGCACTTGTCTCGCAGCGTTATCGTTATATATTTCTTGCGTCTAGATTTCATCTCTGGCGGAAGGAACTCCTACATTTCTCTTTTGTTTATTTCCGACAAACCCCACTGCTTGAGATACGTAACACTCCATTAGACTCTGAAATAGTTATATTTCATCTCAAAACAGACCTAACTAAAATATATATCAATTCAATGACAACGGCAATTCATCAGGCCAGGAAGAAAGAGCCTAGCTTCAATACTCCGTATGTGCTAGTCACTATATAATGAACTCTTTGCAAGCTCCTTATTTCAACCTCATCCCGAGTCCCGGATGTGCAAATTTTAAGAGCGCCATGCCCCAAAACCTTACAACTATTGAGACCCTAGAAAAGTCTGCGGACGAGGGAAGGCTCCAGCTAAGCAGTCTTTTGGATTCGGAAGCTATCGATAATGGGATCGCCGATCTGTTGCACACCTTTGACAAATTCCGCAGCCTGGCCAATCGGGCTACTTCGCATGTCCCATTGGTGAGTGATCGCACAATTGGTCGATCTCATCATATTGGCCAATATCACGAAAACGAACGTGCGGTTTGGTCAATCCGAATGTGGTCATAATTTAGGTTGCTGTTTTGGCATGTTCTCAGCTCTTCGGACTCGCCGCCACCATCACCCGGCGTCGCCGTCACCTGACTCAAGAGATCCTGAATGGCTACTTTTTAATGTCAAGGCTAGTTATAGTAGCAATGTGAACTGGGTAAATGTAAATACTTTGGTTTCAGTGCGATTTTTCCCTTGGCAGTTTATGTATATAACCCTGTCCTCATACTCGTACCTTTGCTAGCTCTAATTTTGCTTTTATTATCAACACTATGGATCTACTATCATCGCCTCCACTTGAACTGGAGTCTCAGTTAGCTTTGGCGGGCAGCAGAAAGGACTCAAAAGCGTAAGGCATTAGAGAGTGTTGGGAGTGTGGATATTGGACCCAGAAAGCTTTAGAGTAGGAAGTAAATCACTCACTCTAAAAATTAGTACTGTAAGTGCTGGCACTTTAGGAATTTCCATAAATGTATCTAGGCATTACTACTATGTTGGCAAAACGAAAACTAAATTATTACTAGATTTATTGGGCAATAGGGACATGTGAAGTAGCCCGATTGGTCAATCTGCGGAATTTGTCAATGGGTTGCAACATATCTTCTCAACCGAGATGTCATCAGAATAGGCAGACCTCTATCACAAGCAACGTTCTATTCGTTCCCAAGAAGAATAGGAAGCCCTGCATGTGCATTATCTGCGAAAACGGAACAAAGTCACCATTTCAGGACTCTGTCCCGAACCATCCACCAATGCTGCCGTTGGTCAATTGTTCAGTCGCAATCAGGCAACGCCCAGCTGCACTACTAAACTAACATCACGATTTTCTGCTTATGCATCTTGTTATGCTTTTGACCATAGCACAAGATACAGTCAGGCACTTCAAATTTATAATCTCTGGTATTGATATTGAAGGTTGTAAAAAGCATAATAATAGATGTGTTGTATGTGTTGTCTTTTGAGTTTTTAATTTTCGGTGTTCCCGATCTGCGACAGTTAGGAACGACAAGCATTACATCCCACTGTGCTTTGCGTTCCTACAAATATCCCACCCCCCTACTAAATAATCGATATTTTCAGAGAACTATGTATGCATATTACCTACAAAAAAAAACAGACAAGAGGGTCCTTTAGGGCTTGGTTTTAAACCCTGTAACCCTTGTAACTCATGCGCGCCGTTAAATGTCTGATCCCAGCTTAAGTTTTAGCGGTAGGTACGCCGTAAAATTAGGCAGTTGTATCCTAAAATTTAGCGACCAAGAGCCTAAATCCCGGCTCAGATAAGGGCGGCAAGAAGCGTTAGGCACAGCGGGAACATTGTGGATGGTTCGGAACGGCTCCTATCTGTTACCCCTGCTAATAAATATGCTTGAGCGAGCAAACACGTACGCATCGGGCAAAGGGATGGATGCATGACAGCATGCCCCCACCCCTAAGTGGGATGTTGGAGTTCTTGCGGAAGCCATTTGGGGTGACCAATAACCCGAGCACATTTCAGAGGTTCTTCGACAGCGTGCTTAAAGATCACCATTCGTACTGCAGCACCAATCTGGATAATAAGTTTATATGCGGAGACACATCCGTAGAAGTCTCCGAAGAGGGCTTCCTGAGTAGAGGACGATCTCGAGCGGGAGAGGCTTACGAAGGTGCAGCGGTTATGTCATGCCGTGTGCCCCCTACTAGCGCTATGGTACAGTAGAGTAATAATTAACCGCTGCACCTTCGTACGTGAGACTAAGACAGAGAAAGTGCGTTACGCAACCATTGGGCGCCACATATGCTCCTTTTGGTATACAGTATGCGGTTAGAAGATTTAGTATTCTGTCAGATGTTGGTCAGGGTTGTGATCGCTTCTAGTATCACAGAGAGAGGTTTGGATATTTGAGACAGCTGATTGAATGTGCCTCTGGATAAAAGCGGAGAATTAGGCCGCAGTACATTTCGGACCTACATAGCCTAGATCAAGAAACAAGACCGAGCCTATCTGCCAATTTACAACTTACCGGTGTTAAATGAGATACTTAACGAGACACTCAAAACTGTTCTGAGGCGCTATTCTACCGCTAGTTAGCAGACTATGTTCAGCACACTTAGAAAGGACGCCAAACAAGATCTCGTTGGTGACACCGATTGCGATTTCGGAGGTAATGTGATTCAGCGTCTGACATGCGATTCATGTCAATCTAAAAGGGTAAGCGATTGAATCTCAACTCAGAGTGTTCGGCAGTCTGGCTTATGAAATAGGTGAGATGTATGGGGGAGGGAACACAATGCGTTAGATGCCAGACTCTGGGCATCTTATGCCTATATTCGGTCATGCCTAGTAATCGTGACTCCCATTCACCACGCGCACGGCGAGTCACGGTGTCATCGAACGAGTTACAAAAACAGCGACGGAAAACGGCCATTGATCACCGGATGAGCCACAGTGTTGACCGTTTTGGAGGCGGATTCGATGATGCACAATCAAACCTGGAGCTACATTGCCAGAAGGCCGTCCAGAATCAGAGTAGACATACAAATCCTCAGCAACAGGAGCCATCCCAACATCATCGGCACCAGCTACCCTTGCCACCATTTTTTAACAATGGCAATCGCCGTCACAGTCAACCTCAGAGAGATGCAGCCACGGCCAGCGACGACGGGGGACTGCCTGGATCCGATGAGATTATGGTAGATCCAAAAGTTCTAACGGTATTCCATCCGCCCAGTGGTGACCAAGGAGAAATTGATTTTGATGAAATTTTGCATGCTGCCGACCCCTGCGCCAATGGCCTGTTTTCAGGTTTCCTGCTGCCATCGCCGGATTTCAGCGCCGAGTCCCCGAGCCAAGAAATGTCTCAGCGAAGACAGTGCTGTAATTGCCTGAGTGTGATTGTGACACTGCTCGAGGACCTCGAGTCGCTGCTACTGTCACAAATTGCCTACACGGCACTGGACACGGCCCTGGCATCGCACAAGATGTGTCTCTCGCAGGTGGACCAGGTCGTCCGATGCGAGAACTGCGTTGCGCGCTCCGAGCTCATTGCGCTTCTGACCCATGTCTGCGATAAACTAACGCGCTTGTGTGAGCGCTTGGTCGCAGTGTTCCTTCACGCAGAGCCTCTTACTTCTCCCGCCTCCTCCTCGGGCCTTGCCTCGCTGCCGACGCCGGCGGAATCCGTTTCGAATACCAGCCTGTCACAGCTGAGCTCGTCAACGAGGAAGATGCTGGACTCGGCTACTCTGCCCTTTCACTGTGGTAGCTACAACGCGGCACCGTCCGAGTGGAAGTGCGTAATACGTCTTCTCATCTCCTTGCAGGTACGGGCATTGTTCGCTGTTCTGGGGCGGCTTAGGGAGACTAATTTTTCATCCCGCTTGGAGTCAATTCATGCCAAAATTCGAGTTGTGATTAACAGGCTAGAGGGTTCCTCAGAGGGTAGTTTTCAGGATTAGAGGCCGTCGGCTTTCTTGGTCTGTTCGGACTGCAGGGTAATTACTAGTCGCCACTGAGGTAACTAGTTGTGTCGGAGTAGTACCATGGATAGAGCGTATAGAAGGAATTCCAGCTTTGCTAAGTTGCTATACCTCATGCTTTTGCTGGAGTGATATGAGTTTTGATCTAGGATGCCCAAAAGGTGTCATATAAATTGGACGACCCCCAAGATTCATTTTTGTAGTCCTGTGAAGTGCTTCCGACTTCCCAACTCTATAGAAGATTCGATTCAGTGCCAAAGGACATAAGCGATTTTTGTTCGAATGATTGAAAGATCTCCTGCTGAGAGAGATGCAATTCCAAGTCGCACTCCGAAGCTGCGAAGGTTCAAGCGGAGGGAATATCTCCCATGGTCTAGTCCAGATCGAGGTTGTCCGCAGTTTATCCCCCCCTTCCTCTTTCCCCCCCCCTCCGGGGCTACTTCGCACAGGTCATGCGCGCCTCCGAGATGAACACTAGTTTTGTTGACATAAATTGGTGACGGATATATAGAAGTTGGCTTATCATGCTGCGTCTTAGAGCTTTAGAGCCAATAAGGTCTATATTCGTTACACGAGTTCCCTGGATACGAAAGGCACGACTCTAACTATAACTTGCTTAAGCACAAATTGTCTCCCTGGCACAGGAGGTCAACAACGATGGGCGAAGTGTGCTCAACATTGTGTAAATTTTGAGCAAGGTGATTATCCACTCTGCGTCTACTCGTGGACAGAAAATTTGATACTTGTGGAAACACGCATCCAGGAAATGGCAAGAGCAATATCCAATCCACAGTAAAGACGAAGCACATCACGTCAAGAGGTAAACTCATTAGAGTCTGGCCCTGCAGGAGCACTAGCGCCATCGAACAAGCTGCGGCCATGGTGAAATCATACCATGGAGTCCCAAGTTAGAAAAAAGGAAGTCGAAGCATTCGGCTTAGCACGTATCACCGCATTCATCGATTTCAAAACTACAATCGCCGGCAGTGTGCCGCTGATAATGCGTTGACAGACTGCGGCCCTCTGGTATGCTTCCCCGGGAGCGATGAAGAAAGTGGATTCCGATATTGAAAGCGCGGTGTATAATGGACGTTAAATTTGCTATTCTTTTTACTTTGACCTGAGATTGGCCATGTATACGCTTTCTTAAGGAAAGAATGAGAAAGCCCTCAAAAGATTTACTAACCAGGCTAGTACAAATCATCCATTGACTTTTTTACTACTCTATAATCCCAAGTTCTAAAATTTCGCTTTCTGGCTAACGGCTCACTCAATAGAAATAAAAGGCTTTTGCTGCATCCTCTGCCCCAGATACTCAATCTTCTTCACTGTCGCCAGAGATCTCGCTTCCTGGGCTTGATCCGGTCCCCTTATATCACGAACAAACGAATACAGCGCTGACAATTGAAGCACGATGAGATTTTTGAGTAGGATGTCCCACTCCTTTGCCGAATCAACTTCATACTCCCCGAAGAAGGTCTTGTACTGACACGAGTCGTCCCAGCTCCTCATCGCGTTGAGATAGGTCGAGACAATGCGATCGCACAACATAACCAGCTTGTTAGCCAGGAGAGACAAGAGTATCTTGTTCTCGTGTCGAGCAGAGCATAGCCTGCAGCTCAGCAGGTCCTTTCCGTACCCTAACGCCTCCTTGTGGCTGGCCAGTGCCGAGTCCAAATCGTCAAGTTCTTGGACGGCATCGCTGGCGAGTCGAGATTCCAGCTCGTCAATAAGAAATATGATGCGCTTCGGGCAATTGCAAGTCGACTGCGAGATGGTGCCGGGTGCCGTGGATTCTGATCTAGATCGTGCTTCGGACAATGAGCTGCCCCAGTTCATGCCGGCATGATTCATGGCTTCTGAGGTGGGAACAGGTCTCAGTGGTGGATTCTGTGAGTTGGTTGTAAAGTGGAGGGGGGGTGTTCCAATATCGGAGAGTGTCAAGTCATCTGATAAGAACCCTGGTTGATTCAGGTATGTTGTGTCCGAGCCGAATGGCGAGAATGTCGGCCATTGTGTTGCATCTCCAGGGGAGCAAATGTCATTGCCCGCCGACGCCAGCGTGTTATGCTTGTCATGCTGGTGAGGAAAGGTAGACGAGTTCTGTCCTCTATCAGAACCTGTGTCTGTCATCGCAATGAGGCTTTGAACGTTCATCATGTCACCATCGTCACTTTCCGAGCGCAGCCACTGCGTTGACTGCCGAGAAAGCCGCGGCGACTCTACAGTATCATGAGTTCCCATGCTTGGTGGCGGCGTTGTGCGTTGCTCTGAACCTTGAGCATGCCGAGGAGTCTGGGTAGACTGTTGTTTAGAACCATTCCCATCTGCTTGGACTTTCCCCTTTGGCAGGGCACCGAGAGCATTACGTCCTTGACCAGCTCCTTTGCCGCCCTTGGCATCGGCGTAGATGCATTGAATACCCAGTGCCTCGCATCTGCTGCAACCCGACAACTGCCCAGTGCATTTGAGCTATTTGCATCTCGTGAGTTGACAGCGCGGTGAAAAGGGTACCAAGCATTCTAATGCTCACCTTCTTTGCTCGACAATTATTGCAGGCTTTTGTCACAATTGGGCTTCTCCTCAAAAACGTGGCATCGCTGCCCTTCGAATTAGAACGCCAGGTCCCGAACATCGTTCTTCGTAATTCACATTGCTGCCATGCTAAATTGCGGGCTCACCATCTGCATTTATCACAGGCGTTTTAATATCGAGCCCTTGCAAATCTCGTCTCGAATGTATGGCTAGTATCATGTAAGCCTATATATATCAAGACAATACGCGGGTTCTCTACGTAGGTTCGACGCCAGCACGAAACGTCCAGTTATGCCAGACGAACTAGTTATCAGTCAAGTGCAGGGTCCGAAGACATGTCACGATTGATAAATATCTATTGCTTCACAGATCGACGGGTCAAATCGTCTAAAATTCTGCGACTGTCTTCTTGATAAAATGGGTGGGCGAAGCCCTTATATTACAAAGAAAAGCTTTCAGCACGCTAAGCCTATTATCCATTTTGTCTGTTGGAACTACATATTTAGCGTCTTGGCGTTTTTTAGCGAGCGAGCGCTGTAACTTAGTGATTAAACCGCTAATTCAAGCGATAAAGCGCTGTACCTTAGTGATTGAAGCCCTAGGTTTTAGCGAATAGCACAGCCTTAAGGAAGCTACTGTACTTTAGCAACGCTACTTGCTAAAAAATGCCAAAGCGCTAAAATGCATAGTTCCAGCATACGAAAGGATAAACGTCTGTACTCTGAACCAACAATATCCCTTTGCTTACGGGAGCGGGCATACCGTTAGTAGTATGTTAAACGAGCCAATACATTGACCAGCATCTCTCAAATAGTGTATTAGAGAAGATGCAACTGTAAGCAGAGGCGTAAAATAGCACAATCATAAGCACAGTCAAATAATTGCATTTTAAGACTTATATAAAGGTGAAAAAGAAAATAATTTTACCATAAAAACAGCTAGCCAATAAGGTGTTCTCTAGCTAGAGCCTAATATTTCCCTTAAACCTTTAATAAATTCATGATTGCTCGTATCGCTGGGTTAGGTTTTCCTGTGTAGTCTTCAATCACATGAATTTCAGCATCAATAGCACCCCACAGCACCCGAAGTGCATCTGTCGTACGTGCCAGTGACCCCGTCTCTTCAAAGATACTCATGATCAATTCTTTGTGTCCCCGTCCGGCACTTCCCGTCGCATGTCGCTCCATAAGTAAGCTGGTGAGAATCGCCTTGCGGTCAGGTTCGGCGTTTGTGAGGGCGTGGATGAGTATATAGCTACATTTACCCTCATCAAGATCTTCACAGTATCCTTTGGACTCTTGGTACTGCTGCTTGATAAGTAGCTGATTAGACCGAAGACATGATGGCGTTACCTGATTGAGTTTGAGATTGCCATAGTCATCCCGAATCTGGAAAAATCGGCCAAACAAAATCATGAGTCGGTTCAAATCAACCGGCTTGGCAGGGGATTTTGATTGTGCGATCATCAGCCTCACTATCATGCGGAATAAGCCACCGGTTTCTGATTTTTTGGTCTTAGCGATGGGATCAATGTCGTGGCGAGAGATCTAACTTACTGCCGTCAACCATTTGCAAGTATTCTTCAACCGAAGGTACCGATATGTTATGAACCCAGAACAGGTCGAGACTCTGGCCGACGAACATGTTCTTCATCTCGTCTGCACATTGTCAAATAAAGCAAAAGGACGTTAAAAATTAGACTGAGACTAAGTACCTATGATGATATCTCCGCCTCCAAACTTTGAGGCGTGGTCAATAACATTGACAATTTGATAGGTGGCGGAATTGACTGTCTGAGGCGTCCCAAATACGCTATGGGTTGCCGGTCTCGAGCGTCTAAGGGGAGAGGCGTCTTGAACATCATCGAGCCTAGGCAAGTTCAGTGACCTAGGGTTTCTCCTGAAGGCCATATAACTTACATTAAGGAGATGTTATGGACATCTTCCACGATCGACGTGATATTCAGCAGCATCTCAGCAGATACTTCGACCCAGACATTCAGAGCATCTAATAATTGCTTTCGGACTCCCTTCGAGGGCAACGAACGTATATACTGGAACGGTGCCATGGCCGGCTGATTTGAGAAACATTCACAGGTTAATACTCATTGTATCATCAACGATCCAGCTTTTACTTGTAACTTACTGTAGCTGTAGCTGGCGGTAGATTTGTGTTTCTTAGTTCTTTCGACTGCAGAGATGTATCAATCGTACCATTTTCCATGTCCGCATCTTGCCGATACCGTTTGCGTCGTTTATGATTGACCAATTCATCAACTACACCAATTTTGACGACTGTATTTTGTTCACATACTTTGCCTAGTTCGCCATTGACCAACCCCTCGAACCCATATGTTTGAGTATAATTGAGGGCCATAGATAGGGAAGAATTGAGAGGTAGACGGAACAGAGGATACAATGAAGAATTGCTAAGTACAGTATGTCGTCTCTGTTCATTGGCGTTGGTATGATCTGCTAGGAGCTGTTGTAAATTCGATGCTCATCTGTGGGCCTCATTGATAGTACCAAACAGTGATGCCATGGCCACAATGCTCATAAGGCAGTATGCCAAACCTTTTACTAGCCTCTTGCTTACCTTTTGCATCCTCATCCAGCCTAGACAGTCTTGCGACGAGACGGACCAGAATCTACAAGTTCGGGGGGTTGCCTTTTTGGGCGATCCGACGTTGCGTTGATTAGAGCGCATTGTCGGACCGGACGGCTGACTTGCACGGCAGATATTCTCCGAAATGCACATGCGTGGCAAGTAGCACAGTGCCCTATTAACTCATCGGATAGCTCCGAGTGGTCCGCTAAGTAAATCCGACGTCAACGAGTCCGGCTCCTTCATAGCATTCGCCTTTGAAAGGTCGCCTATCTCAAACCTTGAAATCTGTCACCCGCCATCGACTATAAGTTGGCTTTTTGTGACGTGAGGGCCAGGTCAACGCTCCTGATACATTGCAATATCTGTCACTATTCCTCAAATTGCAAAACCACCGTGTAAGTGTTCTAGGACTGGCACTAGGAGCAATGGTAAGTCTTTGTTGTGCAAACCAGGATGGTGTACGTGTAGTAATGTAGAAAGCGCAGCTCGCAGTGACAGTTCAAGTTCCTCTCATTCGAAATACAATCCAACACTAGTACATGGTGGCATCCGCGTCTGTGCTGAGTGAATAAACATGGCGGCTTCTTTTCACAACATTGTAGCCACCTGGTTGGTCGTTGCAGTGTTGTTGCTTCTCAATGTTGCTGCGTACCGCTTTTTCTTCTCCCCCATATCAAACGTTCCAGGACCATTCTGGGCTTCCATCACTCGCCTCTGGCATGTCTTTCACATTTTCAAGGGAGATAACAATCTGCAAGCGATAGCCCTGCATCAAAAACATGGTCATTTCGTTCGCATCGCGCCTAACGAGGTCAGCGTTTCCCATCCAGATGGACCTAGGCTTATCCTGCAAGCCCCTCTACGCAAGGCAAGTCACGCTGCCTTTCCCATTCTTGTTCCGATGATGACGGGAAAGTGAAGGCTAAATGGTACCGCATGTTCACGCTACCTGATTATCGCTTCGAGTCTCCAATGTCTACTTTGGACCCCAAGGAGAAAATAGAGCGTTCCAAATGGCTTCTACCCGGCTATAGCCTGTCAAATATACTCAAGTCAGAAGAGTACATAAGTACAACTATAGGTCACTTGCTCGACTGGATGGACAAGTATGCAGAGAGCCATGAGCCTATGGACCTTGACAAGTTTTTCACATACACGGCTTTCGATGTTGCAGGCGAGGTACAGTCTAACTAGCTTCAAGACAATGGTTCCTAACGTGTCCAGGCCATCTTCTCTCAGCCTTATGGCTTCATCACAGAGGGCCGTGACATTCGTGGGTCCATCCGCAACAACGAAATTCTCAGTCCAGTGGCTGCGGTGGCTGGATTTTACATCTGGCTATACATCCTAATAATCGCCAACCCCATCGTGAGTTCAACCGGTATAGGCATGGGCCACCTATTCGACACGGCGCAGATGGCCGTGCGAAAAAGAATGAAGAATCCCGACGCACGATTCGACGTCGCGGCACATTGGTTTCAGACACAGGAGCGCAACCCCGATCGCCTGAGTATTCGCGAAATCGAAACGCAGGCAACGCTCTCTGTTGGTGCTGCCGCAGATACTGTCTCATGTAAGTACTAAGAATGAAATATTGGCAAAGTTGACAGTGTATAGGTGCTATGCAATCGTTCGTATATCACATGATACAGAACCCGGCATCCTGGCAACGCGCTCGCGACGAGGTCAATGCAGCCCAGGCGCGGAGCCTTTATCAAGACCGAGTAGTCTCCTTCAAGGTTGGGCAGAATCTACCATATTTACAGGCCTGTATAAAGGAGGCGATGCGCCTTTTTGGACCAACCGGAATGGGCTTGCCGCGAGTGGCGCCAAAAGGAGGCCTGACAATTGGAAATCGCCACTTTCCCGAAGGCACTATTTTATCAGTCCATTCGCAGTACGTTAATGCCCAAGAGTTGCAGCGTTAGCTACCTAACAGAATACAGTGTGATACATAAGTCTACGGAATGCTGGGGTCCCGACGCCCGTGAGTGGAATCCAGATCGGTGGCTCGCTGATGACATTGCCTCCAAGGAAAAGTACTGGTTCGTGGTGGGTATAATTAGCTATCTTACCAAGTATTCGGAATGCCTGCTGATTTCTTAGTTTGGAATGGGTTATAATGCGTGTCCGGGGCAACATTTGGCCAAGGTGCAAATCACAAAGATGGCCGCGACTATTGTACGCGACTACGACATTGTCCAAGTAGATCCAACAAATGAGTGGAAATGGAAAGCTTACTTCAACCTTGTGCCGCACTCCTGGCCCGTGTACATCGAGAAGAGGAAGGATGAAAAGTAAGGGACAGGTCCTACTACCAGGTTGGAAGACGTAATTCCATTACACTAATGTAACTGTTTAGCCTCCAAAGTAATGGGATTCTGTAACAACGTCATAGATTCCTGTCATTCCTGCTCTTTGGCAGCTTCTGAATATGCTCATCATTATTGAGCAAGGAGATGGAGACTCATCCTTGAATTGGCTTGAAAGGCCGATCTACCAGTACTTCTTCATGGTGGTCTTAGGGGTAAGCATCACAACAGCTCCAAAAATGAAGTAATGATATTAATTCTTGAAAAGAATCAGATTCAATGTTTGTGTCGTGATTTTAAGATCTAGAATTACGAATTTGGGCCTGGTGTATTAAATTTGAAATAGAAATAAACACAGAAAAGAAGAAAATAAGGGCCTCGGACTTTCCTTTCCTGGCTGCACCGAATTACCGTTAAGAGGTATATAGCACTCATTACCTACGACAAATTTCTCTCTTCGAGACATAGTACTCTTTCCCTTACATCGACGCTCTTGTGATTAATTGAGTAGAAGAAAACATATGTGGAACTGAATATTTGGCCTTCATAAGCTCATCCTTCGGCAGCCATGGGGCAGGCAGCAATCCATATTCCTCTTAGCCCACTGGATCACATTGCCCCGCCATTCTATCCTCCTTTTTCACTGTACTTGCCAATCCAATCTGGTGTAAGCCCTACTTGTGCATTTCGTATCCTCCACGAAGGGCTGCATCGAACATTTGTCCAATTGCCATGGCTTAATGGTAAGGTGCAACAGTGCAACCCAGACACACCAGGCTGGCGGCCCGGACAGCTCGAGATTGTGTACAATGCGGTGGATATCAACGGGCCAAGACCATATCAGCTCAAATTCAACGAGCCGCAGCAGTCTATAAGTTACGATGAGCTTCAGGAATCCGCATTTCCCATTGAGGCATTCGCATACGAAACCCTAATGTGGGCCCCCTTCATTGCTGATATTAACAATGGCTGTGAAGTCTTCGTGGCGCAGGCCAACTTCATTCCTGGTGGATGCATTCTCACCTCGGCCATCTGTCACCCCGCTTCAGATGGCACGGGTTTCGCGCATATACTGAAATACTGGGCAGATAACTGCAATGCTGTGCAGTCGCAAAGCGCGGAGTACAAAGTTTTGCCGCCTGAGATTTCTGATCGCAAAATACTGGAACGAATATGGGCCGAGGAGGGAACAGATGTCTCCCTCCAGGAAACGAAATCCGAAACATGGCGAATTCTTGGAATCGATCCCCGAAGTGTATTATCCCCGGAACAAAATGGCGATTGTGTGCAACCTGAAAGACCCAGCGAAACCGGCCACACTTCAGCACGAGGAGTGGTCAAATCGGCCGTTTTCTACATTTCGCCAGCCAATGTAACCACCCTACGAGATGATTGTGACAAAATACCAGGAACGACTCCAGTATTTGTGAACGATGCCATATGTGCTCTAATATGGCGATGTCTCCTGAAAGCTCGAACCGCCAAGCTGGTAAAGCAGAATGGCGTGAAGGCTTATCTTGGCTTGGCCATCGATGGGCGGTACAACTTTTCGCCCTCTCTCCCGCCAGCCTACCTAGGAAACTTTGCCCTGGGAAATATGTCATCTCTACCTCTCTCGGATCTCGTATCGCCAGATATCACCATCGGCTCAGTGGCGCGCACGATCCACAACTCAGCCAGTTATATCAATGCCCCAGGGGCCCTGATGGCAGCATACACCTTAGCAAGGCAGATACCGGACTTCAGACTGATGCTGGCGCAAGCCCCGGCCGGGGACAATTATACTATGTGGATCTCCTCGCTGTTGCCACTCCCGATCCCGAGCTTATGCTTCGGTGACAGTAAGTTTGGCAACGGGGGCAAACCAGAGGCCATCCGCCCACTAATGGTTGCTCAAATGCAGCACTTGCTTGGTCTTGATTTCTGTATCATATTGCCAAAAGGGGCTCATGGGGGCGTGGAGTTTGTCGCGTCCTTGTCTGAGGAGGAAATGGCGCTGCTATTAGAAGATGAAGACTTTGGCCGATACGTAATGTTTGTTTCGTAATCAAATAATAAGCACATTTGTGCGTAGCTTTTCGAATGAATTCCTTTTGGAGAAGCTACCGTGATACTCACTAGCATGGCTGCCCAAGGCCAAGCTAACGAATCAACTTAGCGCGATTCCCCTCTGAGAGTGGCTGTCAAGTCGCCAAAAGTGACGCTGTAGAGTAAGGAGACGAGGCTGAGGGAAACCAAGTTTTCTAAGTAGTTTGTCACTCCAAATAGCAGACAGGCCAGCGAGCAGTTCATTCTCCTCGGAGATAAATGTCAGTTGTCAGGGCTGTCAAAATTTTGAGTTAATTCTTAGAATGAGGAAGATAACTTTGGCATAGAGATGAAGGGTTCCTAGTCTTAGCAGAGAAGGCATAGTCGTACCTGCACCATATAAGAAGCTTTGGCAATGTTGCGAGAAGAGCGTGGTTTGGGGTAAACAAAGTGAACCCGACAGTCGGGGCGAAAGCCTTGCTTCGAATTATGCTTAAATATACTCCCTGAACGAGTCAGAAAGCGCCCTGTGGTATTCATAATCTAGAATACAGAAAAAGACCAGAACAGCCTTATGGTCTATCACCCCCTTGGCTTTGCTTTCTTCTTTTCCTGATCATAAGTTTCGCTCCCGGATCCGGTAATGAAAACTCGTTAAGACCAATGCTCCGTGGTCTTGATTTTCCCTCAGGATATTTGAACTCAAACTCGACCAGGAGTCTCGAGACTATCGTCTTTATCTCGCCGATAGCAAAAAATCTCCCAGGGCATGCCCCTCTGCCGTACCCAAACGTGAGATTATCTATTTCGGCCTGACCAGCAAGGTGTTTGCTTTTCTGTTCGGGTGACGAATACCGCTTTCGATAGCTGCGCATAGGGTCAAAAAGATGTGGCTCGGGTGCTAGAGAGGGATCATTTTGGTGATAGTAGTTTGCCCACGAGATGGTCGCTCCGGCAGGAATATGCTGTCCATCATTAAATGTGTGCGACTCAATCGCGTAACGTGAAGGTGCGACTGCTACCGTAAGTAAATGCGACTGACGGTAGATGGAATTAATACACTTACGGAGTAAAACAGGATTATACCTCAGACTTTCCATCAGAAAGCTATCAAGCTTCTCCAATTTTGCAAGCCACTCTTTCGCCCCAACACCATCTTTGCCGCCCAGCTTTCCTGTTCCTTTGGTTACCTCGTCAATCTCATCTATCAGAATCGGAATCCACTCCGGATGGGCGCAGAGGTCAAATAGAATATTGGAAATCGTCGTTGATGTTGTGTGGATACTCGCAAGAGCCATGAAGCATTGGCGAGTAGACATTTCAGAGACCTGATTTTCCTTCTCGTCGCCCAAGTCCATCATCCAGTGTAAGAGCGTATCTTCTTCCTCGACGTGCACTCCTATACTCCTCTTCTTGGCTACTTCCCTGTGCTTCTCCATAAGCGGGCCTACGATCCTCGTGGCTGTTGCAAGGCACTTCTTGAGTCTGTACCGCCCTGGAATGAGGTGCGCCACAACTGGATACATCCATGTTGGGAACATGGTTAGGATTAGTCTCACAATAGAGAGTTCTTTGGAGAAGTCAATTGATAGATTCAGCCACTCATCGTTTCGGCATGCTGCAGATCCCAAGAAAATTTTAGCCGTCATTCGGGCGATGAGCATGCGCACCGCTTGCTGTATGTCGAATTCAATCCAATCTGATGTGCACTATTAGCTGCCTATCAATGATGCGGCAGATCGCCGGCAAAAACAGGGGCCTAAGGTACCAGAGGGTTGGGGGATATCAATATGCCAACCATACTCAAGCTCTGTTTTGGCTAAGTCCAGATACTTGTGCGCTTCTGTTATGAGCCTGTCCTTCAGGATGCGGAAATGCAGATCTGACTCGACCATGACACTCGCGAACGTCCATTGATATACCGTGTTCTTCACAAGGTAGATTAGTAATGATCATAGAGCAACGGGCCACCAGGGACAGAGGGAGCTTGTTAACTAAGAGATGAATACGTACACCACTTAATGCTATTGCGGTATTGAGTTTTGAAGACGAGACCAAACGTAATTCGTTTAGGTATTTTTTGGGTAGGATCGTAATGTCGGTGTCGTAACGGCGGATCGTATATGGCAAGTCCCCGAACTTCTGAGGAATCAGCTATCTTTGGTTCTTCGGATACACAAAGAACAAATTCTACCTTTTTGCAACCTGCCGTGATCATATCCCTAGCATTTGTGGCAAATCTGGTTTGCACAAGAATTGTCGGCTCTAGCCACGAAAGATACCCATAAATTGGAGCTCCGGAAACTTGAACCCGCTTTGGTCTAAGTACTAAGAGCAACCCACAGAGTCCAAGTATTATAGCCACGGACTGTGAGAATTTCAGTGAAGATACAAGCCTCGAAAGGCCAACATCAGCGATGAATGCGCCACCAAGCTTCATCTTGGAGAAATCAAATCCCAGATAGTCATGCATTTCGGTTCTGGTGAGCAAGACAGGCGATGGCAATGCAAAGATCGAGTGCGAAGGAGTCGTCTAAGAAAAGGGTTTGGCCTCGTGATGAATTACGAAGGATAAATGTAAAAGAGTTCAGTTGAATGAGCTGATACTTGTCTTAGTGGCAATTGGAAATGGAATTTGTGAAGGGTGACGGTATTGAGCTCGAGGTCGGCTGTCGGACCAGAGCCGCCGGCGTCTGGGATTCAGCAAGGGGCAGACACTATGAATACTGAGAGAGTTGGGGCAGAGCAATCAGGAAGCCCCTTGTCCCAATGTAGAAATTAGCGAAAGTCCCTCCGAGTCCAATGATGTTGAGGCCCGGTCTGTCAATAAGAGGGTCTTAACCAAGGGTACAGTTGCAATTGCAATTCCAGGATTAGCATAGTGTCAATATATGTGGTTAGTCTTTCCGATAAGGCGTTTTTGGGGCCTCTATTTTACGTAAAAGACTAATACAAACTGTAAATCTGTGACAACTATTTATCACAGCTTTACAGTTCTTAAAAAGGCTATAAAGTGCTATAAGTAATTAAATTAAATTTTAAAAAGAACATTTAATTAAAGTGCAAAAGGTAGAATACGTGTATTTTTATGTAAATGTTATGTGTAATAACGTTATTATATTAGGTGTATAATAATAAAGTCGTTGTAAGATTTGCAAAGGGTGTCACGGCACAGATACAAAAGGTTTGGGAAGCTCGAGTAGTTGCTATATTTTACAAGAATTCTAATCTGAAAAGAGAGAAGAGAAGGATGTGCAATGTAAATAATATCTATAATGCTCGCTTATGGTTACACAGGTTAGCTAACGCGGCCAGAGGTTGGCTAACGTGGCTAGATCCGCGGCTGGATCCATGACAAAGGGCAAAGAAAATAGTCTCTTGTTGCTTGTGACGAGCTTAGTCAATACAATACACTGTACAGGGACGCACAAGGGATAGCACGAAACCTGTAGTATTAGTAGTTCCATAAGTAACTCTGTAAGGCTATGAGCTCATTGCTTGTATAAATACGGACAGGTCCAATTGGCCTAGCGAAGTTCTTATATAGCCGCTGCGTACCAGACTATGCCGCGGCGAGTTGCGAGTGCAGTAGGGGAGATGAGGCCCCTGGGCGCATGGCTCTCTATTGGAAGAGGAAGCAAGACCGTTGTACGCTTCTGCGGTTACCCGGCTGGTTGGTACAGGCGATGGAGCTAAGGTTATTATAAAATTGGTGATGGGTTTAGGAAGACTAGGACAATTTGTGCTGGCGACACGCTTGTTGTACACCAGCTAAACGTTATTCTCTTCGACTAGTAATCAGGGTTAAAGCTGTACTAGTACAGTACTATAGCTGCGAGGAAAAATAGAGTTGTATAAAGAGCAAGCAAAGGTTTTATCTTGATATACAGTAAGTTTCCTTAGCATATCGCATGGATTAGTATATAAGACCCATGCAAAGGTTCGAGCTTTGACTATTCAGCAGTTTCAGGACTAGTCTTATAAAAAAGAAGCGACGTAAGAGGAGATCAGTTAAGTGAGACAATTACTGCTGCCGAGTCCAACCAATCATAACCCGTTACGGATTGAAGAGAGTTTCCATGAATTCAACGGTATTGGATAGATACTTTATTTGCGAGCCTTTCCTTTCTCGTGCCTAATCTAACTTTAGCGTACTGTAATTGGCAGTACCGATGCCATGCAGGGACACAGCTTCGGCTTCGGCTATTCCTTAAACAAGACGATACCGGCCCGGCCCGGCCCGGACCTTCCCAAACGGGATGTGGTCAGCTCGGAATTTTCCTAAAAGGGAACGACAGAACAGCTAGTAGCGCTTGTACCACGCGTTATACTTACTTAGATTAGCCCGTGCATATTAGGTTAAGCGACAGATTATTATACTTTGTATCTTCTGATAGCATTATTCGGCGCGACAACGAATAATGTCAGCTTTTTTACCGTAATTTATTCGCATGAGGAAATAGTAATTTGGTGGTCTCAGCATCCCGACTGGCTCGGGGATAATGAGGTCCTGTCCACAACGAACTCTTAGACTACTAGAGCAAATCACAATGCTTTTCAGTTATCCTATGTGCTGCTGCGGGTCGAGATCAAGCTTCCACATCTTTTCTCCGTCTTCTCAATAATATCTAGAACCTGGAGCAATATTCTGCGACTATGGTAGAACACACATTTAACCTTATCCTTGCTGAAGGGCTCAATTCAGGGGCCAGGTCTTTGATCCGACGGGCTCTGGCGGGTCACGATGGCAAATTGGGGTTCGGCTCGATGAGTCTCTCAGTATACGATACTGCTTGGGTATCACTTATCACAAAAACTATATTGGGGAAGAAACAGTGGCTTTTTACCGAATCTTTCTCCTACCTCCTCAATACGCAGTCTGAAAGCGGCAGTTGGGACGCAGGTGTCTCCCAAATCGACGGTATCCTCAGCACAGCAGCATCATTGTTGTCTTTGAAACGGCATGCTGAGGAACCTTTACAGATCCAAATTTCTCCGGAACCTCTTCGGGGGCGTATCGAGAGCGCGGCTGAAGCTTTGCATTCACAGCTGAGATCATGGGATGTGTCAAGGTCGAATCACGCGGGGTTTGAGATGATCGTCCCTACACTCCTGGAAATGCTTGAAAAGGAGGGTTTCGTTTTCGACTTCAACGACAAAGCAGAGCTGCTCCGAATTAATGCTGCTAAATTGTCTAAATTCAAGCCTGAGGCTTTATACAGCAAGTTCAAGTCAACCGCTATATATTCACTTGAAGCATTTATAGGCAAGATCGACTTTGATCGCGTCACTCACCACAAGGTTCAAGGCGCAATGATGGCCTCACCTTCGTCTACTGCAGCATACCTAATTAACACGTCTTCCTGGGACCAAGATGCAGAAGAGTATCTCAGGCATGTTGTTGACATCAAAAAAATTGGTGGAGTTCCAGCAGCATATCCATCAACCTACTACGAGTATACCTGGGTGAGTCGGCTCAATCGTTCTCCGAGAGGAAAGCTCATTCCTTATGTCTCGATCAGATCCTATCCTCGCTTCTCCGAGCAGGCTTCTCAGCTCCAGACCTATCTTGCCCGGAGCTGAGCGAGATGGTTGAAATGCTGACTAGAGCATTTGAAGATGAAAATGGGGTGATTGGTTTTGGTAGGTTGAACGGTACAATCAAAACCGCAATTGAACGCTGAACAAGAGTAGCACCAGGCGTTCTATCAGATGTTGATGATACGTGCAAGGGCTTGATGACTCTGAACATGCTTCGGTCGGGTTCCTGTGACGTAATTGGTCCAGAACAAATGATGAATACATTTGAAGCGGCGACACATTTCCGGACATACCTCTTGGAGAAAGACCCAAGCTACAGTGCAAACTGCAATGTCCTGCTCGCTCTTCTCCGCCAGCAAAATGTGTCTCGTTATTCAGCTCAGATTTCGAAGACGGTTCGGTTCCTCTGCGACCAGTGGTGGGCCTCTGATAGCGGAATCAATGACAAATGGGTAAGCTCTTCCTCCTACTGTTTCAAAATTATTCTCAAAGTGGCCCCATAGAATTTAAGCAACCTGTACTCTTGCATGTTGCTCGTTCAGGCATTCATGGACCTTCTGGTAATCATTGAGAGGGACTCCTTGCCAGGTGTTTTCGATGAAGACATGAAATCAAAAGTCAGCATTACAGTGTTCCAGGCCTGTTTACGGACGGCCCTAGCACAAGAAGCCAACGGGTCCTGGAACAATTCAGTTGAGGAAACGTCGTACGCGATCTTGATCTTGTCAGAAGCCCGTCGATTATGTCTCTTCGAAGGCATGCAGCAGCACTTAGCAGCTGCCGTCGACTCTGGCGTGAGTTTTCTTTCTTCGCCGGCAGGGAGGTCGGCGCCACCGGACTACATCTGGATCGCCAAGGTTGGGAACACTGCTACGTTCCTAACAGAGGCCTACTTACTGGCAGCCTTGAAAGCTTCCACCTATCCTCCGGCTGCTACATCAGATGTGGGACGCAAAGTTGGCATCAACTTGTCTGCAGCCAAAGTTGATATGCATTGCAACCTTCTCCGACGAACCGCGCTTTTCTCTGGACTACCCGACTGGCAAGTTCGTTCATCCGTTGTCGAGGCGACGCTTTTCGAACCCCTTCTGAGAGCTCGGCGGCTCGAGATATTCCCGAGACCAGACGCGCAACTCGATAAGGACAAGTACTTCGACATAATCCCACTCATCTGGACATCCTGCAACAACCGCTCCCTGACCTTTGCCTCGACATCATTCATATATGAGATGATGGTCATCTCGTTTCTCAACTATCAGGCCGATGAGTTCATAGAAGCCGTGGCGGGTCCGTACTTTGCCGGAAACCTCGACCGTCTTGGTGAAGTGGTTAACAGCCTATTTGCTAGCAGTCCCCATGTTCGAATTAATGACTCAGACGAGGTTTACGCTCCGCTCTCACGTTTTGTATCATATATCCTTGACAATCCAAGCGTTGTCAATGCAAGTCCCTGGGATCGCGGGGACCTCAAGCGAGAGCTGCACAAGTTTTTGTTAGGCCAGGTAGCACAAACCGAGGACAACGCACGTTTTGACCGGCAGCTGCAGATGAATACGTTTCATGCGGGGCGGACTCGCTTCTTCGACTGGGTACGCGGCCTAGCAGCAGATCATACAGGTTGCCCTTACATATTCGCCTTTGTGCAGTGTTCACTCTCCTCATCGTTATCCAAGGGGGCCGAATGCTTCCCTACTCCAGCTCAGAAGTACTTCGCCTACGTGACTTCACGGCACATAGCCACAATCGGGCGCATGGACAACGATTTTGGCTCTGTGTTGCGAGATGCGACGGAGGGGAATTTGAACTCAGTCAATTTCCCCGAATTCGGAGTGAAGGAGATGGCTAGGGTCCACAACTCCTCTAATCTAAAACGCTCAGCTGATGGAGAGTTGGTAGTCAATACCAGAAAACAGCAACTGCTGAACTTGGCCAAGTACGAGCGCAGTTGTCGGGATGACGCGCTAATACGCCTGGAGAAGGAAGCCGAGGTGGGTACGACGGGCAATCCAGCCCTTCAGCGGATTGAAAAAAGGAAAATGGCCATCTGGCACATGTTCTGCAGTACGACAGAATTGTATGGCCAGATACAAAGTATGCGTGATATTTCAAGCCGGCTGCTAGGTCCACAGACTAGGCTCAATGGTAACGGGACCCGCAATGAAATTATGGTTGATTCGACTTAATTGTCATGATGGCTTGCTGCGAGCTACGATTCTTCTGTGGCAGAAACTGGGCAGGCTATATAAGTAGACTCTATACAATTGTGCCACTATAGTATTACCCAGTGTGATTCCTTCTTTGCAACTGCCAGCGATGCACTTATCTTCAATGGTCCATGGATTAGAGGCTTGGTGCCTAAGCACAGTGACGTGCCGAATTGTGATTTAACCAGACGAAGTAAATTGAAATCCCATAACCGGCTCAATCTGCATCGTCGCTTGCCGAAAGTCAGTGCTAAATCTAATTTCATGCTCTACTTGTATGTTGTCCTGGATATAACTCGGCCATCGTGCTCCCCGGAGCACGTCCACGCGCTCTCCATGTTATGCGGACAGCGACCCAATGCGAGATAATCTGACACCAATACTGTCAATGGTACTGTGCTCGGTAATTATTACTATAAAGATAATTAACTAGCTATTCTAATAAACGTGCTCTTTGATAAAATACCGTTACCCAATTTGGAAATACCCGAGATAGAAAGTGCAGTAAAACTAGAACCTTGCATCGCTTAGCTGCAGGGACTATATCAACATTGAAACGTCTATCTATAACACAAGCATAAAGCTTGAGCAATGAAACCAGCTATTACATGAAACGACCAAACTGCTAATGAGAGTCAACATGATGCCCACCAAGACTAATGAGACTTCTGCGCCGATTGCCATTATTGGCATGGCATGCAGGTTTGCCGGGGACGTCTCTACGCCATCTGAGCTATGGGAACTTTGCGCCGCGGGCAAGGACGGTTGGTCTCCCATCCCAACCGAGCGTTTTGATGTCAAATCCTTCTACGATCCAGACAAGGAGAAGCCTGGACGGGTGCGTCTTTCTCTCTTTCTTTCCTGTTTTTTCTCAAGATGCAGTGCTACTTTTACATAAGGGATACAAACTTACTGAGATTTCGCCTCAGAATCATGCTGTTGGCGCATACTTTCTACAGCAGGATAAGGCCGTATTCGATGCCGGCTTCTTTGATTTTCCGGGTGACGTGGCACGTGTAAGTTGAGATGAAATCCACTTATGTCTATATTATTGTCTCTAATTGACCGCTTTTAGGCCATGGATCCTCAATTGAGACTATTACTTGAATCTGTCTACGAAGCGACTGAGAGTGGTTCGTTTTTGGCCGTCTTCACACCCTGCTTATTGACACTGAATACAAGGTAGCTGGTATTCCCCTCAAAAAGCTAGCTGGTTCGAACACGTCTGTGTTTACGGGATGTTATGGAAAAGACTATCACGATCTCCTCAGCCGAGATCCCGAGATACTGCCACCTTCATTCATTACGGGCAATGGCACAGCAATGCGTGCCAACCGCATATCTCACTTCTACGATCTCCGCGGGCCTAGCATGTCAATTGACACAGCCTGCTCGTCGGGGCTAGTTTCTCTGCATCAAGCGGTCCAGAGCATCCGCTCAGGAGAATCTGACATGTCCATCGTTGGAGCGGCTAGCTCGCTGCTGAACCCAGACATGTTCATTTCCCAGTCTACTATAGGCTTTCTGGGCGCAGATGGCAGGTGCTACGCCTGGGATGCGCGTGCCCAGGGCTATGGTCGGGGCGAAGGCGTCGCCGCACTCATTCTCACGTCCCTCGACGCCGCTATGAGAGGCAACCACCACGTATATGCCATCATCCGAGAAGCTGGCTTGAATCAGGATGGCAAGACAGCCACAATTACTTCTCCGTCTATTGAAGCTCAGGTACAACTTATAGAAACATGCTACAAGCGCGCGGGACTCGATATGTCCCGAACGGGCTATGTAGAAGCTCACATGACGGGCACTCAGGCAGGAGATCTCGCTGAGGCAGAAGCCATCGCCAGGACCTTTGGCAGCTGTCGCGAAGCCCAAGATCCGGTGTTAGTCGGCTCTATTAAGACCAACATCGGCCACACCGAGCCGGTGAGTGGATTGGCTGCAGTCATCAAGACTGCTTTTGCCCTAGAATACGGCCTGATCCCACCCAACATTAACTATGAGACCCCGAATCCAAAAATTCCCCTGAATGAATGGCGTTTGCAGGTACCAAAAACCCTCACGGAATGGCCCCTGGGTAAACTTCGGCGTGCCTCCATTAACAATTTTGGCTATGGTGGAAGTAATGCACATGTGATATTGGAGGCCCGTGGCGAATCATCTTCTGCTAACGAAGGGAAAAGAAATAGTCTCAGTGTCAGTAAATCTCGTGTTTATATTTTCAGTGCTAAGGACTCGCTGGCGTGCAAAGCAATTGCCAACAAGTATGCTGTGTACCTCCGCACGTTGATCGAAATTGACCAAGGCCCATGTCCGGGAGATTTGGCTTACACGCTAGCAGAGCGACGCTCTTTATTCTCGTGGGTGGTGGCAGTCCGGGCAAGCAGTCTGACAGATTTGGCAGACCAACTAGAACAGCCGACACTTAAGGGGTCGCATACCACGAAGCAACCTCGACTCGGCTTTGTATTCAACGGGCAAGGAGCTCAGTGGCACGCAATGGGCCGTGAGCTCATACAAGCGTATCCCGTCTTCAATTCGGCCATCCGAGAAGCAGATAGCATTCTGAGGGTCTACGGCGCGACTTGGTCGCTTCTTGGTATGTGCATAATGATTCCTGTGCAAATTCAAATTTATCTGACAGCTAAATGACAGATGAGCTCATGCGTGACGAAGCTACTTCGCGCGTATCCGAGATTGACCTAAGCCAACCGATGAGCGTTGCGATCCAGTTGTGTCTCGTCGACCTTCTGAAATACTGGGGCATCACCCCTTCGGCCGTGACAAGTCACTCAAGCGGCGAAGTCGCCGCTGCCTACGCCGCTGGAGCGCTAAGCTTCAAGGAAGCGCTCGGGGTGGTTTATCATCGCGGCCGACTTGGTCTCAAGTACCATAAGCTCTCATCTCTTGCCGGCGGAATGCTTGCTGCTGGAATCGGCCCGCAGCAGGCCGAGCAGTACCTCGTTGGTGGTCGTGTTGTTCTGGCTTGCATCAACAGTCCCAATAGTGTCACGCTCTCAGGCGATATATCAGCTCTAGATGAAGTCGCATCTCGACTGGGCAAGGACGGTGTGTTTGCAAGAAAGTTAAAAGTTCCTATGGCATACCACTCTCACCATATGATCTCCATGGCTCAGGAGTATACAGAAACCCTAAGAACCATCATTTCCGACAGGACAAGCTGGACTGGTGTCATGTTCACGTCACCAGTGACTGGCGACTTCGTCGCTTCAACTGAGGCTTTAAGTCCAGAACACTGGGTCCGTAACCTGATAAGCCCCGTTCTTTTCAGTCAAGCGTTCGATAATATGTGCTTCGGCCCCTGCCCGTCAAATAGTAATGGTTCCACCGCTTCTTCTCCAAACGTGGATGCGATCGTGGAGATTGGAGCACACAGCACCCTCTCGAGCCCTATTAGACAAATACTCAAGGCCCGAAACATTAGTATGCCATATATTTCATGCCTCAAGAGATCGGTCAACGCAGTCGAGACCATGCAAGATGCCGTGTGCGAGCTTCTGGGTCGAGGATATCCTATCGCCTTGGAGGCTGTGAATTCACCTCTTGGCGAGCAGCATAGCCTTGTTTATGACCTGCCGACTTATCCATGGAACCACACGACGGGGTACTGGCTAGAGCCGCGGATCAGCAAAGATAACAGACATAAGAAATATCCCCCTCACGAGCTCCTCGGCATTCCTGTTTCCGGCGCCAATGGAATTACTCCAACCTGGAGAAATATGCGCCTGACAGATGTGGACTGGCTGAGCGACCATCGGGTCGACTCAAAGGTTGTCTTACCCGGGGCTGCTTATATCTCAATGGCAATCGAGGCTGTACGACTTCTCGTCGATGCTTCCGAGAACACCATTTGCGGATACCGACTCAGGGATGTCGACATCGTCAACGCCTTGACGATTCCGTCCGATTCCTCACAAAGTGTCGAAACACAATTCTCTCTCCGTCCATGCAATGATAAGGAGCTAGATCACCAGGGTTGGTACGAGTTTGAGCTCTGCTCTCTAGGTGCCGGCAGCACCTGGATCGAGAACTGTAGAGGCTACGTCTCTGCTGACATAGTCAACACGGCAAAGTCGCCACTTATATGTTGTATGGATAGACCAGAAGAACAGTCCTTTTTCGATGTTGATGCGGACGTAAGGGACATCAACGTTGAATCACTCTTCACCGGCATGCGGAACATGGGCATTGAACATGGCCCAATTTTTCAAAACCTGAGCGGCGGCCGTGTGGCTGCCAACAAAGCAGTAGTAAACATTGCTGTTGGAAAGATTGCTTCCGAGACGCATGAGTATGTGCTCCACCCAACGACTCTGGACTCCATATTCCAGGCTGCGTACAGCAACTTGTCTCAAGAAATAGGCCAAAGTTCCATGGTGGTTCCCAGGTCCATCCGCACCATATCTGTTCCTCGAGATTTAGAGAGACGGAGCGACGCCAAGTATCAAGCTTTCACCGAGTTACTGAACTTGAACCGGAAAGGTTTTGTGTCCAATATCACTGTTGTTTGCGGCGATAACCAAGATTCGCCGTCCTCACTCTTACAGATAGATGGCTTCTTCGCGCAAGCAGTTCCTCGAAGTTCTGATGTCATGTACAAAACCCAGGGAATATGTTCTAAAAGCTGCTGGGAGCCTGACGTACTGCACAATGTCCCGGCAACATTGAAAGAATCTATGAAAATCTACCTAGATAACAAACAGATAGATTTTGAGAAAAAGCTTCTGCGGATATCATACCATTTCATACACGATGCCGTGGCTGAGCTCCAAGGCCAGTATAGTGACGAGTGGCAGTGGCACCACAAAAGGTTCTACGACTGGATGAAGTCAATTATTGTGCTCGGCAATAATGGGACGCTAAGTCCCCGCAGCAGCACCTGGCATAGAACAAGCAAGGGTATGAAGCAGATGCTAGCCGACGAGTTACATGCTGAGGGTGCCGCCGGTCAGATGACAGTACGAGTCGGTCGGAATCTCGCCAATATTGTTCGTGGCGAGGTAGCACCACTCGAGGTGATGACGGAGGGCAATCTTTTGAACCAGTATTATGAGGATCTTCCCAGGCTGAAGAACCGCACTTACAGGCACCTTGCAAAAGTGGTCGAGCTTTATGCCGTGAAGAACCCTGGAGCCGCCGTCCTGGAAATCGGAGCAGGAACTGGAGGAGCTACGATGACGGTGCTTGAGGCTTTTGGGGCTAGAGGGGATGGTTCAGGCTCCCTTCTCGGCCATTACACCTTCACCGACATATCAGCGGGCTTCTTCGAAGCAGCGAGAAGAAAAGTCGCGGCCTGGGGGGACTTGATGGAATTTAAGACCCTCGATATCGAGTCGGACCCGCTCAAGCAATCATTCATAGCCGGCAGCTACGATCTGGTCGTCGCATCGATGGTGCTTCATGCAACCAAGAGTCTCGCCAAGACCATGTCACACGTTCGGAAGTTATTAAGGCCGGGTGGTAAGCTCCTGATGATTGAGCCAACCCAGGACCGCCTAGACACGCAGCTCATATTCGGTACACTCCCGGGGTGGTGGCTGAGCGAGGAAGCTGAGCGTCAAACTAGCCCGACTGCCCCGCTTAATACCTGGGACACAGTTTTGAGAGCCACGGGTTTCAGCGGCGTTGATTTCGAAATCGGCGACTGTGAACAGCTAGACTTCCAGTCCATGAATATCATCCTGGCCAGCGCTGCAACAACGCCATTATATCCTTCGTCAATTTCCATCGTGTATACCAGAACTCCTCCCGAGTCGTGGTTGAATCAGCTCGTCGAGTCAATCCGAGCACAAACTAGCACTTCACCGGTGGTCGAGAGCCTAGACCAGGCTGAAGTCCGTGATAAGGTCTGTATTTTCACCGCCGAAATGGACAGTACCTTCCTCAATGGCATGAACAAGGGCTCTTTCGAGAGGCTCCGGAATCTCCTTGTCAACAGTCACGGCGTACTCTGGCTTAGCTGTGGCGGTATCATGGACGCGAAAGATCCATACTTCTCTGAGACCCAGGGTCTGCTTCGAACATTCAGGCAGGAAGATTCGAGCAAGCGATGTGTCCAGCTTGATTTCGAGTATGGCTTGGATCCGTGGACGGAGGACAAGATTAGCTATATCATGCACGTCTTACGTGAAGGCTTCGACTACAACATCCATAACGACGAATGGGAATATTCAGTCAAGAACTCGTGCCTCTACGTTCCTAGGATTTATCCAGACTGGGCGCAGGACGCGGCCGCCACCAGAACCCAAACCGACCTGGAGCCTAAGCTACAGCTATTCCACCAGCCAGGACGCGCCATAGTATGGGAGCCGGGAAACTCGGGTCTCTTGAGTGAGTTACATTTTGTTGAGAAGCACCATACGGATAAGGGCACCGTCCCTGATGGCATAGTGGAGTTTGAGGCAAGGGCCTTTGGAATCAATTTCCGAGATGTCGTAACGGGGCTGAATCAACTCAATGATACCCACCGCGGGCATGACTGCGCCGGTGTTGTCACACGCCTTGGCTCTGGCACAGAGCAGAGCGGACTCAAGGTGGGGGACAGAATTTGCGGCCTGGCCAGGGGTGAATTTGCCAACGTCGAGCAAGCCTTTGTCACGGGAGTCGCGAAGATCCCTGACGGCATGTCGTGGGAGGTGGCGGCGTCAATCCCAACTATCTATGTTACAGCGCATCACGCACTGATCCGGGTTGCGAGGCTACAGAAGGGAGAATCTGTCCTGATCCACGCAGCGACCGGCGGTGTAGGCCAGGCGGCCATTGTGCTGGCCCAGCACATTGGTGCTGTGATATTTGCTACGTGCAGTACACCGGCAAAGCGGGATCTTCTCGTCGCCAAGTACAACATCAAACCAGACCACATTTTCACTAGTCGCGACGCGAGCTTCGCTCCTGCTATTATGGCGCGGACGCAGAGGAATGGCGTCGATGTGGTGCTAAATTCACTATCGGGGCCTCTTCTCAAAGCAACTTGGGAGTGCATCTCGCGTTTTGGCCGCTTCGTCGAGATCGGCAAGATGGATCTCGAGGCGGGAAGACACCTCGACACAACGCCGTTCCGGCGCTGTGCATCCTATACGGGCGTTGACATCTTGCAGCTGAACGAGTACAGCGGCAAGCTCATGCAAGAGTCTCTCGTGGATAGTCTGCGTATCTGCCAAGCGAGGGGCAACAACTCAGTCTATCCCGTCGAGCAGTATCGCGTCTCCGAAATGGAGAAAGCCATGCGCAAGATGCAGGCCGGGACTCACGTTGGTAAGCTCGTTCTCGTCTCCGGCGATGGAGACCAAGTCAAGGTCATATCTCGCCCACGACCCGTGTCTTTCGATGATTCAGGCGCTACCTATATGGTTGCTGGAGGCCTGGGTGGCATTGGTAGTGCCATTGCAGCCTGGATAATTGAAAAGGGGGCAAGGAACTTGGTCCTCATTTCGCGCAGTGCCGAGTCGCATCCCAATGCCGCGGATCTTGTGCGCAGTGCAAAAACACACCGCTGCAATCTCCAGATACGCAACTGCAATATCTCGGATGAAGGTGACCTCGTTAGGCTTCTCGATGGCTGTTCTAAGACGCTACCCCCGATCCGAGGAGTCATAAATGCAGCTATGGTGCTAGATGTAGGCTCTCCCCCATTGTATCTGTTGTAGTCCATACATACTGACCCGGTTCCCACAGGATACGGTCTTGGAGCGTATGACATTCGAGCAGTGGCAGCACGGCGTGCAGTCCAAGGTGGCTGGCAGCATGAACCTGCACCGCCATCTACCTAATCTGTCCTTCTTCATCATGCTATCCTCTCTGACGGGCGTGCTGGGCCATACGTCACAGGCCAACTACACAGCGGGTAACACGTTTCAGGACGCTCTGGCACGGTACCGGACGGCGCAGCGCCAGCCGGCCGTGGCTCTCGATCTCGGCGTTGTGCTGTCGAAAGGTTATATTGCCGAAGCAGGCGCCGAGCTGCGCGCCCGTATGGAGAGGCTCGGCCTGGCCGCTGTCGATGCGGACGCCGTGCTGCGGCTGGTCGAGGACGCGGTGAGACACCCACTACGCCCTGGCCTGGATGATAGTCAGGTACTTGTGGGCCTGTCAAATAAGGTAAAGGGACTGAAGGATCGCCGCTTTGGTACGCTGTGCCTGTCTACTGAGACTAGGAGTAGTCATGGGGGGGTGTCGACGTTAGAGCATCAATCAGACCCGGCGGCGGCGCTGATGCAGGCGCTAGCGTCCCAAACAACGGCGCAGGCCATAGCACCCACACTAGTGGCGGAAGCTATCGTTGGCAAGCTAGCCGACATGTTCAACATGGTGGCGGGGGATATCGATACAGGACTATCGCCATCGCGGTACGGTGTCGATTCGTTAGTAGCCGTAGAGCTACGTAACTGGCTTAGCAAAGTTGTTAGAATCAACATGTCTATTCTCGACATTCTACAAAGTTCGTCACTAGTTGAGTTTAGTTTACTAGTAGCGGCGAGGATTGACTCCTTAAACAAGTAAAAGGCGATTGATATAATAATAGAGATTAGAATAACTTTAAGAAAAGAGTTAATTACTACTATTATATATAAACTTAGTTAATTAAAGCACTTATTTGATAAAAAAGATTTAGCTTTATAACAGTTCTCCTGCATCGCCAGCAGGAATGTTGCAAATAGAGAGGAAGGCTCGTCATTGGTCCTGAGTGAGCACATCAACTTACCTATATCTAGATACTAGAAAGGTCTAACTATCAAGCGCCGCTTTCGGCAGTCTGATGATGGGCTCTTCAGAGAGGATGCACATACATATAGGGATCTTTTGTGTGGCGACGACCCCTTTGCCTTTCCCTGGAACCTCCTTAAGAGTGTGCATTTGGTCACTTGTTCGATATTTTCGCGTACAGTACTCTTCCTTCCGTTCAATTCCGTATTCGAGCGGCAGTGATCTCACGTTTATTGTGTACTATTGAAGAATAGAAGACGATATTGAAAGATATATAGAGGTCGCAATTCAGAATTTGCCCCCGGTCAGCCGAACTGTCAGCAAGCCGATGGCTGGTGGTGATTCTGGCTCCCTGAATTATGTCCTCCGCCTGGGTGAGCCTCTCATTCTGTAGCCACGGATGTACAAAAGCTATCTAGACTCAGATGATGTTCACTTTGGAAGTCGTTGCGTGCATTGCTGTAGCTTTTGGAACGTCGCTGCGAAGGATAGTATGCGTGCAGGCTTCACAAAATCATAGGCTAAAGCAGCCAATCACCAACTCAGCTTATTTGAATAAATCAGGATAAATATACTTACATCGATCCTATAGAGTAGACTCAAAACATCTTGTACTTTCACTGAAAAAAGACAATGAAATTTTAGGATGAGAGGTCAAAAGTGGATGTGATATCGAAACTGGATGTGAGGTTGAGGGGAAGCACAAAGAGGATGACACAGTTGTGCCCGGCGCCGCTTGTCCGCCAATGTTAGCAGCAGGAAACATCAGAATATTACCCTTGCAACGTCTCTTACCGAAAAAAGCAAAGTGTATACAAGGATTAGCTCAAAAAGTTGGGCTAAATTTTTATGAGAGAGTGTTTTGAGAGAAGCCGCTTTCGAAGATTACTGTAAATAACTAAACGCTAGTTGATCTTCGTATAGTGAACTAAGGACACCTGAAAAAATCTCTTAAACTCTTATGAAAACTTGATGATTAAAAGCCTCGAGGCCCCTGACAAAGAAGGCTTCTTATCCCCGCTATGGAGGGATACCTGGCTAGGAGTGCCAAAAAAGTGGCCATTTAGAGACTGAGATCTACTGCCCCACTACACTAGAAGCTGCCAACGACTTCCGTTGCCAATAAATCTCTGTGCTCATTCCGTTCCACCACCCTAATGTCCAGCAATCCTCAGCTTTGCAGCTGTTCCTCTTGACCTCCTTGGAACATTAAGTGCGTCGACGCTGCATTAGCGCAGATGGTACTTGGAATAGTACACACATTAAAATCACAGCAATTCCTAGCCCAGCAGACCCCCCCTTCACCGCAGTCAGCATCTTTCTTGCACTTAGTCGCATTTCCGCAGCCATCGAAGTCCTCCATGCAAACAGCATTACCATCGGCGTTATAGCCACACAAGCACCTGCCTTTGGAGCCGCACGAGGGGTCATAGATAAACTTGAAAGTATTGCAGGTGCCTGGATCGTTGCAGCTATGAGGAGGAACAGGAGTAACTGTAACCGTCATTGTTACTGTCGTCACTGGCGTAGGAGCAGTAGAAACGGAAGCGGTAATGCCCCAGCAAGAGCAAGCGCTGGCGTAACGATTACTGCTAGAGCAGGCGGCAGCATAAGAGGGCACAGGCCTTGGGAGGAGCGTGGTGGTGATGTACTGGGTTACTATGCTGTAGAGCGATAAGTCATCAGAAATGAAGGTATTTGACAGGGGATAGAGAGAGATATTACGAGGCAACCGGTGTGACAGTAGTTGCTTGGAAGCTTGAGCAGTCGAGCCGGTGCTGGATAATTGGGTCTCCCAACGATAAAGCTTGGAGACCAACAACGGCTCTTACACAATTATCGGCTTGGCAGGCGGCTCGCTCTTGTATGACGTGGCTCAGAGCGCCCTGAATAAGGGAGAGACAAAGAATATAGTTGACCTTCATGCTAGGTATCTGAACGGAGTTATGCTCAATCTGAAATAAGATAAAATAGAATATTCTAAGAGGCAATGGCAAGCGTAAATACTTAGCTCCTAAGATAAGTTTTAACACTGAGATCATATTTATTCTATTATTCTATTTCGTATTTCCCCCACCTTCCACTACTGTACAATTGCTATCTGCAAGATCATGGAATTGACCAATGCTTACACTCCGACATTCTCTGTCATCGGTTCAGCTGACTTCGTGGCATCCACAGTCCGTTTTTGGCTGTTATTCTTTATTCTAAAATATGTGGCTTTGCTGATCCAGCTGGTAGAAGATTGTTACTGCACACTTACTTCATGCATGCAAAGCTGCCAAATAGTCAGACGCAATATGCATGTAGGAGGCCAGAAAAGGAAAAATAATACAGATGGCGGGCGCCAATGCTCCTTTTTGCTTGTAGGCTGCAATAGGAGGTGATAGCAAAGATCCCAATAACCTTGTTGTCCCAAGTGAAACTCTCACAGTATAGCTTTGCTTTGAATGTGTTTAACTTTATTCAGTCTTTGAATAGACATCTGCCCATGGATCCTCCCAATCTCGGGCTCGTAATTGAGTTAATTCTAAACTTGAAATTCGCCCTTCCTGCAGGATTGCGTAAATTTATGCCGAATTGCATGAATTGATCTTTTCATCAAGCATGATATCCAGTTAGCGAATGGCCTTTTCTGTGACTCCACTGACAAGCTTGCTTTAACTTCTTGTTTTTCAGCTACTCATTCGCCATTCTGCTACACGTGCATTTAACCCTACAAATTCCACCCAACCACCTGCCCTCGCTTTCTCGCTAGAATTCCATGTACAATCCCGTCTTCCCCTCCCCTTGGGAAAATCTTGCAAACTATTGGCGTAGATGATTTCGGAGGGTTTATGTGCGAAGATAGCAGAGTGATAATCGGCAAAAGCAATTATACCCTGCCACACTAGCATAAAGATAGTTTATACCTTTGCTACACTAGTAGGCCCTACTACGTGGCTTCTCTTACTGTTGGGGCTTCCATTGCCTGTAATTTGGCTTCGGTTGCCAATTTTAGAAAGTCTAAGTGCACCGACCAGAGGGAGGCAGAGGTTAAGTTGGTGGTTAGGGTTTGTTAGTGAGGAGTTTAGGAGGCGCGCGTCCCCTCCCCTCCCAAATAAAAGAGGAAATATGTATTTGCGCGGGTGTGCGTTGTGGTATTCTTCTAGGTTCAGTTGTGAATCTGTTTGGGTAATGTGTAGCGGGGTAGAAACTACTTCGCTGATGAAGGACTGCCAAAAAGCCCCGCAATTCCACTATATATTGCGCTAGAACTCCCTTCAATAAAGCCAAAGGTCAGCCACCTGCACTTTACTTGGCCAAATAGGCATAGTGGGCTCAAATTTGAGCTGCAGAAGGGTGTTGTTTGACGTGCTTTCCCTCCGAGGACAGACCTTCTCAGTCCCTGATTCGCTATGCCGTTAGCAGCCCTCAACGCCTTGAGAGAGTCATATGCATCTCTCTTAAGCTATCCACAATATCTAGCCTTGCTCTTTTTCTGTATCCCTTCAGGCCTGGAGTCCCTCAGTTAGCGTCTTGGCAAATGCACAGACCAGGAACTTCAAAATTCAAAAACCTAAGCAGCCCGCAGTTTTAGCGATATCTACCCTAAATATTTAGCGATTAGATACCCTAAAAGTTGATATTGAGACCTGAACCTGAACGCCTAGTCCAACATATATTTAGATGCTAAGGTGCTTGTATTTTACTATGTCTATTATTGCTAGCTAACTGCCTCATCCGAGATAGGAAATTAATGAGGCACTAAGGGTAAGACTATTGGAATAGCGCTTCTAAGCCCTTGCTATACGCGATGCCGCGCTGGTATTAGCGATCTGAGCATACAGTGAATAGCCTGCTCCGCCGTAGCTACCTAGTATTAATCAAGTTGTATTAATCAAGTCGTCAACTCCAACCATATGTTGCAACAAAGGCTATAATTCTTCAATACCACGTGCCATATATGTCTGCAGTTTCTTATTTTTCTAGATGCTTGCCCTTTGTCTGCTAAACTAGTAACGCGCGCTTCGCATGCCGAGGCCTGAAACGGAATAGTAGTAGCAGAAAAGTAAAGGTTTGAAAGCAGAAAGCTGTTGAGTGGTTAATGGGAACTCCGCCTTGGCGCTGTGACTCTGAAACCGACGGCTGAATAGGGGCCAAGTCACAGTGACGAGACAATGTAGATCGATTCATGCGGATCAGCTAGTAACTTTGCCAAACGCTGCGGCAGGTTGACCAGGACTCAGGAACCCAGAAACAGAAACCAAAGCGGGCTAGAATTAGAACTGTCTAAGCCCTCAGTTTTAAGTCATACTATCGCCCCTTTATATAACTGTGTGCATCTTATAATTCAATCTCTTAAACAGCTAATTATCTAAGAAGTATATCGGATCTAGTGACACTAGCATTTGTCCATGCGCGGTCCAAACCTTGCCTGTACCGCGCCGATATACGATTTGCCCCTCCAGCTCAACCCAGAGTACTTAGATCCAATCCCATATGGACGTCCCACTTTTGGAACCGCTTTTCACCTCCATCTTATTAGCATACCTGTAGTACTCAATTAGCACCCATGAGATATTGTCAGTGTAGCCACGATATAATGCGATCAGAAGGTCTTCTTTCCCCGTAGCATACAACGTTCTCTGCTCGAAACTCGTCAAGATAATGCCAGCCACGTGACAGGTTGAAGGATCGTGTAAGAATATGTGAAGTGGCCTCTGCGCAGTGAGTTCCGTGGGTTCCACTGGCTCACCGAGGGTGAAAGTTTCCATCGGGATAGTTGCGTAGAGATATGGCTCGTACATTGCCGCAACCGCGGGAACGGCAGCCAGAGGCGCGATACGCTTAGTATATGCAAAGAACTCCGGATACTCGCGATCATCTCCTTCCTTGGGGATGTACTTATACTGCAGTACATTCTTCATAACGACATCAAACCAAACCCAAATACGCTCACAGGACTCTTGCGGCTCCTATCTCCTCGTTCTCATACTTTTCCCACTTATCATAGTGATTAAGCTCAATTTCCTTCAGGTCTCCCTTCTCCTTATCGTGTATCTTCCACCCCCCCCGGGATATTCAGCAGGCAAGCTCGGGGATCCCATGCCCAATTCCCAGTCAGTTCAATCTGTCCCTGCCATGCCGGAAAGCTCCACGAAGGAAATCCTTCTCGCCTGATACCGACGCTCAAATACGTCTAATCCAGTGCACTATCTAAAAAGAACACAGGCAACCTACACAAAACCACCAGGAAAGCTTGGCGTGAGCAAATCTAATATCGCGGAAAACGCCTTTAGTGAATCGAGCTGGGAGGTAAGTGACCTTTTAACGTACTCTTTAACAAGTGTGTTATACAGGTACCGATCGGGCTAAGGCTTGTATAGGAGATGATACAGACGGTTTCCATTCTTCTCAAACAGGCCCAATGTCTCATGAAAGAGCCCAGTCTGACACTCCATTTTGACTACGCCGCGGTTGAAAACCAGGCAGCGTCGGGCTACTATGCGCTCTTGGAATGTCCACGCACGCGAATGCCAAGTCTGCTGCTAGTTGTAGTATACGTTAGTGTCTCTAATCAGAAACTCTAACTCCTCAAAGGCGAGTACATCTGCATCTAGCTCACCTTGGAATACCCTAGGTCCAGAATCAGTACCGGTACCGCGAAATTCAAACTCGGGGCCGCTGCTATCGGCTGCTACAACTGTGAAGTAAAATAGTGAGTATATTGCAACCACGGAAGGAATGTTCTGGTCCATGGAGGCCTAGTCATTTTGCACGATGCAGAATCAGTCAATCCAGATGTGGCGAATTTGCAGCGTTCAGTTACCAGTATCGTGTTGCGACGCCACTGTTCTGGTAACCTGAGATATAAGGATGCCTCGGCGACCCTCTTTTAAATAGTAATCGTTGCCACCATAATAGGTAATAGCTTCCTAATCGGAGCTGTAACCATCCGAATGGATTTGTAAACTATCCACAACGGGGTAATCGAACCCCGAGTTTTGGGGCAAAGTTATTACTCAATTAGTCTATAAGTAGAGGCCATATGCCCATTATTTCGAAGTCAATCCAAATTCTATTAGGGAGTCCAACGCACAGACCACATTGCAACATATCGCGTCTTGAACGGTTATGGGAAGCCGCATCCACTCCTTTGAAAACGATCCCGGCTAGAACAGCTCTCCCCGGTTGGATTTAGTGGTCTGAAAGGGTGATTGGCCTTTTCCCCAAACATAGGATAATGCAGTGTACTTGGCATGCAAACCACCAGCCACAAGACGCAGATCATGCACGTCGATGAAGAATAGCTGACGGCTAAGACTGCGACCAGGATGACACTTTAGACCGTACTCAGAGTCGCATCGTGTCAGCCAAGACTAGATCTGAGCAAGATCGATGCTCTCGGCGTTGAGTTGGATGTTTTGGAGTCCAAAGCCCGAGACGGAAAGAGCCCAGTGATGCTGTGCGAGCGTTTGCATTCACTACCAATCACCGGCTGATCCAAATCGTCCCAATGCCGCGCAAGGCTTAATGCCACTCCACATTCGGGGAACATATACATATACGGTATACCGTAGGTTTAGAATCACGTGTAGGTCCGTGCACCACTGATTCAGCAGCATAAACATTAGTAGTAATGTCTATACGTACTCAAGCTATAAGCATATAAGCATATAAGATTTATGAATTTCTAATATAATTTAGTTGTGATATACTTAATATTTTATTTTAGGGGTGTTGTAGTAAATATATATGCTATATACTGTAGTTGAAATCCATACTTTATTCATTATCCTTTAGCAATAGCATATTACTAAATATGCTATAAATTTAGTAAGAAGTGCCTTAGAATTTAGCGACCAGAGACCTAAAAGCCTTAAACTGAAAATTAGCTACCAAAGTCCCTAAAATTTTAGTAACTCGCATACTAAATTAGTGACAATACCCTAAAGTTTAGTGAATCTCTTACTAAATTTAGCAAATGCTATCTCCATTTTTTTGTGACAGCACATACTGTACAAATGCAAGAGTAATAAAACTGCTTATTCTCTTATTTCAATAAGTAAAATCTATAGAGAGCCTGTATACAGTAATTATATTCTATTTATATCATAGTATCTTAGTTTTGAAGGTTGTGCATGTCAAGTAGGTCCATTTAGGTTTTGTTTATGTTTTCTGAATTGGTAGTGCAGGCCAACACGTGACTCTAAACCTACGGTATACCGTATACGTATATTTTCCCGGGCCGTAACATCTAGATGACTAAGGTCTCTCTGGCGCTGCCGTAGGACTAACTACAGGCGCGGGCGGCGCCGTTAATCGAAAACTAGACTGATAAGATTCTGTCAGCAGCTAGAGTCAAGACTACGCAGGAGAATCAAGTCGAGGATAAAAACTCATATATTGATCTGATCAAACTACAGAGGGAACAACTCATGCTTTATAGACAACAATAATCAAGAACACTAAGGACTGAGGCATTGATAGCTGCTGACGCTGTCAGCAGTAGTTGTAAGCACCGATGAAGGACCGATTGTATACAAAACCACCAAGTATAGGGAAACCAATGAGGGTTATAAAAGGGTCGCTGTCGAAGCTCGTTCGTAGTCAGATACTAGCGCTTACGATATGCAGGGACCGAGCCTCCAGTAAGCTGACAGATTCAATAGATAAGACAGGCAGGGGTGGCTGTCGGTGCTAGCGGTGGATCACGATTTATCAAAAGCTTCAATTTAGGAGCAGGAGCATATTATTGAGTAAGATAAGCTAAACCATATCTGTAAGGCCCGAATCTAGCTCAGGGGTGGTGCTATAAAACATATATCGCTCTGGTAATGACCACTGTTTTCAAGGAGGAAATTTAAGTTTTAGGTAAAGGGTTATGGCATGCCAAGGCGACTAACCAGGTACCAGGACGGGTAATTCAATGTTTGACATAAATGCAAGCTCAACTCGTGGCAAAAACCCTTTTTATTCGTCACACTTACGAGCAGCCATGCAAAGCAATCCTTCCTGTCCCTCGCCTACCACAGTATCAGGCGTAAATATTGTTAATTGCGACCGGGGGCGGCAGGATGGCGGCAGGGGGGGTGCAGGGGCATTTCTATCGCTGTTTTGATCAACCTTCCTACGCATCTGCTCTTTCTCAATACACTCTCAGTATGGCTCCAACTACCCCCAAAAAGCAACACCTTACACGCGATTAGCGTCGTGATATCCGTACTTTGAAGTCTTCTGGTATGACTCACCAGCAGATTGTTGAGCACTTCTTGTTTGTGTTTTGTACAGTCATTACAATCCGCCAAGTTTCGTACGCGTGCCTTACCGACCATGCTACTCCACAAAAGCGTTCTGGAAAGCCTCCAATATTATCTTCAGAACAGACTGCTCAATTAATCGCTTTTGTTACTTCCTCTCGCCTTGCTCGACAAATGACTTATCTTGCACTTTCTCTATATTTCAAATGGGATGTTGGAATGTACGCGATTCGTAGTGCTCTTCGACGCGGGGTTTTAAACGATATGTTGCACGATCTAAACCTCCTCTTTCCGCGAAAAATCGAGCAGATCGACTAGCTTGGGCTTATAAACATCGTTATTGGACTCTTAAGCAATAGTACACAATATTATGGACAGACGAAACTTGGGTTACACCTGGAAGACATTATAAAACCTGGGTTACGCGTCGACAAGGCGAAGAATTAGAAGAAACGTGTATTATTGACAAAGTCAGAAAGAAGAAAGGGTGGATGTTTTGGGGATGCTTTAACGGAGTCACAAAAGGGCCAGGAATTTTCTGGGAGAAGGATTGGGGCTGGATTGGTCAAGAGTCATACTGTGCACATATTGTCCCTATAATTGATGGCTGGATACGTATGAATCCTGGTCTTCAATTAATGCAAGATGGGGCTCCTGGACATGCTGCAGGAGACACTCAAGCAGATCTGAAAGAGAGGGGGATAACTCCATTATTCTGGCCTGCTTTTTCACCGGACCTGAATCCAATTGAGACAGTATGGAATTGGATGAAGGACTATATTGAAGCTAAGTACCCAGAAGAAGACTGCACGTACGACCAGCTTAGGGAGGCTGTACAAGAAGCTTGGGATTCAATCACACAACAGCAGCTAGCATCATTGCTTGTTGATATGAATCAGCGTTGCGAAGATGTAATTGCAGCAGAAGGAGGACATACAAAGTGGTAGCAATAGTGTAGATATTAAAGCAGCGTGCATGCATACCCTTGTCAGACAGGGGGGCAATTAACAATATTTACGCCTGATACTGTGGTAGCTATGTACTCTAGCGAAAACCGGCTAATCCCAAACAGCATCTGTCATTTCCTGTATACAGTTTTCCTCAGATATACATCACACTTTCTGACATGTTGCAGCTGCGATTTTCACATCTGTGCGACTTCTCTATTTCTGAAAATGTTCCACGTTTTCGTTCTCAGTTTGGTCCTCATATTCAATTTCATACATGTTTGTTGTGGCGCTTGCTATGCACGAGACGGGACCGTCTTATCAGGTGGCTACCTCCCCTGTGACTCCACTACTTCTGAAAGTGCTTGCTGTCTCCTTGATGAAGGCGACGGTGGCCCTGCCGATATCTGCACAACGGCCGGACTTTGCTATCGACAAGATGGCATACCGGGGATCCTCTATCAAGATGCTTGTACGGACAAGACCTGGGCATCCTCAAGTTGTCCAAAGTTTTGCAATAGTGAGTCTCCCCTCTCTTGCCATAGCGATATAACTACATAATTCACTGCGTGGGGTTCGGGATTATAATAGAGAAGGGACTTTAAGCTAATCCAGTATTCTCACAGATAGCACAAGCGGTTCCATGGTCCTCCAAACCTGCAATGACACAGAAGGTACATGGTGCTGTCGCGAACCAGGTGCATCAGATTGCTGCAGCAATTCCTTCTCAGCAAACATAGGTGTGTTGCTTAGAGAAACACAATCAATTATCGCTGTCACCGCGACCACAGTTATACCCTCTAGCGTCGTTCAAACAGTGACAATGACCACGACGCAAGCAGTGACAGTGACCACGACACAAACAAGTGATGCAACTGGGGCAGCTTGCCCGAATGACTCGACGACGATCGTTGGAGCAAGTGTTGGAGCCTCCCTCGGAGTAGCACTGTTGGCATCCTTGATAATGTTGTTTTGGAGGGAAAAGACGAGGCCAACTGGAGAGCAACAATATGCGGCGGGATTTGGACAGGAACATGTGCCTGTCGAGTCAAATTCGGTGCACAAAGGATTGATGCCGCCAGTGGTCAGTCAGGATTCAATGCCGCATGAGTTACATGACGGAAGCAGACCTGTGGAGGCCCCGTAATGATACGGGCTCAACTGCAGTTAGCGGAAATTAAGACAACACCCAAAGTAAACCTGTAAAGGACCCGTAAGCACCTATAAAAATCTATTGTCTAAACCCTGACCGAACTGCAAGGATATGCTCAGCATGTACTAGATCAGTGATTTTTCAGGAGTGGACCACTATGTTAATCGTTCGGCTGGCACCCAATGCCGCTTCGCTTATTGGGAAGCGGCATTGGGTGAGGGTGCTCCAGGGCTTTATCAGTCCATTACCCGGTTGCAGGGCAGGATCCGGCAAAGCATGCGGTCCAGGACTCAGTCGAGCCCCCGATACCAATGCCTATAACGTCAAATCCTGTAGGAGGGGCATCAAGGTTGTAATTGGCGAAAGACTGGTTAGATGACTGGTCTTGGAGTCTTACATCAAAGACGTTGACGCGCGAAACACCAAGGTCATCGTCGTAGCCTGGATTCTTTTGGATGTTCAGCCCTGTCCCGAGTCCTAAGTGGAAAGTTGTTAAGGAATTATCATAGCCTCCTACGTTAAACTGAGAACCCGCGCCATAGTTGACATACTCCGGGTATACATTTTGAGGAGGTTGAGCAGAATGGAAGTTGCAGCTGGTAGGATAGCTAGCATTATGATTATGGGCTCCCCTGGTCGAAGTTACAATGACAAGAGATGTTTTGATGACTATACAACGTAAGCAAGACGGAGAGTAGAGAATGCAAGGTGTAATCGTTCGGCTGGCACCTCTCACCCAATCTCGCTTCGCTTATTGGGTGAGGGCCAGCAATACGAAAAAGCCAGCAATACGAAAATTTTTTTGAGGCCATACTACTAGATATAATATATTAAACCAACAACCGACTAATTTCTAGTATATGCACTTGTAAATGTGCTATTTAGATGTCTATCTGTGAATCCTGCCATTAGCTCTTTAATTACCTTACTGTATTTCTTCTTCCATGGCTTTGAAAGTCGACTGTTACGCATATTAACTACCTCTTTTTCGTCCTCCTCGTCCAAAAATATATCCCTCCGGGCTTGGTGGCCGTAAATTTCACCATACTTTTGTACTACTTTGCTACTAGCTTCTTTTCTCTCCTTTCGAGCAGCTTCTGCAATTGATAAATCGTGGATCCTATTAGTTGCAAGTGCTCCTGCTAATATTGATCGCTCTGCAGCTTGTGCTACTTTGTCCTGAACTCGTAGAACTGATGGTGTAATTGGCATATCACCTTCTATTGCCAGAACAGTTCGTGAACGGACGTATTCGAGTCCTTGTTTTTGTGATCTCATTGTTAAAGGTGTTGTATAGAGGTTCCAATTTGTAGGTGTAAGAGGAGGAGTCGCAAATCCTACAGATAAGGATAGCAATGGTGATGAAGGCATCTGTTCTTGTGCTGCTTGAGCTTGCAACCCTTGATATTCTTTCATCTTCTTAAGAACAACAGAAGGGTCAAATGGAATCAATCCAGTTTTGCGGAATGCACTCTGGTATATCTTAGGATTCTTGAACGTTTGGTTGTGAAATCGCTGAAAAAAAGAGAAAAAGTCCACCTTAGATATATCAGTTGCGCTATTAAAGATCTCCTTCTGTACAACTTTCTTGAAGTTATACTTTAAATTCTGAAAGACACCAACATCTAGTAGCTGTAATAGATGTGTGTTATATGGAGGTAAGAGAAATAGTCAAATCTGATGTTCCTAGCAATAGTCAATAAATGGCTGTGTGACATGAGAACCATGCTCATCAAAGATTAACATGCAATAGCTGCCTTTAGTCAATGACTCTGTAAACTTGTTAAAGTGTTTGAGGTACACTAATCCAAGTTTATTATTACTATACCCTGTTGGTGAACAAGCAAATAGGATGTCACCATCCATGTCGTTATCAAAGTGTTTTCGCAAATGACATGCACTGTTACGGACCGCAAACCAGGTAACGGTCCGCAACGGCCCGGGCAGGGGCCTAGAGCTGCCCTTACAGATGGGGGTTTACGGGCGGTTAGCTATGGCCCGTTAGCACTTGGTTTACGGACGGCCTGTAAGCGACACGTAACCTGTAAGGGGCATATAAACCCGCCCGTAAACCAGTATCTTCTTCTTCTTCTTCCTTTAGCTTTAAATTCTTGTATTATAGGACTACTAATAGCATCGGCTTTACCACTCGCAGCGTCCTAGTGCCACTTATTGACTGAGTTTGTAACATTATCTAAAGCTCCACCTCACACTACAGTTCCTAGGAAGGAACTTAAAGATATCCAACTGGACAACTCAAACTAACACTCATATAGAATACGGACGCTGCAAGTTGGGGGCTCAGTTTGACCCCGACTAAATCTCACGAACGAAACGCATAGACTATTACCCTTAAACTTTGCCCTTAACGATTAGGGCTGACACGCTAGCAATTTCCTGGAAATTAAGGGCTATTGTTGACTATAGCGCTAGGCGCAAAATCGACAGCTAGTAGGGCTGCTGCTAGTACGTCTACAAACCAAACCCTAGCCTAAATGGATCTACAGGAAGAACTTTTAGCCGCACAGGCCGAAATCGAGCTGCTACGGGCCCAGCTTGCAGCTCGAACTCTTAGAGACACTTTGCCGAGTAATGCAGGACTAGTCGCAGTCCTTGAAACACTCGCCTGACAGTTAGACAGGCTGTCATCCCTCGCGGACTGTCTGTAACAGTCTGTGAAAGTTGCTGACCCGCCTATTTTAACAAACGGGGCGGACTCAAGCTTTAACAACTAGAGACTATAGATCTAGGACAAGTTGGAAGTTAATGCGGACTACTTCCTTAACGTATAAGCCTAAATGGCCTACATTTTTAGCCGTACTAGAAGGGACGCTTAGACCCATTTGAGACCTTAATACGCAGAGGAGTTTGCAGACGCTTTTAAAACAGACAAGGAAATAGTTGCACACTTAGCCTCCATCTACAAAGACCCATACAAGGTTTAAAACGCCCAACTTGTATATTAAAGTCTGATGATGAAGCTGTTAGAGGCATTTATAGATTTCCAAACACGGTTCTTGCACCTAGCAGGCCAAGCTAAGATCCTAGCCGACAATTTCGTCCCTAACTTGTTTGACAAACTAACTGTAGACTTATAACAGGCTGTGTTGCCTACATACTTAAACCTTTAGACCTTAAAAGAGCTAATGCAATAATGCTAAGCCTTAAACTAGGAACTTCAACGAATTAAGGCTTATATAGAGCAAATGAAAGCTAAGAACCCAACTAACAGGCCAGCCCCCAACTAAATGGCGCTTGTACGTACTGCAA
>Ga0335074_10000402_pt1 | contig 63809 bp, 44 predicted proteins | sample Lox_Sample_23_FD_206715 | JGI IMG/M metagenome (GOLD analysis project Ga0335074, IMG submission 206715) | Soil microbial communities from Loxahatchee National Wildlife Refuge, Florida, United States - Lox_Sample_2.3 | ecosystem: Environmental > Terrestrial > Soil > Wetlands | place: USA...
GCGAGCGCCGGCAGCGCCGCGATGGCGCGCAGCCCCGAGCCGCCGTTTCGATTGCGCTCGAGTCCGTTGCCCCAGGCGATCACTGCGGGGGAGAGCTCGTGGTACCAGCGCGCGAGCGTCCGGATGGCGGTCGTCTCGAGCCCGCAAATCTGCGCGGCGCGCTCGGGAGGAAATGCGCGCGCCTCGGCCATGTACTCCTCGAATCCGAGGACGTGCTGTTCGATGAACGCGTGGTCGAGTCCGCCGAGCGCTTCGAGCTCGGCGGCGAGCGCCCACGCCAACACCACATCGGTGCCGGGGCGCACGGGCAGATGCAGCTGCGCCTGCGCGGCGATCTTCACGCGCCGTGGGTCGATCACGACCAGCTGGGCGCCGGCGCGCTTCGCCTGATTGATCTGGCGCACCAGGTGCAGGTTGCACGCGGTCGCGTTGTTACCCCAGACGATGATGAGCTTCGCGAGGCTCACCTGTTGGATGGGTGTTCCGGGGGTCGCACCGAAGGTGCCGGCGTAGGCGGTGCTGCGGATGCCGCCGCACAGTGGCGTGCGGCTGAGAAGCGATGCGCCGAGACGATGAAAGAACCGGAGCGACATGGAGTCGCCCGCGAGCATGCCGTGCGGCCCCGCATAATTGAGTGGCAGCACGGCCTGCGGACCATGGCGCTCGATCACCTCACCGACGCGGTCGCGGATGAGCGCGAGCGCCTCCTCCCAGGAGATGCGCTCGAACCGACCCTCGCCCTTCGCGCCGACCCGCTTCAAAGGATGACGCAGGCGGTTCGGGCCGTGCACGAACTGCGGATAGAGCTTGGCGACCTTGGCGCAGATCGCCCCGTGGGTGATCGGGTTCGCTCGGGAGCCGCGCACCGCGACCACCTGATCGGCCGCGGTGGTGACCGTCAGGCTGCACGTATCGGGACAGTCGAGCGGGCAGACGCTCGGCTTGTCTGCCAATGGCGCGCGCTCGTCCATCACGGACGCGGCTTTGCTCTCTCGATCTTCTTGGCGAGGACCACTTCGATCTCGACCAGCGCGCCGGGCGAGGCGAGGCCGGCGACCTGCACGGCGGACCGGGCCGGCAGATTCGGCTGCTCCTTCGTGCCGAAGAATTGGGTGTAGCCTGCCATGAAGCCCCTGAAGTCCATGCGCCCGCCGGCCGGATCGCCGACGAGGAAAGCGTTCATCTTCACCACGTCCGCGAGGCTGAGGCCCATCTCCTTCAGGGACGCCTGGATTTGCTTCAGCACGGAGATGGTCTGCGTCTTCGTGTCGCCCAAGTACTCGGGAGTGCCGGGCTTCGCCTTCGGGTTGGCAGGCTCGGCCGTAAAGCCGCTGTGGAAGATCAGCTCGTACCCGGGAGGGACGGCGACCGCACGGGCGATCGGAAACGTGCTCCCGCCGGGCAGCGGATAGCGCACGACGCCCGCAGCGCTCGCCACGGACACCATCAGCGTCGGTGCCATCAAAGTACAGGCGGCCAGCGCGGCCAATCTCTTGTGCATGGGATGGTTCTCCTCGTTGTCGCGCTCGAGAGTATAACGGGGAGCGAACATGGACGTACCCGAATCCAACTTGGTGCAACACATCCGTCTCTGCTCTTTTATGGCGCAAGCGATGATCTTCGCGCTCGCGTGCATTGCGCGCTGACCGCGGAGTCCTCTACTCTTTTCGGCGTTCTTCGTTTCGCAACCGATGCGACGCACGCGCCGCTCGGCGAGCTTGGGGGATGATGACGATGGCAGACAATACCGGACGCGCCGCGATGAGTCGCCGCGAGCTCTTGAGCATGATCGGCCTCACGGCCGGGACGACGGCCATGTATCAGGCGATGAGCGCGCTTGGCATGGCGGCGGAGTCTCCCTATCGCGGCCCGGTGGACTTGCAGGGCGCACCTCGGGGCACATCGGTGCTGATCCTGGGCGCGGGCATCGCAGGCATGACCGCGGCGTACGAGCTGCGCAATGCCGGCTACCAGGTGACCGTGCTCGAGTACAACGCCCGCCCGGGCGGGCGCAACTGGACGCTCCGCGGCGGTGATCGCTACGTCGAGCTCGGCGGAGCCGTTCAGCGGTGCGAATTCGATCCAGGCCTATACATCAATCCCGGCCCGTGGCGCATCCCGTATCACCATCGGGGCCTGCTGAGCTACTGCAAGCGACTCGGCGTGGCGCTCGAGCCGTTCATCCAGGTGAACTACAACGCCTACCTGCACAGCAGCACCGCCTTCGGCGGCAAGCCGCAGCGCTTTCGCGAGGTCAAGGCGGACTACCAGGGGCACGTGGCCGAGCTCTTGGCGAAGGCGACGCGCCAGAGCGCGCTCGATGGCGCGGTGAGCAAGGAAGATCAGGAGAGGTTGCTCGAATCGCTGCGCGCCTGGGGCGCACTCGATGAGAACTACTCGTATGTCTCGAGCGTCGAGACCAGCGCGCGGCGCGGCTATGCGAAGAAACCCGGCGGCGGATTGTCCGCGCGGCCGATCCCGTCGGAGCCCTTGGGGCTGCCCGCGGTTCTCGACTCCGGATTGTGGGGCGGCATCGCGGTCGGGGACGACTACGATATGCAGTCGACCATTTTTCAGCCGGTCGGCGGAATGGGTCGCATCGGCGAGGCGTTCGGCCGGGAGCTGAAGCCGCTCATCCGTTACAACAGCAAGGTGGTCGAGATTCATCAGGACGCGCGCGGCGTGAGCGTGACGTTTGAGGACACCATGAGCCCCGGCCCGCGACAGACCGCGCGCGCCGACTGGTGTCTGTGCACGATTCCACTGCCCATCCTCGCGCAGATTCCGCTCAACGTGAGCGACAAGATGTCCGCGGCGATTGCAGCCGTGCCGTACGCCGCCGCCGTCAAGGTCGGCCTGCAGTTCAAGCGCCGCTTCTGGGAGGAGGACGATCACATCTACGGCGGCATCACCTACACCGACTTGCCCATCACCAACATCGGCTATCCGAACACGGGCTATCACAGCGCGGGCAAGGGCGTACTGCTCGGCGCGTACATCTGGGGAACCAACGCCATGCAGTTCACTTCCATGAGCCCCGCACAGCGCGTCCAGAGGGCGGTGGAGTACGGCAACCAGATCCATCCGCAGTATCGGCGCGAATTCGACAGTGGGGTTGCCGTCGCCTGGCATCGAGTGCCGTTCACGATGGGCTGCTTCGGGTCGTGGACGGTCGAGACCCGTGCCGAGCACTACGACGATCTGTGCCGTATCGATGGACGGATTGCGCTCGCCGGCGAGCATGCGTCTTTTCTCGGCGGCTGGCAGGAAGGCGCGGTGACCTCGGCGCTCGATGCCATCGGGCGTCTGCATCGGCGCGCGGTGGCGCAAGCGGGGACCGCATGAGCACACGATGCGATGCACGCGGGGGCGAGCGCGGCTGGAAGGCAGGGGCGGCCGCGTGCGCGTTGCTCATCACGCTCGGCATGGCGGCCTACGACACCTCCCGCGCCGATGATACGGACGCGGCCTTCACGTCGACGGAGGACTTCGCCTCGCTGAACGGCGCGCAGGTCTACTCCCACATCTGCCAGGGTTGCCACATGGCGCACGGCGAGGGCGCCGTCGGCGCCGGTCACTATCCGAAGCTCGCCGGCGATGCGACGCTCGCCTCGTGGCGCTACGTCGCGCTCACCGTCCTTGCCGGCCGCAACGGCATGCCACCCTTCGGCCTGCCGGCGAGTCCCTACGCCTCGCACCTGAGCGATGCGCAGGTGGCCGCGGTCGTCAACTACGTCCGCAGCCACTTCGGCAATCGCTTCAAGGAGACGATCACCGCGACCGAAGTGGCTCACCTCCCGCACCCGAAGGGTATGTCGGCGTACTGAATCTGAAGCGAGGGAGCGGACCGCGAGCGCACCCGAGCGAGCGCGATGGTCATCATCAGCGGTGGTCTCGACGATCCTCGGGTCGTCGCTCTTCTCGACCTGCACGTCGCGCGCGCACGCCACGAGACCGCGCGGGGGAGCGACCACGCGCTCGATCTCGAGGGCCTGAAAGCCGCGGATGTGAGCTTCTGGTCCGTCTGGGAGGAGGGCGTCCTGCTCGGCGTGGGAGCCTTGAAGCGCCTGCCGGGCAATCACGGCGAGGTCAAATCGATGCACACCGCGGAAAGCGCGCGGCGTCGCGGCGTCGGATCGGCGCTGCTGCGTCACATCATCGATGAGGCGCGCGGTCGGGGCATGACACGCCTCAGTCTCGAGACCGGCTCGTGGGCGTACTTCGCCGCGGCACGCAGCCTCTATGCGCGCCACGGCTTCGTCGCCTGCGCGCCGTTTGCCGACTACCGCCCCGATCCGAACAGCATCTTCATGACGCTCGACCTGCGCGGCGCATGATCACAGTGTCGGCGGGGGCACCTGCCCTGCAGGCGGATAGGCTGGCAAATGCGGTGGGGGTGGCGGCAGTCCCCCGGGATTCTTGGCGAGCGCCTGCATCAAATAGTCGACCGCCGCCTCGAGCTGCGCGTCGTGTCCGGCGAGCAGCTGCGCCGGATCCGTGTCCACCTCCCTATCGGGGTCGACGCCGTGGTTCTCGATCACCCACTCCGACTGCAGCCCATAGCGGCTGTACTCTGGCACGGTGATGTAGCCGCCGTCGAGCAACGTCCAGCTTCCGCGGATACCGCGCACGCCGCCCCAGCTGCGCGTACCGATGAGCGGTCCGATCCCGTACTTGCGAAAGTAGTACGGAAAGATATCCCCGTCGGATGCCGACAGGTGGTTGAGCAAGCACACCTTCGGCCCCGCGATCAATTGCTGCGGAATCGACATGGCCGCTCCCTCGCGGTCGGTGCTCATGCCGATCAGCTCGCGGCGCAGCCGCGCGAGCACGATCTGATCGATGAATCCGCCGCCGTTCCAGCGATCATCGACGATCAGCGCGCGCTTGTTGAGTTGCGGGAAGAACTGGCGCACGAATTGCTCCATCCCGAGCGCTTCCATGTCGGCCATGTAGATGTAGCCGATCTTGCCCGCGGAGAGCCGGTCCACGGTGTCGCGATTGTGATCGATCCACGCCTGCTGCCGTATCGCGAGCTCGTTCATGATCGGCTGCACGGTCACCTCGCGGCGCTTACCGCCCGCGCGGCTTGCGACCGTGAGCGTCACCGGCTGATCGCCGAGACCTGCGAACAGGCTGTCAGGGTCGGCGGGCGCCTGCAGCTCGCGCCCGTTCACGGCCAGCAGGTAATCGCCGGCGTGCACGTCCACACCGGGCTCGGTCAGCGGGCTGCGGTCGTCCGGCCGGGTGTTATCGCCCGGATAAATCGCCGCGAAGCGGAAACGTCCTGTGGCGGCATCCAGAGCGAAGTCGGCGCCGAGGAGGGGCGTCGGCGCCGCCGGCGTCGGATCATCCTCATCGCCACCCCCGACATAGGTGTGCGAGTTGCCGAGCTCGCCTTGAACTTCCCCGATGAGGTAGTTGAGGTCTTCGCGTGAGCCGACGAGCGGCAGGAGCTTCGCGTAGGCATCGCGGACGGCTTGCCAGTTGACACCGTTCATCCGCGGATTGACGAACAGATCGCGTTCGAGCCGCCAGGCATTGCCGAACATCTCCGCCCATTCCGCGGTCGGCACGATGCGCATCCGCATGTGCCCCAGATCGAGCCGGGTCGGCTTGCCCTGGCCCTCCGAGGGCGGCTTGGCATCCACGATCTCGTAGTCCTGGGCCGTTTCGTCGTCCTGGGCCGTACCCGCGCGCTTGTAGAGCACCTTCGCGCCATCCGCCGACAGGCTGTAATCGCTGAGACCCTCGACGACGATCGCGTCCTTGCGAGCCCCGAGATCGTAGACGTGGAGCCCGGGCCGCTCGCCGGGCAACGGCCCCTCGATCATCTGCGGCGGGGTGGTCTGGTAGAAGATCCTGTCCGCACGCGCATCGAGGCTCGCGATGTCCGCCGCCGGGATCGGCAGCGGCACGACCCGCTGCATCAGCCCGTCGAAGTCGATCTGGATGGGCGGGGAGGCGCCCGGTTTCCAGGCCGAGGGCTTGGGCTTCTCGGGCTCGACGGTCCCCTCATCCGAGCGCGGCGCGAACGGCGAGGGCTCGCTCTTGCGCAGCGTCGCGACATAGATGCCGTCCATCTCGAGCATCGCCGCATCGAACTCGACCTCGCTCAGCGTGGGGTTCACGTGGCGCGACGACACGAAGTAGAGGTACTGGCCGTCGGGTGAGAACACCGGATTGAAGTCGTTGCCGAGGGGGTCGGAGGCGAGCTGCGCCTTTGCAGCATCGATCGCATAGATCCAGATCCCGCGCTGCTGGTTGCTCTGCGTGAGGCTGTAGGCGAGCCAGCGCCCGTCGGGTGAGAAGCTCTGGTCGTGGATCTCGCTGTAGGGATCCTGCGCCACTTGCGTGGTTCTGCCGTTTGTGAGGTCGAGCAGCCACAGTCGGTGATTGCCGTCGGAGAAGCAGAGGTGCTTGCCGTCGGGCGACCAGATCGGCCGGTAGAGGAAGCCCGTCTGGAAGTGCGTGAGGATTCTCTCCGGTCCGCCCTCTGCCGGGCGCGATGCGATCTGTTGCTCGCCGCTCACATCCGTCGTGTAGGCGATGGTCTTGCCGTCGGGCGACCAGCTCGGATGATCCTCGTCGGCGTTGCTGGTCGCGGTCAGATCGCGCGTCGCGCCGTGCTCCGCGGGGACACTGAAGATGTCGCCGCGCGCCGAGTAGAGCGCGCGCTTGCCGTTCGGCGCGAGCGCATAGTCGGTCTGCTGCGCGGTGTCGCGCTCGCGGATGTACTTGCTCGCATCGACGAACCGCGGGCCGGTACGAACGCCGTCGTCGGGCACGCTGACATCGAGTCGATGCAGCTGCTGCGAGGGGAGGTCGAGCACCCAGAGGAAGCCGCCTTGCTGGAACACGATGCCCGCCGCGTGGTCCTGCTCGGCGCTCAGACTCGGGAAGTCGATGTCGTAGTCGGTGAAGTGCGTCACCTCGCGGAACGCCTTGCTGTCGAGATCGTAAACCCAGATGTTCTCGCGCCGCGCCGCATCTCGGTCGGAGAGGAAGTAGATCTGGTGCCGGTACCACATCGGGGCGGTGTCGGTGCCCTTCCAGGTGGTGATGCGCTCGAGCGTCCGGGTGGTAAATCGGTACGTGTACACATCCTGTGCCATGCCGCCGTCGTAGCGCTTCCAGGTGCGGAAGTTGCGAAAGATCCGGTTGTAGGCGATCGATTCACCGTCGGGGCTGTACGTCGCGAGTCCGCCGCTGTCGAGCGGCAAGGGCGTCGCCAATCCGCCGCTCACCGGGACCTCGTACAGCCGGGGCGCCATCACGTGCTCGGCCATCCGGCGCGAGAGAAAGACGATGCTCTTCGAGTCGGGCGTCCAGGTGACCACCATGTTGTCGGGTCCCCAGCGCGTCGGCGCCTTGTCCACGACGTCGGAATGGAACGTCAGCCGCCGCGCGGCACCGCCGCCGAAGGGGATGACATACACGTCCTGATTGCCCTGGTAGCTTGCGGTGAACGCGATCCAGCGCCCGTCCGGCGAGAAGCGCGGCATCAAGTCGTAGCCCGCCTCGGCCGTCAAGCGATAGGCGACACCGCCTGCGCGCGGCACTGCCCAGAGATTGCCATGCGCCTCGAAGGCGATGGCATCGGCGTACAGCGCGGGGAAACGCATCAACGTTCGTTCGGTCGCGCGAGCGGGCGCAGGCTGCGCGAGCAACGCGAGCAGCGCCATCGACCAGATGACCGGGGAACCTTCCGAGCGAGGCAGCGAGCGCGCCATGGGTCAGAGATCCTGGTTGAGCAACGCGGCGAGCCGGGCGCCGGCGAGCAGCAGCTGGTCGTGGACGACTTGCTCGGCCGCTCTTTGATACTCCGCGTCGAGGACCACGACATGGCGCGGGACGGCGTGGCACGCGAACTCGACGTAGTGATACGCGACGCGGCGCGCGAGCCGGTTGGACTCGCTCGCCCACGACGCGGGCGTGCCTTGGCCGCGGGCCCGGCGCAGGCTCTCCGCTTCGCCCGCGAGCGCAGCCACGTCGGGAGGCGGTCGCTGATGGCCCCTCGTGCCGAGCGCAAGCTGCACGAGCTCGCGGTCCCAGACGCCGTGGAGATCGGCTCGGCCGCGTGTGCGCACTCCGGCGAGCACCACGGCCACATCGTTGCCTCCGCGGTCGTCGTTGTCGGCGGCATGCAGCGGCTGGTGGATGTCACCCACCAGATGGACGATCCATTTCAGCGCCTCGTTGCGCTCGCGCCGCGGCGCGTGCGGGTCGGCGACGACGCGTGACAGACGCTCGAGCTGCGCCGTGTTGCACTGCTCATCCGGACAGTACGCGCGCCGCGGCTCGTGCCCACAGACCGGCCGGTTGTCGTAGTGCCACGACGGGTGCGATGTCGCGGTGCCGCGAATCTCATCGGCCCAGGTGGAGATCGCCTCGAGCGTGGCTCGATGCGAGGGGCGATCGTACTTGTTGAGATCGTCCTGTAGCAGATCGGCGACGACTGCGCGCGCGTGGGCATCGAGCAGCCGGTCGGCGATGGCGCCGATCGTCCGATGTCCCTGCGGTCCCCAGGCCCCCGCGGAGGGCGCCGAGATCCAAGCGAGGATGCAGAGACTCAGCGCAGCTCGATTGCGCACCCGGAAACTCCGTCCCCGACGAAACCTGCTGCCGGCAGCACACCCAGGCGGATGCGCCTCGATGCGGCACGACAGTAGCACGATGGCAAGTGCGAAACACGTCACGCGGCGGCCGCGAAGGCGCGCGCAGCGCGCCCTCAAAGCTTGCGTGACCGTCACTTGACGCATCGCCGGGGAGTCCCCTAAGGTCGCTCTCGTCGCCGACGCCGGAACCTCCATGGGGTCGCGCGATCTCATGATTGAATCTTCGACGCGCCAGGGGGGCACACTTCGCATGGTTTCGCGACTCCGACCTCTCCTCATCGCTGTCGCACTCGTGTGGGCGGGTGCGGGGTCCGCGAGGGCGGGCGCGCCTTTCGACCTGATGGGCCCCACGCTCGAGGTGAAGGTGACCCGCGGCGAGACGACGCTTCCGATCTCGGAGGTCCCGAACCTCGCCGTCGGTGACCGCGTGTGGATCAAGGCGGACCTGCCGTCCACGCAGACCGCGCGCTACATCCTGGTCGCTGCGTTTCTGCGCGGCTCGACGAATCCGCCGCCGCCGCGGTCATTCTTTCGCTGCGACACGTGGACGCGCCCGTGCGCCACCGACGGTCTGACGGTCACGGTGCCGCGCGGCGCCGAGCAGGTGCTCGTCTTTCTGGCGCCGAAGACCGGCGGTGACTTCAAGACGCTGATGGGAGCCGTGCGCGGGCGTCCGGGGGCCTTCGTGCGCGCCTCGCAGGATCTCAATCAGGCGATGCTGGACCGCTCGCGTCTCGATGTCTATCTCGCGGCGATTCGTGCGCTCAACGATGCGGATCCCGGCCGCATCAAACAGGTCGCTCCACTGCTCGGGCGCAGCCTCGCGATCCAGGTCGATGCCAAGTGCCTCGACCGGATCCCCGAGTTGCAGGCGCCTTGCCTGATGCAGAATCAGGATTCGCTCATTCTCGACGACGGCCACAGCACGACGATCGTGGAGGAGCTCACCTCCGGGCCCACGGCCGATCTCGCCATGCAGGCGAGCTACACGCCTCAACTGAGTTACGGCTTCTACAGCCCCTACATCGCCTCGGTGCTCGACATCGCGCGCATCCTCGGGTCGTTCAGTACCGCGGAGTACCAGTACATTCCGGCGCTTGCCTCGGAGCAGGCCGACCGGCTCGCGCTCGTGCTCAATACGCCGCCTTCCTTCCACGACCCGAAGTCGGTGCTGGTCGCCGCACTGCCCGCGGTCGAGGCGCCGCAGCCGCCGCCGCTGCACACGGTGGACGCGAAGGAGATCTTCTGCGCGCGCAAGACGTCGCTCGTCCTGCCCGTCGAGGGCGCGCCGCTCGTGTTCTCGACACGCTATGCCCACGAGATGAAGCTGCAGCTCGCGGGTGCCGGCGGCACCGCGATCGAATTGCCCGCCAAGGTCGATCCCGAGCAGGGCGGCTTCGTCGTCGACACCTCCAGCGAGGGGGTTGCGCGGCTCGGCGACACGATTCACGCCTCGCTCCGCGGCGAGTGGGGCTTCGAGACCTACGAGGGTCCTCAATTCCAGCTCACGAACGCGCGCAGCGAGCAGTGGGAGCTCGAATCGGGGGAGGATGCGCCGATTGTCGGCCGCGCGGACACGCTGCATCTGCGGGCCGGAAGCATCAGCTGCATCGACAACATCATGCTGAGGGACCCGGCCGGCAAGGAGCTGAAGGTACCGTGGAAGACGGTGAAGCCGACCGAAGTCGAGCTCAATCTGCCGCTTGAGGAGGTGCAGCCGGGCGCCATGACGCTGCTCGTGAACCAGTACGGCGCGCGCGAGCCGCAGCGCGTCGCGCTGCAAGCGTTCTCGCAGGCGGGCCATCTCGACAGCTTCACGATCCACGCCGGCGATTCGCAAGGCATCCTGAAGGGCAGTCGGCTGGACGAAGTGGCGACGCTTCTCGTGCAGGGCATTGCGTTCGTGCCCGGCAAGCTCTCATCGAGCTTCGGAAGCGACGCGCTGCCGATGCTGGCACAGGACCCCACGGCCGCGGCGGCTCTGAAGGAGGGAGCGAGCGCGCATGCGAAGGTCACGCTCCGGGACGGACGTGTCTTGAAGCTCGACATGACCGTCGATGCCCCGCGCCCGAGCGTCTCGCTCATCGGTAAGAGCGTGCTCTCGGCCGCGAGCGGCACGAGTCACATCTCGCTCGTGAACGAGGACGAGCTGCCGCAGCACGCGCAGCTCACCTTCTCCGTGCGGGCCAAATCGCCGGCGATGTTCGAGCGCGATGAGCAGATCGAGGTCGCAACGGCGGACGAGTCGTTCGCGACGACGCTGAGTTTGAGCACCGGCGCGATCACGCTCGAGGATGCGAGCGTCGCGGTCGCGACGCTCGATCCCGCCAAGGCCTTCGGACCCTCCGCGTTCGGTCCGCTCAAATTTCGCGTGTTGGCCGACGGAACCGCGGGAGATTGGCAGCCGCTCGCGACGCTGGTGCGCCTGCCGCTGCTCAAAGAGCTCCAATGCCCCGCCACTCCGGAGCTGGCCTGCAAGCTCTCGGGAGCGAACCTCTTTCTGGTCGACTCCGTCTCCATCGACCCCAAGTTTCACCATCCGGTCGAGGTTCCGGACGGATTCCCGGGCTATGCGCTGCCGGTGCCGCACCCGGTCGACGGCCAGCTCTACGTGAAGCTGCGCGACGATCCTTCGGTGATCAATCTCGCCGCGGTGGGCGTCGACCAGCTGCCTCCCTCGCCGGAGGAGGCCGCGCACGCGGCTGCGCGGCACGCCGCCTCCACGGTGGGAACGCTTACGTCCGCCGCGACCGAGGAGAGCTCGGGACCGCCGGAGCCACCGCCGAGCGGTCCGCCCGCAGCGGGTGCGCCGGTGGCGCCCGGCGCGCTGCCCCGCACGCCATCCGCGGCCACCTCGGGCACGCAGCCTTCACCGCACGCGGCGTCGCAGTCGCCGACGCCGCCGCAGTAGCGTCTCCGTGCCGCGCTGTCGCCCGCGAGTGAAGGGCTGGTAAGCGCTCGGCGAGGATGGACATCGTCTATCGCGGCCGTGACGTGCCGCTGTATCTCGGCACGCGCATCCTCGCGCGCGTCGCGATGCTCGTCCAGTCGGTCGCGGTTGGCTGGCAAGCCTACGACCTCACGCGCACGCCGCTCGCCTTGGGGTTGGTGGGCCTGGTCGAGTTCCTGCCGATGTTCCTGCTCACGCTTCCGGCGGGCGAGATGGCCGATCGGTTCGATCGGCGCCGCATCCTCGCGCTGAGCCTGGGCGTGCAGGCGGGAACGAGCGTGCTGCTGCTGTTGTTCGCAGCTTCCCACCCGCGGCACATCTGGCCGCTCTATGCCGTGCTGATGCTCTTCGGCTGCGCGCGCGGCTTCTCCGATCCCGCGGGGCGCGCGCTGCTGCCGCTGCTCGTGCCGCCCGAGCGTCTCCCCAAGGCGATCGCCGGGTCGGCCTCCGTGTCGCAGCTCGTCGTGATCGGCGGGCCCGCCCTCGGCGGCTTCGCGTATGCCCTCGGGCCCGCCTACGCGTACGGCGGGTGCCTGGTCGCGTTTGTCGTCGCGGCGATCGGTACGACGCTGTTGCGCGGGCGCAGGACCGCGGTCCACCCCGCGCTCCTCGCGGGACGGATCGATCGGGTGAAAGAGGGGATTCAATTCGTGCGCTCGCGGCCCGTCGTGCTGGGCGCCATCTCGCTCGATCTGTTCGCCGTGCTGCTCGGCGGCGCGACGGCGCTCCTGCCCATCTATGCGCGCGACATCCTGCACGTCGGACCGACGGGTCTCGGGATGCTGCGCAGCGCCCCGGCGGTGGGGGCCGCCGCGGTCGCGCTCTACCTCACGCGCAAGCCCGTGCAGCGCAACGTCGGCGCGACGATGTTCTCGACGGTGGCCGTGTTCGGCATCGCCACGATCGTCTTCGGCCTATCGGTGGACTTTCGCCTCTCGCTCGTTGCGCTCGCCGTGCTCGGCGCGGCCGATCAGGTGAGCGTCTTCATCCGCACCGCGCTCGTGCAGTTCGCGACGCCCGACGCGATGCGCGGCCGCGTGAGCGCCGTGAGCACGCTCTTCATCAGCAGCTCGAACGAGCTCGGCGAATTCGAATCGGGAGTGACCGCTCAGCTGCTCGGGACCGTGCCCGCCGTCGTGCTCGGCGGGATCGGCACCCTCGTCGTGGTCGCGGTCTGGATGCGAATGTTTCCGCCGCTGCGAACGGTGGACCGCATGACGGACGTGGCGCCGGCGTGACCTCGCACCGTCTGGCGTGAGCTCGCACCGTCTAGGGTTGTGAGGGCTGCCTATCCCAGTCCTTCTTGCCGGCATCCTCTCCGGCGACCGAGTACAGCACCTGGGCATTGCGGGTCTTCTGAAAGTCCTCGAGCGACTGCCCGCGCATCGCCGCGTAGATGTGCAAGTTGGTCGTGCCGACCACGGCGCCGAGCTTCTCGAGCAGAAAGAAGATGACTCCGTAGTGGATGAGCGCGCGCCAGTCGCGGCGCCGGATCATGTCGCGCTCCTCCGCGGTGAGCCCGGCCTCCTCGAACATCGGCTCCGGATCGGCGAGAAAGCGGCGGCGCTGCTCCGCAACGATGAGCCGGTGCAGGAACTCGTTGATGCGGTAGGCCTTGACGCTGCGCTCGAGGGTGAACGGATAGGTCCCTGGAAGCTTCTCGATGCCGGACCATTGGTGGCGGATCCGCTCGCGATACTCGGACCGGGACTCCTCCTGCGGATCGCTCGAGGCGTCCTCGTAGATGACGGTTGCAATCGGCGTCATGGAGGGGAGGTAGTACGCCTGATGGAGCTTTCTCACCTTCGCCGAGAGCGCCCCGCGCATGATGAGCCACATGATCACCTCGGAGCCCTCGAATCCGCCGCGCTCGGCGTACTGGGCGATCGTGATCCGCGTGAGCTTCTCGGGATCCTTCTCGAGCAGATCGAGAAACTCCATGTCCCACGACGTGTTGTTGAAGCCGGATCGCTCCCCGTGCACCTGGTGAGAGAGCCCGCCGGTGCCGACGATCGCCACGCGCAGATCCTCCGGGTAGCTCTCGATGGCCTTGCGCAACGACCGCCCGAGCTTGAAGCAGCGCAGCGCCGAGGGGATCGGAAACTCGAGCACGCCGACCTGCAGCGGCACGATCGCGCCCGGCCATTCTTGCTCGTGCGCCCAGAGGAGCGACAGGGGCGAGAAGCAGCCGTGATCGAGTCCCTTGGCCTGAAAGTACGCGAGGTCGAATTCATCGGCCACCAGGCCGGCGGCGATGTGGCGCGCCAGCGCGGGATGGCCCTGGATGGGCGGCAGGCGGCGCGGACCGCCACCCTCGTCCGCGGGCCAGTAACGGTCGCCGACCCCGAGCGCGAAGTGCGAGTAGTGATCGAAGAAGAACGAGGTGACGTGATCGTTGTAGATCAAGAAGAGCACATCCGGGCACTTGTCCGCGAGCCACTGCTGCACCGGCTTGTAGCCCTCGAAGATCGGCGCCCAGACCGGATCGCGCTGTTTGTTCGTATCGAGCGCGAAGCCGATCGTCGGGGTGTGTGAAGTTGCGATGCCGCCCACTATCGTCGCCATGTCGGAGCTCCCGGAAAAAGGGCCGTTCGAGTACGCGCTAGCATTCTACTGTGGACCGGCAGTCACGGCTGCGCGAGCGCGGGTCGGGCTGCGAGGCGGCTCACACTGACGAGCGCTGCGAGGAGGGCGATCGCGGCGGCGACGAGCAGCGCGACGTTCGAGCCCCGGCCGGGGTAGGCGCGAAAGAGAATGGCGACACCCGCCGCGCCGAGCGTCTGGCCGAGCAGCCGCGCCGTGGAGAGCATTCCGCCCGCGGCGCCGCTGCGGGATCGGGGCGCCGCGAGGATCAGCGTGCGGTTATTCGGAGACTGGAACAGGCCGAATCCGACTCCGCACAACGCCATGCGCCAGATGAAGTCGGCGGCCGAGGCGCCGTGGGGGAACTCCGCGAGCAGCAGCAAGCCGCACGACATCGTGGCAAGACCGGCGCCGCCGAGAATTCCGGCGGGGAAGCGGTCGGAGAGCCGGCCCGCGAGCGGCGCGACGACCGCGAGCGCGACGGGCCACGGCGTCATCAGCAGACCGGTCTGCACGGCACTGTGGCCGAGGCGCTCAATCTCGAACGGGAGCGCGACGAGCGCCGCCATCTGGCTCATGAACGAGCAGACGGATGTGACGATCGAGAGCGAGAACAATCGGATGCGCAGCAGGTCGAACGGGATGAGCGGCGCTTCGCGCTCGAGCTCGTGCCGTGCGAGGACCACGGCGAGGATGCAGCCGGCACCGATTTGACCCGCTGCGAGTGGAGTTGCAGCATCGTGCGCGAGGCTCTGCAGTCCGCTCGCGAGCAGTCCGAGGGCGCTCGCGTGCAGCAGCGCGCTCGTCCAGTTGAGTCGCCTCGTGGAGCGCTCGGTGACGGGCAGCGCCTGGGTGGCGATGATCAGCGTGACCACACCGATGGGTCCGTTGATGGCGAAGAGCCAGCGCCACGGCGCGACGGCCAGCACTCCGGCGGCCACGGTCGGTCCGATGGCGGCCGATGTGGCGACGGCAAAGGCGTTGATGCCCACGGCGCGGCCGAGCAGCCGCTGCGGATAGGTGAAGCGCACGAGCGCTGCGTTCACGCTCATGATCCCGGCGGCGCCGAAGCCTTGAACGATGCGCGCGGCGGTGAGCGCGAACAGCGACGGGGCGAGCGCGCACGCGAGCGAGGCGACCGTGAAGAGCGCAAGTCCCGCCTGCGAGACGCGCCGGTAGCCGATCGCCTCACCGAGCGCCGCGAGTGGCAGGAGCGAGATGAGGATCGCGATCTGGTAAGCATTGATCACCCAGATGGAGGTCGCCGCGGACGTGCGGAACTCCCGGGCGATGGTCGGCAGCGCGACGTTCGCGATGCTGCTGTCGAGCACCGACATCGAAATGGCGAGCACGATCGCTGCGATCGCCCAGTAGCGCCGCGGCGTCGGGAGCCCGTCGGCCGGGGTTGAAGGTTGTGATCGAAGTCCCATATCAGAGGCGCGAGCTCCGTCCCGGGGGCGCGCGAGCGCACCATTCGAGATCTTTCCGATGAGAGCCCCCCGACGATACCTGATGCTGATCGCCATCCTCGGATTGCTGCACGCCTATGTCGGCTGGCGGATCTTGCCGGATCTGCCGATCGGTCTCGCGGACCGGATCGCAGGCGCAGGCGTGCTGGCCGCCTCCTATGCCGCAATGGTTCTCGGGCTGCAGGCCCGCGTGATCCGCAGCCGGGCTTGGTCCGACCGCATCGCCTCGGTCGGCCTCTTTGCGACCGGCTGGTTTTCCTCGCTGTGCGTGCTCACACTCCTGCGCGACGTGGTGTCGCTCGGGATCGTCGTCATGCTCTCGGCGCGGCACGCCCATCTGCTCGCCGCCGCCTCCGCCTCGGCGGTCGTGGGACTCGCCATGCTCGCGACGGGCGTGGGATACGTCAACGCGCGCCGGCGCGCGCGGATCGTACGGGTGGACGTTCCGATCGCCAATCTCCCACCCGCATTGCACGCGTTCACGATCGCGCAGGTGAGCGACGTTCATGTCGGGCGTACCATCAAGCGCCAGTACGTCGAGGCGATCGTCGCCGCGGTGAACGATCTGCAGGCCGACGTCGTTGCTCTCACGGGCGATCTGGTCGATGGTCCGGTGCAGGAGCTCGCGGTGCACACCGCGCCGCTGCAGATGCTCGCGGCCCGCTACGGGGCGTTCTTCGTCACCGGCAATCACGAGTACTACTCGGGGGAGCCGGCCTGGAGGGCCGAGTTCGCGCGGCTCGGGCTGCGCGTGCTCATGAACGAGCACGTCGTGCTCGAGCATCGCGGCGCGACGCTCGTCCTCGCCGGCGTCACGGACTTCAGCGCACATCGCTTCGATGCCGCGCAGAGGAGCGATCCGGAGGCGGCACTCGCGGGAGCGCCGCGGGACGCGGCCGCGAAGATCCTGCTCGCCCACCAGCCGCGGTCGGCCCCGGCCGCGGCCCGCGCCGGCTTCGATCTGCAACTATCCGGACACACCCACGGCGGACAATTCTGGCCGTGGATGCTCTTCGTCCGGTTTCAGCAACCCTTCACCGCCGGGCTGCACCGGCTCGACCGGTTATGGATCTACATCAGCCGCGGCACCGGCTACTGGGGTCCCCCGAAGCGCTTCGGGGCTCCATCCGAGATCACGCTGCTGCGCCTCGTGCCGATGGCCGAAGAGGCGCAACCCGTGCGCGCGCGGCGAGGATTCTTCGCGCGGCCGGTGACCGCCGGCGAATCCGCGCTATGACGGCGCGCTCAGCCCCTCGATGGGCGGTCCGTGCGCTCTGTGCACTCTGCTCGTGGCCGCTCGTGCTCGCTGCGCCCGCGCCGCGGCCCGCGCCGCCGGCGCCCGCAATGCCGGCCGCGAGCCCCGGCGCCGAGGGCGTGCAGGAAGTCGAGGTCACCGGGGAGCGCCCCGGCCCGAGTCTCTGGCGCGTCTCCAAAGGCGATCACGTGGCGTGGCTTCTCGGAACACTCGACCCGCTGCCCAAGCGCATGACCTGGAGGTCGCGCGAGGTGGAGCAGGTCGTGGCGCAAGCGCAGGAGGTGCTCGCGGGCGCGCCCTCCGTGAGCGCGAACGTGGGTCCGATCTCCATCATCCGCCTGTACCTTCAATGGCGGCGGACCGAGAAGATTCCCGAGAAGGCGAATCTGCGCGATTGGCTGTCAGCGCCCCTCTATGCGCGCTTCACGGCCGTGAAGATGCGCTTCGATCCGCACGACCGCGAGATCGAGGAGCTGCGGCCGATGTTCGCGGCGCGCCGCCTCTACGACCGGGCGCTCGGCGCCGCGCAGCTCACCTCCCGCAACGAAATCGAGGACGAGGTGTTCAAGCTCGCGCGCCGGCATCACGTTCCCATCCAGCGAATCCCCATTCGGCTGCAGGACCCGCGCGGCATCCTCACCGAGGTCGGCGAGATCCCACGATCGGCGGAGATCAACTGTCTCGCGGCGACGGTCGAGCGGCTCGAGAGCGATCTCGACGCGATGAAGGCCCGCGCACGCGCATGGGCGCTGGGAGACGTGGAGACGCTCCGACAGCTGCCGTATCCGAGACAGCGCGAGGTGTGCACCAGCGCGGCCGCGAGCGCCCCGCAGATCAAGACGCTCATCGACCAGGCGGGCGAGGAGTGGGAAGCTGCCCTCGAGACGTCGCTTGCGAACCATCGCAGGACCCTCGCGATGAAGCCGATCTACGACCTGATCGGTCCCGGCGGCACCCTCGCCGTGCTGCGCGCCAAGGGCTACACCGTCGAAGGGCCGTGACCGCTCCTCGAGCGGTCGCGACGGGACGGCTCAGGAGGCATCCGGCGCGTAGTGCCCCCAGAGGCTCTCGAACGCCATCTTGACGAACGCCTTGGGGTCGCCCCACTTCGCGTTGAACTCGGCGGTCGGGTTGAGGGCAACGACCTCGTCCGGCCCCAGGCCTTTGCGGATCGCCCGCTGCAGCCGGGATGAGATCGTGGCGTACATCTGGTGCTGCTCCACGAGATCCGCTTGGCTGAGCACCGGGCCGTGCGCCGGGACGATACGGGTGCTGGCGTCGGCGGCTTTGACCAGGGTCTCGAGCGCCGTCGTCATCCCGACGATCCAGCCGCCCGTGTGAACGTCGATGATCGGCCAACCCTCGCCCGAGACCACCCCGCCTGCGGCAAGCACGTTCGACTTCTTGAAGTGCACGTAGATGTCGCCGTCGGTGTGCGCCTGCATGAGATACCCGTACTCGACGGGCTCGTCACCGATCGTGATCTGCGCAGAGTTGTAGAAGAAGGTCTTGTTCGGACGCGCCTCGCGGGGCAGCGGGCCGTAGGTGCGATTCTCCCCCGGCACCGGGTTTGCGTATTCGAGCCACAGCCGCGTGTTCTCGTGCGCGATGATGGTCGCGCCTTGCTTGCCGAGCGGCTCGTTCGAGCCGGTCTGCCGCGGGTGCCAGTGCGTGTTGAACAGCGTGTGCACGTGCTGCGAGCCCGTCTGCTCGCGAATGCGCTCGAGCAGCTCGCGCGAGTACTCGGGCAGTCCGCCATCGACCAGCGCGAGCCCGTCGCCGTCCCGCGCGACGACGACGTTTTCGCCGTCCCCGGTGAACAGCAGGAGATCGTCGCCGAGCTTCAGCGACTCGATGGTGGGGCTCGCCTCGCGCGCCCGCGCGGGGCGCGCGAGCGCGCCCAGCGATGCCGCGGCCGTGCCTCCGACCAGTGTTTTGAGGAAGCCCCTGCGATCTAACGGATGTGTCATCGTCGTCCTCGACTTGAGATAATGCACGCTCGCGCAGGCGAACGTTGACTGATCGATCGGGTGCTTGGCAACGTCTGCGGGACCGCCAGATGATCGGTGCCGGACGGCTGATCGCGTGGCGGCAACACCTTGTGACACGCGTGCCGCAGTCCGTGACGTTGCGCATACGTGGCGCGCCGGCCGCGTTATGATATTCGAGTACGTTCATACCGTGCCAGGGACCGGTTCGGAGTGTGTAAGTCATTGGTGGGACGAGACATGATGCCCAATCGACACTTGAGCCGATTCCTGCTCGCCGCCGCGGCGTGTGGTGTCGCCATGCTCGCCTGGGGCGCCGAGGGGCCGCAGAGGCCCGCGAGCTCCGCGGCAGCGGATGCGACGAGCTCCGGCGGTGGCGGTGCGGCGGACGCAAGCGCCGCGGACGCCATGCCGTCGGCCCAGGCGAAGCAGTACTGGGGCTTCCTCAAGCAGTACTGCAGCAAGTGTCACAACACCGACGACTGGGCGGGCGGCATCGCCTTCGAGACGATGAGTCCCCAGAACATCCCGGAGGATGCGAAGACCTGGGAGATGGCCATCAACCACCTGAGCGGGCATCTGATGCCCCCGCCGGGCAATCCCCAGCCCCCGCAGGTGACCGTGGACCAGTTCGTGCACTGGCTCGGAGGGGACATCGACCAGGCCGCCGAGGGACACCCGTACACGGGTTCGGTCGCCCTGCACCGCCTCAACCGCAAGGAGTACGCCAATGCGGTGTGGGACCTGCTGCGGGTGAAGGTCGATCCCGATCGGCTGCTGCCCAAGGACGACGAGGCCGGCGGCTACGACAACATCGCCAATGTGCTGCAGGTGTCCTCGTCGTTCCTCGGCCAGTATCTTTCCGCGGCGCGCGAGGTTGCGATCGAGGCGGTCGGCAATCGCGACGCCACGTCCGTCGGCACGCAGTACCATGCGGGGCCCGAGAGCGGCTCGCAATTCTTTCACGAGCCGGGCCTGCCGCTCGGCACTCGCGGCGGCTTCCAGGTGACGCATGACTTTCCCGCCGACGGCGAGTATGAGCTCAACATCGGCAACCTCGCCGCCGCGCTCTGGGTCTTCAACCAGGAGTTCGAGAACCGCATCATCGCCACGTACGACGGCACGAAGTTCTGGGAAGGCGTCGTCGGCGGCGAGAAGCAGATCAAGGCCATCGACCAGCGGCAGGATCCCGCGGTCGACGCGATCAACGCGACACTCAAGCACATCCGCTTCCACGCGACCGCCGGCCCACACCAGATCGCCGTCACCTTCATCCACCGGGATTTCGCCGAGTCGGAAGGCCGGCTCGAGCTCGAGGAGCCCGGGGATGCCCAGGACGAGGTGTTGCGGATCGCTTCGTTCGAGGTTCTCGGGCCGCTGAAGGTCACCGGCCTCGGCGAGACGCCGAGCCGCGAGAGGATCTTCACCTGCATGCCGACGAGCGCGCAGGAGCAGCAGCCCTGCGCCGAGCAGATCATCTCGCGGCTCGCGCGCGAGGCGTACCGGCGTCCCGTCACCTCGCAGGACCTCGATCCGCTCTACGCCATCTATGCCGCCGGTGCGCAGCATGGCGGATTCGAGGAGGGGATCCGCAGGGCGATCACCGCGATCCTCGCGAGCCCGTTCTTCCTCTACCGGGCGGAGCCGACGCCGCTCGGGGTCAAGGCCGGCGCCAGCTACCGCATCACGGACCTGGAGCTCGCCTCGCGTCTCTCGTTCTTTCTCTGGAGCAGCGTGCCGGACAACGAGCTGCTCACGCTCGCCTCTCAGAACCGCTTGCACGAGCCCGCGGTGCTGCAGGCGCAAGTCTATCGCATGCTCGCCGATCCGCGAGCGATCAGCCTCGCTTCGAATTTCGCATTCCAGTGGCTCGACGTCGATCGGCTCTCGGAGGTGAACCCGGACCCGAAGATCTTTCCCTACGTGCGCGATCCGCGGGATGACTTCCGCACCGAGCTGAAGCTGTTCGTGAACAGCATCTTCCGCGGAAACCAAGACGTGGTCGATCTGCTCACGGCCAACTACACCTTCCTCAATCAGCGCCTCGCGCTGCTCTACGGCATCAACGATGTCCGGGGCAATGAATTCCGTCGCGTCACCCTGACGCCCGCGGAGTCGGTGCGTTACGGCCTCCTCGGCAAGGGTGCCTTCCTCATGGGGACGTCCTATCCGAATCGTACGGCGCCCGTACTGCGCGGCCAGTGGATCCTGGACCGTATCACGGGCACGCCACCCGATCCGCCGCCGCCCGGTGTCAAGATGACGATCGATGTCATGACCCCCGGGAGCGATCAGAAGGTCTTGACGGTTCGCGAGCAAATGGCTGCCCATCGCAACAACCCCCGCTGCTTCTCTTGCCATGGGTTGCTCGATCCCCTCGGGCTTGCCTTCGAGAATTTCGATGCGGTGGGCCGCTGGCGAACCCGGGATCGTCTCTCCGAGACGCCCGTCGATGCGACGGGTGTGCTACCGGGCGGCATCAAAGTGAACGGACCCGACGATGTGCGCCGCATTCTGCTCGAGCACCCGGCGCAGTTCGTGCAGTCGCTCACCGAGAATCTGATGACGTTTGCGATCGGCCGCACGCTCGATTACCGGGACATGCCGGAGGTTCGAGACATCGTGCGCGCAAGCGCCAAGGACGATTACCGATTCTGGTCGCTGGTGATGGGAATCGTCGCGAGCCCGCAATTTCAAGAGCGGTCGGCTCCGGCGGCCACCCCGCACACGATGCCGGTCAGGACGGCCCAGTTGATCCGCTGATCTCTTCAGGACGAGCACGAGTAAGCAACCATGTTCATCACCAAGAAGCACCTTTCCCGGCGCACCGTCCTCAGGGGCATGGGCGCGACCCTGGGCCTGCCGCTGCTCGATGCCATGATCCCAGCCTCGACGGCGCTCGCGGCGACGGCAGCCAAGGCGACGCCGTACATGGCCTGCATCTACATTCCACACGGCGCCGTACAGGACAACTGGCAGCCCAAGGCGACCGGCACGAGCTACGAGATGTCACCGATCTTGAAGCCTCTCGAGCCGTTCCGCTCGCACCTGACGGTCGTCAGCGGCTTGAGGAACAAGGCCGCGGAGAGTCCGGCGCCGCATGCGATTACCCCCGGAACCTGGCTCACGGCGGTTCACCCCCCGCACCAGCAGGCCCCCGATGTGGGTCCATCGGTGGACCAGGTCGCCGCGCGGTTGCTCTCGAAATCCACGCCGCTCATCTCCCTCGAGGTCGCGGGCGAGGGTGGCGGCGGGGCCTGCGATCCGGACTTCGGGTGCGGCTACTCGGGCACCATCGCGTTCCGTACCGGCTCGCAGCCCCTGCCGATGGAGCAGGACCCCCGCACGGTGTTCACCAACCTGTTCGGGGAGGGCGATACGGCGCAGGAGCGTGCGGCGATCCTCAAGGAGGACGGCAGCATCCTCGATTTCGTCACCGCGAGCGCGGGCGATTTGCAGCGTAGCCTCGGCCCCTCCGATCGCCGCATGGTGGGCGATTACCTGGAATCGGTCCGCGAGATCGAGCGGCGCGTGCAGGGGATGCAGGAGAAGTTCGCCTCGGGCAAGGGCATGAAACTGCCGAACGCGCCGGAGGGCATCCCGCAAGATTACGGCAAGATGCTCGACCTCATGTTCAGCATGATGGGGCTCGCATGGCAGGCGAACATGACGCGCGTCGCGACGTTCATGATGGCGCGGGAGGTGACCATGCGCACGTTCCCGAACCTCGGGATCACCGATGCCTGGCACCCCCTTTCCCACCATGGGAACGACCCCGACAAGCTCGTGCGGCTCACGAAGATCCAGTACTACATGACCGACGCCTTCGCCCGCTTCGTCAAGCGACTCTCGGAGACGCAGGACGGTGAGGGAACGCTGCTCGATCACGCCCTGATCCTCTACGGAAGCGACATGGCCAACAGCGACATGCACAACCACGATCCGCTGCCCCAGGTGTTGCTGGGGCGGGCTTGCGGCGCGGTCAAGGGTGGCCAGCACGTGCACTACCCGCAGGACACGCCGCATGCCAACCTGCTCCTGACCATGCTGCACCGTGTGGGCGTTCCCGCGAAGTCGCACGGCGACAGCACGGGCGAGCTGTCCGAGATCTAGTGATGAAGCTCGCGATCGGGCATCCACGCGACCGCCTCGCCCTGCTGCTCGCCGCGGTGCTCGGCACGGCAAGCCTTGGCGTCGCCCACGCGGACGATGCGTCCGCGGCGCTCCTCCGGGCGGCGATGGCGAACAATCACGCCGCGGCGATGCTGCTCCTCACCCAGGGCGCCGATGTGCGTGCGCGCGCATCGGACGGCACCACCGCGTTGATGTGGGCCGCCTCGAACGGCGATGCCGCGCTCGCGCAGGCGCTCATCCGCAAGGGCGCGAATGTGTCCGCCGTCAACGCGTACGGGGACTGCGCCATGCAGGAGGCGGCGGTCGCTCCGAGCACGGCGATCCTCAAGATGCTGCTCGCGGCCGGTGCGAACGTGGACTCGCCGAATCCCGAGGGGCAGACGGCGCTCATGATCGTCGCGCGCACGGGCAGCGTCGAGGCGGCGAAGCTGCTCATCGGTCACGGAGCGGACGTGAACGCCATCGAGCGCTGGGGCGGGCAGACGGCGCTCATGTGGGCCGCCGCTCAGCGGCAGCCGCAGATGGTGAAGCTGCTGCTGCACGACGGCGCGAAGCCCGATCTGCACTCGGCGGTGCGCGATTGGCAGCGCCGCGTCACGGCCGAAGGGCGGCCGAAGATCATGAACGTGGGCGGTCTCACGGCGCTGCACTTCGCGGCCCGTGAAGACTGCATCGAGTGCGCGAAGGATCTGGTCGAGGGAGGCGCGGACATCAACGCGCTCGATCCCGACGACACCACGCCGCTCGTCGTCGCGCTCATGAACATGCACTTCGATCTCGCGAAGTACCTGATTTCCGCGGGCGCGGACGTGAACCGCTGGGATGTGTTCGGCGACACGCCGCTGTACGTCGCGATCGACATGAACACGCTGCCGACGGGCGGGCGGCCGGATCTGCCCTCGACGGACGCGACGACGGGGTATCAGATCGCCGAGCTGCTGCTCGCGAAGGGCGCCGATCCGAACGCCCAGCTGAAGCTGCGCCCGCCGTACCGCAACGGCGTGTTCGATCGCGGCGGCGACCAGGTGCTCTCGACGGGCGCAACGCCGCTGCTGCTCGCCGCGAAGGTCGGGGATGTGAGCTCCGTGAAGCTCCTCCTGCAGTATCACGCCCTGGTGAATCTGCCGAACGCCGAGGGCGTGACGCCTCTCATGGCGGCGGCCGGGATGGGACAGAGCTTCAATCCGACGCGCGGCCGCTACAAGACGGACGAGCAGGCCGCGGCGTGCGTGCGGGTGCTGTATGCAGCCGGCGGCACCATCACCGGCCATGCCGAAGATGGACTCACCGCGCTGCACAGCGCGGCGAAGCAGGGTTGGGACGACACGGTGAAGCTCCTCGTCGCCGACGGCGCCGATCTGCAGGCGACCGACCGCATCGGCCTGCGCCCGATCGACTACGCGCGCGGCAACTACATCCGCGCCTTCCTCGAGCCGCAGCCGGCGCCCAAGGTCGCGACCATCAAGCTGCTGACGCAATTCATCGTCGCGAAGACCGGCCATCCGCCGCTCATCTTCGCGGAGGATCTGTCGCACCGGCAGATCGGCGTCGGTGGCGCACAACGCTCGCAAGTCACCGGCGGCGCCGCGCGCTCGCAAGTCGCCGGTGGAGCACCGCGCCCGCCCGTCGCCAAGTGATCTGCTTTTGTCTCGTACTTGACCAGTGGTCGGGACATTGGTGAGATCGGTTTATGAGTGCGACATTCACACCCATCCGCATGCGCATCACGACCGATCGCTACCAGCAGATGGTGGCCGCGGGAATATTGACGCCTAACGATCGGGTCGAGCTGATTGAAGGGGAAATCTTGGCCATGGCACCGATCGGCACGCGGCATGCCCAAGTCACTGGCCGTCTGCTCAAGCGATTCGTGCCGGGCGTTGGCGAGGCGGGCATCGTCCGCGCGGCCAATCCGGTGGACCTGGGTTCCTTTTCCGAGCCCGAGCCGGATTTGATGATCCTCAAGCCTCAACTCGAGGAGTACGGAGCCGCACATCCTCAAGCCGCGGACGTGCTGTTACTGATCGAGGTTGCAGACAGCTCTCTAGCTTTCGATCAGGGCCCAAAGCGCGACCTGTACGCGCGTTACAGCGTGCGGGAGTACTGGGTCATCGATGTGAATGCCGACCGCATCGTGAGCTACCGACAACCGGCTCAGGGTGCGTTCCAAGCCGTGCGAGAATTCCGGCGTGGCGAGACGATCTCCCCCGAGGCCTTTCCTTCCCTGCAGGTCGTGCTCGCCGAGCTGTTCGCGTAGATCCCGCGGTAGCGCTTCTCACGATCGCGAGGCTTGCGTTTCCCGCGCCTCGTCCTGCGCTTCGTCGCGCCTCAGAATCTGGAAAGCCGGCAGCGTCAGGAATTCCTCGAAATCTGCCGCCGTCGACAGATCGCGGAACAGCCGCACGGCCTCGGGGAACCGGCCCTGGTCGTAGACCGGCGCTCCGAGCTCCTGCCGAACGTGCGCCATCTCCTCGTCGATCAGGCGATCGAGGAGCTCCCGGGTGGCTTGCGTGCCGTCCTGGAGCGTGATGCCGTAGTGCACCCACTGCCACACCTGCGCGCGGCTGATCTCCGCCGTCGCGGCGTCTTCCATGAGGTTGTAGAGCGGCACGGCACCCTTGCCGCGCAGCCACGCCTCGAGGTACTGCACGCCGACCCGGATGTTCAGGCGCAGTCCCGCTTCGGTGCGCGTGCCCTCGTGCACCTCGAGCAGATCGCGCTGCGTGACGCTCACGTCCTCGCGGAGCCTGTCGAGCTGATTGGGCCGCGGCATCAGCCGATCGAACACCTCCTGGGCGACCGGTACCAGATCCGGATGTGCGACCCAGGTGCCGTCGTGTCCGTCGGACGCCTCGCGCTCCTTGTCGGCACGCACGCGCTCGAGCGCCGCGGCGTTCGCTTCCCGGTCCTTGCGGTTCGGAATCTGCGCGGCCATGCCGCCCATCGCAAAGGCGCCGCGCCGGTGGCAGGTCCTGATCAGGAGCAGCGAATAGGCGTGCAGGAAAGCCTTGCCCATCACGACCTGCGAGCGGTCGGGCAGGATGTACCGCGGGTTCGCCCGCAGCTTCTTGATGAACGAGAACATGTAGTCCCAGCGTCCACAGTTGAGACCCACGATGTGCTCGCGCAGCTCGTAGAGGATCTCATCCATCTCGAAGGCGGCGGGCAGGGTTTCGATGAGCACCGTCGCTTTGATGATTCCCGAGGTGAGGCCGAGCCACTCCTGGGCGTAGAGAAAGACGCTGTTCCAGAGCCGCGCTTCCTGGTGGCTCTCGAGCTTCGGCAGGTAGAAGTAAGGTCCCGTGCCGCGCTCGAGCTGTGCGTGCGCGTTGTGGAAGAAGAACAGGCCGAAATCGAACAGGCTCCCCGAGATCGGGGCGCCGTCCACCGTCAGACCGGTTTCGGGCAGGTGCCAGCCGCGCGGGCGCACCATGAGCACCGCGGGGTTGGCACCGAGCGCGTAGTGCTTACCGCTCGCGGGGTCGGTGTACTCGAGCGTCGCGTGCCAGCGGTCGAGGAGGTTGATCTGGCCCTCGAGCGTGTTGTGCCAGGTCGGGGAGTGCGCATCCTCGAAGTCGGCCATGAACACCTTCGCGCCCGAGTTGAGCGCGTTGATCACCATCTTGCGATCCACGGGCCCCGTGATCTCGACGCGGCGGTCGAGAAGATCGCCCGGAATCGCCCCGATGCGCCAGTTCGACTGGCGCACCTCGGCGGTCTCGCGCAGAAAGTCGGGCAGCTCGCCCGCGTTGTAGCGCGCCTGCCGGCCCGCACGCGCGTGCAGGAGCTGCGACCGCCGGGCCTCGAAGCGCCGATGCAGCGCGGCGAGAAACTCGAGCGCCTGCGGTGTGAGGATCTCCTCGTGCCGAGGACCGAGCGGGAAGTGGATGGCAACCCCGGGGGGCATGCGAGGCGTGGAGAGCGGACCGACTGCGGCACTGGACATAACCGTCCCGTCCTTTCCCGATGGGCAACTATGCGCGCGGGAGGCCCAAGTACAAAGCGGTACCGAAGCCAGAGATCTTCACTGGGCCGGAAAAGATGGCGCGCTCCCGGCCGCCGGCGTCGGTACCGTGAGCTCGCCCATGATACGGCCCTCGTGGCGCTTGATGAACAGCATGGCGATGAGGGTGATGAGCCCGCACCCGACCATGAAGTAGGCGGGTCCCGTCGGTGATCCCGTTGCGGCGACCAGCAGCGTCGCGATGAGCGGCGCGGTCCCGCTGAATAAGGAAAATGCGAGATTGAACGAGACGGCGACGCCGCTGAAGCGGATGCGCGTGGGGAAGAGGTCCGCCACGATGCCGGCCATGGGCCCGTTGCAGAGCGACGCCGCGAGGCCTGCACCGATGAACAGCGGAATGAGCCCCACGGTGTGGGCCGCCGCCGCATCGAAGAAGGGGATGCAGAAGACCGCGAGGAGCAGCGAGCCGGTGGCGAGGATCCAGCGCCTGGGGATGCGGTCGCTCAGCCAGGCGGCGGTGAGGAGGCCGAAGGACAGCACCAGGAGGCCGATGTTTTGCGCCTCGATCCCCTCGAGATAGCTGTGGTGCATCACGCGCTGCAGGAAGGTCGGCATGGCGAAGAGCAGCCCGTTGAACCCGGCGGTCGCGACCATCGCGGCGATCGCGAAGGCGGTTGCCGCCGGTGCCGTGCGCATGAGCTCCATGAATGGCTGCTTGGAGGTCGTGTGGCGCAGCTTCTTGAACTCCTCCGTCTCCGACAGGGAGAGCCTCAGCCAGAAGCTCACGAGCCCGAGCAGGCCGCCGAAGACGAAGCCGATTCGCCAGCCCCACAGCGCGACCTGAGCCGGGTCGAGCAGCTTCACGACCGCGAAACCGACAGCCGAGGCGAGCGCAACGCCGGTGTTCACGCAAAAGAAGATGAAGCCCGAGGAGAAGCCGGCCTGCCGGGGAGCGGTCTCGACGACGTAGGTGATCGCGCCCGGAAGCTCCCCGCCGAGCGAGAACCCTTGGATGAGACGCAGCGCGATCACCGCCGCGGTGGCACCCGCACCCCACCGGGCGTAGCCCGGCAGCAGCCCGAGCGCGAGCGTCGCCGAGGACATCATGAGGATCGAGAAGATGAAGACGCGCCGGCGACCGTACTTGTCGCCGAAGTGGCTGAACACCACGCCGCCCACGAGCCGTGGCACATAGCCGAGCGCGAACACCGAGTAAGAGAGCATGAGGCCGATGAGCGGGCTCTTCGCGGGCGCGAAGAACGCATCCCCGATGTACTGCGCGAACGTGCTGTAGATGACGAAATCGTAGAACTCGAGCGCGCCGCCGAGGCTCGAGAGCACGATGACGCGCCACTGCGAGCGTCCGATGCCCGACGAGCCCGCGGCAGCCTCTGTCATGAATGGTTTCCCCGGCGTGGGTGGAGGTGGAGGGCGTTATGCAAGGTGCGCGATCTTAGCGGACCGAGGTGCGCCGCGACACCGAACCTGCCTCTCGAGCGCACGGCGCTCGCGGTAACGCCACGCCCCGGCTCGCCGGTGCCGAGCCACCGCTTGGCGGCGCAGGGCGCTCGTCATGCGATGCGTGCACTTGATAATACCGGCTTGGCCACCGGAAACTGACGCGTTGACCGGGTCGGTTGCATATGTTACCCGTTGCGTGGCGATGTCGGACCGCAGGTACTTTTTGAAGACTCTGATGGGCGGAGCCGCCGGGCTCAGCGTCCCGTCGTTATGGGCTCCGCAGGCGGCGCTCGCCCGGTCCAAACCCGCGCCCATGGCGCCGCTCACCGTCACGCGGCTGTCGGACCGTCTCGCCGTCATCTCGGGTGCCGGAGGGAATGTCGTGGTGCTGAGCGGCCCGCAGGGGGTGCTGCTCGTGGACTCGGGCTCCCCGCAGCGCGCGCACGATGTTCTCGAGGCGGTGGCGAGGCTTCCCGGTGGACACCGGATCGACACCGTCTTCAACACGCACTGGCACTGGGAGCACACGGGTGGCAACGAGCTGATGAGAAGGGCCGGCGCGCGGATCGTCGCGCACGAGAACACGCGTCTGTGGCTCGGCACGCCGATCTGGGTGGAGTGGCAGAACCGGACCTATGCGCCGCGTCCGCAGGGCGCGTGGCCGACGGAGACGTTCTATACCTCGGGCAAGATGAGCTTCGCGGGCGAGCCCATCGAGTACGGCTATCTCGAGGAGGCGCATACCGACGGCGACATCTATGTCTACTTCCGTGGCGAGAACGTGCTCGTTCCGGGCTGTGTACTCTCCGTCGGAAGCTATCCGATCGTCGATTACTCGACGGACGGCTGGCTCGGCGGCATGTCGGCTGCGACCGCGATGCTCACCGGGATGATCGATGATCGAACGCGCATCGTCCCGGGGGTCGGGCCCGTTCAAACAAAGTCCGACCTCGTTGCCGAGCATGCGATGCTCGAGAATCTACAGGAGAGGATCTGGCACCTGATGTTGAAGGGGCTCGGCATCCCGGACATCATCGCGGCCGATCCGACGCGCGCCTACGATCCGAAGTGGGGCCGCCCGGACCTCTTCATCCAGAGCGCCTACCGGAGCCTCTACGCGCATTGCCGCGAAATTCGAGGAGCGGTCTAGTGAACCGCCGGAGCCTGCACCTCGTCGTTCCGCTCGCCGCCGCCTCGCTCCTCGCGGCGCTCGCCTCGAGCGGCGCGGCGGGCGCTGCTCCCGCGCCGGGCCCGGCGAGCGAGGCGGCCCACGCGTTGCCCCCGGGCGCGGCGAGCGAAGCGCAGGCGAAGCCTTACTGGCAGATGTTCGGCAACTACTGCGAGAAGTGCCACAACACGGATGACTGGGCGGGTGGCGTCGCCTTCGCGACGATGCAGCCGCAGGACATTCCGAGCGATGCCAAGGTCTGGGAGACGGCGATCATGAAGCTCGAGGGGCACCTGATGCCCCCGCCCGGCCACAAGCAGCCGAGCCAGGCGCAAATCGATGCCTTCATCGCCTGGATGGCGAATCACCTCGATACGGCCGCGCGCGCCCACCCGGACCCGGGCTACGTCGAGCTGCATCGGCTGAACCGCTCCGAGTACGCGCGCTCGGTCGAGGAGATGCTCGGGGTGCAGGTGGATCCGAGCACGCTCTTGCCGAAGGAGACCGACAGCGACGACTTCGATGACATCGCGAATGTCCTGAAGGTCTCCCCGACCTTCCTCGATCAGTACATTTCGGCCGCGCGGACCGTGGCCGCCCTTGCGATCGGCAATCCGGCGGCCCACAAGTCGATCGCGATCTACGAGGCGGGCAAGCACGATCAGGCGTTCCACATCGAGGGCCTGCCGCTCGGGACGCGCGGCGGAATGGTCGTCACGCATTACTTCCCGGCGGACGGGGACTACGACTTCGACCTTTCGGTGTTCACCGGCGTTGGCTATTACACCGGGCTGGATTTTTCGAACGACGTGGTGCTCACGGTCGACAACCAGAAGGTATTCGAGCGTTCGATCGGCGGCGCGCGCGATTTGAAGCAGGCCGACCAGCATCCGAACGAAGCCGCCAAGGACTTCAAGGCGCGCTTTCAGCACATCCGCTTGCACGTCCCGGCCGGACCTCACCGGATCGGCGTCGCGTTCGTCGCGACGACCCTGTCGGAGTCGGCGGACTGGCTCGAGCCGCTCAATCCGCGCGGCGGCAACGACCGCATCGCCACCATCCGCGGCCTGCAGATCACGGGGCCGTATCATCCGACCGGGGTGAGCGCGACCCCGAGCCGGCAGAAGATCTTCATCTGCTATCCGGGTGAGTCAACGCGAGGGACGGCAAGCGCCGATGAGTCGGGCTGCGCGCGCAGGATCCTGGCGAAGCTCGCAGGCGAGGCGTTTCGACGTCCCGTGACCGACGAGGACCTCGCCGCTCCCATGCGCTTCTTCCGGGAGGGCCGGGCCGGCAAGAGCTTCGATGCGGGCATCGAGAGCGGGATCGTCGCGATCCTCTGTAGCCCGAAGTTCCTCTTCCGGACGGAGTTCGCGCCGCCCGCGGTGAAGGTGGGCGGCATCTACCGGCTGAGCGATCTCGATCTCGCCTCGCGTCTCGCGTTCTTCCTCTGGAGCGAGGGGCCGGATCAGGAGCTCATCGATCTCGCGGTCGCCGGTCAGCTCCACGAGCCGGCGGTGCTCGAGCGAGAAGTGCGGCGGATGCTCGTCGATCCACGCGCCGAGTCGCTCGTCACGAACTTCGCATTCCAGTGGCTCGAAGTGGACAGCATGGACAAGATCGAGCCGGACAACGTCGAGTACCCCGGGTTCGACGAGGATCTGCGCTCGGCGTACCGCACGGAGATGCGGCTGTTCCTCGATAGCATCCTGCTGAAGGACCAGGACGTGCGCGAGCTCATGACGGCCAACTGGACGTACGTGAACGAGCGGCTCGCCCTGCAGTATCACATCCCGAACGTGCAGGGCGCGCAGTTCCGGCGGGTGACGCTCCCGAACCCGGCGCGCTTCGGACTGCTGGGCAAAGGAGCGATCCTGATGGGTACCTCCTATGCCAACCGAACGGCCCCGGTGCTGCGCGGAGCGTGGATCCTCGATGTGGTCACGGCGACCCCGCCGCATGCCCCGCCGCCTGCCATTCCGGCGCTGATCGAGAACGTGCCCGGAGGGCGGCAGCTCACCATCCGCCAGCGCATGGAGATGCACCGGCGGCAGCCCTCCTGCAATGCCTGTCATGGAATCATGGATCCGATGGGCCTGGCGATGGAGAACTTCGACGCCATGGGCGGCTGGCAGGTGAAGGACCGGGACACGGGATTGCCCATCGATCCGCAGGGGCGCATGGCGGACGGCACGATGCTCGACGGTCCGGTCGACCTGCGCCGGGCGCTCACGAGGGACTCGCAGCAGCTCGTGCACACCATCACGGAGAAGCTCATGACCTTTGCGCTCGGGCGCACGCTCAACTATCAAGACATGCCGACGGTGCGCGCCATCGTGCGCAATGCGGCACGCGACGATGACCGCTTCTCGGCGATCGTGCTCGGCATCGTCGAGAGCCGGCAGTTCGAGGAGCAGCATGCGCCGGGAGCCGCGGGGTCGGGCCGGCCGAACCTGCTGACGACCCAAGCGGCGAATCTCCACTGAAGGTCCGCGCACCAGGCGAGGAGCGAGGCGATGTTCATCACGAAGAAGCATCTTTCCCGGCGGGCGGTGTTGCGCGGCGTGGGCGCAGCGGTCGCCCTGCCGTTGCTCGATGCGATGGTGCCGGCCGGGACCGCGCTCGCAAAGACGGCCGCGGCGCCGAAGATGAAGATGGCCTTCATCTACTTCCCGCACGGGGCGATCATGCTTCCCGGGAACGATCAGTGGACTCCGCAGGGCGAGGGACGGGAGTTCAAGCTGTCGCGAATCTTGCAGCCGCTCGAGGAGTTCCAGAGTCAGCTCATCGTCGTGAGCAACCTCGGCAACAAGCCGGCGGAGAGCGCCGCCGTGCACGCGATCGTGCCGGGCACCTGGCTCTCCTGCGTGCATCCTCACGATGGCCAGTCGCCCGATGGAGGCGTCACGATCGACCAGATGGCCGCCGCGCACATCGGGCAGGACACGCCGCTCCCCTCGCTCGAGGTGAAGACGGAGGCCCTGGGCGGCGGGGGTTCGTGCGACCGGAATTTCGGATGCAGTTACTCGGGGACGGTTGCGTTTCGCACCCCGACGATGCCGCTGCCGATGGAGTACAACCCGCGCACGGTGTACCAGCGGCTGTTCGGCCGCGGCGACACTCCGCAGGAGCGCAAGGCGCTCACCGAGCAGTACGACAGCATCCTCGACATGGTCTCCGACGACTCGGCGTCGCTCGAGGGGCGTCTCGGGCCCGCCGACCGCGCGGTCTTGAGCGACTACCTGGAGAGCGTGCGCGAGATCGAGCGGCGCATGCAGAAGATGGAGCACCAGGATCTCTCGAAGCTGAAGCTCCCGCCGACGCCCATCGGCATTCCGGACTCCTTCCCGGAGCAGCAGGCGCTGATGTTCGACATGATTGCGCTCGCCTTCCAGGCGAACCTCACGCACATCGCGACGATGATGATGGCTGCGGAGGTGAGCAACATGACGTATCCGTTCATCGGCGTGCCGGATGCGTTCCACCCGGTCTCGCATCACCAGAGCGACCCGGTGAAGATCGAGAAGCTCGTGAAGATCCAGACCTACCACTCCGGTAAGCTCGCGACGTTCTTGAGGCGCTTGGCGAGCACGCCCGATGGGGACGGGTCGCTCCTCGATCACGCGATCGTGGTCTACGGCAGCAACATGAGCAACAGCAACGCGCACAACCAGTATCCGTTGCCGACCGCGATCCTCGGCGGAGGCTGCGGGAAGCTGAGGGGCGGCCAGCACCTCGTCTACCCCGAGCACACCCCGCTCGCGAACGTCTGGTTGACGCTGCTCGACCGCGCCGGAGTTCCGGTCAAGCAGGTCGGCGACAGCGCCGCCGAGATTTCCGAGATCTGATCGATGGCGGGACGGCGCGGCCTCATCGCACCCCGCGCAAGTACGCGGGTTGCCCGCTTGCAGGGCGCGCGCCTGCGCCGCGGCGTGGTGTGCATCGCCGCGGTCCTGAGCCTTGCTGCGGCAGGCGGGGCCTTCGCCCAGCGTGGCGGCGGGCGCGGGCAGGACTTGTACGCCGATCCGGCGTCACAGAGCCAATCCGTTGCCGCTCCGAGCAACAGCGTTCCGCTGCCCAACGGCCCGGTCGTCGTCGTGCGCAAAGACGCCACCCCGCCGCTCGTCGGGGCCGCGGAGCGCGAGCAGACGCAAGTTGCGCTCGGGCTCGTCGCGCGGGGCGCCGATGTGAACGCGGCGGCGCCCGATGGCACCACGGCGCTCATGTGGGCGATCCATTACGACGAGGTGCCCCTGATCGATCGCCTGCTCGCGGCTCACGCGAACGTGCGGGCGGTGAATGACTATGGCGCGACGCCGATGTCCGAGGCTGCGACCTACGGAGACACGGCCGTCATCGAGCAGCTCGTCAAGGCCGGGGCCAACGCGGATTCGCCGAATGCGGACGGCGAGACCGCGCTGATGATCCTCGCGCGCACCGACAACGTCGAGGCGGCGCGGTTCCTGATCCGCCATGGCGCGAACGTCGATGCGAAGGAGCGCCTGACGGGCCAGACGGCCCTCCACTGGAGCGCCGCGCGCAGCGAGCCCGAGATGGTGAAGCTCCTGCTCCACTATCATGCGAATCCGAACGTGCGCTCGGAGTACAACACGGAGCGGCGCCAGATCACCTCCGAGCCGCGCATTCAGGCGCGGCCGACCGGAGGGCTCACGCCGCTCATCTACGCCGCGCGCGCGGGTTGTATGGCCTGCGCGGCAGCGCTGGTGCAGGGTGGCGCGGACGTGAACCTGACCGATCCCGATGGCGAGACCCCGCTCCTCATCGCGACGGAGAACTTCCATTTCGATCTGGCGGTGTACCTGCTCAAGAAGGGCGCGAATCCGAACCGTTGGGATTGGTGGGGACGCACCCCGCTCTATGCCGCCGTGGACCTCAACACGCTGCCCTATGGGGGGCGGCCGGACCACGTCTCGCTCGACAACACCTCGAGCCTGAAGATGATCGAGCTGTTGCTCGACGCCGGCGCGAATCCCAACGCGCAGCTGAAGCTCTTTCCTCCGTACCGCTCGCTCGGGGCCGATCGTGGCGGTGACTCCATGCTGACGACCGGCACGACGCCGCTGCTGCGCGCGGCCCGCGCCGGGGATGCGGCCGCCATTCGCCTGTTGCTGGCCCACGGTGCCGACACGAGCCTCGCCAACCGAAACGGCGCCACGCCCTTGATGGCGGCCGCCGGCATCGGCGCGACCAGCGTGGACACGCGGGGCAAGTACAAGACGCAAAAGGAAGCGGTCGCCTCGATCGAGCTGCTCGTCGCGGCCGGCGCGCCGGTCAACGCTGCGGACGGCCGGGGCGACACCGCGCTGCATGGCGCCGCCTCCTGGGGCTGGAACGATGTCGTGCGGTGCCTGGTCGCGCACCACGCCGACCTCAACGCGCGCGATGCGCGCGGCATGACGCCCGTCGATGCGGCGCTGGGTCGCGCGATCATTCATGGACGAGGAACCCCCGACGTGCACGAGGACACCGCCAACCTGCTCCGACAGTTGATGGTCGCCCGCAACGCGATGGGCTCGTCCCCGCAGAATCCGGCACTTTAGACCCGTGAGTACTCCGTCGGACATCACGCCCTCGGGCGTAGGGGAAGCGACCGCCGCGGCCGTGACCGTCGCAGCCGTGACCGCCGCAGCCGTGAAGGTGGAAGCCACGGCCACCGCCAGCACGGAGAAGCGCCTGGTGTGGGATCTACCGCTCCGCGCCTTTCACTGGCTCTTTGCGGCGAGCATTCTCGCGTCGTGGGCGACCGCGGAGCCCGGATCCGGCTGGATGCCCTGGCACATGCGCCTCGGCTACTGGATGATGGGCCTGCTCACATTCCGGATCCTGTGGGGCTTCGTCGGGCCGCGTCACGCGCGCTTCACGAGCTTCCTCGCCGGACCCCGCGCCATGTGGCGCTACTTCAAGGGCCTCGTGGGCTCCGACGAGGCCATCCACACGGTCGGGCACAACCCGCTCGGCGGCCTCATGGTCATCGTCATGCTGCTGCTCGTGGCGTTTCAGGTCGGAACCGGGCTGTTCGCGACGGACGATATCGTCTGGACCGGGCCGTACAACCCCGCGGTCACCGCGCAGACGGCGCGGCTACTCACCAGCCTGCACCACAAGAACTTCAATCTGATCTGGGCGGCGATCGCTCTGCACGTCGGCGCGATCACCTACTATGCGTTCGTGAAGAAGCAGAATCTCGTGCCCGCGATGCTGAGCGGCTGGAAGCCGGCGGAGGCCGTTCCCGCGGGCGAGGCCATCACGAGCTCCGAGCTGTGGAAGGCCCTCATCGTCATGATCTTGAGCACCGCCGCCGTCTACGCGGTCCTGAGCGGTGCGCCGCCGGCGAGCAGCGCATTGAACTTCGACTGATCCGCTGGGGATCGGGCGGGCGTCTCACCGGATGCGCGCCGCCAAAAAAAAGGCGCGCTTCCCCGCGGGAAGCGCGCCTCTTTAAAATATCCTCGCAGGAATTATTTCGAGCGGAACTCGTCGTGACAGGCGCCGCAGGCCTTGCCGACCGCAACGGCGGCCTGCATGGTCGCGGACTTATCCCCGCCCATGGCCGCCATCTGCAGATTCATCGCGGCCTGGTTCAGGTCGTGAGCCTTCTGGTCGAAGTCGGCCTTGTTGGTCCAGATGCCGTCGAGGGCACGCGTCTTCAACTGGAACTTCCGAGTGTCCAGCATGAACACATCGGGGATCATGGAGGAGGTGACCTCGATGCGCTTGGCCGCGGTCTCCGCAGCTTCGGCATTGAAGGGCGCTCCCTTCAGCATCCGGCCCACCGGCATGAAGGCAAAGGACTGCACCTCGAACAGACCCTGGCGCAGCTTGAGGGCCATCTCGGCCTGCTGCTGCGGATTCGGCGGTCCATTCTGAGCGATGCCGACGGAAATCGCTGCGGTCGAACAAAGCGCCGCCAAACCCAACTTCGAAAACCGATTCATCTTCTAACTCCCCCTTCAGCCCGGGACGGGCCGCAAGTGTAGCAGAGGCGCGGCGCCGCGCGCCTGCTCGACGAGTCGAACGGAACTAAACCGCGCGCGCCGCCCCGTTACCGTGACCCACGATGTGGGGGTGCGGCGGTGGCGCGGCGATCTCACGATCCCAGTACGGTGTCTCCGGTCCGAAGATGCTGACCAGGTAATCAACGAACGCGCGCACCTTGGCCGGCACGAGCCGCCGACCCGAGTACACCGCGTAGATGGCGACATCCGACGCTCCCGTGTAGGCCGGCAGGATGCGCTTGAGGATGCCCCGCTTGAGCTCGGAGCTCACGTCCCAGGTGGATCGGAAGGCGACGCCGAGACCGCTCACGACCGCCTCGCGAATGACCTCGCTCGAGTTGGTCTGCAGAATGCTCTGCGGCTTGAAGGTGACCAGACCCTCGGGCCCCTCGAGCCGCCACGTGAGCTGCGGGGCGGCCGAGAGCAAGCGGTGCTGGTGCAGCTCGGTGAGGTCGTGCGGCTCGCCGTGCTGCTGCAGATACTCCGGCGCGGCGCACAGCACCCGGCGGTTCGGCGCGAGGCGCCGCGCCACGAGGCTGGAATCGGGGAGCGTGCCGATGCGTACCGCCAGATCGAAGCTGCCGGCCACGAGATCGACGTAGTCGTCGTTCAGGTCGACGAGCAGGCGCAGATCGGGATAGAGCTCGAGGAAGGGCTTGAGGCGCGGCGCGACGTGCAGCCGCCCGAATGCGGTAGGCAAGGAGACTCGGAGCAGTCCGCGCGGACGCTCGGAGTCGACCGTGGCGAAGTTCTCGGCGTCCTCGACGGCCGCGAGCACGTTGAGCACACGCTCGTAGAAGCTGTGGCCCACATCGGTGGGCGTGACGCGGCGGGTGGTACGCTGCAGCAGGCGCACGCCCAGCCGATCCTCGAGGCGCGTGACGCGCTTGGAGATCATGGCGGGCGAGGAGTGCATCTCGCGGGCGGCGGCAGAGAGGCTGCCTGCCTTGATCACGCGCGCGAAGATTTCGTAATCGAGCAGATCCGTCGTTTTTTCTGCCGCATCGCGCACAATGGAGAATCGTGAACGCGGCGGCGGAAATACGCACTAGCGATGTCACGGGCCGCACGCCGGATGCGTTGATCGGCACTTCTGGGGGGATGAACCGAGGAGCGCCCCCCTCGCGGGCAAATCGCCGCCCCGCGACGGTGCGCGTCGTCCACGCGACACGCCATCTCACCAATTGGGCGCACGACCCTCTTGCATCGCACATTGCTGTAGCATTAGAGTAATCAACATTGAGAAAACCTTGCTGGGATCATGTCGTCCCGGCGCAACAGGGTAAGGGGGAGGGATGGTGGTCATCGCGGGACACGCGTGTGTGCGATGTGCAATCAACGCCACGATCAGGGCCTTCGGCACGTCTCCCGTCTCGACATCCACTCCCCGTTCATACCGTTTCCGCACACGTGCTCCACAAAATCAAGCAGCGGGTAAGCACGTGATCCATAAGTGCTTTCGGGAGGACGGGCTCGGTCTGTCCGGTTAGGGCTCGCGCGGTCTCAATGCCCACAAAGAGGGGGTTTCTAAATGGTCTCTGCTCGACAAGCGGTCGCCGCATTTGTTAGTGCTGTCCGCAGCGCCTTCACGACGACTCATTCACGTTCGCCCAGGGTCTCTGCCATCGGGGTACTCTCTGCCCTCGCGGTCGCCGTCGTCGGGTCTGGCGCTGCGCTTGCCCAGCAGGGTCAGGGCGCCTCTGCCGCTCAAGGTCCCGCGGCGCCCGCGGCTCAAAGCGCCGCCACGCCCGTGCTCGAAGAGGTGACGGTCACCGGCTCGCGCATCAAGCGCAAGGACCTCACGTCCTCGAGCCCCCTCGTCACCATCGACGCCGCGCAGCTCGAAAGCCACGCGAGCCTCAGCATCGACTCCTACCTCAATCAGCTGCCCCAATACAACGTTGCGCAGTCGGCCGTGACCGAGCCTAACGACGTTCAGCCTTCGGCCGTCAACACGGTCGGTATCGCCGACGTCTCGCTGCGCGGCCTGGGTCCCAACCGCGGCCTGGTGCTGATCGACGGACATCGGACGACCCCCGCGAACTTGCTGATGGTGACGGACGTCAACACCATCCCGGAAGCGATGATCGACCACGTCGAGATCATCACCGGCGGCGCATCGGCCGTGTACGGCGCCGATGCCATGGCGGGCGTGACGAATTTCGTCACGAAGAAGAATTACGAAGGTGCACAGCTCGACGTGCAGGACAGCATCACCCAGGCGGGTGACGGCAACGAGACGCGGGTCAGCGGGATCATCGGCTCCAAGATCGCTGACGGCAAGGGCAACATCATCATGGGCCTGGAGTACTACAACCGCAACCCGGCGTTCGCGATCAACCGCAGCTTCTACACCGATAACTGGACCGACCCCAACGCGACTCTCCCATCGACACTCTCGCTGTTCACCCAGGGCTACAACGGTTACGAAGTCCCCATCGCGTCTGCGCCGAGCACTGCGGCGATGAATGCGCTTTTCCCGGCCGCTGCGGCCTCCGGCAAGAGCGGCGTGTGCACGTATGCAAGCGAGTGCATCCTCAACACTTTCCAGTTCATGCCCAACGGTACCGTGTCTGCCTTCAACAACCTGCCCGTCGGGCAAAGCGGTTACACGGGCAACTACACGGATCCCCTGACCAATGGCGGTTACGGCGTGGTCAACGCGCTCGATCCGTACTACGCGAACAACCAGACAAACCCAGCGCCGCCCGAGATCCAGGAACTGAGGTGGAACAACCCGTACACGCAGATCAGCATCCCCCAGACGCGCTATTCGTTCTTCAGCAACGGCACCTACGACGTGACGGACAACGTCCAGTTCTACATGACCTCTCGGTTTGCCGACAGCCTCACCACGACGCAGCTGGCCACCCCCACCACGGCCATCTTTGGTTGGGAGGCGAGCGTACCCTTCAACGCGGCGACGGACAGCCCGATCAATCCGGCGGATATCACGAGCTCGACCTCCCAGTCGACGCTGAGCGCCATCGTCGCGGCTTTCGAGAAGAACCCCAACTGCGCGAGCGTGTCCTGTAACCCGTACTGGAACCCGGGGTTCATCGCGCCGAACACGAAGGGTGCCGAGCACCCGGTGCCATGGTCACTCGCCATGCTGCTCCTTTCGCGCCAGCTTACGCCCGGCTCCAACGGCGTACCCCCGGCGGTGCAGTTCGGCGGTTTGACAAGCACTTTCTTCGGCGGCCCGGTGACCTGCAACAACAGCGTCAGCGCCGCCATCAATGCAGACTGCGTAGGGGGGATCAATTACACCGCTGCATCACCGGCGACTGGCGGGCAAAACGCCTCCAGCTGGATACTGTCCTACCTGCCGCAAGACACGGCGCCCCAGCGCACGACGGTGGATAACGACGAGTCATTCCAGATCACGACCGGCTTCAAGTTCCCGCTGTGGGCCGACTGGACGGGCGACGTCTACTACTCCCGTGGTGAGACGCTCGACTACGAGCAGGGCTTGGGGAACCTCTCCCTGGAGCGTTTCCGATCGGTGATCGACGCGCCTGATTACGGCGGCAATGGCGATCTCTTCCAGGGCAACCAACAAGGCGCCTCGACGGGCTTCGGCACCTCGGTCCCCAGCCAGTGCACGAGCGGTATGTACGGCACGATCTTCGACGCGAGTGTCGCACCCTCGGCCAACTGCGAGAATACCATCGGATCCGTGCTGCAGACCCTTACGGCCGTGCAGCAGGATGACGCGGAGGCGGACTTCACCGGCTCGCTGTTCAAGCTGCCGGCCGGAGATGTGAGCGCCGCCGCGGGCTGGGAAGAGCGCCGCGAGGCCGGGCAGTTCCAGCCGGATAACTTACAGGCGACCAACTCCTTCCTGGACCAGCCCATCGGCCTGTACCCGACCGCGACGACGAACGAAGAGATCTACGACACGGATGGTTATGTGGAATTCTTCGTGCCGCTCGTCGAGGACGTCCCGTTCATGGAGAAGCTCAGCCTGGACATCGGTGGCCGCTACTCGGTGTTCTCGAACGGCATCCCCGACGCCAAGACGTTCAAGCTCAATCCTGACTGGGCGGTCACGAAGTCGTTCCGCATCCGAGGGGGTTACAACCACGCCGTGCGCGCACCGAACCTGGGCGAGCTGTACCTGGGCGAGCAGGAGTACTTCGGGGGCGGAGCGGTCTTCGGCGATCCTTGCTCGCTCCGCTCGACGGCACCCTTCGGTGCCGGCGGTGCGGCTCCCGATTTCAGTGCGAGCGGTAGCGGTGGTATCGGCGCCGGTGTACCGACGAAGCTCGCCTCTGGCCAGACCGCCGCGGGCGCGGAGAGCACCTACCTCATCTGCCAGGCGCAGATGGGAGGCACGGTGCCGCAGGCTGCGACTACACCGACGGGTCCTTACATGGCAGGAACCGGCGGAGCGGGCTACTACTACGGCACGACGGGCAACCAGGCGACCGGCGCCGCAGCGGCGGTCTTTGCCTGGCTCAACGAGGAGGGCAACGCGAACCTCCAATCGGAGACCGCGAACACCTGGACCGCGGGTTTCGTCTTCAGCAATCTGGGGGACAACCCCTGGATCCGCGGCCTCAGCGGTTCGGTTGACTGGTGGCAGATCGATATCGATCACGCCATCGAGCTCACCTCGCCCGACGAAGCCAATTACTTCTGTTACGGGACTGTCACGGTGACGACTGCGGCGCAGGCGGCGGCCCAGGCAGCGACCACCGCGTGCCAGAACGTTGCACGTAACTTGACCACCGGTGGCACCACCACGGCGCTCCTGCAGTACAACAACCTGGCGACGATCGGCATCCAGGGCATCGATTTGCAGGCGAACTGGTTGACCCCGCTCGAGGACATCGGGCTGAAGGTGCCGGGCGCCGTCACCTTCAGCACGCAGGACACCATCCTCGACTACTACAAGACGAAGGCGTCCCCGTACGACTTCGACGTGGACACCAACTGGAAGGGGTCGCAGGGTCCGGTGCTCGCGGACACCAACCCAGGTGCGTTTGCCTACCGCCTGAATGCTCAGATCGGTTACGTGCTGCCGTCGTGGAGCGTCAATTTCGGCTGGCGGTTCCTGCCGTCGGTCAACAGCGTCAGCAAGGCGGAGCAGGACGCGATCATTGCGAACAACGAGCATGTGCTGTCCACCGGGAAAGGGACATTGCTGAGCTGGATCCCCGACAATACCGAGGCCGCCCCGTCCTGGGAGGAGTTCACGCTGACCGGCACCTGGACCGTCAACAAGATCCTTCAGATCCGCGGTGGTATCGACAACCTGTTCAACAAGGACCCGGCGATCACCGGTCAAACCGCCGGCTATCCGACGGGTAAGGGTTTGACCACGTACTGCACCGCCGCCATGACGAAATTGGGTTGTGTGAACCCCTCGGCGTACGTGATACCGAACGATGGGGTAGGGCAGACGAACCCCGCGTTGGGCTACGATATTTACGGACGGACGTTCTTCCTCGGGGTGAAGGCCTCCTTCTAGCGGGATACGGAGGGGTTGCACGGCCAAGTGCGCGGCGGGCCCCATCGGGGCCCGCCGCCTTTAGCGTGTCGAGCATGGGCATGTCAATTCGGCGGTTGCGTGCCGAAGGCGATCGAACTTACCTCGGGAGATCTGCCGTTTGCCGTGGATTCACGGCTGAGGGTCGAGCGGTCGGCCCTGACCGGGCGGCAGAGGTCAGCAAAGGGCGTATTAGCCGCGCAAGCGGTGAAGGCCCGAACGGTGCTGCCATAGGCAGGGTAAAGGGAGCGGGGAGTAGTCGGCGCGACTCATGAGCGGCAGGCGGCAGAAGAACCAACCCGAGCAATTGGGATTGGCTTTGCTGGCAGAGGGTAGGAATGAAGCGCCGAGGGCTGCCAGTCAAGGGCTCGAACCGCCCATGGCGAAGCGCGGGATGACCGTACGCGAACTGCCGGAGTACCTGAAGCAACAGTGGCGAGCGATTCGGGCGCCGCGGAGTACCTAGAAACCTATAATCATCCGATGATGAAGCACGCAACCGCCCTCGTGGCTCTCGTGTCCTGTCTCGTTGCGGCGTGTCGCACCCCGAGTCCATCCGCACCACCCCAGAGTTTGTTGGCCTGCAGCCAGCTGCAGGACCCGGGCGAGCGTGTGCGCTGCTACGACAGGCAGGTCGCCCAAATGGAAGCGGGCAAAACGAGCCCCGCACCGGCTGCCTCCAGCGCTTCGCCGGCACCTGCGGCTCCGGCCTCCGCACCGGCGGCCGCGCCTCTCGCCGTGGCGCCGGCGGCACCCGCTCCTCCAGCGACCCCGCCCGCCGCCGCAGCTCCGGGCGCCGCGCAGACCGCTGCAGCTCCTCCGTACCCTGCGGTGACGGCGGCTCCAGCCCCCGCTCCAGCCGCGACCGCGCCACCACCGCCGTCCGCGGCGCAATTCGGGGAGGAGACGCTTCCCGACCGGGCGCGGCCGAAGATACCGGAGAGCGAGCGCGTTCTGCTGTCACGCATCACGTCGATCGACCAGGTGCGCCCGAACGTGTTCGTCATCGCCCTCGCGAACGGCCAGGTGTGGCTGCAGGAGGGAACGCAGAGAGCCCAGGTCGCGGTGTTCTTCCGCGCCGGAGATGACGCACGCATCGAGAAGGGCTCGCTCGGCTCCTACCGCATGTCGACCCTGCAGGCCGGTACCAAGAACTGGGTGCGTGTCACACGCATCCAGTAGCTCGATCAGAAGTTGAGCCGGAACCCGACGCGGTACGCGAGGCCCATGGCATCGAAGAAGATCGGATTCGTACCGCCGTAGCTGTTGGAAGGCCCGAACTCGCTCTCGCCCCCGGTGAACGGTGGGGTCTTGTTGAAGAGGTTGTTGATCTGCACGAACAGCTGCAGCCCCTTGAACGGACCCACGTCCTCGAACGAGTACGTGCCATTCAAGCCGAAGAGGAAGTAGCTCGGCACGTAGTTGTACGGCATGGGATGCAACCCGTACGAGTTGTACGGATAGGGGAGGGTGCCGTCCAGGGTTTCCGTGTAGAGCTTCCCCTCGGCCGGCGTGACGCCGAGGAAGTCCATCACGCCGTGACTCACGAAGGTCATGTTCGGGGTGATGCTGAGCGGTCCCTGCGACCAGGTGATCATGAGACTGCCGCGCCAGCGGGCCGTGGGCGTGTAATCGTTGAGGAAGCCGTTCCCCGAGCCCGTCTGGCCGAGGATGCTGTAGGTCGGGCAGTAGACGCCGGGAAGGCAGGCCGATTGGAAGGTCTGCTGGTCCATGAAGGTCGTGAGCAGCCGGGTGTTGAGGCTGCCGTACTTCCCGAGATCGAGCAGATAGTTTGTCGAGAAATCGATGCCCTCCACCAGGTAGTAGGCGCCGTTGTAGGAGGTCGGATTGATCTGCTTGAGGTTGTAGCAGCCCCCCTGATAGATCTCCGCGGGCGTTCCGGTGAGCGTGCATGGAGCCCCCGTGGCGGTGACCGGCGTGTCATTGAACTCGATCTGGTCGCAGTACGTCATATCTCCCGCTCGGCATCCCAGCTCGGTCAGCGTCGGATTCGCCTGTTCGATCGCGTTGGTGATCTTGATGTGGAAGTAATCCGCCGAGAACTGGAACCCGGGCGCCACCTCCCTCGGGGTGAGCACGAAGCCCACCGTCGTGGTGTTCGAGGTCTCCGGCTTCAGGTTGGGATTGCCGAGTAAGTTCCACGTGCAAGGATCCACCAGCGTTCCGGCCGGACCGCACTGGCCGAAGATTCCGCCGGCGCCGATCACCTGGTTGTAGTAGAGCTCGCGAAAGTTGGGGGCGCGCTCGTCGCGCGACTGGCTGGCGCGGAAGCGCAGCCAATCGACGGGCTCGTAGATTCCGGAGAACTTCCACGTCGGGAAGTTATGGGTGAGCGTGGAGTTATCGAGTACGCCGTAAGACGGACAGGTTGCGGCGTCCGTGCAGACGGCAATACCGTATAGAGAGGTGTTCTGATAGGTCGACTCGCGGCCCGCGATGTCGAACTCCAGAAGATGGGCGCCCGGCTCGTTCTTGAGGAGCGGAAAATTCCCCTCGAGGTACTCTTCGTAGACGGACATGAGTCCGCCGAACGATGAGCCGAACTGCGTCTCGTAGTCGTCCGCCAAGTAGGCCGGCTCTCCCGGCTGGTCGACGTTGTCACCGCGCTCCTGGCGGTACTCGAAGCCGGCCGCGGCCGAGAACGGGCCGGCACCAACACCGCTGAAAATGTTACCGGAAGCATTGAGGGTCGCATCCGTCTGCTCGTACCGCAGATCCTCGATCAGGTTCCCGAAGGAGTAGTTGATCTGAGAGGCGGTCAAGGGTTGATTGCCGAACGGATTGATCGGTACGCAGCCCGCAGCGAGCAGCGGATTGGCGCCCGCGTAACCGCCGAGGGGATTCGCGGCTACGGCACCGGCAAAGCCGTCCGCCGTCACGCGACACTCGGGTTGGCCGTCCGGTCCGATGACCGAATCGAGCGCCATGTCGATGCGGTACAGGCTGTAGTTGTCCTGGAGAAGCTGCTGGTGGTGCGTGAGGCCATACTCGTAATTCGCATCCCAGGTCCAGGAGGATTCCCCGAATTTACCGTCGAGCCCGAATGTGAAGCGTTGCACATTGGTCGTGAATCGGGTGAAAGCAGGGACCTGATCGCTCCAGTCCTTGTTCATGGCGGCTCCGGTGCCAATTGCATCTGCGAGCCCTGGCGCGCCCACATTGGCGCACGTTGCACCGAAGGCTGGACCGTTCGGAGTGTTCGGACAGGCGAAGGCATTCTGCGGACTGATGTCGCCGTACAGGGTCGAGACCGTCCCGTTATAGTTGGTCGTCGCCTCTCGGGCGATGAGGAAGCTGCTCTTGAAATCGAGGTAATCGTTGATCTGGCCGGTCAAGATGGCCATTCCCGTGCCCCGATTCACGGGCGCCTGCAGATTCGTGTACTGGTAGATCGGCGTGCCCTGTCCGCCCGGTACGTCATCGGCAAAGGAGAAGGGTGTGCCCGCCAGTCCGCCGCCCTCCAGGTAGGGCGTTACGCCGTTGCCGAGCGCATTGACGTTGAGAGCACTGGGGGGGCCGAACAGTGCGACGCTCGCGGGCAGGATGACGCCGGTCGTGCTGTTGTAATTGGAGCGTATGTTCGTCCCGTAGCCGATGATGTCGGCGCTTCCGCTCGCCGCAGGCGTGGTACCGAGCTCGTAGGATCCCTGGTTCTGCGCACACCAGCTGCGGACATCCTCGCAGCCGACGGCATCCGAGTTTTCGTACTCGCCGCCGATCACGAAGTGGATGCGGTCGTCGAAGAACCCGTTACCCCACGCGGCGCCGAGGTGGCGGTCTCTCCCGTCGCTGTGGCTCGTCTGGTAGAAATCCCCGTCGATCTTGCCCCCCTCGAGCTTGTCGTCGAGGATGACGTTCTCCACGCCCGCGATGGCGCCGGAGCCGTAGGCTGCCGAGGCGCCGCCGGTCACCTGATCGATACGGGTGACGAGGATGGTGGGGAGCAGGTTCATGTCGAAGCTGTCGCCCTGGTCGCTGTTGACGATGCGCTGACCGTCGATCAGCAGCAGGGTGCGGCTGCCGAAATAGGGATTGAGGCCGCGCAGGTCCGCGATGTACTCGCCGGTAAAGAAGTTGGTATTGCCGGTGTTGGCGGGCGAAAAGGTCGCGACGTTCGCCGGCGCGAGCAGAGCGGCCTGGCCCACGTTGACGACACCCATGGCTTGCATCGTCGCCGAATCGATGACCGTCGTCGGCGTCGGCGTGTTGAAGTCCGTCGTGCGCTTGATGCGCGAGCCGGTGACGGTCACCTCTTCCACCGTGGTCGGCTGAGCATTGGTCGCCGGTGGCTGATCCGGTGTGGTCTGTCGAAGATCAGCGACCTGCACCAGCCGCGGCGTGCCGTACGCGACGCGGCTTGCGACCTTCTTGGTCCTCTTGTGGTGCTTTTTTTTCTGCGGGGCGGTCTGTTGTGCTTGCGGAGCGCTTGGCTGCGCCTGCTGTGCGGCGGCGACGCCTCCGCAACTCAACGCGGATAACGCGAGCACGCAAACCGCTCGGGTGAGCCTGGTGGGTGATGCGAAAGCGAGCAAGCGGACCGCAGCCGAAGCGGCCGAATCGCGGACGATGCTCATCGATTCTCCCCTCGTGATTTGACGTGTTGACGCGACGATGGATTCAGTCACTCATCGATGAGCGATTCATCGCGACACCGTTACGCGGCGGGAGTGTAGGAAAAGTTTTGCGGCATAGCAACTGCGTCATAAATGCAACAAAGATGTGACGTATGGTCATCTCAAATTGAAAATATTCTGCAGATACAGTCAGAAACATCATGAAATCATCTCAAGCTATAACGTTGTCTATACACGACAATCTTTGTCTTATGCGTGACAGCAACAACCATGACCATGACCAATGCTGCGGCACGACTGACGGGACGCGCCTCGGCAGGCAAGCTGGCATTTCGAGGGAAGGGCGGAGAGCGTCTGTCTATGCGAAGCGCTTGCGCAGAAGCGGAACGACCTGCTGCGCGTAGAGGTTCAAGAACCGCGCCTGATCCGCACCGGGCGCGTGGAACACCAGATGATGGAATCCCATCTCGATGTAGGGCGCGATGCGCTCGACCTGCTCCTCGGGATCGCTCGAGACGATCCAGCGCGACGCCACGCGCTCGATCGGCAGCGCGTCGGCACGCCGTTCCATCTCGATGGGATCGTGCACGTCGACTTTCTCTTGCGCGGTGAGCGCAAGCGCGCTCCACCAGCGCGTGTCCTCGAGCGCACGCTGCCGGTCCGTGTCGAACGAAACCTTCATCTCGATCATGCGCTCGATGGCATCGGCCGGGCGCTGCGTGGCGGCGAGGCCGGCGGCCAGCGCCGGGAGCAGCGTATCGCGATAGAGCTCCAAGCCCTTGCCGCTCGTGCAGATGAATCCCGCGGCCCGCTCCCCGGCGAGCTTGGCGACGACGGGGCCGGCGGCGGCGATGTAGATCGGCACCGGCGGTGTGGGCCGGTCATAGATCGTCGCTCGCTCCGTACGGTAGTACTCGCCCTGGAACGTCACGCGCTCCTCGGAGCCGAGCCGCTCGAGGATCTGCAGCGCCTCACGGAATCGCCGCGTCCGCTCGCGCGCCTCGGGCCAAGCAAGTCCGGTCGCGGGAATCTCGTTCAGCGACTCACCGGTCCCGATGCCGAGGATCACCCGACCGGGGAAGAGCGAGCCGAGCGTGCCGAAGGCTTGCGCGATGATCGAGGGGTGGTAGCGAAAGGTCGGCGTCAGAACGCTCGTGCCGAGCACGATTCGCGAGGTGCGTGCGCCGACAGCGGCCATCCACGAGGGGGAGAAGGGTGCGTGCCCGCCGTGGTGACGCCACGGCTGGAAGTGATCGCTCACGAAGACCGAGTCGTACCCGAGCTGCTCGGCGAGGCACGCGTAATCGAGCAGCGCTCGAGGCCCGAACTGCTCAGCGGAGGCTTTGTAGCCGATCCTGAGCAAGCCTCATCCCATCAGCTCATGCCTTGAATCGAGAGCGGCTCGATCTCGTACCGCACGCGCACCTCGCCGGGCTGGCGGTACGGATAGCGGTCCTGTCCGAGGTACTTCTTGGCGAGCGCATCGATGTGCTCGTCCGCGCCATTCTCCGTCGCGAGCGCCACACGCCCTCGCACCTGGACGTAGCGGTAGGGGTTGTCCGGGTCGACGATCGCGAGCGCCACGCGCGAGCCTTCGTGCATGTTGCGCGCCTTGACGCGCCCCTTCGCCGTGTTCACGCGCAGGCGCTTGCCGTCGAAGTCGAACCAGACCGGCGTCACCTGCGGCGAGCCGTCCGGCATGGTCGTCGCGAGCGCGGCGAGCGGTTTTTTCTCCGTGAGAAGGTCCCGGTACTGCTCGAGCGTGGCTGGCATGTCCGCAACTCCTGAGTGCTCGCGTCGCATCGATGGTAGCGCAGGAGGGCGCCTGTGGCGAAGCGCACAAAAAGCGTGGGGCCCTCTCCGGGCCCCACGCGGTGGGCTTCGCCTGCGCGGCGTGCGAATCGCCGGGGCGGCTTGCTGCCGGGTGCGTTAGCTCGCCGGCATGTCCCCCGTGTAGTAGAAGAGGACGTAGACCATCAACGCACTGCCGCCCGTCGGCACGCCGTACACCTTGACCGGTGCGCCCATGACCAGCGCCTGCGTGAGCGTGGCGAGTCCGCTCGAGGTCGTGATGTCGACCGGGCTCACCGTCACGATGCCGTTCGTGCGGTCGACTTGATAGACGAGCGTCGCCTCGCCCGTCGCGACGCTCAAATCGGCCGTGTAAGCCTCATTCGTGAGCACCGTCGTGAGCGTGAATGAATTGCCGCTCGTGAGTCCGGTCGTGACGGTCGCGAGCGGTACGGGCGTCGGCAGCAACCCGACCCACGGGGCATACCAGCCGGTCGCGGCGTCCGCATCGCCCCACATCGCGCCCGTGAAGCCGTAGGCCGGCTGAGTCTCGCTCGCGTCGGCGACGAAGTCGCCGATCGCAGTGCTGCCGTCCGTGATCATGGTGGGATAGGCGAACGGCCAGTAGAGGAAGCCCATGATCGGGCTCGCGGTACCGTCCGTGATGTTGGCGGTGTTCGAGGAGATGTACGGCAGCGGCTCGGTGTAGTTGTCCTGACTGCGCACGAAGTCGTGCGTGTAGCTGAAGTCCGTCGAGTTCGCACCCGTGATCTTCCCGGAGAACTCCGCGCTCTCGATGTCTACCTCCGAGGCGGTGAGGGGCGTCGCGAGCGGATCCCCATACACGTGCACCTTGAATCCGCGGACCAGGCTCGAGAGGAACGTCGGGCCCATGCCGATGGCCGTGGTGCCGCCGTGGAAGTAGAAGTTGGTGCTCTCCCCGATGTCGACCGTCACCGGGAAGCCGGACTCGCTCGTGACCGTGACGCTGCTGGTACCGACATCGAGCACGTGACCTTCCGGGCTCACCCAAACGCTGTTGAAGCTGCTGCTCGCCCACACGCGCGTCGCCGTGAGCGTGCCGTCCTCCTGGTAGCGCGCCTGGATGCGCACGTACGCACCGCTCGTGAGGGCCGTGAGATCGGAGAAGCTCATGACCTTCGTCGGGCCGCTCTGGCTGTCCACGTCATAGTAGAGCGTGCCATTCGTGGAATCGACGTTGATCGTCAGCGACTGCGCGGTCTCGAGCGCGGTTTCCGGGTTGACGATCGGATAGGTCGGATAGTCTTTGTTGATCGTGATCGAGCCGCTCGCGACGGCGGTCACCGTGCCGTAGTGCTGACGGAGCACGAGCTGCGTGATATCCGCGATCGGATGGCGTCGCACGGGTCCCGTGAAGTTCACGGCCCAGAGGAGCGCCGCTGCGCCCGGGGGCTGATGGGCGATGATGAATGCGGGATGCGACAGGTCGAACTCGAGATCGAGCGCGTTGCTCGAGCTCGCGCTCACCACGAGCGGGGAATCGAAGTTGACGTTGATGGGCACGGTGCGATTTCCGCTCGTGTCCTGCGTGTGCTGAATTTGAATGGCGGACGAGGCGATCGCCGTACTCGCCGCGCCGGCGAAGCCCGCTTCCGGATCCGACGAGGTGGTGAGCAGCACATCGCCGGAGTTGCCTCCGACGGTCAGCACGGCGCCGGTGTACGTGCCGACCGGCACTACCACGTTGCCGAGAATCTCGCTCAGCTGATCGAGCTGGACGAGATTGACATAAGGGGCGCTTGCCGCATTGACGGAATAGACCGTGACATTCGCACCGCCCCCCTGGGGCACGAGCGCGATGCTCTCGATCTTCACCCCGACGAGCGCCCAGTCGTCCGAGGGCGCATCGCTCACCAGCATGGATACCGTGCCGGTCTGCTGCGTCTGATCGGTCTGCGTCACACCGCTGCCCGATGAGTCGGCGGACGAGCCTCCGCCGCACCCCGCAAGGCATGCGAGCGCCACTACACATGGGGTCCAGGCGCGTGCGCGCGTGACCGAAGTCCATTTGAACGTCATGGTCGCCACCTCTATTTGACTGCCCCCTGATGGGCGGATTGCTCAAACAAACAATGAGCTCCTGAGCGCTCGAGCGCCTATTTGGTTGACAACGGACCGCAAGCGGCCGCGGACTGTCCGGAAATGGCGACATTGCAATCGTTCTGTTCAATTCGTTTCTGCGATAATCGCAATGCAAAGAGGAAGGTCGCGTATGCCCGGTGCGGTCGAGCTCATGGTGGTGGACGGATTGCCCGAGATCGAGCCCGGCGCCGATCTCGCGGCGCTCATCGCCGCGCGGCTCGCGGCGCGCGGGCTCGAGCCGCGAGAACGGGATGTGCTCGTCGTCGCTCAGAAGATCGTGTCGAAGGCCGAGGGTCGCTTCGTGGAGCTGGCCTCCGTCGTGCCCTCCGAGGAGGCCGAACGGCTCGCGAGGATCACCCGCAAGGACCCGCGCATCGTCGAGATCATTCTCCGCGAGACGCAGGAGATCGTGCGGGCCGCGCCGAACGTTCTGATCGTGCGCCACCGGCTCGGCTTCGTCACGGCGAATGCCGGCGTCGACCGCTCGAACGTGCCGCGCGCGCGCGCACCGGATGCCCCCGCACGGCACGCCGAACAGGCGCTGCTGTTGCCGAGCGATCCGAACGCCTCGGCCGCGAGGTTGCGGGGCAGTCTGCTCGAGCGCTTCGGCGTGCCGCTCGCAGTCATCATCAGCGACAGCTTTGGACGCCCCTGGCGCCGCGGCGTGGTGAACGTTGCGCTCGGTAGCGCGGGACTGCCCGCCTTGATCGACCGCCGCGGCGAGCGCGATCGGAGCGGGCGAGCGCTGGAGGTCACCGAGGTCGCGTTCGCCGATGCGATCGCGGCCGCCGCGGGGCTCCTGATCGGGGAGGCCGCGGAGAGCACACCCGCGGTGCTCGCGCGCGGACTCACCTGGAGCGCACCCGAGCGCGATGCGCGAGCGCTGCTGCGCCCGAAGGAAGAGGATCTGTTTCGTTGAGCGGCGCGGAACAACGGCGAGGGAAACGGATTTGAGCGTACACGCCCTCATACCCCTCAAGGCCGTGACGCACGGGAAAACGCGCCTCGCGAGCGTGCTCGGCGAGGGGCAGCGCGCCGAGCTCGTGCGCACGATGCTGGCGCAAGTCGTGGCGGCCGTGATCACGACGCCCGGCATCGACCGCGTGCACCTCCTCACGAGCGCCGCGGATCTCGTGCCGCGCGGGTGCCTCCACATCGACGATCACGGCGCCGGGCTCAATGAGGCGATCGCGGACGCCGCGCGCGCGCTGCGCGCTGAGGGCGGCGGACAGATGCTGATCGTGCATGCGGACTTGCCATTCGTCACACCGGAGGACATCGCGGCCCTCGTTGCGGCCGCTCGCAACGATGCGCTCGTCGCGGCACCGGACTGGACCGGAGCGGGCACCAATGCGCTCGTCGTCCAGCTCGCACGGACGTTGACCACCCGGTTCGGTGCCGGCAGCTTCGCGGCGCATCGGGCGGCTGCGGATACGGCGCGCATGCCCTTCCTGCAAGTCCGGCGTCCGGGACTTGCATACGATGTCGATGAGCCCGAGCAGCTCGACTGGCTCGCGGAGCGCGGCGGTCCGTCGTACGCCTTCTTGAGACCCGCGATCCGGATGCCGCAGCGACGGCCGCCGAGGACACCCCGAACGGAGAAGTGAGGCGCGCGGCTGCTCCGCTATCATGCCCGTTCACACGGGGATCGCACGCCACCTTGCCGACCGCACGCCATGTCTCGCTCGAGCGCCCTGCACCGGTGGTTACCCTCGCCGCTCCTGAAGACCTCGGCGCTGGTGCACGTGGCGGCCGCAGGCTCGCTCGTGCGTCCCGAGCTCTGGCCCTGGGCGCTCGGCGCGGTGATCGGCAATCATCTGCTGCTTGCAGGCGGGGGACTCTGGCCGCGCAGCCGTCTGCTCGGTCCGAACTGGACGCGGCTGCCGGCCGCTGCGACCGCGCAGGATCGGGTGGCCATCACGATCGATGACGGCCCGGACCCCGAGGTGACGCCACGCGTGCTCGCGCGTCTCGAGGAGCGCGCCGCGAAGGCGACGTTCTTCTGCATCGGGCAGCGCATCGCGCGCTATCCCGATCTCGCCCGCGAGATCGTGCTGCGCGGCCACGCGATCGAGAATCACACCCAGCGGCATCGCAACTCGTTCGCGCTGCTGGGGCCGCGCGCGATCGCGCGCGAGATCATCGAGGCGCAGGAGGCCATCCGCCTCGCGAGCGGCTCGCGCCCCGTCTTCTTTCGCGCGCCCGCGGGCTTGCGCAATCCGTTCCTCGAGCCCGTCCTCGCGCGCCTCGGGCTGCGGCTCGCCAGCTGGACCCGCCGCGGCTTCGACACCGTGAATCGTGATCCCGCGGTCGTGCTCACAAAGCTCAGGCGCGGCCTGCGGGGTGGGGACATCTTGCTGCTGCACGATGGTCGCGCGGCACGGACGGCGAGTGGTGCCCCCGTCATCCTCGAGGTGCTGCCTCGCGTGCTCGATGCGTGCACCGCAGCGGCTTTGACGCCCATCACGCTGCGCGCGGCCCTGAAACTGGACGAAGGGCGCGTTTTGTGACCGACCGGCCCGAGCCGGACGGGATATCATATCGTCCGTCGGTACACGGAGTTCCCCGCGCATGATGTTGATCTGGTATGCCCTGTGGTACATCGTCGCCGTCGGCTTCCTGGTCATCGTGCACGAGTTCGGCCACTTCTGGGTGGCCCGCCGCCTCGGCTTCAAGGTGCTGCGCTTCTCGATCGGGTTCGGCAAGCCGCTGCTGAGCAAGACCGTCGGCGCGGATCGTACCGAGATCGTGCTCGCGCCGATTCCCATGGGCGGGTACGTGAAGATGCTCGACGAGCGGGAGGGACCGGTCGCGGAGGCGGATCTGCCGCGCTCGTACACGCACCGCCCGCCCTGGCAACGCATTCTCGTGCTGTTCGCCGGCCCCGGAGCGAATGTCCTGTTCGCGATTCTCGTCCTGTGGGGCATGCTGTGGGTGAATGGCGTGACGGACTACAAGCCCGTCGTCGGCGATGTGAGCACAGGGTCCGTCGCCGCCCGCGCGGGGCTGCGCAGCGGCGACCAGATCACCGCGGTGAACGGAGCGCCGGTCGCGGACGAGCGCGACGTGCTCTTCCAGCTGCTCGATGTGCTGCTCGCTCGCGGGAGCGCCACGCTTTCCGTCGCCGCGCCGAACGGTGGCGGTGCGCGCTCGGTGACGCTCACGCTGAGCGACCCCGCCGAGCGCAAGCAGCTGAGCGACCTCACCAATCTGCACAGCGTGCTCGGATTCGAGTTCCAGGAGCCGACATTCTCACCGGTCATCGGCCAGGTGCAGCCGAATGGCCCCGCGGCTCGGGCCGGTTTGCAATCGGGTGACCGGATCGTGGCCGTGGACGACCGGCCGGTGCGCAACTTCGAGGATATCTCCCGCGATGTTTCGGGCGCGGTCGGCAAGACCGTGGTCATCCGCTATCGCCGCGCGGGCGTCGAGCGAACGACGTCGGTCACGGTCGCCAATATCGTCGCGGACGGCCAGAAGTTCGTCGGCATCGGCGCCTGGTCGACTCCCGAGCGCTATCCGCCCGGGCTCGTGATCCACCGCAAGCTCTCGGGCGCGGCAGCACTCGGCACGGCGGCCACCGAAGCTTGGGATCTCACCGCCATGCAGGCGCGGTTGATCTGGCGCATGGTTCTCGGCCAGGTGTCGCTCCGCAACCTGAGCGGCCCGATCGGCATCGCGCAGTACGCAGGCGAATCGGCCGAAGCCGGCGCGGCCTCGTTCCTGAGCTTTCTCGTGCTGATCTCGCTCGCCATCGCATTCTTCAATCTGCTGCCCATACCGATTCTCGACGGCGGACAGATCGTCTTTCAGGTGGCCGAATGGGTGAAGGGCCGTCCGCTCTCGGAGCGTACGCAGGTGTTCGGCCAGCAGATCGGAATCGCGTTGCTCGTGCTGCTGCTCGGCGTGGCGCTCTTCAACGACGTCTCGCGCCAATTCGGCTAGGCGACGGCGAGCGTAGGTTTCGCGGGCTGCGCGTACAGCGTCGTGCGCTGAGCGAGCGGTCGGCCGATCGAGGCCGCGATGCGCCGCAGGTCCTCGGCCGTCATCTCCTGCCCATGGACCCCGCCCGCCGCGCGGGTGATCGACTCGTTCATGAGCGTCCCGCCGAGGTCGTTCGCACCCGCCCGCAAGCACACCGCCGCGCCCTCCGGGCTCATCTTCACCCAGGATGTTTGCACGTTGACGAAGCCGGGGTGCAAGGCGAGCCGCGCGACGGCGTGCATCAGCACGGCCTCGCGGAACGTCGGGCCGGGGCGCGCGAGGCCCCTGCGCCAGAGCGGGGCTTCCATGTGAACGAAGGGCAGCGGCACGAGCTCGGTGAAGCCGCCCGAGCGCTGCTGCAGGTCGCGCAGGCGCAGCAGGTGCCGCGCCCAGTGACGGGGCTCCTCGACATGTCCGAACATGATCGTCGCGGTGCTGCGCAGCTCGAGCGCGTGCGCGGTACGCATCACCTCCAGCCATTCCTCCGTCGTCACCTTGTCGGGGCAGATGATCGCGCGGATCTCCTCGTCGAGGATCTCCGCGGCGGTGCCCGGCAGTGTCGCGAGTCCCGCCGCTTTCAGCCGGCGCAGAAAGGCCTCGAGCGACAGCCCGAGCGTACGCGCACCGTGCGTCACCTCGAGCGGGGAGAAGGCGTGCACGTGCATGTGCGGCGCCACGGCTTTGACGGCCGCAACGATATCGAGGTACGTCCGGCCGGTGAAGTCGGGATGGATGCCGCCCTGCAGGCACACCTCCGTCGCGCCGCGCGCGGCGGCCTCCGCGGTGCGCCGTGCGACCTCCTCGAGATCGAGCCGGTAAGCGGGCCCGCGCAACGCCTTCGTGCCACTCTTGGAGAAGGCGCAGAAGCCGCACCGGTAGAGACAGATATTGGTGTAGTTGATGTTGCGGTTGACGACGTACGTCACCGCAGGCCCGATCACCGCCTCGCGCAGACGATCCGCCGCGCCGAGGATCGCCCGCAGGTCGGCGCCTTCGGCGGCGAAGAGCGTGCGCAGCTCGTCGACTTCGAGCTCGACGCCGCGCACGGCACGCTCGAGAATGCGGCGAACGGGTCGCGAGGCACCGCGGAGCGCCGTCGCATCCGTCCACGCCGCACTCGATGCGGGAATCGGCAGGGCGCTGCCGGCACGCCACGGGTCGATGCGCGCGCGCCCGTTGCTGTCCGCGCCGGCGCGCAGCGCGGTCTGCAGCCCTCTGTCGACCCACCTCGAGGGCTCGCGAGCGAACGGCGGGGTGATGGCGAGCCGCTCGATGAGCGCGCGGCCCGCGGCTTGCGTTTGCTCCGCGAGCGCATCGAGGTGGGGCCACGGAGCCTCCGGATTGACGTGGTCGGGCGTGACGGGCGAGACACCGCCCCAATCGTTCACGCCGGCGCGCACCAGCGCCGGGAGCGCTCCGGGCTGCAGGTTCGGGGGCGCCTGCAGCGACATCGCGGGGCCGAACAGGAGCCGCGCGACCGCGATCGTCCACAGATGCTCGGTGAGTGAGGGCTCCGCCGCGCGCGCCATCGCCGTCCCCGGCTTCGCGCGAAAGTTCTGCAGGATGATCTCCTGGATGTGACCGTACCGCTCGTGCAGGGCGCGGATGGCGAGCAGGGCGTCGATGCGCTCACGGCGCGTCTCACCGATGCCGATCAGCAATCCGGTCGTGAATGGGATCGCGAGCTCGCCCGCCGCCTCGAGCGTCGCGAGCCGCGCGGCGGGGATCTTGTCCGGTGAGCCGAAATGCGGTCCGCCGCGCTGCGACAGCCGCTCGGCGGCCGTCTCGAGCATGATGCCCATGGAGATGCTGACCGAACGCAGGCGCTGCATCTGCTCGCGCGTCATGACGCCGGGATTGAGATGCGGCAACAAGCCGGTCTCGGTATGGACCGCGCGCGCCGCCGTCTCGAGATAATCGAGTGTGCTCGCGGCGCCCATCTGGGCGAGAGCGATGCGTGCCCTCGCGTAGCGCAGCTCCGGCTTGTCGCCGAGCGTGAACAGCGCCTCGCGACAGCCGGCGGCCGCGCCGCGTCGCGCGATCTCGATCGCCTCCTCGAGCGGCAGGTAGGCGCTGCGCAGCGCGCGGGGCGCTTTGGCGAAGGTGCAGTAATGGCAAACGTCGCGACAGAGCTGCGTGAGCGGAATGAACACCTTGCGTGAATACGTGACCGTCGCGCCGTGTGCGGCGAGGGTGAGCTCCTCGGCCGCATCGAGGAGCCGTTCGAGATCTTCGTGCTCGAGAAGCTGCAACGCCTCGTCTCGCGACGGGCGTCGACGCTCGAAGACGGCCGCGAGCTGCGGCAGGACAGTGGCCATGCGCGGATCTCGGTGGCAATATGCGGAAAACCAGAATTGTACGCCCCCGCGCAGGACCGCACTTCCCCCAAATGACGAGCACACTCGAGGAGAAGCTCCGCGCCCGCAGCTTCGCCGTCACGACGGAGTTGACGCCCCCCAAGGGCATCGATTTGACCGAGCTCTTTGCGAAGGCCGAGCTCCTCAAGCCGTGCGTCGACGCCGTGAACCTCACCGAATCGCCTCGCGCGCGCATGGCGATCGAGCCCAAGTCCGTGGCGCATCTGCTGATCGACCGGGGCGTCGAACCCATCGTCCAGGTGACCGCGCGCGACCGCAATCGCATCGCCGTGCAGGCGGACCTGCTCGGGGCCGCCGCGCTCGGAGTGCGGAACTTCGTCTTCATGACGGGAGATCAGCCGAAGAACGGTGATCACCCCGACGCCAAGCCGGTATTCGATCTGACGACCATCGAGTTGCTCGCCGCGGCGCGTGCGCTCGACGGCGGTCACGATCTTGCCGGTAACGAGCTGAAGGGGACGCCTCGCCTCTACGTCGGTGCGACCGCCAATCCCGGCGCGCCCGACCTCGAGAAGGAGCTCGGCGCCCTGCGCGCCAAGCTCGACGCCGGCGCGCGGTTTCTGCAAACGCAGGCGGTGTTCGACGTGGCGGTGGTCGAGCGCTACCTCGAGGCCGCAAAGCTCGGCGAGGTGGCGCTGCTCGCCGGGATCATTCCGCTCAAGTCAGCGAAGATGGCCACCTGGCTGAACGCCAACGTTCCGGGCGTGCGGGTGCCGGAGAGCCTCCTCGAGGAGATGCGCGCGGCGGCCGACGCCGGGCGCGAAGAGCAGGTCGGGCTCGATATCGCCGTGCGGCTGGTCCGCGGACTGCGCGCCGTGACGAGCGGCGTGCACATCATGGCGCTCGGCTGGGAAGCGCATATTCCCCATATCCTGCGCGAGAGCGGCGTGCGGTAGCAAAGCGGACGCCCCCGAGCTGCTGCCCGGGCACCGGACGTGGCCCGCGCCGTTGCCGAGCCTACTTCACCGTGTAGCCACGTCCCTCGAGACATGCGGCCATCGCGCGGTCGTAGTCCGCGCGCGCGCTCGGCGTCTGCCCAGGCGGCACGCCGCCGTTCGGGGCGGTGGGATCGAAGCCGGTCTGGCTCGACGCCCACGTGTGACATTCGTACTGGTCGCGCGACTGCTGATCGGGCGTCTGGCCGTTCCGCGGATAGATGAACAGCTGGTGATTCGGCCCGGGCGGTGGTCCCGGCGGCGGCGGAGCGGCCTCGGCGGAGGCGACCTCCTCGCCGGGCGGGGGCGCAACCACTTCGTAGCCGACACCCGGCCCGCGATAGACGTAGTAGACGTCATCCGCGTAGTAGTAGGGCACGCCGGCCACCCACATCGTCGTGTAGAACGGCGGCAGCACGGGCGCGAACAGCCCGATGGGCGGTGCCACGACCACGAATGCTCCGGCACGCGGGGCATACCACACGCCACCGGCGAAGAAGAAATGCCCACCGCCGAACACCACGTCGACGTGCCCTGCAGGCAGCACGCCCACGACGGTTCCGCGGTTGGGGTAGAAGTGCGCGTGATTGAACCGGTCGAAGTGCTGGTGCGCGGGATCGAAGTGCTGTCCCGGCCGCCCGCGGTCGAAGTGGTCCTGACGGTCCTGCGCCTGCACGGTCGCCGCGGCGAGGACTCCACACAGAGCCAGCAGCGCGGCTCGTGAAGGGCTGAACGATACGGATCGCATCATGATGCTGACGACTCCTGAAGAGTGAAGCACGGTGCAAACGGATTCAGTGCACGCTGTAGCCGCGTCCCTCGAGACAGGCGCTCAGCGCCCGCCGATAGTCCGCGGCTTGCCGCTGCAGCTGCGCGAACTGCGCGCTATTCATCGCAGCGGCCTGCTGTACCCGAGCCTGCTGTGCGGCATCTGCGGTGGAGCCGACGGCTCCGCCGATCAACGCGCCGGCCAGCATGCCGAAGCCACGGTTCCACGGATTCGAGACGGCGGCCCCGATCGCGGCGCCCGTGATGGCTCCGACGGCCGTACCCGTGCCCGGCGGCGGTCCGCCCACCACCTGCACGCGCATTTGCGGCGGCAAATTCACCGCGCTCGGATCGAAGCCGGTCTGATTCTTCGCCCAGACGTAGCACTCATAACGATCCCGGTCGAGTTGCTCCGGGGTCTGTCCATGCAACGGATAGGCGTAAACGGTCGTATTGATCGGCGGCGGGGGTGGCGGCATGGGACGCGGCGGGGGAGGCGCGACGCATCCGCAGAGCATCGCCGCGCCGAGCGCGGCGGCGGCGACACGCACCGACCGTCCCGCGCGGCCGAGCCGCGGCGTGACCTCGATTCCTGTGAGCGCGCGTCCTGCCATCGAGTGATACGTGGTTTCCATTGCGTTCCCCGCTCCTGACGTGGGCAGCCATTTAGGATAGTCGCCCCAACGTGTCACCTGCATCGGCGTTGACGCAGACTGCGACGCGTCTGGCACAATACGGTTGAGTTTAGAAAGACTTACAAGCGCTCCCGCTAGTCTTCGACCTCGTGACGGACGGTCCGTTCCGCGCCCGATTGCCGATACCGCACGCCCTGGGCGGGCCTCGGGAGCGCGTTCTTGCGACGTGATGCTCATCTTGACACTTGGAATGATATTCAGTTTGTAACTGTTTGATAAATAGTATTAATATTCTATCGATCATCCGCCGATCGAATGCCACCGCTCGGGCGTGCGCTGTAGCTCTCGAGTTTGCGCGCGCCGCCGCAGACTTTATGGGGTTCGCGGGTAAACTCCTCAAGGGTTTTCAAGGGTTTTAGAGATCGCCTCGCATGTCCGACCAGGAGCTCCTCGAGAGCATGATTGATGCCGCCGTCGACGCCGGCCGGGCCGTGCAGCGCATCTATCAACGCGGTTTCACGATCAGCACGAAGGCGGATGCCTCACCGGTGACGGACGCGGATCATGAATCGGAGGCCATCATTCTCGGGTGGCTGGCCCGCTGCTCGGGCGCGACGCCGGTCGTTGCCGAGGAGCAGGTCGCGGCTGGCGGAGTCCCCGCGTGCGGGGAGGAGTTCTTTCTGGTCGATCCGCTCGATGGAACGAAGGAATTCATCGCCCGTCGCGGCGAATTCACGGTGAACGTGGCGCTCGTTCGCCGCGGCCTGCCCGCGCTCGGCGTCGTGCATGCGCCCGCATCGGGCCAACTATTTGCGGGCAATGTAGAGGCCCGCAGCGCCTTCCGGATGCTGTCGAGCGCGGACGGGCACGGACCTGCGTCGCGCGAGTCGATTCACGTGCGCGCCGTGCCGCGAGCGGGCATCACCGCCGTCGCATCGCGCTCGCACCCCTCGCGTGAGACCGAGGCGTATCTCGCGCGCTACGCCGTCGCCGAGCGGATCTCGATCGGGTCGTCGCTCAAGTTTTGCCTGGTCGCGGAGGGCAAGGCGGACCTCTATCCGCGCCTCGGGACCACGATGGAGTGGGACACCGCGGCGGGCCATGCCGTGGTGCTCGCCGCGGGCGGCTCGGTCGTGGCGCCGGACGGACAACCGCTCCGCTACGGGAAACCGCACTATCGAAATTCCTGGTTCGTGGCGAGCGGAACCCTCGTGCCGCAACGCATCGAAGGCTGAGAGCTCCGTGCTGGCACCTCATTTGAAACGGCTCGAGGCCGAGTCGATCGAGATCATGCGGGAGGTCGCAGCCGAGCTCGCCAATCCGGTGATGCTCTACTCGATCGGCAAGGACTCGGGCGTCATGCTGCACATCGCGCTCAAGGCCTTCCATCCCGGGAAGCTGCCCTTTCCGCTGTTGCACATCGATACCGGCTGGAAGTTCCGCGACATGCTGCGCCACCGCGAGGCGATGGCTGAGCGCTACGGGGTGCGGTTGCTCGTGTACACGAATCCGGAGGGACGCGCTCGCGGCATCGATCCGATCGTCTCGGGCTCCCAGCTGCACACGCAGGTGATGAAGACCGAAGCGCTCAAGCAGGCGCTCGACCAGTTTGGATTCGACGCGGCGTTCGGGGGCGCGCGGCGCGACGAGGAGAAGAGCCGCGCGAAGGAGCGCGTCTTCTCGTTCCGCTCGCGCGGCCACGTCTGGGATCCGCGCAACCAGCGACCGGAGCTCTGGCAGCTCTACAACACGCGCATCGAGAAGGGCGAGACGCTGCGGGTGTTTCCCCTGTCGAACTGGACCGAGCTCGATGTGTGGCAGTACACGCGTGCGCAGGACGTGCCGGTCGTGCCGCTGTATTTTGCCGCGCCGCGGCCGGTCGTGCGCCGCGACGGCCTGCTCATCGTGCGGGACGATGACCGCCTGCCGCTCGAGCCCGGCGAGCGCGCGGAGATGCGGACGGTGCGCTTCCGCTCGCTCGGCTGCTACCCGTTGACGGCGGCCATCGAAAGCACGGCGGCGACCGTCGATGAGATCATCGAGGAGATGCTCTCGGTGCGCACCTCCGAGCGGTCGGGTCGCGTGATCGACAGCGACCCGCTCGCCTCGATGGAAAAGAAGAAGCGCGAGGGCTACTTCTGATGACGGCGCAGGTTCCAAGCGAGGTGATGGTGAGCACCGCGACGAGCGGGCCGGCAAAGGGGTTGCTGCGGTTCCTCACCTGCGGCTCGGTGGACGACGGCAAATCGACGCTCATCGGCCGCCTGCTGTACGACAGCAAGCTCATCCTCGAGGACCAGCTCGATGCCTTGCGGCGCGACAGCGCGCGACACGGCACGACCGGAGACGACATGGATTTCGCCTTGCTCGTGGACGGTCTCGAGGCCGAGCGTGAGCAGGGCATCACGATCGATGTGGCGTACCGCTTCTTCGGCACCCCGCGGCGCTCCTTCATCGTCGCGGATACGCCGGGACACGAGCAGTACACGCGCAACATGGCGACCGGCGCCTCCAACTCCGAGGTCGCGATCATCCTGATGGATGCGCGCAAGGGCATGCTCACGCAGACCCGCCGCCACAGCTACATCTGCGCGCTCCTCGGCATTCGCCACGTCGCGCTCGCCGTGAACAAGATCGATCTCGTCGATTTCTCCGCCGAGCGCTTCCATCATCTGGTCGGCGATTACTTCGGGTTCGCGCAGTCGCTCGGCTTCGCCTCCATCACGCCCCTGCCCATCTCGGCGCGTCACGGCGACAACGTCTCGGTGCGCTCCGAGCGGATGCGCTGGTACGAAGGTCCGACGCTGCTCGAGTATCTGGAGTCGGTGGAGGCCGAGTCGGGACTCGCCGACCGCCCGTTCCGTTTTCCGGTGCAGTGGGTCAATCGGCCGAATCTCGATTTCCGCGGTTATTCGGGCACCGTGGCCTCGGGTGCGGTCGCCGTCGGGGACGCGCTCGTCGTCGCCGCATCGGGCCGCGAGTCGGCCGTCGCGCGCATCGTGACGGCGGACGGCGATCTGCGCGAGGCACGCGCCGGCGATGCGGTGACGCTGGTGCTGGCGGACGATATCGATGTCGGGCGCGGCGATGTGCTCGCGCGCGCGGACGCGCGCCCGGAGGTGGTCGACCAGTTCGCGGCGCACGTGCTGTGGATGGCCGAGGATGCGATGCTGCCCGGACGATCGTACCTCATGCGGATCGGCACGCAGTACGTCCCCGCCCGGGTGACGACGCTCAAGCACAAAGTCGACGTGAACACGCTCGATCACTTCGCGGCGAAGACGCTGAATCTCAACGAGATCGGTCTGTGCAACCTCGCGACTTCCACGCCGGTCGCCTTCGATCCCTACGAGGAGAACCGTCGCACCGGTGCCTTCATCCTGATCGACCGCTTCAACAACGCGACCGTCGGGGCGGGGATGATCACCTTCGGCCTGCGCCGTGCGACGAACGTGCATCGCCAGAGTCTCGCCGTGGACCGCGAGGCGCGCATCCGGCGCAACGGCCACAGCCCGGGGATTCTCTGGTTCACCGGCCTCTCGGGCTCGGGCAAGTCCACGATCGCGAACCTCGTCGAGAAGCAGCTCCACGCCGAGGGCGCGCACACCTACCTGCTCGACGGCGACAACATGCGCCACGGCCTGAACCGCGATCTCGGGTTCACCGATGCCGATCGTGTGGAGAACATCCGGCGCGTGGGCGAGGTCGCGCGCCTGTTCGTCGACGCCGGGCTGCTCGTGCTGTGCTCCTTCATCTCGCCGTTTCGCGCCGAGCGGCGCATGGTGCGCGAGCTGGTCGCGGAGGGCGAGTTCATCGAGATCTTTGTCGATACGCCGATCGAGGAGTGCATGCGGCGCGACCCGAAAGGACTGTACGCACGCGCCCGCGCGGGCATGATCAAGCACTTCACCGGCATCGACTCCCCGTACGAGGTCCCCGAGCACCCGGAGCTCGTGGTCGAGACCGGCACCGCGACGGCCGAGGAGGCGGCGAAGCGGGTCGTCGAGGCGCTGCGCGCGCGCGGGATCATCGGGTGAGGGTGTGGCAGGGGCCTCCCGCCGCCACCGGCGCCTAGACGGTGATGCCCGCGCGTCTGCGCGCGGCCGGCGTGAGGGTCGATACGAACGGCGAGTCCCGGTCGAAGAACCGCCACGGCCGGTCCGCCCACGCTCCGGCGTAATCGACGCCGATACGCGCGCTCGTACCCACGCGCACCGCGGGCGCGCGCGCGCGCGGTCGCTCGATCCACAGCCGATCACCGCGCAAATCGACCCCATTCAAACGTCGATCGATATTGAAGGCGCGACAGAGCAGGCCGGGCCCCCAGCTGCCGTGCTCGAGGTGCGCGAGCGGCTCGACGGCGCGGAGCAGCACCGCATGGGGACGGCCGACCGGGGAGGTGACGACGTTCAGGCAATTCCAGAAGCCGTAGATCAAATACACGTACGCGTGGCCGGGCGGGCCGAACATGACCTCCGTGCGGCCGGTTCGGCGGCCGC
>Ga0335074_10000403_pt1 | contig 63805 bp, 67 predicted proteins | sample Lox_Sample_23_FD_206715 | JGI IMG/M metagenome (GOLD analysis project Ga0335074, IMG submission 206715) | Soil microbial communities from Loxahatchee National Wildlife Refuge, Florida, United States - Lox_Sample_2.3 | ecosystem: Environmental > Terrestrial > Soil > Wetlands | place: USA...
CCCGCCCCCCCCCCCCCGCCCGGCGCGCCCGCGGCGCCCCCCCCCATGGACATTCTCACAGATTCGGAGACAAGCAAATCAATGGCGTTCGCGTGGTATGCAACCCAGTGGGATACGTAAGAGAACGTTCTGGATACAAGAAAGACCTCGTAATTGATATCGATGGGGAAAAGGAAAAGGAAAACAATATGGACATGAACACGATCACGATGATTTCTCATATGATCACGACGATTGGCAAACAATAAAGCGTTTTCTTTTCTTTCCAAGAAACAAGAATTGCTTTTCGTTAAATTATTTGATTTGTTTTCATTCATTTATTTATGTTTATATTTTGGGGAGGCGATGCCTTTCCTCCCTGAAAAAAATAATAAATCAGCGCAATCAAAATTACTATCACGACAATGACTATTATTACAGTCGTGAATGAACCCAGGAGGGATTTGCTCTCGGCATCCGTTTTTTGCGATATTTGATGCGCAATATCGTTTACAACGCTGGAGGACAAGGCGGTATTTTGAACGGCTTGCACTGTCAATGCTGCAGACTGCTCCAACGATGTGTTCAAGATAACCAAATTTCCTTTGATGTTATTGAAATAAAGGCCTTGCTTTTGAGAAAGAGAAGAAACATTCTTCAGAATGCTGTCCATGTTGATTTGCGTGCTGATTTGACTTTCCAGGTTGGCTGTGGCGGAAGCCTTTTCTTTACCAAAAAGTCCCAAGATGTCTGTCCCCTTTGACGTGGCAAATTGAGTGAGCGCGGAAGCAATGTTGGATGCCATGGAAGCCTGCTTGTTGGAGGATAGCAAGCAAGAAACATCTATTGTTACTCCTTGTACCAATTTGTTTCCAGAAAAAGTAACGTCCCCTTTGATATTGCTGACAGAAATGATTTGAGATTGGGATGCTTTGCTGATGCAGGTGTTCAACGTTTTCATTGACACCGAAGTCACCACATTGGAAACTTCGTTTACCACATCCTCGGAAGTTTGTCCCAATCCGAGAAAACCTGCGATAGCTCCCAACTCAAAAATGGACATTGAATGTGAATGAACTCGGTTTACTTCACTTCAAGGCTGAAGAGAAAAAGTGTATATTGCTTATTGCTGTTATAACACAAGGGAAAAAAAGAATTGGACTTGTGTTTGCAGTTTCAACAATTTTATTTTAATTTAATAATAAAACACCTAAATGGCAAACCCATAGATGTTTCTCCCTCCACTTCGAAGTGCAAAAACCACGTCCATGGCTGAAAGAGTTTTCCTTCTTCTGCTGTCAGTGAATTGCACTGCCTTGTACACCGTAATTTCCAAGAACTTTTTTAGCACCTCGTTCATCTCTTGGTAAACCTGACCACTCAATCTTTTTACGCCTCCCCTTCTCGCCAGACGACGCAATCCCGAATTGCTGACCTTTTTCAACCGTTTTGTAAGTCTTCTCAATTTGTCCGCGGTTGCTAATGTTTTTCCTGGCATGTTGATAATATATATTTGAAAAGATTCAAAAGTCTATACTAGTAAGCAAGTTATTTTTTTTCTTCACAAGGTAATAATTTATTGACACGCATTATTTAAAAAAAGCCTGGCCATTTTTCTTTTCTGCAGTTGCAAATTCATTATAAAGTAATCAATGTCCAGAGAGACGAAAACTGCCGGTCCTTGTTTCAGCTGTACCACAAGTCCAGACCATTGTGCAAGCACTTTGGGCGACGAGTGGATACTGAATGACAAGGGATACACTTCTTGTGGATCCTGCTATTTTGATAAAATCTTTGTAGGACAGCAAAACATTTGCAAACATGCCCACTACCTTGGAGATCCTTTAAAGTGCTGCCTGGGACAAGATCCTGGAAATCAGAGGACGTGCGATCCAAATTATAACCTGGACAATCCAAAATGTGATAATGCCATGATCGAGTACTGTGGATCCGGGAATAAGTGGCTGACAGACTCCAAATGCGTGGAATGGACAAGCAGGCGTCCCTCAGTGGCCGCGCCGTACATCATGAAGTACTGTGACAATTTCAACGTTCTTGGGGTGGACTCAAATTGCCGTGCTTGGTGTCTTGCCAATCCAGGAAGCTGCGACGCGGGCGCGGTAAAATACTGTCAGACAAAGAAACAAGGGGAAACATTTTGTAATTGCATCAACAGCAATGTTCCTGGAGTACAGGTGACCTGCATTGATCGAGACTGTCAAAATGTTGGATATCGAACTGTGAACATGACAAATCCAAACAAATGTCCCTCTATTTGTTACACGAGCATCAATGCAAAAGGAAACGTCAATTACACAAACAACGTTGTAAAATGTGGCAGCAGCAGCACAGTGTCCAACTCTGAAAGAGGAAAGCCAGCTTCCAATTCTTCTTCTGCATTACCCTCGGCCGCTCCGAAAAGTTCCTTTGCGGAAAACAAAAGCATTGTAGTTGCAGGAGGGGTCTCAATGGCAGTAGTAATTATGTGCGTACTTTTGTTATTTATATTATAAAAAAACTAAAAGTGTGGAAAAAATAGGCTTCGGACCATTGTTTTTTTTTTTAAAAAAAATATGACATCCACGAAGAGATTAAGATTAGATTTTTCCCTCCGACAGAAAAACAAATAACAGAACCTTAGGCGCGATTTTGATTCCCCCCCTTTCGATGTCGAGCTGGAAAGAGCAATCTGAATGCTTCAAGTCAGCTTTGCTAACGCAGGTATCGGATTTCATTACCGAAGACCTGCTTCTACTGTTCGTTTCTTGTGTAAAACACGCAGAAAAACGAAAGAAAGAAGACGATAAAGTGTTGGATCCCGTGGAAAAGTTCTTCTCCAAACTGCAATCAATCAGCAATTGGAATTTGCATGATGAAACCCAGAATTGGAAGGAGAAAATGACACAATTGCAGGCCAAGTTTCAAAATACGGAACTCCTGTTCAAGTGCTTTTTGATGTCAAGAGCAGCTTTGTTTTCATACTGCATAGAGGGCACCAAATTGAAATTTTCATTGTTTTTGGTCGAAGTATATCGACAAATTGCCGAAATGACTCTGAATAGCTTCCAGACAATATTCAAGGAACTCATGGACAGTAGCACGGCAGTGATCTACTACAACAACTACTTGTTGATAGAAACAATGATCAGAGCCAAGGTGAATGCGAAACTTGAAGAGTGGATTATTTTGCAGGACGAGGAATTTCTCCAAAAATACCTGAATCAGATACAAAATACAATTTGTGACCTTCAGAACTCTCAGTCCACCACCACTGCTACATCTACGAAAAAAAGAACTACTTCTCCTTATTACCGAGCAGGTAGCAAGGACGACGAAGACAACCAAGCACAACTTTCTGTTGTCATATCACAAAGCGACCATGATGATTCCACCGATAGCTTTCAAAGTGAAGTTTCTTCCGCTTCAAGTGATGAAGCTGAAACTGAGACCAGCAGATTCAGAAAAGAGAAAAGGAAAAGGTACTAAATAAAGAATTCATTTTTCAATTCTTTTCTCACTTTTGCACCCATTGAATTTGAAAAAAAATAACTGTGAAAAAAAAATGTTGTCATATAATGTAAAAACAAAAAACACTAGCATTTTTTTGTGAACACTTTCAACATGGATGTTTCTGCTTGTTCTGCATGCGGGGCAGGTTTGACTGGTACAACTGAAGACGCAGCTTTTTCACAGCACTGGGAACAAGCTAAAAAGAAGAGGAGGGCACACCATAGAAAGGCAAAGAAGTCAACTAAGAGCAAAAGATTTTGTACCAAAGATGCCAAAAAGTGTGGCAACACGTGTATTGAAAAGAGCAAGGTGTGCCACAAAAGAAGGAGAAGCTCTAGGAAATAAACTTAAAATGCATGCGAACGCAATCCAATAAATAGCTTTTTATTTATTTTTACGTCAAGAACCAAATAATCTGCAGTGTGCAAGAAAATCTATGCTGATTTCAAAGGAAAAAAGAGAAGCAAAAACTCATTACAACTCAGCAACGAAAAAAAAACAAAGATTTTTTAAAAAAATGAGTCTGAAGGATTTACTGGACATACTATCTTTCAAAAGAGGGACCGGATCCGTGACGGAAATGTTATGTATTGAAAAGCACATAGACGTCCTGAATCCAACCTTTATCGATGGATATGGAAATAGAATGTTTGTCATCGAAAAAAGTCCAAATGCAGACAGAAAGAAACTAGTAAACTTGTTTTGTTGCCACACTGATACGGTTCACAAAACGGAAGGAAAGCAAAGAGTGCAGTACGACAAAGATCAAGGCATCATTAGTCTGAGACCAGAAGAGAAGGACGCGAACGAATGCCTTGGAGCAGATGACGCGATAGGAATGTGGTTAATGATCCAAATGATAAAGAGGAAAATCCCTGGCATTTACCTGTTCCACAGAGGGGAAGAGCAGTTTGGAAAAGGAAGCAAATACTTTCGAGATAGACATGCTCATTTTTTGCGCTCTTTTGGAGTAAAATATTGCATTTCCTTGGATTATGAAGGTACCAATACAATTGTCACTCACCAGTTTCTTTCTCGAGAAGATCTTTATCGTGGCCAAAGAACTCGCACCTGTTCTGATGCATTTGCTGTCAAATTGGCAAACTATCTTGGATTTTCCCCGATTCACCTGCAAAGGAATGGAATTTTCACCGATTCTGCTTCATACTACGGAATAGCAGTTGAATGTGTGAATGTGGCAGTGGGTTACTATGAATACCATAAACCCACAGAGTATGTCATAACTGCTGATGTAATGAAGGCTTTGAACGGGCTGATAGCTTACTGTAAAGCAGAAATACAGTGATGTTGTTGCTAATGCTAATAAAAGAATACATGATACACAAAAGTAGTCATTATATTTACATGCAAGTGAGAGATGACAGTTCCAATGAACCAAGAGGTTCCAAAGGTTCCAGTGGCAAGTAGCTGTCACACGTCCACGAGGAAGAATCCGTGTTGGTCGTCAACAACGACGAGAGAGGAACATCGTCCAGCAAGTTCACCTTAAACAAATCCGGAAAGGGTAAAAGGGTATCCAGCGTTCCCATTCCCAGCTCTTCGCAAGGGGGAAGTGGGGGCAGCGGAATCGCTGCTGCCTGGGAAGAACCCAAAGGAAAGGTTGTTGCCTCATTGCAGGAAGAAGAAGCCGAGGCCAACGTGACTGAGTCTTTTTCAAATGTCTGACCCCGATACCTACCTTCATACTGAAAAGTGTTTGAAGCAGGTGAATATGGTTGAGAAATGCAAGGTATTCCACGCGGAGGAGTGTATGAGTAAGACATCCAGCTCTGTTGATCTTCCAGTAACATCATGTTCCACAAAGAGGAGTTCTCTAAACAAAACGGCTTGACAAATGGGAAAACGCAAGTCCGTTCCATTTGTTGAATGGCGTCAAAGCTTTCGCCATTTTCGCGCATCCCCTGCAAAATCCTGCTCACGCCATTTAACCTGGTTGCGAAAGAGCCAACAGAGGGATGGGAAAGAAAGCCGCTCATTTGTTCACGCAGTTCGTTCACGATGAACCACAGCTTTCTAATCTCTTTCTGCTGCTGAATCCAACTCTCCTCGTCGTGTGGGTGTTGTTGCTTCTTTCCCACAAGAACACTTTCTGATGAGGAACAGTGCAAATTAAGCTGAAGGCCAGCACCTGCTTCCTCTTCCTCGTTCAAAAGACGCTCCGCAACTTTTCTTCTCTTTGGACAAGGAGTTAACGGAAGGGAAACAAAAACGTGCATCTCTTCCTTCACTTCCAGTCCGCTTGGCCAAATAACTAGCGTTATTGAGTTCTCTTGTTCCTGTTCTCTGATCAAGACGCGCTTTCTTCCCTGGTGCAAGGTGTCACTGGGAAAGAAATGTGCACGTGAAGTAGAAAATATATTCACCTGTTCCACGGAAGACTTTTCTCTTGAAAGAACACACTTGCTCTCAGGCGAGAGTGGATAAGCAGTGGTCGCCATCTCCTGTGATTTGTCCAAAGGTACTATTTGTGGTGTGAGCGGGGGAGCTGGCAGTGGAGCTGTTTCATGCTGCCTCCTTTTCTTTGTTTGTTGACGTGCAGCAGCAGAATTGGAGGAATTTGTTGCATTTCTGGATTGCTGCGTCTGCTGTTCTACAGCTTTTTTCTTTTGTGTTGTTCTTCCTCTCCTTCTCCTTGGCCTGTTTGAAGAAGAACTTTGTTCGGAGAAGCAAACATTCCCTGCCATTCTCTTCCCATAAAATTTGTTGTGCACTCGATGCTTCCCACAAACCCACACAGCCGGGGAGACGATGTAGTAGAGATCATCAACAATCAGTTTGACGCGAAAAAGGGCGTTGTCGTGCATTCTGGAGAGCGCGTTGCAAATCACTTTGAAGTGGGCCGTGTTTTCTTCCAGGTTTAAGGTTACCGTGTACTGCAAGGGATTGCATTGGTGCTCCTGTTCGTCCTGAGTTGGCAGCGCACAAAGTTCGGGGTTGTTGTCATAAACGAGCTCCAACTTCATTCTGCCGTAGATGTACTGTCTGCTGCCCGTGTCCTGAAACTTCAGCACAAAGGCGTGCCCCTTGTGCAAAACATTGGCTATCTTCTTTGTTTCACTGTTGTTTTTATAGTACCTCAAGATAACTGGGTCCTCTATAGTGAAGGTGGGCATATCCATTTTCTTTGCTTTCTACACATAAAAGTACTTTTTTAGTGTGTTCTGTGTTCTGTTTTCTTTTTTTTCAATGGCGCATGCTGCACAAGTAGACGGGTGAAGGAAGATAATTGTTTGATTTGAAACACAAATAAAATACCTATTGTTTGTAGTGAGTAACGGTAACTGTGCTCCTTTTTCAGCGCACGGGAATCTTGTTGGTAAAAATAGAAATGCCATCAGATTATGCAGATTCGAAAATTTCCTTTTATAAATATTTAAAGTTGCCTTCCTGTGCGTAGCATATTAGGCCGTTTTCTCGTCGCTACTACACTCACGATTGAAAAATGATTGGAAACGACAGTTTTCCAGAAAAGCAGCAGCAAGAAACTTGGCAGCAGATACCCCATAATTATAGACTCTCAACTTACATAGTTCAAAATCATGGACTTGCACTGCAAGAAGATACGTATTTTGACAAACTCATTGTTGCTGGTACACTTAACAAGAATGGATATAAACTTCACTACAATCACTTAGTTGTCAATAATAATGATGATGAAAAAGGGGAAATTGTTGATCGCCCATTGGTTACCTACACGTTGGGGTACGGGCCATCCAGATTGATACCTTTGCAAGACCTTCCGGGTGAAGTACAAAGAATTCTGCAAAGACAACACAACGTTGTTCAGGGAAGTGAAAAATGGATCAATCTGAGGAAAAATCGGCTCACCGCGAGTGACGTGGCGAGAGCCTTGAACATGACTTCTTATGGGAATTCACAGGAACTGTTTTTGGAGAAGACGTATCAGAAGCAGGGCTTCTCAGGTAACGAATTTACTCGCCACGGGCAAGAATATGAACCCGTAGCTGCAGCTGAGTATTCCAAGAGGACAGGAAGAAAGCTCGTTTCCTGTGGATTGGTGAACCATCCAAAAAATGACTTCCTTGCAGCATCCCCTGACAGAATTGCGTTTGAATCGCCATCGCAGCCGTGCATCAACTTGGAAATCAAGTGCCCTTATTCCAATAGAAGCATTGATTCCATTCCTTCGCATTACATCCCACAAATCCAAGTGCAGATGGAGTGTTTGGATCTCGATGTCACGCACTTTGTTCAGTTTAGACCTGCCAAAGGAAACAAGCCAATGGACTATACCTGCATCGAGGTGAAGAGAGACAGAAACTGGTACCAGAAGCACGCTCCAGAATTGGAAGCATTTTGGAAAAGAGTGCTTGAACACAGGCGAAACAACCCAGACCAGGAAGAAAAACTAAAATCTGACCTGGAAAACCAAAGAAGATCCAAAGAAAAAGAGAAGGAGAAAATTTTGAACTTGGATTTGAATGTTTGTAATCCTGCAGCAAATTGCTTTGATCCTTTCGTTTTTTAAAATTAAAACTAAGATGATTGAATTTACATTTTTATGCAATGGCTTAGGCCCAGAAGAGAAAAATCTACAGAAAAATCTCGATTTCGGAGATTGCCCCTATGCAGTAAGGACTTTGCTTGTAAATCTAAACACCGCGCCCTATTTGGTCTCTTTTTTCGCACTCTTTTCTTTACTGTAACAGATTGTGCGCGCACTGCACTCCCACTACTGACCATGGAAGATTTTGGTATTTTAATAGAAGAGCTTGTCTCCATTTCCGACCACCTGATTTGTCATCACTCAAAGTACTCTGGATCTTCTGATATGAATGCTGCTATCGTTAGCGTTATTTCGGAGTGCCAGGACGTTCTGCAGGTTGGCGATGAACAAGCTCTGGACAAATTACCAGTGTACGTGTCAATGATTATAAACTTCTGCCTCAGTTCCATCACGTACTACGAGGTACTTTTTGACAAATCACTTCTCCCATCCAATCTTTTAAACAAGGTTTGTCGAGCAAAAGTGCGGTGCCAATCTCTTGGGAGAGCCATCTTGAAAGGTAATCGTTAATCTAAATTTAGCTAATATCTGATGGTAAAATAATTATTTTGTTCAGTGTAATGCTAAGCTTGTTCTATTTGTTAGTTCAACCTCTGGCGTCAAGACACTTGTCCATGTGCATATACAGGAATGAAATCAACTTCATGTTTTGAAGCATGTGTATTATGTGATAACAATAAAAAACATACAAACTTAAAAAAAGATTGAAGTTCTTACTAATTTATTTGATTAAATTTTTGATAGTTCACTTTGGCTGCTTGAGCACTTCGTACAAAATGTAAATCGTTGTCAAGTAGAAAGGCAATTGCATAAGAAGGGCGTTTCTGTACTTTTGTGTGCTGGTTACATTTGGGTCCACGTTTACCGCTTTGATAAATATGGCGGAAACGATCAAATAAATGATCACACCAATAACTGCCGCAATGAAAAATACGCCAACGGGGTTTGAAAGCACGTTATCCATCTGTAGGGTATAGATTAGCAAAGTAAGGGTTCACTCGGAGAGTTTAACAACAAAAGTGTTTCTGCGTATTATATATAAAAACAGAATTTTTTTATGCCTTTTCCATTTTAAAAAAGAAATGGAATTGTTTTTTTTGGGCACAATCCAGGAACGAAAAAGTTATGTTAAAAAGATTTTGCTGGCACTTCAACAACTTTTTAAAGATTTCACTCGATTCTCTAAATTTTCTTTTTAAAATCTTGACTGAAACTCCGCGTTTAGAAAAAAGGCAATTCCAATTCCACCTGGAAAAAAAGCAAAACATAAGAAAACATAGCATATTAGATGAACATATGCATTTTAGGATATTACAACAGAGGCAACCTAGGAGATGAGTCATTTGCAGTCGCATTTTCAACTCTCCTCAATGGGCATAACGTAAAGCATCTCAACTCGGATGATATTCTGGAGATTCCTGCAAACACAGATTTGGTCATTTGCGGAGGAGGGGACATCATAAATGACTATTTCATGACAAAGATTGGCAGGATACTGCAAGACTTCAGGGGACCAGTGTACGCAATTTCGGTGGGAGTATATTCACATGAATACGTTTGTTCTGGATATCTGGAACGTTTTGATCACGTCATATTAAGATCCAGCATTGACCTAGAAAGAGTGCAACAAAGGATAGGGGAACACAACGTGGACTTTCTCCCAGATATTACTTCCGTGCTCTTCTTGAATCCGTCGTCTGCAGGACCGAAATCAGAAACAACCGTCTCTTTTCCTCCTTTCCGCCAGGTCTCTGATGCTGCTATCCTTGGCAATCCTGCAATGTGTGGAATTTTCTTGGCAAGGGACGTCTGCAAGCAAGGAGATGAGCACTATGAACAAGTCATCACAAGTATTGCAGGTGCATTGGAAAAAATCTATTCTGCACTGAATTCTTCAGTGGTTTTCGTCTTCTACTGCTTCAATTCCAACTCCTCACAGGCAGATGAAAGAGACGAGATTATCAACAGGGACATTGTAAACAGGTGCAAGTTGCCTCCTGGAAGCATGCTCCGCAGGTTCGAGGAGTACAATTTTTTTGAAATGCAAACTGAAATTCAAAAATTGGATGTAGCCATTTGCATGAGATTTCACAGCCACGTCTTCTGCACTCTGAACGACGTACCTTTCGTATCTCTGAATACAAGCAGAAAGGTTAACACCTTTTGCATGGACTTTTGCCTGGAAGAATTCATGATTATGAAGTCGAATGCCGATGCACGGGAGAGACGCCTTTTTCCTTCCTCTGAAGATATTAGCAATAAATTCCTCCAGATGGTAAACAACTACCTAAATTCATTGAAGGTCGTATCACAAGCCAGGGAAGTGATCAAAGAAAGGGCTCTGGGTTACTACCAATTTTTTCACATGCTTAACTTCAATAAGAGGCCACATTTGGAAGAACTGACATCAAAGATAGAATCATCATCACAAGTACACCACCGCCACAAGGCACTGCGCCTAAAAAAAAGGCTTCTTCCCCCATTCTTTTTCTCGCCTGAGGAAGAAAAAATGACTAGGACTTGCGCGCTACTTCTGCGAGTGATACTGTGTATCGACCAACCTCCAGAACAGTTGGTGTCATTATGTGTGCAGGGAAGAATTTCATTGCTCGACGTTTGCCGAAAGGTGGGAATCGAAAACAAATGCATGGAAGTTCTGTCCGCGTGCTTGAGCCAGATAATCTCCTTTTGCATCACGGGGAAAAGGTATTCTAGGTACAACTATGGGCTGGAACAAAAGGTTCTTTCGCAGGAGTATGATTTTCCTCAGTCCTGGGCATGGATAGTCAAAAACTATACGAGTTCACAAACCTTTAGCAACAATCATCTGTCCTATGACGGGGAAGCGCAGCGTTTCGAAGCATGGTTGCTCACAGATCCAAAGTACATGCTCAACCTACGAATTCTGGATCAAATGGACCAGGGAGGAGTGCATCGCAGTGGGTGGCAATACATCGTGGACCACTTCAACGTGTTTCACAGCGAGAACAAGAGTGCTCCTGTCCTGGATTTTTATCTAGATAAAACGTTTGGTTGGTATTCATCTTTCTACAGCGTGTGTGGTGTTATTCCTTTCGTCAAGCCCTGGTATGGTTTCCTGCACCATACGTTTTCCACTTACCACTCCGAAAACAACGCGCAGCAGGTACTGGACAATCCAAGATTTCTGGAGAGTCTGCCGTTTTGCAAAGGAATTTTTGTGTTGTCTTCATGTCTAAAAGATAACGTGATATCTCATTTAAAAAAGAAGGGACTGAACACATTACCTCCGTTGTTTGTGATCAGGCACCCCACAGAGTTTCCTTCTGAAAAATTCCTTTTTTCCATTGAAAAATTCAAACAGAACCCCCAGAAGAAGTTGGTTCAGGTGGGAGCTTGGCTTCGCAATCCTTATGCGATATACGCTCTTCCTTTGGAACCCATTCCAAGCAATGAACAATTTTCCATCAAAAAGGCGATCCTGAAGGGAAGGTGTATGGAAGAGTATTTTTTAAAAGAAGGAGAGTGTTTTTCTTTTAACATTTGCAACAAACCTCTTTCAACAGAGGGGAAGGAGAATCAGATAGATCTGTTGATTGACTTTGCCAAATCTTTTCCACTGGATAGCCTGGCAAAACCAATCTCGCATAACAATACCAGCAACAAGCACATTCTTGGACTCGTGCAGCATGTCAGAGACAACTTCCTCTCCGTGCAACAAATTGACTTTGTTTCTAATAATGAGTACGATGATTTGCTATCTCGAAACATTGTGTTCTTGAATTTAATAGACGCATCAGCTGTCAACACGATCATAGAATGCATCGTCAGGAGCACCCCCGTGCTGGTAAATCGTCTTCCAGCAGTTGAGGAATACCTGGGAAAGGATTATCCATTTTATTATTCCAATTTCAGAGAAGCAGTGGAAAAGGCCACAGACGTCAATGTGATTCAAGAAGCGCATTCTTATTTGTCCGTGTTGGATAAAGCTGATTTCTGTATTCAAAATTTCGTTACTAGGTTTGCCCAGTTTCTTTAATCCTTTGAGTAAATAGTAGTGTTCAATCTAAACCATCTTTTTTAATAAAAAAACGTAATGTAATGTTGATACAAATCTTTTGTTTTTTGTTTTTTTTGTCAGTTGCCTTCAATTTCACTGCTTAATTGACAAAAGTTTAGAAAAAAAAATACCAGTTTCAACCTTTTTTTAAATAAGTTTATTTTATTTCTCATTCCTTCCCTTTAATTTTATCATAATTTAATCCACAGTATTGTCGAAGAGTGTGTAAAGGTCTTTTCCTGGAGTCCAATAAACTGATCTGTCAAAAGGATCATCGCATCCTCCACTCAGCCCACTCCATCCAGCTGCAGTGACATTGGTGCGAGTGAATAACTGCTTCATGAGAGCCGGGAGATCGCCCATTACGTAACGATTTCCCAAAGAAACCTTTCCATCTGCAGAAATTATAAAACTAGGATACACGGGAGCTCTGGTAACTTCAAAATCAGGGTGAATTCTGATGATTTCATTTTTTCCGTTCAGCTCATATTTTATGAACACGTCATATCCTTTCACAAGGTAATTCTCGTAGTCGGCTGGGCCCTTTTGTCTAGCAGGAAACGTGGACATTTAGTGTTTTTTGTTTGAATTTATTCTATTCTCTGCAATATGGCACTTAATATACAGTATTCAAGAAAAAAAAACTCACGCCAACATAAAAAAACAGTATAAATTTATTTAAATCAAGTCAAACAAAACTGACAGTGGTATATTTGTTTTGCTTTCTTTTTTTTCTTTTTTGTTCAATCACGTAGGAACCCGATTGGCAATGGATGCATAATCCGAAGAGAAAGGAAAGACCATTGTGTTGAAGGACTCTCTTGTGTAGTTGGTATACGAGTCTTCTGGTCCCAGACCGTCACTCTCTGGGAACCAAACCTGAGTTGCCATGGTGGTAGGATCGGGCACTGTGTAGTAAAACCTGTCTTCTAAGCCTTTACTCAAGGATTGAAAAATCCTATCACTATAACCATCAATTTGTGTTTGCACGGCCATCGGATCCCACCTGCTCTGCATTGGAAGCCCTTTGCTGACAGCCTTTTGGTAATTTAGAATGTTAGGATTTCCGTATGGATTATCCTTTGTTTTCAAGTTGGGATTCTTGAAGCAAAGACTGTGGCAATCAGGATCCATCAAAAACTTGCTATCTTCTGGTAAGCGCCTGGGCTCATTCTCTGCGAAGCTTTGTTCGTAAGCGGTGCCAGCAGTGTCAGTGTCGTTGATCTTGCTATGTTCTTGGTTCTGTGTACTTGGTGGGACAGTGTTATTGTTATTATTACCACCTTTTTCTATTTCCTCTTTTACTGCTACAATAGTTTTGCCATTATTGCTGTCATTGCTTTCTATTCTTTTTTTTTTTCCTGTCTCTGCGGAAACGGGACGAGGACGTTGACGTTGTCGCTGTCGCTGTCGCTGCCGCCGTTCTTCCTTTTTGGTGAGTGTGGAGGTTTTTGATTTGATTTGATTCCCTAATTCTGGGTTTCTACGAAGACATGTTTCTTGCATTTCTCTTCTGACATTGCGCAGTTGCTGCTCTGAAGTCATGGACAGGTCCCTGGTATCGGTAATCGTCTGGCTGAGCATTTTGCCAACTTCTATCAATAATAATATGAGGACTAGAACAAAAAATGGAAAGCCACTGTCAGTGAAACAAGAAAGTAATAACAGCGTTAAACTCAACGAAATTAAAATTCCTCTCCATGTTCTTTCAGGAAAATAATTTTGTCCCCACCACATTTTTTCCTTTTCTTAACAAACAAAAGTGCACAAGTACCTTGATTGATGTATCGAAGTATCCTTAGAAATTTACGAAAATTGGTTTGGATTAAATAAAAAATGTGATGTATTTTTCTTGCATGTTATATTCTATATTTTTTGAAAGATCCCCTGTAGGTCATTCAATAGGTCAGTTTGTTGGTAAGGGAAATGAGGTCCTAGCTTCTCTTTTATGGCATCCCAAATGTATTCTTTAGAAAATCCAGTTTTATCGCTCAACATTTGCGCCATGCAATCCCATTTCTTGAAGTCATAATGCCAAATGCATTCATAGTGGTCTGGCTGCTTTTTGGAAGGTCTCAGGAAAAATCTCCAGAGATCGTCGGTAAGTGCAAATTTAATGTCATCCGATTGACCCCCTATCCAGTCGACCTTATCAGTAAATTCCTGGGACACGACGATGACGGAACCTATTTGTTCTCCTAAATCAAGTTCAGGAGTCTGCTTTCTTTTCGTTACAAGTGACATTTCTTTTTTTAAAACACTAACCAGAATGTGAATGGTGAATGATGACAAAAAACTTTTTTAAAAAAGCAGATAGGAAATTGGCAGATGTATCTTTGCTTCAAAAATAAATGCATGCCATAATTATTAATTGTATTGTGCGTGATTTATTTTTATTTGTGCTTGTCCTGCTCTTTTTTTGCTGCATTCAATGACGGTTAATAATGGTAAGACCTTGACTATTAATGGCGATGACATAAAGCTGAAATTTACTGTTTATTTCAATCCTCGGTACTATAACAAAGAACCTTATCTTTCCATGTCCCTTATGCCAGGGGATACAGAGGAACAAATTGATAACTATGGAAAATTTGTCGAAACTTGGATGTCTCGCGTAAAATCCCATAGTAAAATTATAGACTACGTGGAAGCAATAGAAGGACCAATGGAAACAAGAGTATATGCAGATGGCAGAGTCGAAACTGCTTGAAAAAAAAATGCATGTTCATGTTGGAATAAAAATTTTGATATTCAAAAAAAAACTAATCAACAAATTTTCACCAAACAAAAAAAATATCTGACCTTTTTATAGCCTCGTCCCTAAAATGAAGGTTTCTTTGCAGCAGTCTTTGTTGAAAAAAAAAAGGTGTCACTATCAAAAAGTTGATGGCAAATGGCAAATTCAACCTCTCAACAAAATTCCCCGCCAAATTTACGAGCAGTGTCCACGACAGAGATTTTTTCAGGCAGGTGATGACTCTGTTGCTGGAACCAGTTCAAAAGAAAGGAAAAGAGATTTTTGGGAATGGAGTGGCGTCGCCAATACTGACACTGATTTCAAATCAAAGAAGGAAAGTATTTTGAATAATTACGCAACGCAAAAAGAAGCGGCTAGACATTTGGTAAAATTATTACGAACCCGTTTTCCATTCAGCGAAATGAAATGGAAGATAGCGGAAAAATTTTATGCCCACGGCCAAGCAGGAGATATTTACAGACAACATTTTGAAAATGGCAGAGCCAACTCCAATCCTGGTGCACAACTGCAAGGTTTTGCAAAATCAAATTCTTACAACACGGACATGATAATTCTATCTGCAATATTTCCAGTCGAAAATAGTTTTGCGGGAAAAGATGGAAATCCAAATGCACCCTTAAACTCGATGTCAAGGAAAAGTGCACTGGAACTAATTACGATCAAAATCACATTCATATTCGGTGGGAAAAAAAAAAGCATTTACTTCAACGAAGTGGGCGTGTCAGGTGAGTCTGAAACTCCGAGCAATGTCAGCAAGAATATTTTCGAATTCATCGCAAATTTCATAAACGAGCGAAAAGAGCTGTATTCCGAAGCACAAGGAACCCCCCTGTCATTTCCAATTAACATGACATTAGATTTTCCAATATTTTTTGTGATTAACGATTGGAACAGTGAAAATCCAAAACTAACCAGTGGGTCTTTGACCTACTTTGGACGATTTAGTTTACTCATGCAACAGCCTGAATTGTCCACACTGGAACGGGTGCAAAGTATATTTTTTACTCTTTCCACAAATTCCTGGGTCATAACATCGATTTATCTTGTGGACATTCCTGTCCCTGGCAGTGTTTTCTTGGGTTACGGTGTGAAACATTTTATCAACATTCTTAAATCTGACATGAGAAAATACGCCAAAGCAATTCAAGAAACCCTTTCTGATGATATAAAGAACAAATTGAAATTACCTTCCCCGGGAGATTCATTCAAAATTGAAAAACGGGCCTGCGTCACCGCGACATCCTGTGGAGACATTTATGAAATGGTCCGTTACATGGATAATCCCCGTTTCTTCCTTCCAAGATTTGGCAGACCAAAAATTTCATCCTCCAAGCGGCAAGTTTCACGGTTCTCGTTGATCTACGCCATTGTTCTGTTCATCAGCTGTGTCCTCGATAGAACTGAAATGCGGGATGCCTCCCACATGGAAGGGGATATACCTATTCCAGAAAATGCGTATGTAATCTACCAACCATATATGAGTGATTATTACATTGATCTGGTGAGTTATGCCATGGCAGCAACGAAGTCGCCAAGCATTTTGCTAGTGCAATTATTTTATGTAGCGAACAACTACTTTTATGGGGGCACAGTAGCATCTCTCAAAGAATTCCAAGAGAGCTTCACTAAGTCGATAAAGAACCATGTTCAAGTCCCCAAGTAGTTTCGTGGTTGTGGACTGTGGAAAATAAATTGTGAATCTTTTTTGCACATTTTTTGGAAAATAAAAAAGTAGAAACCAATCTATCTGAAGAGTAGTTAGTTAAGTACAGTTTGTGTAATCAAATATGCATTTGTTCAATTCAATTTTTTAACAAAAAAAACACGGGATATGAAAACCCCATTTGACGAAACTGATAAGAATGACGAGGAAAACCAATCCTTGACTGAATCTTTGTTATTTCAGCATAGTTTACCTGAATTGCAGTCCAAGAGCAAAGTGGGAGTGGAAGTATGGGTGGACAACCGAGAAAAAGCACCGTTTGCATCGCAGTTTGAAAAGGATTCCGTCATCTTCTCCACTCTCCCAGTAGGGGACATTGTATTCTTCAAAAATGGAGTTCTTCAGTTAGTTTTAGAAAAGAAAACAGTGTCAGATCTTAACAGCAGTATAATCGATGGCCGCTACGTTGAGCAGAAAATGAGAATGCTTGCTGCAGTAAGGGACAGGAGACAAATCATGTACGTAATAGAAGGTTATGACGCAAACACTGCTCCCAAAAAAGTAACTTCAGCTATATTTCACACTCTCGTACGCGATGGTTGTATGGTTCATTTGAGCAGTTCAATGTCGTGCACATACCGCCACGTCATGCTCATTAGGGAAACCTTGGAAAAATTCTGTTTTTTCTTTGACTCTGAAAACATTCAACAAGCTTTATCTCAAGCTTCTCAGGTGCCATCGCTGAATGACTACCTTACGTCGGTGAAAATAGAAAAGAAGAAGAACATCACACTGGAAACCTGTTTCATACGCCAGCTCATGTGCATTCCAGGCGTTTCCTTTAACATTGCCAAAGAAATTGCAAAAACGTTTCCAACAATTTCACTTCTCTTAAAGGCAATCTCACAGGAAGGAGCACAATGCCTCCACTCCATCAACGTTTCCTATGATAAGGATAAGAAGAAGGTTTCGAGCTCGGCCTCTCCACAAAAAAGCATTAGAAAGGTTGGAAAAAAAAGAGCAAAAAGGATTGTACAGTTTCTCCTACAGAAAAATGAGGACGAGTAGCAAATGAAATAATAAATTAAATGGTAAAAGCACAGAGAAGTCATTTTATGTTTCTTTGCATTTTGAAGCAAGCACGATTTTTAACTCCTTCAAAACGTCACGCCGCGCAGCGATGCTGTCGAAGGTGTTGTCGTATTCTCGAACAGGAACAGCAGATCTTTTACACAATTGTCTTCCCAAGTCATTGTCATCTTTTTCAGCCACCAAGAGCTTCTCTTCTGTAAAGTAGTAGTTCTTCAAGAAAATCACACTTCTATACATCATGCTCGCAACCCAAACTCCAGCAGTCATTTCAACAATTCCCATTCGTGAGTGGTCGAAACTAATTATTCTATTCTATTAAAGTACCGAGAGATTTTTATTTTTATTTCTCTATCTGAGAACTTATTTTGAAGGGGGGAAGAGAAAAGAAACAAATTTTACAAAGAGTAAACAGTTAGCTTTCAAGTTTCCTCTGCTATATTATTAATCTAATCGTTACATTTTACATTATTTATATTCAGCAAGGCTTGAACCTTATAATCACAGGATTCCTTGCGGAACCAATTACAGGAGAAGCAGAGAAAAGTGAATGAAGCTTAGAGGGAAGGATTTCACCTAAATTTGGAGCAGTAGAAGTAGCCTTTTCGTTGTCTTTCTTCTCTTTGTATTCTTTCTCCTTCTCTGCTTTGTTTTCTTCTTGTCCCTGTCCTTGTCCTTCGTGCAAAATTCCTTTGAAAGTGTCTATCAGGAACTGGTGGCAGCATTTAGTGAGTTCCTCTACCACTTTCCCATATTTCTCCAGAACGATGTCTTTTCCAAGACCAGGCAGTTTCACAAAGTCAGGGGAGAAGGAGAAGAGTGGCTTTTTGTCTATTGACCTTCGCACTTCCACGCACGCTGAAATGTTGATATCGTATTCTTCTTTGTCGCATAGGCTAATAGTGATTTTAGACAGCTTGAGGTTCTGATTATTATTACCAGGCAACTCCTTTAGTTCCACATCTGTAACTACAATCAAACATTTAGACGATTGCTTTTAGTTTCAAAATTGTTCAAAACTGTAGGTGGCATTTTGCAAGTAGCGTGTAATTAATAACATGATAAATTATCATACCACTGGCTTCCACTGTATTTTCTTTTGTTGCCAAAGAAGTATCTTCTGCTACTGCTATTTCTTGGCAATGATGGTTTCTTTCCAAACTTGAATCCGAAACGTTTCCAAATAGTATGGTTTCCTCCTCAATCTCTACAGCGTCAGGCATTGGAGCAGAGACAGGAGCAGAAGAGGTCTGTGATGGCGTGCTCTTCTGAATAAAGTTCAAATCCTTTGTTATTTTCATATTTCACAATTGAAAGAGAAAACAACTACTGACCTGATCAGAGTAGGCCACGGCGTTGTTCTGCAGAATCTCCCCTGCTTCCACAATCACCTGTCCATCAATTTCAGCTTTGCTCTTTCCTGTTCGCAAAGTCAGAAAGGGAAAAACAACAAATGAAAGTCATTATTCACTGGCCAAACCTTGTGTTTCTGTACCCGGAAGTTCCGAGATTGCTAACTGTATTTCCATTTCTGGACCGTTTTCCAAGTGTTCCACAAGTTGCTCTTGCACACCTTGGAAGCAGGGCGTTGGAATGTCAGCATGGATGTCCATCTCCTCGAACGCAGTAGGGAAATAAAGCAGAGGAAGTTTGCTCAAAGACTCCATGGTTGACTGCATGCATTCAGAAAGAGAAACCATTGGATGGAATGGTGCTTCTTCTGTTAAAGGCATTGGAAGCAATCCTGCTCCTTCGGGTAACAGGCTCTCGGAGACAGTTGGAATCGTATTCTTATTCAAGCTGCTGGCGTCCGAGCCCTTCTCTTTCTCCTGTATCTCAAAGATCTTAGCAGTGTTGGTGTCTCGCATTGAAGAGTCCAAGTGGCGTTGACAGGGCTCCTCTTCTTCGAGAAAATCAAACTCTTCATCCAGCAACAAAGGGGAAGATACCCTCTTTCTTTTGAGAGAAGAGTGATCATGATCATCTTCCGCGTATTGTTGTTCTTGTTGAGATTGAGGAGCAATTTCTAGAGACGGGACGGGAGGAGGAGCATTGAATCCCACTGTGAAGTACTGTTAATAACTTAATACTCTTTAATTTGTTTAGCAAAAGGAATACAACCTGTGGTGGAAGAGGAATTGACAAACCGATCCCTTTTCAGCACTTCTATCTGGGAACTTGGTTCCAATTGGTCCAGTAGGTACAGAAGCTTCTTTAGAAGAGGCTTGGTAGTCAGACAATGACCAGGGAGAGTAAACAGCCCATCCACAATCTTGAATACCATTGAAGGCTCCGCGAACTCGGGAATAAACAGCTTTTTTAGCTTGTCTCGGACCAAGGAGGGGTTTTCTCCCACGATATACTGCACATAGATCACGTTCTTCTTCACATACAGTGTTTCCCTGGACGAAGCTCCCGTGGAAGTGATCCTCATCTTTTTCTCCCTTTCCCTATGAGTCCCCGTTCCAAATACCAGGGCGTCCAGAAAGAAAGTTCTCGAAGACGTCCCATCATCCACATTCACGCACACACACACTCTTTCTCCCACTTTCACATCATTCACACTGTCAATGGAGAGAACGTTCCTCTTCCTGATAGACTCAGAAAACTGATAGAAAACTTGACCATTGGTTTCATACGCCATCTGATTGAGAGTTCCCAACGTTTTGCTTCCTTTGCTGACAAGGATGGAGTTATGCCAAGAGATGGCATTCAAGAAAGAGAGCTTCGTTTCATCATCTGATCCTTTACACTCCAGCTCTCCATCACTGGGCGAAAACTGCCTATACTGAACAAGAAATCACAATAAGAAACAAGAACACACCAATGCAAAATAAAGAGTGAAAGAACAGCCATGAATGATAGCATGACGGTGATTTATATTTGTGTGGTTAGGAGAAACAAACAAAATACTTACAGATGCTCGATCAATCATGTTCAGCAGAACCTGCTCCATTTCTTTTATATTCGTTATCATCATCTTGTCTTCTTTGTCCTTCAAACTTTAGTGCTGCGGCGGTGTTGTCTGTGTTTTGTGTGGAATGAAAAAAAACACGAAAACGCAATGTAAATTTCGCGCTGGGATAGACCCAATAAAAATAGAAATAAAAATAGAAACTGAACTGCAAATCTACGAGGGAACTGATTGCTAAGCATCTCACCATTCCTTGTCATTTCCTCGTGTTCCTTCAATTAATTGTCTAACGTGCATTTGAGTATTTATTATTTGTTACAAATAAAAAGCTGAGTCTTCTTTTTCATTTAGAGCTTTTTCTAGCTGCCTCTCCATAGAATTTTCCGCGTACTCCCTCCACGTTCTCCACTGCAATAAGATGATAAGATAAGCAAGGAAACAATTCAACGTATAACCAATTGTACCACATTCATTACCTCTTTGACTAATTCTTCAACTACAAAGTTCAAACGCAGATCTTCAGGTTTGTACTCGGATTCTGAGCCGAACTCTTCCAAAAGGATGAGGAACAAATCTTTTTCCTGTGCTTTCCAAAATGTTTCCAGTGCTTTGCTCAGCCATCTTTGTAAAATATCTCTTATTATAGCCTCTCTTCCGGCACCAGACATTATCAACTGCTTGATCCTTGACGTAAACATTTCCTTTCTGTGTTCAACGTCCGCCATGAGTCTCTGTTCAACGAGGTGTGCGAGTGTTGACATTTGCTGGGTTACAGAGTGTGGTGCGATGCGCGGCTGATTTATATCCCAAAAGCCAGGAAAGGGCCTGATCTAGAATTTATTTCCGCGTTTTTTTTGGCGGGAAGGAAAAGAAAAAAAAAGGTAAAATCAAAACCCTGACAAAGATTAGGTTCTCAGAGCAATCTGTCTAATTATTTTCATGCAAGTCCGTAATTGCCCAATCAATGTGTTAATTATAATATGGTTACATCCAGTACCTCAGTCCCTTGTTTCCAGGCATACGTGCTTGCTTTTTTATCAGTGGCCTTTGCGTGTGTCTCTTTTTTGATTGGCCTGATAACCTTTACATTTTACACGTCCTTCTTGCATAGAAATCCTAACCACAAGTTCGTGAACACCACAAAGTTTGACGTCGAATCCTCTTCTTGGGTGCTGGTTTTATCCTCAGCTGGCGCAGCAGCTGGTGCCTTGTCAGTTGTGGTTAATTATCATTGTGGAGCTACGTGTCCTGCGGAGACTTTGTCATGTAACACTCTTTCCGGACAATATGGAGCAGCGTTTGTTGCTTCTTTCAGCGCTGCAACTGCTGCTGCACTTAAATTGGCCTCTTTCATTTATCAAGTGCGTCACATTCACAACTCTGGTCTAGAAAAGAAGATTACCAGTGCTCATTGTTGATATTTCAAATTTAAAAGAAAGAAAAATAATTAATTGAAAACAAGAATTAATAGGAGTTTGTTTACAAATATAGATTTATTGTTCCTCCCTTTATTTAAAGGGAACACAGGAGTCTTTTTCCTAGAACCTCCCTTCTGTACTCATCGCATATAGGCAAATTGCTCAGGAAAATGACAATGCTAGCCCCGAACCTGTCAATCGCAACACCAAGGCACGGAGACTCCTCCAATTTCCCTCCTTTTTTCCTAAGGTAAACGTCCTCTTTTACTGATTCCTTTGGAAAGTATCCTCGGATTGTTTAGAATGACAGGTTGAATTGCCGACACAATGACTCCGCATCGAAGCAGTGTGTTTTGTCCCCCCCCCCCCCCCACAAGGGTATGCATCTCTATCAAGTTGTTCAGTCTAGACATCAAAGTGTTTCGCTGAGGTAGGAATAAAGACATGTGCAAGAGCGAGCGAAAAAAAAGACCTCCCACAGGTAGAGCGAAAACAAAAGAACCCAAGTCAAGTAAAAAATGTTTAAAACTCAAATTTGTTGTTGAACAGCAGATTATTTTTATTAAAAAAATAATATCTCATTACAATGTTAAGCTGCGTTGCATTTTTCTCAACCTTGTTAAGAAACCATGTTGCTTTCTACAAAAGAGGAAAAGCTAAAGGAGCACTTGGAGAAGCTGAAAGAACATAGAAAGAAGTGTTGTGAAAAGCTGAACAGCAATTTTGGAATTGAAATTAAAAAGTGTGAGCATGTACTTGGATTCCTCAAGAAGCAAATCATTGAAAATGCAATATTTAGAAATACTCAATTGCCAGAAATAATGATGGAACTTGCTGAAGAAATGAGAAGACATAAAGGTATACCACTGCACGCTGCCTGGGAGCTGTTGCATTTGGCCCACAAGGAAATCAAGCACGCCATGACTTCCTACTATGAATCACAGGACCACAGGTGGCCATCCGAGACACAGGAACGTGGGTGGGTAGGAGTTGAAGATCACCCTGTAGAACAAAAATTTGTTATTAAAGAAATGCCCAATCCTAAAGATCCAAGCCATCAATCAGGAGTCTTGATCATAGAGGAAGAAGAAGGGGATCCTAAACAACTGAAAGAGGAAAACAAAGAGCTCTGGAAAATTAAGAAGGAAAAGGAGGAATCTCATGCATCGGATAATACGCAGCGTTTCAGTCAAGCGGGAGATGTTGCAGTCAGTCCTGAGGAAAATAAAACCCAAAATACATACACTGTTTCTCCAGGAAATGACGACGGCACTCAAGATGATTTCATGATGGAGTTGGAAGATTCGGACAGCTATCCCGACGACTCGGTAGGCGTTAGCGAGTCCTTCCCAGTCTCTTTTAGCGAGAGCATGGCGGATTATTAGGTGTATGATATGATATACGATATTTGTATGCGTGGAAATTGGAAAAAGTAAACTAAATGTGCACGATTCATTCATTAGTGTTTTATTTTTCTTCTAACATCTCTTTCTTCTCATAAATTTAAACCAATGTTTAGAGTTTGGATAACTGTTTCCACTTCGGATCTCAAAGCCTTATCATCTTTTAGGGTATTTTCAATTTCAGCATCAAAACCTGTGAATTGATCCAAAGCGGTCTCGGAGATGTGGTTAAGATCTCTTTTAGAGTTCACTCTGCAATAGGCAGGATCTCCATGCATTCTGATGAGAACCCCTCCCCTCTCTTTAATAGCTTTGGCTTCATTGGGGAATCTGACATCTGTAATGATCCAATTGCAAGTTTCCCTTTCCTTGTCATATTTACGCATAAGATGATCAACCCAAACGTCGTCTCCGTAAATTTGCTTAAATGTTTGTCCCATTTTCTGTAAAATCTCACCCACAGTAAGGTTGTTCTTTGAGGAGGAATATATAGAGTTCTTTACCTCTTCACTTTCCAGATCTTCCACAGGAACATCGAGCATTGAAGCTGTGATGTTTTTGAAAGCGGCAGCAAAGGATTGACATGTAAACGTGGCTTCTCCGACCTTGGTAAGTTCTTGAATAACCTTTGCACAATGGTTCTTTCCTGCACCAATTTTGCCAGATATTCCGATCAAGTTTACCTTTTTCTGCATTTGTATTCAGTTCAATAACTAATAACCAAACCAAGGTATTAATATAACAATTTCGACAAATTGAGGATTAGATTGCAATCTATTCTTGTACTTTTTTTTTACAACTTTTACTTTAATTATTGTAACATTGCTGGGTCATCTTATATATTAAGAACCATACATTTGTCAATGTTTTTCTTCTTGGATAGTTCCTTAAAGTGTTCCATCCAAGCCAACAACTCTGTATCGCCCGTTGAAAAACATGGATGAAAAGTTTTCACTATCAAAACATTGTCCAAATTTCTTATGCATCCTTCCATATTGTCCTCAAGAATATAGCAGGTATTTGCATCTATGCCACGCTCTCTGTAATTTTCTTTGTTCTACAACACGTTCAGATCTTTGATGTATACAAATGTTTCCATTATTTCTTTTTTGACTATTTGGCAATCTTCGTTGCACATTAAGAACGACAAATTTATCCTGTTGGCAAACAGCGCGCTGGCAAGTTCCTCTGCGTACTCTCTGCTTGCCGCTATCCATACACCTACATGTTTAAATACTTTGCAGTACTCAATAAATTCATCCAAATATGGTCTTTTGTAAACCCACACTTTGTTACCCATAATTTTCAAATCTGGAGAAGGAAAAATGGAACGAAAGAACTCATTGTCCTGCGCGTGCATTGAACTTACAAGAGTGCCATCCAAGTCCAATACTAAGGTGATGTCTTCCAGTCTCATTTTTTTGTTCTTTTTTTCTTTCTTGGAATTTTTTCTCACCTTATTAGAGGTTCCAAGAGATTTAACTTGTTGTTTTATTTTTTATAAGAATATTTTTTCCATTTGATTGACAAATAAGTATCCAAGCACACTTATTTTTTCAGGCTAAATTGGCTGAAATGAAAAAAAAAGATAGTTTATTATAGCTGTCTGACCTTTAAATTTTGCAAAACTTACAACTTTCAAGAAAATGACATTGACACGTGTTTGTCTTTGTTTATCTTCTTCACTAGTTTCTCTCTCTACCTTAACAAGCTTCCTCTGTTTCTGCTAGCTTTGATTCTGCTACAGGTATTTAGATACTGAGTGCATTGGTTTGTACGTTGTTGTTGAGTCTCTTGAACATACAAACCAATCGTTTGTCGTTGTTTGGTGTTGTCTTTTATTATGAGTAATAGTCAGTATGGGTTGTGGCGCCACCTAGCACATTGTGTGCCACCCTGCCACAAACTTTCAAGTTCACTGTTACACCCCTGCCACCCCGCCACTTCTGCCACTTTGCCACCTGGTTATTCCTTTATCACCCCTGCCACCCCGCCACTTCTGCCATTTTGCCACCTAGTTGTTCCCTTTACCCATGCCACCCTGCCACTTCTGCCACTTTGCCACCTAATTGATTCTTTGTGTTCCCTGCCACCCTGCCACTTCTGCCACTAATGCTACCTACTTTGTCCCTCAACCTCGCCGCCACCCTGGGTGATGACGAATGCGCACATCACAGTGAATATTCCATTCTTTCTCTCCCTGTGGCAGGTGGCACCTACTACCTTCGATGGCGCCAGGTGACATCTTGGCTATTATTTACAACAATGAGGTCCATTCCACTGGGAGTAGTCGAGTTGTTCTCTGTTTTATGCCTTGGCTGTTAATGAGACTCCACTTATTTGTTTTTTTAAAGATGAGTGCTAAAAAGGAAAGGTCTAAGAAACATTCGAAGACAACCAATTTCTCCTCCCTCAATGATTTGAACTCCGTTAAGATGGAAGAGCAAGTCTTAGTTCCAGGACCAGCACCTATGAATTCTAGCAAAAACAATTTCATCAATCTTTCCTAAGGCTAAAAAGTCACCAAATACCTATGAAAATAAAATATTTAAGTAAGGTGCATTGCAATATGTAGTTTGTATTTTTTAAAACTCGAGATTCAAAAACTGTTTTTTTAAAATGTGCCATGATTGAGAAAATTATTTTAAGAATATATAAGATATGTGTCTCTGGTGGCAAAGACCTGAGCTACGTAAAAAATTACAACAAGTTATTGAAATGTTCAATAGAATACTCACGTTCAAGCAAAGGCAAACCGCGTTAAAATCCAAATTAAACAGTGAGGAAGAAGAATCAAAGCACAAACACCATCACTCCGATGGTATTCCCGAGAATATTTGCTGTAAGACGATGGATTGCATTTCCAGGGATGTGAAAGAGTTTGAAGAAAGAGTTGATGTGCGGTACTTTCAAAAGGTGGAGCGTGCCATTGAGAGGACAAGATACAAGAAAAAAATTTAATTGTTGAGTTTCATTTCGAATAAATGAAATAAACTCTTTGGTGTTTAACATGCGCTATTTATCACACAGATTAATATATATACAAGTTTTGTTTTATTGTTGTTTGTCACAGCATGGGTTTCTGGGAAACAACCTGATTCTCACTCATACTTAAGAGCAGACCAGCTGCAATGTCATATCCCTTTTCAATATCTTCAACCCACAGCTCGGAAATGTCCATTTCTTCCTGACAGACTTGGTCATTGGAAAGATGTGGCAGAAACTTTTGCATAAATCCACAGAATTCCGAAGGAGGGTTCATCATGAAGCTCTTTCCCTGCTTCCCGGAAACTGCGAGACCTTTTTGAACATCTAGGCCCCTCCAACACAAAAACACGGAGCTATTAGGAAACATCCACGCAGGGTCGTAACCTGAGCACTCTAGCACTGTAATCTTCTTCAGCACCGAGGAGGCAGGCAGGGTCTTGAAGTGATTTGTCCAAAGGAGTTCTTGCGGGAGCGGGGTAATGCTGTGTTTCTGCAAGATTTCCTTCTGGTATCCGCAGTAGAACAGCTGAACATCCATCACCTTTTGCGATCCCTTCAGGTCCGCTCTGAAAATCTCTCCAACCTTGTGAATGATGCCGTACGCGATCTCGAGGGAGTGTGGTTGTTGCAGTAAAACGCATTCTCCCGGAGTGAAATCTTCCTTGTAGACAACAATGGCTCTGCTCTTCCTTTCGATCGCAAAAGACTCTCTTTCGTATCTTCTGCAAGCTGTGTCCTTGATTCTGCCTTTCATAAATATTCTTGTTCTGGTCTTCTTTTCAATGTTGATCATTTTCATTTGCTTTGCGTGTGAACAAATTCTATCTATTTATCGAAGTTGCAGTTTACAACAGAAGTGAAACTGGGAAAACTGAAGAAATGGGAGGGCAGGACCTTCTTTTTTTTGAAAAAAACGGGCCCCATTTTTAATGCCAGTTTTTTTTACAGGGAAATAAACAAATTCAGTTTACTTGCTTTTCAACTTACTTGTTCCGTAATAATTTTCGATTCGCCTTGTTTGGTCGTACTCGTATAGCGCTTCATGCGTTCTCGTAATGCTTTGTAGTTAAACTCTGCTGAGCCTTTGGTATTTTCTATGATCATTTCCTTACAGACCTGAGCTCTTTGCTCTGGCGAATAAGAAAAACAAGATGACGGAGAGTATAGCCATATCTGGTACACGTAGTCAGCTACTTCCACCATGGAATTCAAGTCAGCAATGTGAAAGTCGCTCTTCCGCTTCAGCATGTCAAACACGTTCATTATTTTGGAAAGACTCGTATACTGAGCGAAATGATAATCGAAAAATTGCAATAGCATCACTTCCTGCTTTTTGCATTTAAGGAGTCCATACTTTGTTCTGTTGATTTGCTGCAAGGTGTGCAATCTTAGTCTCTTGGTGTCCTCAAAATACTTGAGCAATACAATGTAGCAGACAGCTAAGAGGATTTCACAGTCCTTCCAAGAAATGGCATTGTGGCACACATAAATGAAAAAAAGGTCGAGTGTAGAGCTAAATATTAATTGTGAGGGAACGTGTGCAGAGGACCTTTCCCAGGCGCAATTAAGCGTTTTTGCCCTGTCGCAGGTGTGGCTGTCAATGAATATTAAGGAACCATAGAGTTGGCTGATATCATCGTTTGTCAAGGAAGTTTTATCATAAATGCGGTGAAATTGAAAAGGATTCAACCAATTCATTTGGGAAACAAAAGAAAATACTAAAAAAAACTTTTGTGTCACATATTTCAGTTCACCTTTCATTGTTGTATACAAATCATATCACAAATTTGTTTTTGGATTTTTTGGATTCATTTTATTTTATTTTGTTGAAAACAATTACATCTGTTGTTTTTGGACAAGGCATTTTTTTCCACTTAAATTTCTTTTTTCTCTTTTTTTTTTGCCAAGAAATAAGAAAGAAGCAGAGATAACCATTCTTTTTTCCACCATAACAATTACTCACGCTACCTCAGTCATTCTTTCTTCTGCTCAGTCCTTATTCTTGTATTTCAAATCTTTCACGTCCATTCCTTCAAGGCCGACAGGTCTTTTCTCTTCTTTGACAAGAAGTAATGTTTCGCGACCCTATTACAGAGCATGCAATTTTATAAAGCAATACTATTATTCCCACCATTTTTCAAAATTGGAAGCTTGTTGCTATGTAAAGAGTGCTAAACTTACCTACTGGTTTGAAAACGAAATCATTTTCCAAGTAGATTTTACTGAAAACATACAAAAAAAATGTCTCTTCTTCTTCAGGGAAACCAACGCAAAACCGACATAATAGAGGAGCAGGAACAAGAAGAATACAAATGCTTGCTCATTCTATTAGCAAATAAACTGGAATATGAACTGAGGCCTTTGCGTTCCCAACTTCGAAAGTTTACTCACTACCTGATAGTGTTCAAGTATATTGGAAACGATGGCATTTCTGGAGAGCTCAAGGAGTATTCCTATGTCATGGGCCCCAAAATGAAAAACGTTCAATTTCCTCCTTACAAATGCCCAACTTCAAGGATATCGTTCCCCCGGTCTCCCATTCACAAGGCATTGCTGTTCTATGAAGAAAAGAATACCGTGATTCTCCCGGGAACTGTGAAATGGGGACCATGCGAATCTCATCTGTGTACTTCTCCTCATTCTGATGTCACTGACATGGTCAAGGCCGCTGCAGGTCCTTGCAATGACTTTTATAAAAGCAGCGTCGAAAATGATAAGGACAAGCAAGACTTTTCCAATATGGACAGTTTTTACTTTGGATGCCTTTTTCCTTGCAAAAGAGGAAATGCACTGAAAGTCTTTTATGAAAGTGGATCAGTCATGAATATATTTTTGTGAGAAGTTTGTTGAAATACAAAATGGAGCTGTTTTTGAATTCAATTCAGAATACGTACACGTTTTCTTTACTAACGTCAGATGGGAATTCCGTCCAACGTCTGTCTCCATCTTTTGTGTACTTTAGGAATACATCCATGAAATTGTCTATTGTATACTCATAAGGCAAGCCGATGGGCCTGGTTTTTTGTTTGTTTCCCGTAAAATAGTTAATTCTCAGCTCTTCGAAGTCATGTGCTTTGTACAGTATTTTAGACATGGAGTCCAACAATTTTTTTATCGTCATCCAAACAGGCTGGGTCAGTGGTTGCATTTCTTTATCGTTCATTAAATCAGACAAAACACTGTACAGCGAACTCGTGAACATAAGAATGTCGTACATTCCATCAAATTCGTCTTTGATGCCATATGTGTCATAAGTGCCCGTGCTGATGTCATCATTCGTCACGTGCGGATCATGAGACACGGCTAACCCGAAATCAGCTATTTTGGCCAGGAAACCTGAATTTACAAAATATATTGTTTTGTTTTTTCGCAACCTGTACCCGAAAAATTTGAAGTCGTCCAGTTTGGTTCCTTTCCAACTAAAGGATTCCAAGGCTTTGATGAGAACATTTTGGTGATGGAGATCATTGTGAACCATTTTGTACTTCTTTTGCATCAAGTAAATTCCGTAAGTTACCTGAAGAAACAAATTCGTTATTAGCATCTCAATACCGCGACCTCCAAGCCTGGTTGAGAGAAGGTTATCTTTTTGCAAAAAGTGATACAGAGTTTCCTCCATTCTTTCCTGTATGGTGAAGAAAGCTTCAGAGCAATGCAGAAATCCATAGTAAATTACATAACTCGGGGAAAATTCGCGTGTCAAAAATTGTAACATGGTAGCGCATATGATTTCGGAAAAACTGGAATCTCCACAATCGATTTTCTTTCCTTCTTCATCCATTTTAACACTGCAAATCCCTAGATTTTTTCTCTTCTCTGTAGTAAATCTCTCCGAGGTGATCACCAATTCTTTAAAGGGACCGGGTATAATGCCTCTCAAAGTAAGCTGATTGACAATTTTCAAAACATTCACGGATTTTGATACTCCTTCTCCAAGCATCTTTCCCATCTGAAATTGCTTTGGAGGGCACGAGTGAGAGAAGTTATCATCTCTGACATCGTTATATATCGGGTACAGGAAAGTAAAAGAAATTTCATTCGATTTCGTTGGGTCGTATGAATTCCATGCCTCTTTGACCACATTGTAGAGCTCCTTGGGAGAATGAAAGGGTTTCAATTCTAGATTTTGTATAAATAATCTCTGTTCTCCTTGTTTCTCCTGTTTTTCACTGGATTTTGTTTCTTCTATTTTAGGCTTATTTTGTCTTTTCCTCTTGGACGGGTCTTCCTCTTGTTCTTCTGTTGTGGAACCTGAACTGTATTCCGATTCCGAACTGTCAGCTTCTTCCTCCCCCTCCTCGTCTTCTTCTTCACTTTCCCTTTTCCTCTTTTTATTGAAAACTGGGGAAGACATTCTTTTTGGGTTTTGCTTTTGCCCATATGATATAGAAGAATAAAAAAATGAGGGGAATTTTTGTTTAAATTTACAACAAAATTCAAGTGCAAACCTATTTGAATTTCTTGTCCTTTTATATATTTTCTCTATTGCATTTGCGTTCATATCATGCTTTCTCTAGAACACATACACATTTTGTTTGCTGCCATCCGAAGGGAACTCCATCCAGGGTCTGTCGATGTCTTTCGTGTATTTCAGAAGGACGTCTATGAAGTTCTCCACCGTGAAACCGCGCTCGGGTAAACAGATAGGTCTGCATTGTGAGTCCTCCATAAAATAGTTTTGCTTCAGGGTATTGAAATCGCTCACGTTGTACAGTGATAGGGATACCGAATTCAGTAATCTGTCCACAGCTTCCCACGCCAGCCTGGTGTAATCGGAAAGGTTATCAGATAAAAACTGGTGCATTTGACAGGTTAATGTCAGGATGTCATACATTCCATCAAATTTATTCTTGATCCCATACTCTTCATAGGATGAATATGGACCAAAATTTTGGTTTGTCACGTGGGGTTTATAACACGCGGCCAAACCGAAATCGGCTATCTTGGCTAGGAGACCAGCATTTTGAAAGTATAATATTTGATTGCCTTGCAATTTATATCCAAAATATTTGTATTCGCTCAATTTGTTTCCTTTCCAAAGAAAGGATTCCAATGCTTTGACGAGAATATTGCTCATGTGGAGGTCATTGTGCACCATTTTAAAATTTTCTTGCATCAGGTAAATCGCGTAGGCAACCTGCAAAATCACATTCATTATCAGGATCTCAAACTTTCGAGCGGTCAATTTCTGTTCAAAAATAAGATTATTGATAAAGTTAAACAGGCTGTTGTCCATTTTTTCCTGTATAGTGTAGAAGAGATCGGTGCAATGCAAAAATCCATAATAAATTACGTAATTTGGCACAACTTGATTTGCCAGCATTTGAACCATGGAGGCACATATGGTTTCTGAGAAGCTTGGGTCTTGACAAACAAGTTTCTTTTTATCTTGTTTGAGTAGACCTTCCGGTTTAAGTTCGCAAACTCCAAGATTGTTTTGGATCAAACGAAATTTCTCTGAGGTGATCACCAAGTCAGATTCTGGAATAACGCTTCCTAAATTGGCATTGAGCTTTTCGATAATGTTCAGAACATTCACAGACTTGGATGCTCCTGTTGCAATGAATTGACCTTTTTGAAATTTCTCTGGAGGACAGGGTCGAGAAAGATCTATATCCATAATTCCATCATAAACTGGATAAAAGAATTTGTACGAAATCTCATTGGCTTTGTATGGATGGTATGAACTCCATAAATCTTTGACAGCATCATAGAGTTCAACGGGAGAACGAAAAGGTTTCAATTCCGAACGAAAAGTTATGTTCTGCTTGCCTGCTTTCGATTTTTCTTCTTTTATATCAGACATTGTTTGTAATGTTTTGCCTTCATCTTTCTTTTCGATAGGGTTGGGATAATAGGGGTAGGGACCACCGTTTGCGTTTGGAACAGGTTTAAGATTAACTTTCTCCTCTTCTTTTTCTTCTGGTTCCCTTCTCCTCCTTTTCGTTGGATTTTCTAGTTCCTCTTCGCTCGATTCTAAGAAGAATGAAGGAGATGCAGATAATACAGTTGTGATGGATTTTGAGAGAACCAGCGAGGTCTGAGTTTGCTTGTTGTTTTTTTCTTGACTTTCCTTTTTTCGTGAGGAAGAACGCAACACTTTCTTGTCCAAGATGGATGGCGTGGGCGGGGGCACTACTACAGTTGCCTCCTCCTTTTCGTTTCGGGGTCTTTTTTTACCTCTGTTGTAACCCGAAAATGTAGCACCCATTCAATGTTCAATCAATTTCAATCAATAAACACTCAAAGTTTTTTCAAAAAATATGTGTGCCCAATGAGTATATATTCTGAAAAAAAATAAATGTTTGCTAAAAAATATAAAGCTAAATAAAGCCACTTTTTCTGTTGCACATATATAATAAGGAAACTGTTTAAGTCCTTGCGAAGAGTATTTTTATTTAACAGCATGGACTTTGCAAACACGACAATAACGACACTAGTTGGAGCAACAGCAGCTGTACTCATTCTTCAGGTTTGCATTCAGGGCCAAGGAGGAGCTTCTACAGGCAACATGATGTGGTGTGCTATTGGGGTTGCTATTCTTGGAGCAATGATTGCCATTCTCATTGGGAAGTGTACCCAGTCTTTTCAAAGAAACCTGAAAAGAGGAAGAAACGGAGCAAGGAAGCAAGGTTTTCAACAGGCAGGGTGGGATGGGACAGCCCCTGGAATAGAGGACTTGGTGGCTTTCGATGTGCCTGTGGATGATACAGAAGATTTTGAGGATGGCCATTACCAGGAAACCGGACTATCCAACAACTGGACTCAGAGGGTGAAAGATTGGTACGGTGTGAAATCACCAAACATTGACGCCGTCACCACCCCCATTCCCGCAGGTGTCGTTGCAGAAATTGATGACGTGGAAGCTGAGAGTCCAAAAGGAGACGCGAGAGACGACTATAATGACATTGTGCCAAATACTGCGGTGCCTGATGACTCTCCAATAGCCAGTGAAATCCCTTCTACACCAGTTTCCTCGCCAACCAACGATCAGCAAGTTGCAGCATTTACTTCTCCCGTAGCCGGTGATATCAATGAAGATGACACTTCCACTCCCCCAGAAAGCAGTACTCAGACCACGTCATCTTCTCAATCCCAGTTGGCACAAATGTTTATGGGAATAAGATAAATAAATACGATGCTTACCAAATTCATGTAATTAAAGCAGTGACGCTTTTGAATTCAAATTTAACTAAGTTTCACCACTCGTCTCTGGGCTGCACATGAAAAGAAAAATATATCTTCAAGGGAGAAATTATTTTATCGACAGATGCAACTAAGCGACAGATTCAATTTATAAGTCGTCATCTTCATCTCAGAAGTGCAACCCGCTTTAAAATTCTGTTACACAAAAATGGCGAAGAAAGAAGAACAAGTAATAATGAAAGACCTTGGCTCCTACTCCTACAAAACAGTAACCCCAAACAAATACATATATACCGATGCCAATAATAACGTGTTCTACTTCCAAATCACCCACGTCAACGTCGCCATTGCAGCCATCCAGTTCCAAACTGATGCCTCCTTCAGTAAACAAGCTCCTGTCCCTATGAACTTTATGCTTGTTGACTCCAACAACATACCCATCCTCCCATTCAACAGTTCATTGTTCATTACTTGGGTTGAGAGCTACACTCTGTCACACAATGGTGCAATTGTTTGGAAGCATTCTTCACCATTTGGGTTGAAAGCTACAATCTCTACCACTGACAAAGTGCATGTCTATAATTAGATATCACCATAAAAGAAACCACTTTCTTGCTCTCTCGTTCTAAAAAATAAAATATATATAGTCTCGAAAGTGTCAAGAAAGTTACTTTCTAAAAAGGAAATTCGTGGCAAGGTCAAGCACTATAAAAGTCTACCCTGTATACTTTACCATAGTTAACCCATACAAAACCTTCTATCAGTTGCTATAAAAAACTCGATCCAACTGAAAAATAAAATGAAAATTTCATTTCAATTTTTTTTAGGGCGATCGAAAAACCCATAAATAGAGGGACGCGAATTCTGTTTGTATTCGTGACAGCAGCGCGCGCAAGACATCGAACATCCATCTCATGATGACTTCTTCTTCTTCATTCTCACTCTCCAAGGAGACTGATAACAAAATCGTTTTCCCTCATCCCCTCATCGTGGACAAACCTGAAGAATGGAGTGTGCCCGTAATACTTCAACATTCCTACGTCTTTGCAAACAAAATGTTCGTAGACCAACATCTGTTTGTTCACTGTCAGGTGGACAAGAAGACTTGTCAAGAACAGAAACTCCAGAGCACGTTGTTGAAGAAAATGCATTCTTCACGGTATCTGGTCAGTGGATCCAACTACACGGACGAGGAAGACCTCCTTTTGAGAAAGTACAAAGACATCTCCAAGAAATTTCTCCAAGAACTCAGCCAGAAAACATTCCCTTGCATGTGCTTGATTGAGCTTTCCATGAAATCGCCAGAAGGAGAAGAGGAATATCCAGTGTGGGTCCGCGTGTTGGCCATATCATGGGAATCTGCAAGCAACTCCCTCAAGGTTTGTCCCATACCCTACGAGATCATGGGTCACCTGTTGGTTTCCTCTGGTTGGACGCAAGAAAACATGGAAGACGAGCTTCTGTGTTTCTGCTCTCCCATCAATTTCGATGAGAAAGGAAGACCTTCACCTCGGATTCTACTGCACAACATCAAGATCAGGACGGAGAGCACTGGGATTCGGGAAACGTACGAAAAAGCAAAGCAATTCCACCAAGAGATGCAGTGCTCCTTGTCTGTTAAACCCAGGAGCCAGAAGGCTGGTATTGCTCCTCGTGGCAAGAGCAAGTCAGATGCTGCATCATCTATATCATTATCATCCTTTTCCACCTCTATCACTGAAAGCAACACACAGGTGAACAGCGTTCTGCCCTGTTTCGACATCAACCTCTTTCACATGGGAAGAACGTTGATACTTTCTGAGGATCAGAAAAAACAATTTCTGGAAAAGATGGGAAGAAACAACAAACTCCTGAATTGCTTCATCACTGCGCGTGTCAAGAGTGAGGAGATATGTCAGATAATGGACAGAATGCAAATTGATGCTTCTGGTGAGTAATCGTGGTTCTTCTTTTTCTTTTTCCTCTTGATGAATAACAAATGCTTGATTTTGCAGGTGAAGCTGGGCCCACTGTAACGAAAAGAGAAAAAGACGTTGAAGGTGAAACCCAGCAAGATGACAAGAAAAATCAAGGTGTGTGAGAATTAAATCATCTTAATTTTTTGCATGGATTTGTTTTTTAAATTTGAATATCTACAATGATATTAAGAACCCTTCCCGCGCAATCAATGCCAGGTTGATTTTATATTTCTGTCTCTTCCCTCTTTTTTTCATTCGTAAGTGATGTTTTTGGCAGGTTTGAAAAAGAAAAGAGGAAGGCCTTCCAAGAAGTCACTCGAATGCAGTTCTGTTTCTGCTACTACCACTACTTCTACTTCGCAATCTCTTTCAACTAATGAAGAATGTGATGCTAAAAGGCTCAAAATCCTGAAACAAGAAACAGTTGATTCTTCACTCGCCGCTGTTCTCCCTGATGACATCATTGGTAATAATTTTACTTCTTCATTGGTTATGAATTTATTTGTTTTTTTTCAGCTTCTGCAATGAAAAACATCGAAAACAAGCATATTCCAACGTTGCTCGCTCAGTACGCAGATGGTAGTTATCCAACTTTATGAATTTGTTTAAAATAACAGAACTAAAATGTTCCTTTATCGTTGCAGTTGTCGGCCCTCAGAAGGATATTTTGAAGAAACACTTTCTTTTGAATTTTCAACGCAACAAGAACGTTTTCCAGCTCCAAGAGAAAGTAGAAGCCCGACATTTTGGCAATCCTCTCGGAAAGGGGAATCTTCAGGTAAATGTGGTTTCTTTCCCTGGGTTTATTTATTTAATTTTTTCTTTCTCGCCTTTAGAATCTCTGGTTCGATGCAATCACCATAGAAAGAAAGAGCAGTAGTTCTCACAGTAGCAACCTTTTTACGTCCTGGATTCATTTTGACTACGTATCCGAATCAACTCTGTGTCACCTAGCGTTCCCCAATATTGTAAGGAAGAGGAGTCTTTCTGGTCCTGAAAGGGGAGAACTCGAGGTTGGAGAAAAGATTGCACTCCTGGCTCAAAAATCCATGTATGGGCAGAAGAGGACTTGCATGGAAGATGCCGTCATCATGGAAATTCTGGAAAATGACCATTATAACGTGAAAACCCTGCATACGCAAAATGCTCTCAATGTCGAGGGATGGCAGATCCGGAAAATTGTGGATCCTCACCACGCAGTGCAAGGAAAAATCCTGCTTGAGATGGGATACGTGAGAAATTGCGAAGAAGTATACAACTGGATTTTCTTCTTGGAAATCCTCGTGAGTGCCAACTTTGAAATCACCCAGAAGCCGCAGGGAAGTCACAAGGCAATGTTGTCTTTGAAATCCAAGAACAACACCCATTTCGTATCTTTACTAGAAGGCGACGACGAATAAATGCCTGTTGTAAATCAGTCTTTAAAATAATAATAATAATAATTTAATTTCGACATACTTTTCCAGATATGAGAGATAAACGAAATTTGCATGCCAAATGGATTTTCCTCTGCTTGCATCATTTCATTTCTTTTTTGCAATACTTTTTTTAAATAGATGAAGTATATTGTTGTTGAAGAATTCGTGTGTAAGGAATTGTGCAAAGTGATATTAATAGCAAGTGCCCTGAATGCATGGAGTAAATCATCATTCTTCACACAGTCTCATTCCAGTTCAGAAGTGAAAGAATGGAAAAAGCTGTTTGATTTGTTTCTCATTTTAGTTTGGATTTACGAATTACAGAAGATGGGAGCATACTTGAAGAAATCAAAAACGCCCCATAATTAATAAAAACAAAGAGTTGAATTGCAAATGAATTATTTATATGCAAATAAATTATTTTTGTATTTAACTAACATTTTGGAAAGCGATGAAGCCACAGCTTGCCCTCTTCTTCCACGATTCCGAGCATATTTGTTCCAAGTCCCATTTTCAAAAGTCCATTCACGTCAAAGTGTGATTTTGATTTAAGATGGGGCACGCAATAGGGGAATTGGAACGAAGATTCCACAGATAGATCATCATTGCTGGAGGGTGGAGAACATCCAGAAGGAGGTATGAAAATACTTACTGGACGGGCACCCTGCATTTCTGGAGATCCTCCCATGTAAGATTTGTTGACATTTACCTGAGAGTTTGCACTTCCAGAAAGAGGAACAGACGGAGGAATGATGACTAGAGAAGATCCATCAGAAACAGGAGAGGTGGCGGTATTACTACTTGGAACTCCACTTGGCGAGACAGGCGTCTTCTCTGATAACGGAAATCCAAGGGAGCCAGTGTCTATGGCTGCCCCTGGTGAGGAAGGTGGTGTCAAAGGTATAATTGTAGTGGGAGAACTTGGAGGGGAAATGGTAATTGTGTCAGGAGATGACAAGGCAACATTGCTCGTTGGAGAGAGATTGCTCACAGTTGTTGGAGTCAAGGGAATGATCATAGAGGGGGATGTTGGAGTTGTGGGAGTGAATGGAGGTGTTGCTGGCACAGACGGATTTTCCGAAATGACCATGTTTTCCACAGAAGACGGCAAATCCGTGGCAGGGATATAAGAAGAATCTGCTGGAGTGCTTGCTGTTCCTGCAGCCTCCTGACGAAAAGCTCTTCTTTGAGAAGGGCAATGATGGCACGGCTTTGTATTTCTTTGTCGCTTTCTATCTTTTTTTTTCCACGCGAGCACCAATAAAAGCAATAGTGCTAACAGAACTAGCAATAACCAAAAGCACATGGAAGTATCCATATAAAACTTTTACTTTTTTTCAACTTTAAAAGCAAATGAAAGACAAGATATTAGGTAAGTAGAAAAAAAATAGGAACCCCCAAAAAACTCTAATATAATAAAATTTAAAAACAATGCAACAAATGATTTTGTTTTTAATTCAATTGCCAAGGAAACTTTACATGACATAGGTTGGTTTGAAACGATACATGGTCTTAGCCTGGCTGAAACTTTGCATCACTGGAGCGGAAGCCATTCCAGTCCCACTGGTTCCACTCATCTGCCTGTCCGGCAAACAGAGAAGAAAGATTAAAATCATTACTATTCCAGGTAAGGCTAGAAATGAGCACAGGCGATATTTTTCTTCCAATTTTCCTCCCGATTTCTCGTACACCTTCACACCTAGATTTCCACATAAAACTACCACCAGGGTGCCTAAAACGATGCTCAAACAAATATCAGCGCAGTTCATTGTGTGATTTGCTCTTATTTTTAGAGAAAAAAATATTATGGAAGCTTGAGTCTATATCTATTCTCTAGAGAAAAAGTTTTTTGTTTTTTTTTCTTCCTCTGTATATTTGTTTTTGTCGAATACTAGAGAGTGTACTGATATTTCTTTATCTTTTGTAAATATTGTTATGTTGCCATATTATTTAAAAATTAATTTTAAAACTTGAGAAAAGTTTTTTTCTCTCAATAAGAATATCACCACTTGAAAATCATAAATCAATTATTCTCGTCGCCATGGCCATGGACGAACAAAGTATGTACATGGTTGGATCTTGTGTAGTTCTTTTCGCACTGATTTTCGTCATTCTGATCTATTGTCTCTGTTCTTCTTCCAGACAAAGGAGAAAAAAGCCCTTTGGAATTTTGGAGTTCTACCAAGACGAGAATGGGGCAATCACAGCATCAGCCAGTGGCAATGTCGTTTCCTCCAGCGGTTCAAATGTTGCAAGCACACCCATAGTTACCACTCCTGGTTCAGGGGTTCTTGTTACCACGCCTCTCACGCCTGCGGGATCCAATTTGGTGGTTACTCCGACAGCCAGATCTGGTGTTGTTGCCATGTCTCCTCCGCTTTCTGCTGCCCCCGCGGGATCAACTGGCGTGATCAGCATTACTACTCCAGTGACAGCGTCCTTGCCAGTGATGATGCCCACCATTCCCATTCAGGTCCCTGTTTTCCAGAAACCTATCATTACTGTTGATGGTAAAATGCTTTTGCAGTATATTAGGTCTCCTTCAGGATGCGTAGTTTTGTTCTACGCTCACTGGTGCCACGAATGCCACCATTTTATGCCAGTGTACAAGAGACTCAGCCAAGATCCGGATTTGGCTGCAATGGACATCAAGCTGGTGAAAATAAACTGTGCCCAACATATAGCAGTGTGCGAAAAACATGCAATAGTTCAATACCCCACGGTGAAGCTGTTCAAAAGTGGAAGATACCTAAAGACCTATCATAATGTCAGAGATTTTGACACGATGAAACGGTTTATTATGCAAGTTCTTCAATAAATAAAAAACACACTTTAGTTTTTTTCCAAAAAAAATTTCATTGTTGCAATATAGCATTATTTGCAGTAAAGAAGTATTTTTGTTTCTTTTTTTTCTCAGCAAATATCCCTGCCAAATAAAAAGAACGGTTTGAGGCAAGTATTGTTCACATACAAAAGTAAAGTTTGCCATGTCGGAATCATCAACAATTTTCGAAGCCGCGGACCCCTTGCAATCCGATATGCAAAACCAAGATGACGCAATCCGGAATATGCTAAACACGTTGCTTATTCAGAGCAGCCAACTGCAAACTGACAATTACAACGATCAAGCCATAAGACGTAAAGAGCAAATTCTAGCTAACATGCTGACACAATATGAAAACGTTTTGATGGAACTGGGAAGCGTAGGAATGAATGCGATCTCGAACATCTCAGAAATGAAACTTCTGCTACAGGATATTCGAAAAAAGAATGACATCTCAACGAACCCTCTAAGAATTAGCGTTTTTCGGAAGCAGTTGGCCAAGTTTAAGAAGAATTTGCAATACCTTAAACTGGGACGAGATCTGAATCGGCTAATGGAGATTGATCAGTACATTGCCAATCAAAGCACCAAAAACAATATCGCACCTTTACCCTCTTTACCAGCTTACTATGTCGCACCGCAGCGTGTTGATAGGCGGAGAACTCAACGGAATCCAGCAACAACTCCAATGCAATCAGGGTCAGGAGCGAACCTGGAAACATCAACCCCTCCTCCACAGATGCAACCCATAACAGAGCCGACAGTCAGTCAAGGGGTATCTACACAACCGCAGCAAAATAGCAATGGTGATATGGTGGCTGCAGAAAACAGGTTGCAAGAAGGCTTCAATGAGTTAGACCAAGTCTTGCAAGGAATATATGCAGGAGAGAATCCAATGTGTAAGGGACTTCTAGACCAAAGGGATGGATTGTGGTTTCAAGTGTGCAAAGGATTGATAGATGAATTGAAAGCGAATCCAAATTTATTAAGTAGCAACAACAACAACAGAGACACTGAAATTTGGAGTCTGATTAACGATATTAAAAACAAAATTCAACCTCCTGCTAACAATAGCTCTTCTTCCTAAGAACAACTTGGACATAGGTTAATGTTTAAAAATAACAATAGCAATGCAATGAATAAATCATGTCTTTTTTTAAACCACTTATACACTTTCTTTGAACGTCATCAGCAACGTATTTAAAAAGAAAAAGTCTTTTTTTAATTCTTTGATTTATAAGCTCCAAGGCTGTTCCAGGCGCCGGTGAGATCCCAAATAGAGTTCTTACCAGCATTATTTTGAGGAACTGAAAATGGCCTTTCAATTGGGTTTTCATTTTCCTCCATGCCACGAAATCCAATTGGAGTGGAATAAGGCGGAACCACTGAAATTGGAGCACCTTTAACAGCAACTGCAGGAGAGGGCTGGATATAGTCCATGTAATCTGAATCTGGGTTAGGATTATAATCAGGATTATATGTAGGCAAGGGAGTAACAGATGATGTAGTATTTGACGCCGTAGAAGGTGTTACAGAAAAGGCAGGTGGTGTGGTAGGTAATAGCGAGGTCAAAGGATAAGAGGTGGAAAGAGGAGACAAAAAGGATTGTGACGGCACAGAAGAAGACGCTACGGGTAAGGGTAAAGGTAAACTACTACCAGATGGAATACTTGGTGTACTCGTGGGTGGATTTGCCAAGGAATTTGTTTTACCCGCACTATTCAAAGGTGGCAAGGAGGAAGCAGGGGGGACAGAGGAAGAAGGCCCGGTAGTCGTCTTGGTTTGGTTAATAGGTGTTGCAGAAGTTGTTTTAACACGTTTGGACCTACTACGCAGAGATTGATCCTGTGCGTCATCTTGAGATGGTGCACTGCTGCCAAGAACATCTGTAATAACCTCAGGAGCTACGAAAGAAGCTTTTTCAGGGGGCGCAGTAGATTCATTATGTGTTTGTCCCATCTCTTGAGTCAGAATCCGTGTCACCAATTTATTCACTTTGTTTTCATCATTTGGATCAATAATCTTATAGTTGTTTAGCCCATGGTTAACCATGTTCGCAACTGTATTGGAGGTGATCTTTGTTTTCAATTGCGAAAACGTAGCAACATCTGCGGGATTAACAGAAAGGGATTGAAAAAGAACACATGTCACAATTGAAGCTTCCAAGCTCGGCACGGCACTGAAATCCCTTTGAAGTGAGAAGTCCTTCAGCAAAATTTTAAAGGTATCGCAGCTGGTACTCCTCTTGATAAACTCTGCAATTTTTTTGACCCTCGCCACAACGCTGGTGTGATCTGAATACAACTTGCAAATGTACTGGTAAAGGCGGTCAAGGGAAGTTCGCGACATGTCGCTTTGGGCGTTTATGGCATCCTGAGCAACGTCCTTGGTGAATTCCTTGACGAATGCGGTCAGGTCCCTCTGAGAATACCCCACAGTGTACTGTGTTATAGTCAAAACACTGGTATTCGTAGATATCGCACTCGGATCTTGGCACTGAAGCTTTTCGAAAATCGATGTCATCTCGTCAACTATCAATTTTCGCCTTTCCTCAAAGGTGGGCATGCCGACGTAGAAAAGAGATGAAAGGCGGCTGAGCATGGCGTCGTCAATCATCTGCGGCAGATTAGTAGCACCCACAATAAGCACTGGCTGAGCAGAACGGGTGGAGTAAGCTGTAATGTTTCTCAATAGTTCCGTTAATATGGAATTGCTTGTTGTCGCGTACTTTCTTGTGGTGGTGATGGCATCAAGTTCGTCAAAAAATATGATGCTCAACTTTTGTTTGCCACTGCCAGCCTTTTGAAATAAAGCTGAAACGCACTTCTCCCCTTCCCCAACATACTTGGACAAGAGTTGAGAAGCACCTACTTCAAAAAATTTGATGCTGTTATTTGGAAGAAGGGACACAGTTTTTGCCAACGCCGATGCCAAGTAACTCTTGCCTGTTCCTGGAGGACCGTAGAGCAGCACATTGTTGTAAGTGTTCAATCCTGGAACATTTTCGTATAAAAGGGGCAGCACAAACGTCTTGTACAACGAAGTTGCCACCTGGTTATCGGGGAAATCTTGCAGTTGGTCTTTGATTTTGGATATATCCGTGGGTTCAAACTTTGAATTGCATTTAGTGGAATTATCTTTAGTGGCGTTACTGCTGAGGGTGGTGCCGCTTCCACCTTTAGCTCCGCTTTCACCTCCACCACTGTCTTCGCCGGCAACATTTTTATTTTCATTGCTAATAACACCTACGATTTGTTCTGTTGCCGCCCGAACGACACCTTGGAAAAATGTCTTCTCTTCGTCGGTGACAGCAAACTGCAGTCCTAAAACGGACACCTTTGCACATGACTCGAGTAAGGCCTTTGCAACTGAATAATTGTTTTTGCTCAAACTTTCGGCGATGGACGTTTTAAATTGTGCAAAACATTTGCTAAACAAATTTACAACCAAGGAAAAAGACATGTTAACCTGAAATCTTGCGCACCACGTGGAGCTATATATTTAAAATATATAATTTTTTTAAACACGGGCGAAAATTTTATAAATATTAATAATGATTACTGTGCAGCACTTTTAAATATGCACGAAGGCAATCCCTGTCGCAACATGTTAATGGTATTGGCAGTCATAGAAATGTTATTCATCGGCTTTTTGTTGACATCATCAGTATTTGGGTAAAATTTATTTATTTAGCTTATCAGTAAAAATGCAAAATGGCTTCAGTAAAAAAAAATTGTCAGGAATGTTCAGGTTACCGAAAAAAACCAAAATTAAATTTACTTTTTTTCCCCAGCTTTTGCAAATTTTCTTCGCTCAAAGTTAAGGAAATCGTTAAGCAAGCAGAAAACTCCACGTGGAAAAACAAACAACCGAGTTGAAAACAAGAACTAAGAACTGTAAAGATGAGCTCTACTTCCAACAATTGCTGGAAAATCCTGGGAATAGTGCTAATTGCAATAATTCTAATCGTCCTGGCAAACTCCTTCACGCAATCTAGAAGAAATTCTCACTCTCAGAAAAAAAGAAACATGAAGATGCAACAGGAATCCCCAGGCATGCTGAATGCGAATAGCCTTCCTTTGGGCACTCTGAGTCAGCAAACACAGCGCGGAGAGATCACAAAGGAAAAATGGAACAGGGCAAATCCTTATTTTGCATACCCGGGCAGTTACGTTCCACCACAGGTGTATCCAAAAACTTGTCCCCCACACATTGCAGGTTACACGCCCTCAGCGTCTCCCGCATCGCCCGGTACCACAGATCAGATATCGCAGCAGCAAGACAGCTCCTCATCTTCTCCTTCTTCTTTGCCAAGTGAAAACTCATCTAATGGCAGTAAAATGTCCCAAGCTGACGTTTTTGTTCCAGAGAATAAAGTTCAAGAGTTCGATGAACTGTTAATGACTGGACCTCAAGATGCAACTTGCTTTTTGGAAAATGACGCTGTTGATTTCACAATTTTGGACACCAAGAAAAACACCACCCATCACTTATGGGGACAGCCGGCAGTCACGCTAGAAGGAGGTGACGAAGGACCTTTCAATGGAATCGATCTTTCCACCATTGGTCCTTATGCTCGACCAAGGCCAGTAAGAACATGTGGATTTTAGGGTAACTTGCCAAGGTTTCTTTTAAGCTGTTTTGTTCAATAAATGTAAACTTCATTCAATTTATTTTTCTTGTTTTTAAAAATAGTGATAGATGGGATGAAAGGTTGATCTGGCCCAGTGTAAAAAAGTGATGGATGAATTAAAAACTCGACTGATAAATCAATTTTTCATTTGGAAATTTCACACTGCAAGAAAAAAAAAACAGAAGTAATCCACAATGAAGAAAACTAAGAGAATTTGTGTGGACTTTGATTGCGTGCCTTACAACGCAACAGAAGAATACAACAAAGATGGCATACGTGTCGCGCACGTAAACAGAGATATTGAAACCTTATGCAATCCCAAAGACCTTGTAATTCCCTTGAATCGCATCAGAGTAATTTATGATTACCCTCTGAGGACTCCCACAACTCGAGAATTCATTTCAGACGATAAAAAAGGATTTACCAGAATTGAATTGGTTAGAAAACTATGTAAGGAGTATCGAAATATTTATGACGAGGAGGAAGCAGAAGTCAGAAATCCAGGGATGATGTCCTCGCCAATGTTCAATCGAGCAGAATCTCATGGACCTCATGGAATTTGGGGGCATGATCTTGAAGACCTGGTATTAATGAGAATTAAGCAATGCAAGAAAGCAAGCAATGGAAATGAATTCCTACTAGAAGTAGACTCCTGAAGTAAGACCTATGAATTATTATTTGGGTGAAACTTTGTTAAATACTCTTAAGTTTATTTGATCGACAAGTAAAGAAAAAAGACATTGGTCGATACAAATTCATGTACCTCTTGGAGTTTTTGGAGTTACCCCCAATACTTTCAATTACGAAATGGGAACTCAATGCTCTCTAAAGTGGAAAAGTCGAAAAATCCTTACTTCTGTCGCACTCACAGTTAGCAATAGTAAGCATTTTGCAATGGCAGGTATGACGTAAATCCCTCCTTAGCTCAATGGTAGAGCGATGGGCTGTAAACCCACAGGTTGGAGGTTCAAGTCTTTCAGGAGGGAGCAGCCTTTTTTTGAGATGAAATCAAAAAAAAATAATTCTATTATATTTGGTTTTTGAAACACGATGGAAATGACGAATGACAAACAAATTAGACAGCACGTCACATACACTTGATTTTGATTTTTACTTTTTTTAGAGGGTTGCTCTGTTACAAGAGGTTACAGGATGCATGATTATGATTTCTCATTTAACCGATTTGAAGAATTCATGCTTCAACAACAAATCAGGGTCAATGATTTTGTACATGTATCTCTTGAATGCATTCCAACTCCTTGAGAATGATTTGTTCTTGTTCGTCATTCTTCGCCTAAAAACAAAATCCAGACAGAGAAGAAGATCCACAAGGTTTTCGTACAAGCTTTTCTCATGGGAAACGCTCCTGATTGCTTCCAGATTAGTGGAGGTACCGGTACCGAAGGAAGATAATTCAAAATCTATGAAGAATGCGGTGTAAGGCACGCGGGGATCGCTTTCATCTTCGTCCACCACAATGTTTCCACCATGAATGTCGTTGTGCAGGAAGTTAAAAAGTCTTTCCGCTCGGATGAGGCTCTGATAGAGAACAAAGGTCAACTTGGTGAACATTTCTTCACTCCATGGAATGCTTTTGTTGTACAGATTTCCATACTTTCCCCAACGACTGTCAATAAACCCACCCGAATCTTCTTCAGGCCCCATCTTATGGTAGTTGGCTTGAAGGAGACGAGAAAAGTTTGGAAGCTTCTCCAACAGAAGGTACACGTCCTTTTCTCTCTTGTACTTTACAAAATCCTTGAAGAATTTTCTAACAAAGCGTCCTCCTCCCTTTGTTTTCACAAGAAGGGCTCTTGCACATGAAGAGGATGAGCTCTTCCTTTTCATTTTTGCATGTGTTAAACAAAAGAAAAAAAAGAAGCAGAACAAAGGACACGAAATGCAGTAAAGAAAAATGACTGTTACGAAAGAAAACCTACATATAAAAAAAACATGAGCGCGCACTTGACCATTCATCTGGTCTAGGTCTAATTTTGATTCGCCTGGTAGATTCTCCGAAAATCACGCTATTGCTCGATTCTCGATCACGTCAACTATTTATTTTTGAAAGACAATGTTCAAAATTGAAAGTTACTGCACAAAGAAATGTGCATTATAATACAATTTCATTTTCGAATATCATTGGTGTAAACATTTTTGTTCCATATTTCACTTGGATAGAAGTACACTTTTGATCAACAGGAGTGCTTTTCAGTGTGTCGCCAAAGACCTCGCCCTCTTTCTCTTTCTCTTTTTGACCTGCGAAACCACTTGTCGATTCTGTTTCTGCTCTGACTAGAGAATTTCCTGATGTTTGAGTTTGTTTTTTGCAACTTTCTCTGCAAGCGCTGCACCCTGCCATTGTTTTCCTTGCACTTTGTTAAGGTAAAAACAAACAAAGAAAAAAAATAACGAAATTCAGGGTTTAACTCAAGATTTTTAACTTTTTAAAATCTATTAAAATTAAGTGTTTTTTTTAAAAAATTGACGTTTGTTTGTTCATTGCTTTCACAAATTTATTTTGTTTCCAAAATTAACGTGGAAAAAAGTAAACAGGAACCAAGATTTGGTTAGAGATTTCTTTTGTTCAGTTAAACTTTTGTGCAAGCAGATCAGTTTTCAAGTACGTAAAAAAAAGCTGCATTAAAAATTCAAAGAAACAAGCCTCAGATGGTTTATTTGCAAACTACTGAAATCAAAATTGTAAAAACCATACTAGAGGTGCTCAAACACTTAACACGCGATATCAACTTGATAGTGAGCAAAAAAAGCATTAAAATCAAAACGTTGGATATTTCACATTCAACACTTCTTCACCTTAAACTCCACACCGAAAAGTTTGACGTGGTGAGGGGATTCGACGACATTCTAGATGACCAGAAACTATACTACATATGGGGGGTGAGCACGGAATCCCTCACAAAAATAGTCAACTTCATTCCGAATGATTGCAGCATTGCATTTGAATACTGCGTTTCACAAAAGAACAGGCTAAAGATTCTCTCTGTCAACACAAATTTCAATGATCAAATACTGGAGGAGTACCATATTAACCTTTCCACCATAACGGAGGAATCATTCAAGGTTCCTTCAGTAAATTTTGACAAAGTATTTCAATTGAACGCAGAAATATTTCAACGCATGTGCTCCGTCATTAGCAAGCTAGGAGAAGTAATCGAATTTCGAACCGATCAGGACAAGATTTACGTCTCAGGTGAAGGAGATCACGGAAAGGCCAGCTTTACAATTCAGAAGCACTGCAAAGATTTGGAGAATCAAAGTGATTTTACCTGCCTCAAAACGGTTTGCAAGAGTTACAGTGAAGATTCAAAGTTGTCCACGTTAAAAAAGAAAAGAGGAAGGAAAAGAACCAGAAATATCCTCGTCAGCGACCCATCTGAAGTGAGCTTTGCTCGAAAGCCTGGGGATCTTCTCATTCCCATCGTTTCAGAAAATTACGAAATGTTTGAGGAAAAAACAAATTTATCCAAGCCCGAGGATGACTTGGGCAACTCGTCTGCCGTAATGATGGAATCCCACGTAAAGGAACATCTAGGAGAAATACTTGATTATCCGTTGCTCTTGCGATTTAAAGTCAAAAATTTGCTGATATTTTGTAAGTCCTGTTCTCCTGGAAATAGCATCCAAATTCACTTGAAAAAAGATTACCCCCTCATTGCAAAATACAAAGTTGGAGTTTTGGGAGTTTTCTCCATTGTAATTGCCCCACATCAAATTGAAAATGAAACTTTTTCCGATTGAATTTCAATTACTAAATTTTCTTTCTTCCTGCAAAAAATGTGTTGTTAAAAAGGTGCAAAAAAAATGTTGATCGCAGTTAAATTTTCAATTATTTTACTTTTTTTTTACTTCGTGCAGTTTCATGCAGTTTTTATCTAAAAAAAAGTATATAATAGAGCTGCTGCTGACAGCTGTAAATAAAATAACATGGACATTGACGTTAACAGAAGCTCGCCGTATGAGGATGAGCAATCTGAATCACAGCAAAACCATCCAGAAAACGAAACAAACCAAGAAAACCAAAACCAAAACCAGAAAAAACTTTCACCCTCGAAACAAAAAGAGGAGAGAAAAGCAAGTGAAAACAGAAATAGTCCCCAATTTGACTCTGGACTTGTAAAGTATGCCGATCCAAGAAAAAAGAAAGCAGAGCATCAACAATCATCACCCAGGGAGGAAAAAAACTTGTCACCCAAATCGCAGACGCCAGTGTCTCCAATTCCTGGAGAAAACTTGAGCGACAATGAACCAGTTACTGCTTCTGAAATCAAAAATTACAGAAAAAGAAAGCTACCATCTGCCACCGACGAAAGCGTCAAAAGTACAAGAGAGAAAAAACGAGCTTCCAAGGTCCCAAGAAGTGGTAGATTGTCTCCAGTAAACAGAAAACTTTCACACGAAAGTGAAGAGGAACTGGAACAGGGAGAAGAATGGCAGCAACGAGAACGAGTACGCGAGCGGTCGGCTTTCAGCGCTCGAAGAAATGAAAGAGGTTCTAGGCGGTCCCACTCCCATTCACAAGAAGATGACGCTGATGTTCACCCCGAGTACGACAATGTCAGAAGAGACCGAGAAAGTGAAGGTTACAAAAAAAAATCACCTCCAAGGCAAGGAGAAGATAATTTTGAAATAAGGGAAAGGAGGGAGAGACCGGGCGATGAGCAGCGTAATGGGTACAAACGACAATTTGAAGAAGACAACAGTGACAAAGCCGACCCCTCCTGGAAAAGGAAGGCTTATGATCCGGAAGACGAGGAGAAAGAAAAGCTGGAAATTCTAAAGAAGCTCTACGAATTTCAGAAGCAGTATCCTTCTCTCAAGGTGAGATGCACTAATCGATCAAGTATTGCGGATTTGAGAGAGGAGCTAAAGCAAAAAGAGTTAGAGCATGAAACGCTATCAACGGGAGATACTCTCAATATTTATAAAACCGTTCTCATCACCCTTTTGACCACGATGGAAAATGTAAACGAAAAATACAACAAATGGGGGTTCCCTAAACTAAGAGGATGGTCAATGAGCGTGGCCGCGAACAGTGATCAATTCAATAGTCCTCTTTTGGGAATACACAAGATGATAGGAAACCGGTTTCAAAACATGAACCCTTTCCTTCAACTTTCAGCTGCTTTGTTTATCAGCATGATGGCTTACCATATGTCTGAAAGCATGTTTGAATCCACAAACGCTTCTTTCAAACCACCCATGCCTGGAGGTGGAGGTGGAGAGGCAAACAATCCTCATACTACGGGTTTGTGGATGCCGCCACCCCCTCCTCCTCCCTCGGTTTCCTTTTCCACTTCTTCCCAAGGAACTCCCTTCGTCGTTCCGCCGCCTTCTCGCCACCCTGTGGCAATCGCTTATCAACAACGTCCTTCCTTGCCGATTTCACCTCCTTTGAGCTCTCCTCCATCAGAAGCAAGATCTCAGGACGGCGAACATAAACAAAACCAAACGAATGATGAAGAAAGCAGAAGGGTTTATTTGAAACCAACTCCTTCTCAGAAGAAAACTCCAAAAACTCCTAAAACTCCAAAGAAACAACAACGTTCTCCTAGGGAAGAAACAAAGGAAAATGAATTGACTATTAATATTTGAGGTTTCAAAGTTTAAATGAATTATTGCAATTTTTGATTCAATAAAAAATTAAATTTCATTTTCCAACAAAATTACATTTTTGCGTGATGACTGAAATGCAACATGTTATTCTCTTTTCATCATTTATTCAGTTCAGCGATCTTTCTGTGCTGTAATAATAATGCTGTCAATCACTCTAGAGCTATTAAAATGAACGTACATGTAAGAGGTCAGAGCTCCACCGATATAAGCGATCCAAAGAAGCTCGGGAAAGTCCTTTCGGAGGAGGTGTAGATATTTCTTGCTTTCCCAATTGATATTGGCAATATTGCTTTTCAAAATATCATTCCACGTTGAGGACCTGCTGTTCACAAGTGCCATCGTTGTGTAATCTGATAACTTTGGTAACTTTCTGCTGTCGAGCAGCGCAGTGAGCCCAGAAAAAGTGTCATGTTTGCTGTATTTTCGATACGAAGTGAAGGGGTAGTTTTTTCCAAAGATGAACGAGAAACGGACGCTGTTCTTCCCGCTACTTCTTCTCACAATCTGTGGTCCTTTTCTAATGCTCTTCATTATATCGTAGCTAACGCTTAATGTCTTGATGTTCAACATCTGGCTGTTGATTTTTGTAGGATCCGTGAAGATGACCTGGAACCCCTCGGGATGTTTTTTCGCGTACACTTGATTTTCCTCGTCGCTGTCGTCACTGAAACTGCCAGGAATAATGTCTCCTTGCATTCCCTTCCTTCTTTTTCTGCCATCCTTCAATTTCTTCCAAACCTGCTGGTTTCCTTTCGTGACTACTTTCCATAACCCGCCATCCTTTCCTTCGCGAATCTTTCCCAGCTTTTCCTCATGTGCGCAATAACCAAATCCTTTAGGAGAAGCTTCCTTTCCACTGTAAACGCAGGGATCACATGGAATGTCATCCTTCCTTTTGTTGGTGGACATTTTGCGTTTCTTTTGCAAAATGTGATAACTTGGTAATGTAGCTAGAGAAAAAAAAAGTTTTTTTTGTATGTTTTTTTTAAAAAAGAGTACAGTGCGATGATTTTATACAAAGAAATATTTTTGCTGGTTGTTTATTGTTTATTTCTCTCATATCGCTATTCACAGAAAAAAAAGAGGGCAGCATAAAAAAATTAGTAGGATTACAAGCAAAAAAAAAGATTAAAAAGATTTTTTAATTTTTTTTAATTTTTTGAACCCGCGCCTTCACCAAAAGCTCATCTTTCAACTCATTAACAACTTGTTTTTCTCCAAGTACAACTCAGCTTTCCTCAAATATTTCTGCATTTGCACGAGATGAGGAGAATGCTCCTTTCCATCATCATCTTCATCATCCCCTTGTGAAATGTCACTTTTTGCAGAAGAAGCGCTGAGAGAAAACTGATTGAGTATTGCTTTCTGAGCTGCTTTTTCTCGTTCAATCCTGTAGTCAGGGTCTTCTTCCTCTTCAGGTTTTTTCCTTTTCTTCTTGCTGGGAAACAATGTATCAACAAGGAATTTGGGGAGAAATATCAAAGGCCCCTCAAACTCAGTGCACGTTTTTCCTGACTTCCTACCTTCCAAAGTGTCGCATCTGCAGAAACATTTCTGGTTCATCCCCCTTTTTTGGATCCTGTAGTACACCGTGCACGATTTGTGATTCCCTCCAATGTTCAGGCAGTATCTGCTGTCTGTTTTGGCGTCGTACCAAATCCGATCATTCTTTCCAGAGCATTTGTAGACCGCAATTACCTTGGGATGTAGGAACATGCTCTCTTTCACGTATATCATAATGATTTGCGCTTCTCCTCCTTGAGTATCCATCATACTTCTAGTGTAAGCGGAATCCAGCGCGCTGCTCTTCCTAGCGCCACCATTTTTACTCTTTCCATCGCTCCCATTCCTGGCTGCTGTTGCGATGGCAGCGCTTGGGTTACTGTTTGGCGCCCTTCTGGGAATTTCAATCTTCTCTGGGGGGAAATACCAATCCGGAATGAAGGGTTTCACAGGCAAGCTCGTTTCCGCAGTTCTGATACTGGTCTCCTTAATCATGTAGTGTGTATCCTGGAGAAGTTTTGAAAGCTCCTGGGAATCTTCCACGTTATCACCATCGTATACCTTTGATGGCATATACACCCGCCCTTCGTCCACTCTTTTCCTGTCTGCGCAGAAGATGCATACGCCTGTCAAAGGATGAAAATATTTCCCTGCGCTGCACGATTCGTCCTGAGGTTTGTTGTTTTGGCTCTCGTGATCGTTTTGAGCTTTGCTGGCAGAAGAAGAGGAGGAAGAAGAAGTTGCTTTCACGTTGTTGCCGTTGCTACCGAGCTGCTGCTTTCCTTTCGTGACCTTGCAAGAAGGGCAGTCTACGACCTTTCTCGATCCTATCATTCTCAGACCATTTCCAATGTAGATGGATTCGTCCACGATTTTCTCCCAGGATGCGTAGCTGGGAAGCTGCAAAGAGGTTTTCTTCAAGTTGTTTAGTTTAAATAGAATTGCGTGGCGCAAAGTAAGCGCCAGAGCTTGATCCACGAACAATTCGGGCCATATAAGGTGCTTCCCCTCCTTGATGTATTCGCTGTTGTTGATAACCTGTTTCTTGTTTTGTGTTGTGCAGAAAATGACCCGAAGTGAGTGTGCTGACCTGCCGTCCCCATCTCCGAAAAATTCTCTGATTACTTCTTGTATGTTCTTTACACAAAGAAGGATAAAGTCACTGGAGATGTCATTTTTATGATAAAAGTCCAGGTCCATGATGAACTTGAAAACTGGGGTCCTTCTTTCCACCACGTAAAGAGGGTCATTTCTCTCGAGAAAAAAAGAGTACTTTTCAATAAAATCCTTTTCCCTGTCTTCTGGGACAAAAGCCGTTCCTCCACACATAAATAGGTGGGTGGATGATGGGTTGCTTGTACGAGCCTGGGATTTGGATGAGAAACCCTCCGAACGAGTCCAGTACTTGAATTTTGAGTACTTCACTTCATTGTTGTTGTTTATTATGAATTGCAAACTGTCCATCATTGGGTAAAAGACAAGGGTCGGAATGGACAAACGACAATGGCTCAATCTTGACTAAGTAATGATCCGTTCTTCCTTGTTTGTTCTTTTTTGGACCGCCAATTCAGATGAGAAACAGATAGTAGACAAGATTTGAAGATTCTTTTTTGGTGTAATCACAAGATGTTTTATTTGTCGCGATAAAAAAAAGTAGTTATGAAAATAATATTGCAATTTTTTGTAATAAATTCAAAAGACGAAAATTTTTTTGCCCGCCTTTCTTTGACAATTGTGGAAGAAATGAAGAAACAGGAATTGGCAGTCCTAAAACTGACAGGAAAAACAAAGAATCAAAATAAATACTTCTCATTATTTACAGACACGCGTCAGAATGCCAGAACAAATTACAGAATTGGAAGCAGCAAATCCAGCAAAGGCAAATGCTTCATCTGCCTTCCGCATTTGCAGGACACGCAAGCCATCTTGGTGGTAGACAATCATCAGAGAACCTTGTCCATAGAGAACAAAGCTTCTGGAAATGCTACGGTTCAACTGAAAAAGGCAGACGGTGAGAAATTCCACTCTCTCGATGCTCAAAAGGTGGAACTCTCCCTAAACGACGAAATTTTGCTCACCAATGTAGTGGAACAAAAGGAAGGAGGACACAAGTACAAGAAGTACACACTCCTGGTGTATTCAATGAAAAACACTAGCAGCAAATCCAGGCCGATCAGTAACAATAATTCCCCCTCTGGTTCCGCCTCCAGGAGCGCAGCCAGGAGGTCTAGAAGCAATTCCCCTTCTACTCCGGTGATATCTAGGTCAAGTCCCAGTCCCATTCCCAGGTTTATTGCCACATCGCCCGGTGGCCGAGCACCGCCAGTTAGAAATGAATCCGTTCCCGTCGCCAACTCTGATTATTCGAGACCTGCACATCGACCACGCAAAGCAAAGAAAGTTCCCGAACTAAGAAAAAGAGACGAATACGTGTCCGTCTCTGACGTGGATTCCAGACCCGCACATCCACCAGCTGCTGCAAAAGACGGTCGTCTTGAACACATTATACCAAGTTCTCCAGGCGCTTTACTATCTGGGGAAACATCTCCCCAACCCCAACCAAAAAAAAGAAGGCTTTTTGTAACAAGTCCCAATGAATCAGAAGAAAACTTTGATAATGATCATTTTCCAACGAGTCCAGAAGACAGGACTCCAATCAGCTCCCCCGACACATCCGAAATCCCTTCCCAAAAATCTCAGAGAGCTAATTCCCCACCGAGAACTCGGAAAAGAAAATTTAATTACAATCCTTTTTTTAAAAAAACTTCTCGCAGCGACAGGCCTGTGGATAGACAAATTCAGGAACTACAGAAATCCACCGATTACATCATCAGCAAGTCGCGTTTCCGCAGGTTGGTGACTGAAATTATTGAGAGTAATGGAGCTGCGAAGTTTAGATATCAACCCCTGGCTTTGGAGGCTCTGCAGGTTGTATCCGAAGCCCTTCTGGTAAACTTATTCGAAGATGCTAATCTCCTGGCATTGCATGCAAAAAGAGTGGGAGTGCAAGAAAAAGACATTAACCTCGCTTTGAGGTTAAATCCTCAGTATTGGATGTTGTCAGAATGAATAAAGTGATTGTTTGCTGTTTAAAATTAAAACTTTAATAATTTTCCTCCCTTCTTCACAGGAAAGACTTTGCGAGATCAAAATAGTGAGCTGGCGAAACCTTCCTCATGATGGTTTTTCTTTTCGCGTAAATTGCTTCCTTAAACTCTGTGATTTGTTCCACTGTGATGCTTTTCAACCAATTTGCCAATTCCCAAGGAGTTGAGAACTTTCTTGCATCTATGTAGGTATCTGCAGGAATGATTTCAGACATTCTCACTCCGATGTTGCCGTAATATATGGGAATGCTCCCAGCTGCAAAGGCGTCGTAGATCTTCTCGGAAACGTAATCCTCGGCATTGCAGTTTTCCACTATTAAGGTAAACGTGTACCTGTTCATGATATCAATTGTCCTGTTAGGGTCTTTAGCGGGATCGGTGGTGACATATTCTGTCGAAGCTTTCTGATTTGAAACTGCAATATTTTCCCATCCTTTCCCATAACAGACAATGTTTTCAAGAGCCAGAACGAATTCTAAGCGAAGATGATCAAGGCAAATCAACTTTTGGTTCATCACTTCGTAGCTTCCTTTGCCCGGTCTGTTTTCCAAGACTATGCATATTCTCTTGTCAAAATTGTTGTTGCAGAGCAGGTGAGACAAGTGATATGGATTGTCCATGTTGAGGCGGTAGGGAAATGGACAAAACATGGCATTCTCCAAGTTGGTCACCACTGGATCCCAGTAGGTTAGGATAATGTCGAACAGATTCAGGAATTGTTGACTCCATTGCTCTCTGTGCCTCTTGTTGGGACTCTCTACGGTATAGAGAACCTTCTTGATATCGTTCCTTTGCAAAAGAGTTTTCGGAAATCCGATTGGATGCCAAAGATGAAATATCACCACGGATCCTGTCGGGATTTCGTCTGGGCGATCATAGGCACTTCGGAGCTGGAAGTGTTTCTTGAAATCGTCCAAAAGAGTGAGTTGCCACTGTTCAAAAGCAAAGCTTCGGTTTTCTACGTACGGCAGGCCAAGCACCCTCTCTGTCGGTTCTTTCTGGAAATGGCAAAGGTAAAGTACTCTTTTTCTCTCCTCCTGTTTCACTTTATCCCAGAGGGCGACCCCCGTTTCGGGGTCTATCTTGCCATTTCTTTGTTGCATAACTGTGTTACCCAGCTGAAAGAACTTCCCTGTGACGCTGTCGGCTCTGTTATTGACGAGATAATTGAGGGTGTACTGGCAGGTGCAGCTGAACTTTGGAAACCACTGCTTAAGAAATTGAAAATAAGCCCGATCAGCCTCCATCAATCCTGCCGGAGGTCTCGCCGGGCGGTTCCACACGTAGCTGCCCATGACGGCAGCGTTTTTCTTTACGAGATAGCAACTGGTGTCCACCAGAAAATCCTTGGAATTGTTGAACATGGGATGCAAGTATCCTAAACTCTCGCAATTGTCTTGGCATAAGAACTGTCCTTTAGGTCCCACGATGTTTCTGAGGCAATACACCCAATCATTCTGTCCCCCCTCGATTTCTTTCATCATGGTTTCAATGTGATTTTCTGAAAAGTAGTTGTCCTCATCCAGAAATGCAATGTATTGACCCCTTGCCAAGAACACCGTTGCGCCGTAAATCCTGTGCCCATTCCATCCATCTTTGCCCGTGGGAAAAGGAAGACAAACTACCTCGGTTTTTAGATTTAATTGTGCTTTCGTTGTTTCCAGTTGATTTATCACGGGCATCACTTTTTCCTCATGTTCTTTTCCATCAATAACAATAATATGTTCCACGTTGTACTGGCATTTTTGATTCCTTACACTTTCTAAGCACTTTCTCATGCAAGGATGACCTGTTACTGGTGTAATGATGGACACTGTTAAGGTACTTTGATCTTGGCCGTGCATTTGTTTTGTTACTGTTTACCTACTTATTTTCCTTCCTATTTTTCAGCCTTTTACAGTGACAGAGAACATCCGCGAGTATTTTTTATAACAGTGCAGATCTAAACTTTGTTTTTCTGTTTTTTTAATGCCGACTTTTTAAAAAGCTCGTGCTTAGGTATTTGGAAATTGTTCGTTTATTCAGTACAATTATCCTTCTCCTTCTATTCAACTAATAATCATCATCCGCTTCCACTGGCCTTGTACCGTGGTACCCATTCTCTTCATTCTCCCAGAAACTCTACCCTTCAACTTCCTCCACGGAAAGAAGGCTCTCACTCTCAACAGCACCACAGGTGCACTGTTTCCTCATTCGCAGAATCGTTTCACTCAACTCCTCAGCTTTTTCTTTGTACTCCTGTGCTTCACTTTGGTAGTCGTTCAGCATCAACTGTGTCCTTACAAGTTGTTTCGCAATGTCGCACATTTGGTTACTGTCAAGGGAAAAATAGTGGGAGAGGAAAAAGGTGAGACGGTACAAAATGTGGGTCTTTTGACACTCATCTTTCAATCACTACACACTAAAGAACACACTCACCTCTATTACTGTTTTTTCCAATTCTTTGTTTGGTTTTTCACTTTTTTCTTCTTCTTTTGCTTTCTTTTATTTACTATATTCAAATATCTCTCATTTTCTTCAATAATTATTATTTTTAACAAATTATGGTGAAAAAAATGTTTAGAATGACTGGAGAAATATTGGGTGTTGAAATAAAAACAATCAAACCAATAGAAACAAGATTGTAACAATAAGAAAATACTCTTTTATCATCAATTGACACTATCTATAGACTATTTTGATGAATGTCAAAAGACCCACATTTTGTACCCCCCAACATTTTTTTCTCCCACTATTTTTCCCTTGAAAGTATTCACCTGGTCAAATTTGTTCTGCTGAAGTTTGTTTTTGTGATCACTTTGAAAAATACGTCTTGAGGCTTCCTCTTGTAACTGCTAATAAACGTGAAAACAAACAGAATGAAAAGAAAAAAGAATACCTTTACGTGAGCATCAAGTTCGTCCTTCTCTTTCATGTATTTCTGAATGAATCCTAACAGCCTGTCCACCTCCGCTGTATGCTGGGAGAATGGGATGGTTTTCTCTAAAGCAGGAAGGGGTGCTGCAATGGAAGACTCTCCTGAAGAAGGAAGAGAAGAGGACACAGTTGTAGCCTGTGGAAGAGACTGCTGAAAATACATGAGATGAAAGAGATAAGAAATAAGAAGAAGAAGAACAAACCTTTTGATTCACAAAATCCACAATCCTGCAAATTTGCTTTGTTCTGTTACCACTTGTTCGCAGGCCAAGACGTGAGCATACTTGCATCACTACTACAAAAGGGACTTCTGTTAACATTTTTCTGATTTCTTCCTCCACTATGCGTCTCCTCTGTTTCTGAGGTTGCTCTTCCACATTGAGCTCCTCCAATTTATGTAAGACCTCTTCAATCTTTCTTTTCTGCCTAGAAGTAGTAGTTGTTCCTGCCATTCCTTGTGAAAACAACAATCAACAACCAAAAAGAAAAGGCGCCAACAGGCCAACATTCATAATCAGAACTTGACATGGACATGCGATGTCAAATTATGAAACCAAAATGACAGTTATTTTCAAGTTGACTCTGATAAATTCTTCATGAGTGAATATACACATGTTCCAAAATACTGGGCTGGTAATTGGGAATTTTCAGTGTTGGTTCGTTGTTATACTTTTTTTTTATTGTAACTGACTGTATCTCTTTTTTGATGCATGCCTCTCTGACATTTATTTTTTATTGTTTTTACTATTTTCAAGTGGATGAGAAGAAAATGGATGAGAAGAAAAAAAGGAAGTAACCTCAACGAATTCATTAACAAGCCTAAGTTGCACTCGTTACAAAATATTATGACAGAAAATACTAATGAAAGAATAAATGATGTCCTGATTATGTGTCTCGTCTCGTCAACCATAAAAACACAGAGAGATATGTACGAAATGAGGAATTTATTTCAATTATAGCAACATTTTTCCGACCCATTCTTGTTTAGGTTAAAAGAGAAAGAAAGAGAAAGCACAACATAAATAAAAAATGAAAACAGAACGCTACCCACCATTATTTGTAAGCTAGTCCTCTGTTCTTTCTTTGGTCTTCCTGTCTAATTACTTTTTTGGTTTTCCTTTCTTCCGCATTCTATAACAAAAGAGATAAGAGATAATATAAAATACATTACTCTTGGATATTTCATTATGAGTTGGCTGCTTCCACTTTCTTCTCCACGAGTAGAATTTCCTTTCTTCTCTTTGTGTGCATAATTTAGTAACATGCATACAGCATGCGAATTGAATAGATACCTATCGGGAGGTAGTGCCATGCTAGCTAGCTTACAAAAAATGCCAGTGGGGCTCAACAAAAATGGTCCGTGTTATTACCATTTACTTCTTAGGGTCTAGTAAATAAAACCGGTAAGAAAAAAAAGAATAAAGCACGCATGCATCAAACAAAAAGAGAGAGAGAAAGAAGAGATAATGTTGCAAGAATGGGCGAAGAAACATACAGAAATCATCTCTATATATCCCCAATTTTGAGTGATTAATATGACAACAAAAACCCCTTTTCACCCACGTGATTTTGTAAACTGTACTCAAAAAGCAAAAATAGCTTTCCTTAAGAGAGAAGTGAAATAGTGACAGTCACGCGAGCAGTTCCCAAAGCAATCTTTTTGACACATCCCCCGAGAAATGTTACGAGACAAGAATGAAATCATCTCAGATAATTGTCACGTGTTGACACATACCGAGAAATGTTAACAATGAAATCATCTCAGATAATTGTCACTCATGTGTTGACACGTCCCGAGAAATGTTACGAGACATCATAAAGCTCAAACCTCACACTTCACTTCACTTCACTTAATTCTTGAACAAGCAAAGGAGAACAAAGAAATGGGTAAGAGCATGATTCGTGATTCTCTTCCTGTTAGACATTTTTATATTTAACACTTCATCTCTCTTTCTCTCTCTTTTTCCTTTTTTTAGAAGTTATTATTACTCGGAGAAATCTTGATGATGCCAGTGGTGACAATGCAATAGGTATATTATTCAAAATTTTCCAGTGTAAGTGATAGATGTTGATAAAATTGGTTGTTTTCTAGCAGACAATGAGATTTGCAATGTGGCGGTTGCAGAAGAGAATACAAACAAGATCAATGGCAGTGAGGGTAGTTTTTTTCTCTCCTTTACTATTCATTTTTTCATTTGATGCATTTCTTTCCAATACATGTTTTGTAATTTTTTTCCCATGATTTTGCTTAATATGGGGGCTAACAAGACTTTTGTTGTTTTGCAGCTTGTGCTGGGAGAGAAAACATCACCGTTGTAGCATTGCTTAGTCTGATGAACCCGCTTTTCGATATGGCAGTACTTGGTGACCAGGTAGAGAGTTATGCCCATGTAAACGTGGAGTCTGCAATCCAATTGTTTTGTCTCTCCACTTCTCTCCACCGCAGAGCCCTCGGCGTGATCTCCTCCAAGTTCACTTTCCATTGCAAATCTACTGCTCTTCCTCTCCATTACGCCCCCCACAACATGGTACTCCCCGACATGTGCAGAATTGGAAAAGAAAACTTGGTGTTCCTTCCTCCTTTGCGCTCGCTGGTTCTAGAAGATTGCAGAACCAACAACAAAGCCTCAGGAGCACTTCATTTACCCCAGACCCTGAGATACCTCCATTTGAAAACTTGGGATTCCTTCTGCTTTAACCAAGCTATCCTTCCTTCGTGTTTGGAAACCCTGCACCTTTCAGGCAGCATTTACTGGGATGGACCCTGGCCCGAAAATGGCTTGTCCTTCCCTCTCTCTTTGAAGACCCTGCGCATAGAACACGGCTTCAACTTCAACGATTCTATGGTTGATCACCTTCCTCCCAAATTGACGAGCCTTACCATTGGGGATTTCTTCTCAGCGCCTTTGGGGTTCCTGCCATCGAGTCTCGTGAATCTACGTTTGGGAGATGATTTCGATAGCTCTCTCGAAAACCTTCCCTCCAATCTCCGGTCCCTTCACCTCGGATACAACTACTCCCTTCCTCTTCCTCTGTTGCCTTCCAGCTTGGAAGAACTGCGGTTCCATTCGAGTTCTGTCTACAACCTTCCGTTTGGCACACCCCCTCTCCCCCTCTCCTTGAAGCGCCTTACCTTGGGACATAGTTTTCAACAAAGCTTGGACAGCTTACCCCGTGGTATTGAAGAAATTGTGTTTGGCGGTGAAAGCGATAAGCAAGCATTGAATGGTGCCATGGACGTGGTGAAATACATGCTGAACGGTGACAAGTTCACAAAGCTATCGCGCCTGTCCTTCTATACGTGCTATGCCTTGGACCTGGCTTGCCTGCCTCTGTCAATCCAAGAGATCTCTATGGGTGCGTATTTCGATGAGCCAGTGGACGTGTTGAAGTACTACCGTCAGCTGAGGAAACTGTGCTTTGGAAGAGCGTTCAACCATGAATTGGAACATCTTCCTGAATGCCTGAAGGAACTCCTGTTTCCCCTCGAATCGCTGTTTGACCAATCAATCGATCTTCTTCCTTCTGGATTGCAGGTGCTTACATTGGGGGACCAATTCAATCAGCCAGTCACTCGCCTTCCTTCTGATCTGAAAAAGCTCCAGATAGGTGACGGTTTCAGCCACCCTCTTCCATTCCCTGATCCACTTCCCAATAACCTCCAGAGCTTGGTGGTGGGATACAAGTTCTACCATCATATTGATCAGTTCCCATCCACTCTTCGCGTGTTGATACTGAAAGGCGCGTATTTGAAGGTGTTTCTCCCAGAGGAGGTTCTCAGTCTTATAGGCGCGCTTCCTTTGCTCAAGAGGATGGGAATTCCTGAAGGCGTCCACGATCAGATCAAGGAGAATGCGGTTGTCCTCGCGGGGATCGCTGCCAGGAACATTGTCCTTTCTGCATATTAGTCCTTCTGAAAGGTGGCGATGAATTCCCTGTCTTGTAGATGTTTTTCAACTTCTTTTTTTTTCTCTCAGTTTCTTTTCAAATAGTGTATTCTATGATAGCAAATAAACAAACTTCACCATAACAAGTTGAAAATTGCAAAATGTGTAGCATGTTTGGAAATCACCACCTGATTGAGATGTGTTTCGCAATATTTATTCTTCCAATTAAATTATATTTCTTTACATCAATTTTAAATATTTGATGTAGTTCTTAAAACAATTTTTCCCAATCAATCTGTCTTCAAGATTTTTTTCTTTCTAAGTAAGCACAAATAAAAGAAAAGTAGTGTGTGTTTTTTATTCTCATAAAGCCTTTAACATGACATCCCCCGATGGAACATCGCCAGCCTCTTCTTCATCAACCTCACAGGTACAAAGTGAGATTACCCAAATCACACAAGAAATCTCTACTATCTTCTCTGAAGTATCCATGATCAAGAACCAAACTCTGGATATTATACAAGTTGCTAAGGAACTCCAGGTTCAAGTGCATGATGAATCAGTTGTGTTGAGTGTGTTGAAAATTATCAAAGCTTCGATAGTAGCACAACAGACTTGTAAATGTTGCATTCTATAAAAAAAATCAAAATTTACATTCATTCGTTAACTGTTATTCAAAAATACGCAAAATATATATATGTAGCATAATATGCAACTCCATCTTTTGCAAAAACTCATTACTCACTCAAGCGTGACCACTCAATTCAAACTTTTAAGACTGCTTTCTCCTTCAAGAAGTGCCTGTGTCGTTAGAAATAACCGCTGGACAAATTTAAGTTCTGAGCTTAGGTTGAGATTTCCAAAAGCCGAGATCAAATTCAAAAACATTGTCTGTAAACTGCAAGTGGTAGTGGAGGAGAATGTGTTTCTTCAAAACCGTTGTTCACATTGCTCCGCTTTTCGAATATCTGTAAACCTGCAGCAAGGACAATGCAGCAAAGGAATGGATTGCCTGTTGAAGTCGAATCCCAATTTAAAAATCACAGTGAACAACTCTTTTGCACTCTGCCTCGTGTACCAGTGCTTGCAAGCACTCGTTGATCTGGAAACTTTTTTCTGGGAATCAATTCAAGAGAAAATTCGAGTTCAGGACTTGATCTTCAGTCTATCCAATCACCAAACAATGGAAAAGGTATTTCTTATTCATGAAAAGTCTCTGGAGAACGAAAGAGCAAATCTTCCCAATATGGTTTCTGATTTGTCTACTTTCACAAAAGCGAGTCTTTCAGAGATATCAAAATCAACTCCAAGAAGAGATCAAAGAAAACTTTTCATTCCCACGCTTATTTGGTTTTTTGTTGAACACAATGGAGACATAGCTAAAGCGTTTTTAAAGGAATTCTGGTATGGTTTAATTAATTAAAATAAAAATACAACAAAAATTTGTTTTCAGTTTCTTTTCAGAGTAGAACAAAACTGTGATCTGGTTTCAAATACTTTGTTGCCACATAATTGCCAAGAAGGTAACAATACAGTCTTCATAGTTCCTGCTGGCTTTTTTTGTGTTCTTGTTGAGGGAATGGAAAAGACAGTCTTTAATACAAAAGGTGAGATAACTCACAAGGAGGAAATTCATAGATTCTTTTATAACAGTTCCATTCATGACAAGCAGTAAATCATTTACAAAAAATAATGGCATCTACAAGTTACCAATGATTACACTTTCTAAAAAGGTTGTGTAGTGGTGTGTCAGTCAGAATGTGGAATGCATGTTCAGATATTAACATTGTTCTTGACAATTGATTGAGATCTCAAAAATGGGTCTCATTTCTCACATGGTGGAAGTGCCTCTGGCGGAATAGTCTTTAGCAAAAAATCAGGCTATTTATTCCCATGAGATAATAAAAACTGATTTTATTGTAACACATTCTTTTTGCTTTAGCATCTAGCAGCAAAGAAACAAAAAAAAGAGGACTGCTGCTGACTTTATTTCGGCAGCGTGTTGTTGAGAAATGGTGCTTTCTTTTTCTGTTAATGTCTGTCTGAAAAGGGAAGCAAAGAAGTCGCTGACTCAGTTATTTTACAGAGTTGAGCAATAAACAAACATTTACAAGTATGTTGAGTTTAGACCAGCTTTCTATTTGTACAGGTATTCTTTTATTGCAGTTTTTTTTACCTTGTAACATTTTTTCTTCTTTTCTTCTCTTTTTCTTTTCTCTTTCTTTTTTCTTTTCTTTTCTTTTCTTTTCTTTTCTTTTCTTTTCTTTTCTTTTCTTTTCTTTTCTTTTCTTTTCTTTTCTTTTCTTTTTTTTTCTTTTTTTTTCTTTTCTTTTCTTTTCTTTTCTTTTCTTTTCTTCTTCTCTTCTCTTCTCTTCTCTTCTCTTCTCTTCTCTTCTCTTCTCTTCTCTTCTCTTCTCTTCTCTTCTCTTCTCTTCTCTTCTCTTCTCTTCTCTTCTCTTCTCTTCT
>Ga0335074_10000404_pt1 | contig 63543 bp, 37 predicted proteins | sample Lox_Sample_23_FD_206715 | JGI IMG/M metagenome (GOLD analysis project Ga0335074, IMG submission 206715) | Soil microbial communities from Loxahatchee National Wildlife Refuge, Florida, United States - Lox_Sample_2.3 | ecosystem: Environmental > Terrestrial > Soil > Wetlands | place: USA...
ATTGTGCATACGCATCGCAATGTGCTGGCCAGCCTGGAACCGATTGAGAGCGAGATTGCGAAGTATCGGCGGTACGAGCGATGGGTGCATCCGCTGCGGTTGATGCATACGCTGCCGCTGAGCCACGTGTTTGGGCAGTTCATGGGGTTGTGGATTGCGCCGGTGCTGGGAGCGGAGCTGCACTTTGAGACGCAGCTGGAGCCGTCGCGCATGGTGGAGGTGATCAAGCGCGAGCGGATCAATGTGTTGATTGCGGTGCCGCGGGTGATTGCGTTGCTGCGGGCGCATCTGCTGAGTGAGGATGCATCGCTCGAGAAGGATGTGGGACGTGCGGCGGCACTGCCGGCGCGGAAGCGGTGGTGGATGTTGCGGCGTGTGCATCGCAAGCTGGGGTGGAGATTCTGGGCGCTGATCTGCGGCGGAGCGACGCTGCCGAATGAGTTGGAGTCGTTTTGGCGAGCGGTGGGGCTGCCGGTGATTCAGGGATATGGGATGACGGAGACGGCGGCGCTGGTGACGTTGAATCATCCGTTCAAGATTGGGCGTGGGACGCTGGGCAAGCCGCTGCCGGGGCGCGAGGTGAGGATCGGCGAAGGCGGCGAGGTACTGGTGCGCGGAGCGATGGTTTCGGGCGCGACGTGGCAGGGCGGGGCGATGAAGCCGAGGGCGGAGGAGTGGCTGGCCACGGGCGATCTCGCGCAGCAGGAAGAAAGCGGCGAGCTGAGGTTTCTGGGACGCAAGGGCGATGTCATCGTAACGGCGGCGGGGATGAATGTGCATCCGGCGGACCTGGAAGCGGAGCTTGCGAAGCAGCCGGGGGTGAAGGCCGCGGCGGTGGTGGCGTGCGAGGCGGCGAATGGGCAGGAGCCGGTGGCGGCGGTGATCTTCGAGGGCGATGATGCGGCGCTGAGCGAGGCGGTGCGCCGAGCAAATGCTTCGCTGGCGGAGTTTCAGCAGATTCGGCGCTATGTGCGCTGGCCGGATGCAGCGCTGCCGTATACGTCGACGGGCAAGCTGATTCGGCGGCAGGTGGCGGCGTGGGCGTGTGCGGCCGTGAAGGGTCGGAATGTTGCGAAGCCGCAGGAGATACTGCTCGAGATGATTGCGGAGGTGACGGGTGAGTCGCCGCGGAATGTGGGTGATGGGGCAAGGCTGAACGAGGACTTGCGGCTGGACAGTTTGGCGAGGGTGCAGTTGCAGTCATTGCTCGAGAGCCGGTTGGGTGTCGAGGTGAGTGACGATGCGATGGCGCAGGTCGCAACTCTGGGCGAGCTGCGGAAAATGATCGGTGGCGGCGCGGCAGTGGCGCAGCCGATGCGTGAGAGTGCTGCAGAAGGTTCGGTGATGATTGCTGCGGCAGCGGAATCGGCGAACGCAACGGGGGCGGAGGCAGCGCAGCCTGTTGCACGAGTGCAGTCGAAGCAGGAGTCGCTGCCGTATCTGCGCTGGCCGTGGGCGTGGCCGATGCAGATGGTGCGCGCGGCGTTTCTGGAGTTGATTGCGCAGCCGCTGATCCGTTTGCTGGCCAAGCCGAAGGTTGTGCTGACGACGCAGGTGATTCCCGACGGGCCGATGTTGATTATTGGAAATCATGTGACGGCGTACGACGGGCCGCTGATTTTGTATGGCCTGCCGGGGCGGCTGCGTAGGCGGGTGGCGATTGCGATGTCGGGTGAGCTGCTGATGGACATGCGGCACGGGCGGGGGCAGGGCAATGCGGTGCTGAATCTACTGGCGCCGATCGGGTACTGGCTGATCACGGCGCTGTACAACGTGTTTCCGCTGCCGCGGCTGCGCGGATTCCGGCGAAGCTTTGCGCATGCGGGCGAGGCGATGGACCGCGGATATTCGGTGATGGTGTTTCCGGAAGGCCATCGCAGTGAGACGGGCGCGCTGCAGCAGTTTCGCGAGGGGATCGGGCTGCTGGCGAAGGAGTCGATGGCGCCGGTGCTGCCGGTTGGGTTGCGCGGAATTGGGGAGCTGAAGGCCAGCGGACATTGGGTGCGGTCCGGCAGGCTGGAGGTGCGTGTGGGCGCGCCGGTGGAGCTTGGGCCGGAGGCGAGCGCGGCGGAATGGACGGCTGCGCTGGCGGCGGCGGTGCGGCAGTTGGTTGAGTAGGTTCGACTTGCGCATGCGCCAAAGCGAATTTACGTGGCGTTCGCAAAGTGAATTGGCTGCGACCGTAGACTTTCAGGTGTGCGGGGAGAGCCTCGTGCGGTGGAGGATGGGACGTGAGCCAGACGAGCCAATTAATTTTTGTTCTGGAAGATGATCCGGACATCAACCGGCTTGTGTGTCATCAGTTAGAGCGTGCGGGATATACGGTGCGGCCTTACTTCACCGTCGGAACGATTGTCGAGGATGCGGAGCGCGCGCGGCCTTCGCTGTTTCTGCTGGACGTGATGGTGCCGGGCGGCGACGGGATGGAGCTGTGCCGCAAGCTGCGGCGCAATGCGGCGCTGAGCACGGTGCCGATCATCTTCTTGACGGCGAGAGCGTCCGAGAACGACCGCGTGCGCGGGCTGGAGCTGGGCGCGGACGACTACATTACGAAGCCGTTCGGGATGCGCGAGCTGCTGGCGCGCGTGAAGGCCGTGTTGCGCCGGTTCGAGCAGCCGGCGAGCGATGCGGCGCCTGCGGTGATCAAGTTTGACGAGGTGGAGATCGACCGCGGAGCGATGCAGCTGCGCGTGAGAGGCGAGGCGGTGCCGACGACGGCGACCGAGTTTCGATTGCTGGACTACCTGGTGCAGCATCCGTCGCGGGTGTTTACACGTGACCAGTTGCTGGACGCGGTGTGGGGCGACGCAAGGTTTGTGACGCCGCGCAGCGTGGATGTGTATGTCGGGCGCATTCGCGAGAAGATCGAGGAGTCTCCGGAGACGCCGCGATATTTGAAGACGCTGCGTGGAGCGGGCTACCGGTTTGAGTTTCCGAAGACGAGAGAACCGGAGCCGGAGTTGAGCGCGCGCGGGTAGAAAGTCAAAAGAGAGCGTGCAAGTCCACGGCTCAAAACGGAGACGTAGGGCACCCGCATCCTGCAAAGGGTTTGTGCCGATCAGTTTCGAGCTGCGGGTACGAGTTAAGGCGTGATCGTTGCCGGCGTAATGTTCCATCCGCGGAGCGCGACGACCGGATGCGCGTGCTCGGTTGAGGCTGGATAGGCAACCGTGATGATGCGCTGCTCGCCTGGTAACAGCGAAACATAGTTGTCGCTGTAGTAGGCGGGCAGGATGCGCGTTCCCTTGGCGCCGTCAAGCAGCGTGAGCTTGGCGGCGAGCGCGGCGGTATGCGAGGGGTTCGTCAGCGTGACGGCGATGTGGTTTTCTGTTCTGTCGTCTGAGCCTGCGGGCTGCGAGGTTGCGGAGGCTTGCAGCGTGACGGCGGCGAGATCCTCGAGCTTGCGGAAGTCGGAATCATGTGCGGCTAGCCAGTAGAAGTTTTGCGAGAGCAGCTTGCTGCCGGCGTCGGTAAGCGTGAGCTTGACGAAGACAACGGGATTGTCGACGAGGGCGTCTTCGAGTGCGAGCCGGGTGACGTTGCTGACCGAGTTTGCAGCAGCTTCGGTGGTGACGGTGCGTTCGAAGAGGAGCTTGCTGTTGATGTCGAAGACTTGGGCGTGCACGGTGAGGTTTGCGAGCGGCGCGGTGGTGTTGTTGATGATGGCGATCTCGTGATCGGGAAGATCGAGCTGAATGTGGATGGGTTCGGAGGCGAGCTTAACGCCGTAGTAGGCGGCGTGGGTGTCGTAGTCGTGCGAGTAGATCTGCCACTCGGTGGAGGGCCATGCGGGCTGCGTCATCCAGAGCATGCGGCCGGTGTTGGGGTGCCAGAGGTTGGCGTTGAAGCCTTCAAAGACGGCGCGGTGGCCGACGTAGTTGAGCATCTGCGCTTTGCGATCGAAGTCGGCGAGTGAGGACGGCGGACCGAACTCTTCGTCCATGGCCTGCATGAAGGGAGCGGTGTCGCCGTTTCCGCCCTGATGCCAGTCGTGGTAGGCCCAGTCGTCCGAGATGGGCCACTGGTCGGCTTTGGGGAGGAAGCTTTCGAAGGCCTCGAGTGTGGGTGGTGACGGAAGGCCGATCTCGACGGCGAAGCCGAGCGCGAGGTGTGTGAAGTATTCGGAGGGCTCCTGGTATTTGTAGGGGCCGGAGTCGTGGAGGTTCACGCGGTTGGAGCTGGCCGAGTAGAAGCGGGTGCCGTCAAGCTCGGCGATGAGCGCGATGAGGCCTTCGTTGGTCGCGGGAGCGGGGACGCCTTCGTTGCGTCCGCACCAGACGGCGATGGAGGGATGGTTGCGGAAGCGGAGGATGGTGTCGCGCGCGTTGCGCAGGAAGAGCGCGGAGTCGTCGGGCTCGATGTTGTCGTCCTGCGTGGAGTCCCAAAAGTCGTTCCAGACGAGCAGGCCGTACTTGTCGGCGAGGTCGTAGAAGGACTCTTCGGTGTTCTGGCCCATCCAGTTGCGGACGATGTTGAGGTGGGCGTCGCGCTGCAGGCGAAAGAAAGGCTCGAGACGTTCGGGCGAGACACGCTTGAGCATGTCTTCGAGGCCGGAGGCGCCGCCGCGGATGGCGATGCGCACGCCGTTGACGCGGATGAGGAGTGCGGGCTGGGTGGCGAGATCGTCGACGTCGCGCACGGCGGGTGAGTGCTCGCCGGCTGCAGTGAGCGAGGCGACCCACCCGAGCGGAGTCTCGCGGATGCCCTCGTGGGTTTCGTCGATGAGCGGTTTGCCGCTGAGTGCAGCCTGGGTGGGGTCGACCTCGACGCGGCGGAGATGGCCGGTGGCGTCGAGCAATGAGAGCTCGTAGGTGATCTCGCGGATGCCGAAGTTGGTGTGGAGTTCGGCAGAGATGGCGTTATTGATCAGGATGCGTGCGGTGAGGTGGTAGAGATCCGGCGAGCCGTAGCCGTTGGGCCACCACAGACGCGGGTGCGCGATGTTGAGCTGGGGCGTGTCGGCTGGCGTGAGCGTGATGGTGGACGCGCCGGGCGGGAGGGTGACGGGCTTCGAGATGTCGACGCCTTCGAAGGCGATGTCGAGTGTAGCGTGGATCGGTTGCGGCGTGGAGTTGGTGAGTGGGACGGCGATGGTGAGGGCGGCGCGGGAGGTGTCGGGCAGTGGGAGTTGGGTGATGATCTGCGGGTTGTCGAGCGAGACGGGACCGCCTGCGGAGAGTGTGACGTCCTGCCAGATGCCCATGTCGCGGTCGCGGATGGCGGGGATCCAGTCCCAGCCTTCGGTGGCGGCGAAGGTGGGTCCGTCGATGGCCTGGAGGCCGCCGTTTTCGCCGGGGCCGTCGGCGAGGGATTGTTCGTGCGGGATGCCGGGATGCGGCGGCGGAGAGATGAGCACGGCGAGCGTGTTGTCGCCGGGCGTGAGCAGGCCGGCGACCGGGAAGATGCCGCGGTCGAAGGCGCCGGTGATCGCGCCGAGCGCGTGGCCGTTGAGCCAGACCTGGGCGTGATAGTTGATGCCGAGGAAGGTGAGCGTGGGGTCGCCGTGTAGGGCGGAGGCGGGTGCGGCGAAGTGGGTGCGATACCAGAACTTTTCGTGCGCGAGCGACTCGGGGATGGCCATATTGTTGAGGCCGAAATCGGGGTCGGGGTAGACGCCGCGCGCGACGAGCGTGGTGAGCACGGTGCCGGGAACGACGGCGGCGTACCAGTGGGAGTCGTCGAAGCTGGGCGAGGAGATGTGTTCGGCGTCGGATGAGACGGCTGAGGCCTGGGCCATGCGCCAGTTGGCGCGGAGGGTGAGGGTGCGGCCGTCGTCGGAGACAGGGTTGGTGATGTTGGGAACGGGATGCGCAACGGGCTGCTGCGGAGGCGCGGCGCTGCGCGGAAGCGTTGCGGGGTCCTGTGGCGAGGTGTAGCCGATCCACTGGCGGGACTGGACGGGCCAGGGTTTGGAGGCGTCGTCGAAGGGAAGGTCGTCGAGACCGGCGGGCAGATGGATGAGCGACGCTCGTTCCTCGGCGGTGAAGCCGCGCGCGAGGCTGACCTCGGCGAGCAGGCCGCCGAAGTGATGGAAGCCGGCGTCAGGCGTTTCGGTGGGAGCGAGTTCAAAGTCGGGCGTCGCAGGACCGATGGGGAGGGCGGCGTGGGCGACCTCGACGCCATCGACGAAGAGATGCGTGTCGGCGCCTTCGATGGAGACGGCGATGGAGTGCCAGGTGTTGGCGGAGAGCGCGGCGGAGGCTTCGAGGGTGTGCTGCTCGCCGGCCCAGAAGAAGGGAACGCCGCGGCGCAAGCCAATGTAGCGAGGGAAGGCTTCGAGCGGATGGCCGACGCCGGCCAGCAGGGCGTTTTGGCCGGCGGAGTCAGGCTTGACCCAGAGCGTGAGCGACCAGCCGGAGCCGGAGAGCGCGAGCGGGTCGTGCGGGGACATGGTTTTGGTGACGCCGATGCCGCCGGCGACCGAACGGACGTCGAAGGGGCCGTAGGAGGGCGGGGGGGCGGCCGATTGGGCAGTGGCCCGGCCGGGTGCGGCCGCCGCGGCGAGGAGTAGAGCGAAACAGACAGGGAGGACAGAGCGCGAGGCGGGGCGATCGAACTTCATCGAGTCTCTCTTTGGGGGTCGGTGCGGCCGGGATAACGGTAACACGCGGAGAGGGTGTGTACTCCCGGCGTCATGGACTCGCGTCCATAGGGGCAAAGATCGATTCGAACGAGGCGGACGGAGGCAGCGCTACGGGTGGCGGCGGTGGGGAGACGCGCCGCTGCGGGGATCGCGCTGCATTTTGCGGGGCATCGAATCTGAATCGATTTTTTAGCCCACACAGCACAATTTCTCTTGACAGTCACAGGTGGCTTCTATATCAAGGCTGGTGCCTTCATGATAACGATATCGGCTGAGCTCAGGAAAAGCGAAAGCCGGCTCTGCGCAAGGGAGCGGAGCCGCGGCGTGAGTGATGCCGTGAATGGTGCGGAGAGAGGCGAGCCGAGGGCGGTTGGCGCTCCGCAGAGTGGGAAGCTCAGGGCAGACGAGAGATCTTCTTCGGGGGCAGCACGCGCTGCGCGGGCGGCGCTCGGGCCGGGCAGAACGCTCTGGACGCAAATGGATGGTAGCCAACGGGAGGTTGTTACGATGACGTCATTTCCAAGGATCAGGCCTCGAGCCGCGCTGCTGGCGCTTCTGCTGGCGGTGCTCGTGCTGTGGCAATCGCCCGCATCGGCGCAGGAGACCACCGGCAGCGTCTCCGGCCAGGTCCAGGATTCGACGGGAGCGGCGATTCCGCACGCGACGGTGACCCTGCTGAACCTGAACAACAAGACCGAGCGCAAGACGGTGAGCGGCGGCGACGGTCACTTTGCGATTCCCTCGGTGCCGTCCGATCTCCGCTACCAGATCCGGGTGACGATGCAGGGCTTCAAGACGTGGGAGTCGAAGCCGTTTCCGATCCGCCCCGGCGACCGTCCGGAGTTCAACGACATCAAGATGCAGGTTGGCGAAGCGAATGCCGAAGTAACGGTCGAGGCCACCGAGAGCCAGGCGGTGAAACCGCTGGATACGCCAGAGCGCAGCGATGTGATCACGGCCAAGGACCTGGACACGCTGGCGATCGTGGGCCGCGACGCGACGGAGCTGGTGGAGACGCTGCCGGGGTTTACGGTGGTCAGCCCCGGGTTGAACAACCAGGCGTCGGCGAACACGGCGGCGGTGGGACTGAACAACGGGATCAGCGGCGGGTTCTCGCCGAACGGCGCCGGGCCGACGGGCCTGAAGACGGTGCTGGACGGCGTTTGGCTGACCGATATCCAGACCAACTCGGGAACGGTGCAGACCGTCGATGCGGACATGATCGAAAGCGCGAAGGTGTCGACTTCGACGTACAGCGCGGTCAACGCGGAAGGGCCCGCAGTCTTCAATGCGACGACCAAGCACGGAACGTCGTCCTATCACGGTTCTTTGTATCTGCACGCGCGCGATACGGCGCTGAACTCGAATGACTGGGACAACAATTATCTGCAGCAGACCCGGCCGGATGGGCGCTACTTCTATCCCGGCGGGACGTTTGGCGGACCGCTCTGGATACCGGGAACGCGTTTCGGCCAGCACAATGACAAGCTGTTCTTCTTCTTCGGGCTGGAGTTCCTGAATCAGCGCTTTTCGCCGGGCACGCTGGACTCGTGGGTGCCGACACTGGCCGAGAGAACGGGCGACTTCAGCGTGGCGAACCTGAATGCGCAGCTCTGCGGCGCGCGGCCGGACGGCAATATCAACCCCAACGCGACGCAGCCGATGTGCTACGCCGAAAACTATCTGGCCAACGGAGTGGCGGTTTCGAACGGCAACGTTCGTCCGTATGCCAACGCCGGCGGCGTGGCGCTGGTGAACTGGCTGCCGCCGCCCAACGCCGATCCGTTCCATAACATCTCCGGCTACAACTACATTCAGCCCGTGGTGGTGAATCAGAACGGCGACATCCTGCACGCGCGCATCGATTACAACCTCAACGACAGAAATCAGTTTTACGTGACCTACGGGCGGCAGACGCAGATCACGGACCAGCCGGTGAGTTTGGGTTACATCCCAACGAATTCTGTCCTGTATCCCGGCGACGTGACGACGGGCGATATTTCGAACATCGGATCGATCACCTATACGCATACCTTCGGACCGACGCTGACCAACGAAGTGAATGCGGCAATTTCGTTCATCAGCGATCCGGGTAACATGGGCGACCCGGCGGCTGTGTCGCGCTTCAGCATGAACGCATACAACGGAGGGAACGGCAACTTCAACTACCTGGGCGAGTACAAGAACGCGGGTGACTATTCGGTTCCGGCGCTCTCGGACTACAGCGATCTGGGTTATCCGAACGTGCTGATGCCGGGCGGCTTTTACAACGACCAGATTCATATGAAGAAACTGGTTCCGGACGTGAACGATGTCCTGAGCTGGATCAAGGGACCGCACTTCTTCCAGTTCGGCTTCTACTGGCAGAAGGGCATCATCAATGGAACGGCGGCGGACGGGTATCCGCAGGGCGAGTACACGTTCAACCCGGGCAATGGGTTTTATGAGTACAACCCGGTCGTGGGGCAGGTGGCGCAGTACATCGGCTGCGAGAACCCGCAGGACACGGGAACGTCGAGAGCGTCGGGAGCGGCGTCGCTGGGCGAGTGCATTAATCCTGTGGCCATGATGTACATGGGAACGCCGGACAGCTTTACGCAGACCAACTTCACGCCGACCGCCGACATGCAGTTCAACACGGTGGCCGGGTTTTTGAACGATCAATGGAAGCTGAAGCGGCTTACGCTGATGCTGGGCGCGCGCATCGAGCACCTCGGCCCATGGACCGACCGGCATGGCAATGGTCTCGCGACCTTCTCGCCGTCAGCCTATAAGCAGGCCTGCACGGAGACGATCGGCTCGCCGGTATCGTGCGCGCAGACCACGGACTCGCCGGGCATCACCTGGCACGGGATCAATTCTTCGGTCTCGAACTCGGTGAACTCGCCGCAGACGATTTACTTCTCGCCGCGCGTGGGCATGGCGTGGGACATCTTCGGCCATGGCAACACGGTGCTGCGCGGCGGCTGGGGTGTGTACCGCTATGAGGAGCAGTTTGGACCGTACTCCGCGGCAGCGGCGACGGCGCAGGGATATAAGACGACCTACCTGCAGCAGCAGTGGAACTTCGACGGCGTGGACGAGCAGTCGCCGATCAACCCGTCGGATTTCAACGTGACCGTTCTCTCGCCGACCGATACGAACCGGCCGGTGAGCTATGGCTACAACGGAACGCTTTCGCAGCGCGTGAATCTGCGCGGGGTGCGGAACTCGCTGCTGGAAGTGGCCTACGTGGGTAGCAACACGATGCACCAGGGGTCATACAACGGGACCAGCTATAACGAGGCGTCTGACCTGAACCTGATTCCCGCGGGCTACATGTTTGGCGACCAGACGACCAATGGATTCTGCCTTTGCAATCTGCCGGCAGCCTTGAACGCAGGCAGCATCGGCGATCTATCGACGGCGGCGCAGGACTATTACAGGCCGTATCCGTTCTATCAGCACATTTATTCGCTGAACCACAACTTCTACACGAACTACAACAGCCTGCAGGTGAGCTTCAACAAGTCGGCGGGCTGGCTGCAGTTCGGCGCGAACTACACCTTCTCGAAGACCCTGGCGACGGCGGCCTCGTACAGCAACACGATCGTCGACCCAGTGAATTTGCGCAACGATTACAACCCTGTGCCCTACGATCGCACGCACGCGTTCAACGCGCACTACCTGGTGGATATCGGCAAGCGCTATCACGGCGACAGCCATCTGTTCTCAGAGACGCTGAACGGGTGGCAAATCTCGGGCATCTCGGTCTGGCAGAGCGGCGTGAATCTTGCCTCGGCGGACAACGAGAACTTCGGCTTCGGTTACGGTTCGATTCAGGTGCAGCAGGTTTACACCGTGCAGCAGGCGGAAGCGACCTCGATTCTGCCGGTGTGCCAGAACGAGTTCAACGTTCCGCTGGATAAGAACGGGCACGATTACTGCGTGACGAACGTGAATCCCATCGTGTGGCTGGGAACGCCGGACTACCAGCTGATGCCGGTGGTGAAGTGCAATCCGTCCGGCGGAAGTGCAAATCATCAGTACATCAATCCGACGTGCTTCGCGGTTCCGGTGCCCGGCAGCCCGACGACGGGACCGGAGGCGCTTTCCTCCAATCCGAGCGGACAGGGCACGCTGAGGATGCCGTACATACGAGGGCCGGCATATCAGAACCACAATCTTTCGCTGATAAAAAACTTTTCATTGGGCGAGAGCAGAACGCTTCAGCTTTCGGCGCAGGGATTCAACTTCCTGAATCACCCGCTGGTCTCGTTCAACAACAACGACAACACAAACTTAAACCTCGGCAACCTGAACTTCGCGGTTGTGGGACAACCGCTGACGCCGGCGCAGTTGCGCGCGCCGTACTTCGGCATCGCGAACATCAAGTACGGATCGAGGCTGATCGAGCTGGGCGCGAAGTTCGTGTTCTAGCGGGACGCGGACGGCGACGTGCCGTCGTCCGCCGTGGAAACAGGGCCGCAGTTGCCGGGCGGTCGTGAAGAATGCGAGAGGCGAGGCCGATCGCAGGGATTGATCGAGGATTTTGGAGGGGTCATATGGCCATCGAGTCTGCAGCGAATCTCCGGGGGCTGGTCCGCTCCGGGTTGGTGATCGCGCTCGGGATGCTTTCTTTCGGCAGCGCCGCGACGGCGCAGAAGGAGCTGGTGTCGACCGGCTCCGTCATCCCGCTGCAGATCAACGTGTCGGGGCCGTGCCAGATCTACAAGATCATCAACGCGCCCAACGGCGACACGGTGTTTCTGGATGTTTGCGGCGGCGGCGGCTATGGATCGCTCTATCAGTTGAAGAAGGGATCGACGACGTTTCAGACGATTGCGGCCGAGATCGACTCCTCCGGCACGTACTGGAACGAGGGCATGGCGATGGACGCCAAAGGGACCCTCTATATTACAGACCGCTACAGCGGCAGCCAGCATATCTATCGCATTCCCTATAACCCCAGCGACGGCACCTGGGATTACTCGCCGTCGGGAAGCAACTGGGAGCCACAGCTTGCGGGGGGATTCGGCGGCGCCGGAACGGTGGGCGTGGCGTGGCTGGACAATCCGGCGAAGGATGGCAGCGGCATCCTGTTCGTGTCCAATGAAACGGCGAACTCCATCCTGATGGTTCCGGTGAATGCCGACGGCACGGTGACCAACTTCCCGTCCGGATCGAAGGCCGGACAGCCGGAGTATCAGTACCTGATTACAGGGCTGACGGCGAAGGTGATGCCGATGGACGTGGACGTCAACGGCAACCTGTATTTCATCGAGAACCCGTACGTGGGCTCGGCGAACCGCGCGACCGGCATCTTCTTTATTCCGGCGACGGCGTATGCCAGCTGCCTGGCGGCGATGAAGGCGGGAACATCCACTCCGGACACCGGCTGCATCTCGGGACCGGAGTCGGCCCTGCAGCGGATTGATCCGGGCAACACGGAGAAGTTCAACGGAATCACCCACGATGCGGCCGGCAACATCTACGTGGGCGACGCGACGGACAGCTACGGCGGCACGCGCAGCGGTCTGTTGATGATTCCGAACGAGAGCGGAAGCCCGGTCGGCGTCACCGCAACAAGCTTCAACTTTGAGGATGCGATGTATCTCGCGCCGGTGGCGGTGAACGCCAACCCGGCGATCGACTATCGCGGCTTCTTCTGGCTGCCGACGGGAACGTCGGGCAACTGGTCGCCGGCGGGCTCGGGACAGATTGCCGGCACGGGCAACTTTGTCCTATGGCAGCCGGGCACGCTGAATCTCGGTTCCACCCCTATTGGAACGACCGGCACGCCCAACACCATCTTCTATACCTTCAGCGGGACCGTGACGCCGGGAAGCATCGTGCTCACGCAGCCGGGCGGAGGCTCGGACTTCATTCCGTCGACCACGAATCCATATCCCCCTTCGGCCGGCACGACCCCTGCGGTCCCGTGCACCGCGGGCACAACGTACAACGATTACTCCAGCTGCCAATACTGGATTGCCTTGGATCCCTCCGGGAACAACTCGGTCGGCAATTTGCAGGGACAGGTCTCGATGCTGGACAGCAACAGCAACGTGATCGGCGGAAGCACAGGCTATCTGCAGGGCATCGGTCTGGGGCCCGCGTCGGCGACACTTTCGCCCGTGCTGCAGACGCCGCTGGCGACGAGTCTGACGACGCCGGGTCAGGTGGCCGGAGACTCGCTGGGTAACGCCTACGTCGCAGATGCCGGACAGCACGCGGTGTTGATGTTCCCGGCGGGAACGACTGCGTTCGGCGGCGCCCCGATCGGCACGGGACTGACGGCTCCGACCGGCGTTGCTGTGGACGGCTCGGGCGATCTTTACATTGCGGACTCGGGCAAGGTGATCGAGGTTCCTTCGGTCCAGGGCGCGCTCAACCCGGCGGGCCAGACGACGCTGCTCAGCGGTCTCGGCAGCAATGTTCAGCTGGCTGTGGATGGAGGCGACAACGTCTATGCCGCCGACCCGAGCAACGGGCGGGTGGTCAGGATCTTCAATCCGACGGCGTCGATGATGCTCGAGGGCATCAACACCGTGGGCACTGGCTTCACCAAGCCAACCGCGGTTGCGGTTGATAACGCCGGCAATCTCTTTGTCGCCGACGGAACAAACCTGGTCGAGATCAACCCGTGGGGCGGACAGACATCGATCACCAGCAGCCTTGTTGCACCGGTGACGGGCCTTGTGGTTGACCCCTCCGGCGCGGTGTATGTCGCGCAGAGCGGCGGCGTGATTCGCATTCCTCTGGAGAGTTCGGGACTCAACCCCAACGACGCGGCGCCCGTTGACAACACCGGTGTAACCGCGCCGACGGGCGTTGGAATGGATGCGCTCGGCAATCTCTATGTCACCGCCGACTCGTACAACGTGACGACGATCAACACGACTGGGACGCCGCTTGGCCCGGTGACGACCAACGTCACAACGCCCAACGTGCTGATGCTGGCCAATGCGGACGTCAACTTCGGCGTCGTCGATACGGCCACGACGACCGATCCTGTCGACATCAGCGTATTCAACATCGGCAACGCGCCGCTCTCCTTCTCCGCCACGACGGCGCCCTCGTTCAGCGGAACGAATGCGACCGACTACGCCATCCAGGAGGATGGACAGAATCCCTGCGACACCACGGGCGGGACTCCGATTGCCAGCGGGACGGCCTGCACGCTTGGGGTAACGGTGACGGCTGCGAACAACGGCCTGAGCCAGGCGAGCATGACGTTTGCGACTAACGCCACCAATGCGCCGACGAATACGGCGAATCTGGAAGCCTACGCAGAGAACAACCTGTGCCGCACCACGACCACCATCGCGCTGAATCCTTCGACCGGCGTGAGCTATCCGGGCAGCACGAGCATCTCCGCTACGGTCACGGCGCAGGATCCGACCTGCTCTCCGGGCAACGTGCCTACCGGCGGCAAGATTTCGCTGACGCTGCAGCCGACGACCAAGGGTGCTTCACAGATTGTGCTGAACTCGACGGTGACGAACGGTCAGGCCAGCTTCACCGCGACGGCGCTCAACGGCGGCACCTACGACGTCTATGCGAGCTACAAGGGCGACCCGATCTACGGCGGAAGCTCGAGCTCGAAGACCTATACCTTCACGGTGGCGCAGGCTGCATCGACGTCGGCGCTGGCCGAGCCGCAGGGCGTCACGCCGATCAACGGAACGTACTACGTCAAGCAGGGTTCCACGACCACGATGACGGCAACGGTCACTTCGAAACAGGGCTCGCCGACCGGCAGCGTGACCTTCATGAATGGATCGACGGTGCTGGGAACGGCGACGTTGAACGCCAGCGGCACTGCAACCTTCAACACGTCGAGCCTGGCGGCGGGGCCGTCCACATCGCAACTGGGACAGACATACAACATCACCGCGGTTTATAGCGGGGACCAGAACTTCGCCGCCGCGACATCGCCGGCCGTCACGATTGTGATTGTGCCGCCGAGCGTCTTGATCACCGCGAACCCGGCCACGCTGACGACGAAGGCTGGCGTAGCGGTGCAGAGCACGCTGACCATCACGCCGCTGGAAGGCTACGCACCCAAGCCGGGCGCAACGCTCTATTGCGACAACTCGACGCTGCCGCAGTACGCGGAGTGCACCTTCGACGTGCCGACGCTGGACATCTACGACGCCGATGCCAAGGTGCCGGGAACGCCGGTGACCAGCCACGTGACTATCAGCAGCAACCTTCCGGTGAATGTGGGCAAGGTAGACCATGGACGGTCGCCGATTGCATTCGCGGGTCTGTTCGGGCTCGGGTTGCTGGGGCTTGCGTTCCGCAGGCGGGCGCGATTCAACAGCGCGCTGCTGACGGTGCTGTGCGTTGCGGTGCTTGCAGGCTCGATGCTTGGCTTCGTGGGATGCACGAACTCGGGCTATACGCATACGCCGCCGTCGCCGCAGGTGACGACGCCGGCCGGTACCTACCAGGTGAGTATTTACACGGTCGATCTGACCAACAATCAGCGGTCGTCGCTGCCGTTCACGCTGACGCTGACGGTGCAACAGCAGTAGGCGGAGGGACGCCTTCGGAGCCGTACTTCCGGAGGCGCCGCAACAAGGGATTCTCAAGGCTGGTCGCATGCAGGAAGGTATGAGTCTTTCAGGGAGAAACGGAATGTTCACCAAGTCCTTCACATCGCTTCGACGGTTCACCGGACATGTGCTGACGCTGATGCTGTGCTGTATTCCGTTGAGCAGGGGAGCAGCGGCGCAGAGTGCACCGGCCGTCTCCGCGAGCTATGCCATGGGACTGTCGCATCCCACCGGATGGGGGACCATTCAGCAGACGGCGATCGACACCTTTGGCGATTGGCTGATCGTGGACTATCCCAACGCCGCACTCTACGAACTGCCGGTTGGCAGCACTACGGTGGTGACGCTGGCGCCTCCGGGATCGCTTGGCAGCGTGCAAGGCTACCAGAATCCGGGCATCGCAATCGATTCGAACAATAACCTCTACATCGAAGCGAACTTCAACAACTGCCTTCTAATGTTCCCCTACGATTCGACGACAAAGACATGGGACGGCCTGTCGACGTTGAGTCCGTCGAACCCGACGACAAATGTTTGTCCGAACGCAGGCGGAGGAACGAGCCCCTACATCTTTGCGCAATATGGACTGACGGTGGCCTCGGCGTCTGGAAAGTGGCAGGGCTACTTTCAGCCGTGGGGCATCGCGGTGGACAAGAACAACAATCTGGTCATTGGAGCCCAGAACAGCACTCCCTTCATCTTTACCTTGAACGTGACGGGCAGCGGCGCTTCGGCGAAACCGGGTACAGGTCAACTGATCGTGGACAAGATGACCAAGCGGCCGATCTCGGTTGCGGTCGATCCGACAGGCAACATCTACTTTGTCGAGGACGGTGGACTCTCGGGCGTATATATGGTTCCTGCCGGCGAAACCGACCTGGCATCTGATACCGATCCCTCGATCGTGCGCGTCGATCCGAACCTGCCCAGCGTGACCGGAGTCGTGACCGACAAGCTGGGCAATCTGTACATCAGTGACAGCAAGGAAGGCGTGTTCCTGGTTCCGACCTCTTCCGGAACGCCGAACACTGCCGGCGCCATCATGCTCACGTCTGTGCCCGCGCAGGGCGAGGTGTCGGTGGACCTGAGCCGCGACATTCTGTATGTGCCGACGACGCAGACGCAGTCGAACGGAGAGGCAGATATCGCGGAGGTGACGTTCAATGCGGCGCTGCTGGGATCGACGGCCACGGGCACGCCTGCTTCCACATCGCAGACTGTACTGTTCAGCTTCAATGCGAGCACAACGCCGGGTTCGTTTGTGATCGATGAGGCGGGCGCAGCGACTCCGGACTTTACGGTCGCGTCGAGCGGCACGTGCAAGGCCGGAACAACCTACGCCGCGCAGAGCAGCTGCACGGTGAACGTCACGCTGAATCCGCATGCGGCCGGTTCTGTCGCCGCCAAGCTTCTCATGCTGGATTCTTCCGGAAACGTACTCGCTTCCATGGACTTGTCCGGTTTAGGCACGGGATCGTCAATTCAGATTCAGCCGGGAGCGCAGACCACAATCGACAGCGGCCTGATGACGCCGACTCAGGTAGCCGTGGATGCCGCGGGCAACACCTATGTGGCGGATACGGGCTTTACCGCGGTGCAGATGTTCGCGAAGGGATCGAGCACGGCGACGGCGGTTGGAACGGGGCTGACTTCGCCGACCGGGGTTGCGGTCGATGGCGCGGGTGATGTGTTCATCGCCGACAGCGGCAGCGGAAGCGTGGTTGAGATACCGAATGGGCCGAATGGATTGCTCACTGCGAATCAAACGACGCTGAAGACGGGACTGGGATCGAACCTTCGTCTTGCAGCCGACGGCGTGGGCGATCTCTACATCGCTGATCCTTCCAACAACCGTGTGGTGAAACTGAGCAACGTGGGCGTGGCGATCGGCGACTATGCGCAGACGGAGACAGACCTGACTGGGTTCAATGCACCGTCAGCGCTGGCGGTTGATTCGAGCAACAATCTTTATGTTGCGGACGGCAGCAACCTGATCGAGGTGACGCCAGCGGGTGTGCAGACAACACTGTTGACTTCGCTGAGCGGAGGAACGACGGGGATCGCGGTCGATCCATCGGGCGCGATCTATGTCGCGCAGACCGGCGGAACGATTCGCATTCCAAACGAGAGCGGAACGCTGAATCCGGCGGACCAGACCACTGTCGCGACGAACGTGACAAGCCCGGCGTCGGTCGCGCTGGATGCGCAACAGAACCTTTATATCGCCGATGGCACAGCGAAGGATGTGCTGTTCATCAGCGACAACGCGTCGATCAACTTCGGCACGCTGAGCAGCACGACGGCGACAGCGTCGTCGACGTTCACGATTCTTGATGACGGCAACGCGGCGCTGAACATCACCGGCTTCACGGGAACAGCGGACTACGCGGGAGCGTCGACGAACTGCAGCGGAGCGCCGATCGCCAGCGGCACGACGTGCGCGGTGACGGTGACGTTTGCACCGGGGCCGGGCGACCAGGGAACGCTGGCCGGCAACGTGGTCGTGCAGAGTGACGCTTCCAATCCGCCGAACGAGATCAGTGCGACCGGCGTTGGTCCGGCGCTTGCCGCCTCGACGACGAAGATCACCGTGAGCAACCCCACGGTCAACGGCGCGGCCACCGCGGTGACGGTGACGCCGACCTCCGGCACGACGCCGACACCGACGGGAACGGTAACGCTGACGGTGACCGGCAACGGAATCACTCCGCTGACGCTGAGCGGAACGCTTTCGAACGGTACCGTCACGCTGACGCCAACCAATCTTGCGGCGGGGACCTATCAGTTTGCGGTGAAGTATATTGGCGACCGCGTGTATGCGGGCTCAACGGCGACGACATCGGTGACGGTGGCCGCGGGTGCGGTCACGCTGACGCAGCCGTCGATGAGTTCGGTGCAGCAGCTGAATCCGTACTATCCGTATGTGCTGAGCAACGCGTCAGGAGCAGCGGAGCCGTACGACGGATCGGTGTCGCAGTATGAGACGACCGCGTACTACGTGGTGAAGGTCGCGGCGACGGACGGACAGCCGCTGATCGGACAGCCGATTTTGGATCCGACCGGCAAAGTGGTTGGAGAGAACTATGGATCGGTGACGTTCCAGAATGCTTCGACCTCAACCTGCCTGCCGATTCCCGTGGCGTCCGATGGAACGGCGCAGTTCGATCCCAGCTGCCTGACGATCGACACGAGCAACAACTCGATTCCCAACATCGAGACCAGCTACACCGTAACGCCGATGTACAGCCCGGCAGGAGCGGGCGGCGGCGCAGGGCTTACCAATCCGAACTACACATCCGTTGCGGGCACCGCGATCAGCTACACAGCGCTGCGCAATCCGATGGTGTCGATCTCCTCGAACCCGAGCTCGATCACGGTCAGCAAAGGATCGAGTGCGACCGCGACGCTGACGCTGACCTCGATTCTGGGATACGGGATCGCAGGATCGAATGGGCTGCTGAACAACTATGAACTGCCGGTGCAACTAACATGCGACGGCCTGCCCGCGTACGCGACCTGCACGTTCGTGTATCCCAACCCTGATCCGACGGATCCGAATTCGACGCACGTTGGGCCTGCGACGGGAACGGTGTTGTCGTACCAGGGTGGAACGGCTGCGCCGTGCACCGTAGCCCAGGGATGCACAGGACCGGCTACGGTGATCATGACCATCACGACGAACGCGCCCACGGGTGTGGCGATGCTGGAACGCGGAGGCGGAAGCACGGCGCTGGCGGCGATGTTCGGCATGGGTCTGCTGAGCTTTGGGTTCAGCAAGCGCAAGGCGTTGCGGGTGCGGCTGATGACGCTGGGCTGCGTAATGCTTTGCTTCGGCTTGCTGGGCGGCCTCGGCGGCTGCAGTACGACCCAGCTGGGCGCCAACGCATCGCAGGTGACACCTTCGGGAACGTACACGGTGCAGGTGACGGCGAAGCAGGTTGGAAGCCAGGTCATCACGCAGTATCCGGGCATCACCTACGGGAACGAGAACCAGATGTCGCTGCCGTTCACGATGAAGGTGACGGTGCAATAGATTTTTCTTCCGGGCCCCTACGTCCTCCAAACGAAGAGCGAGCGGAAGCGAGAATATGCGCTTCCGCTTCTTTTTTGCGCGGAGCCTGTTGGGTGCAGCGGAGGGGCCCCCTGCCCCCGGTTTTTGCGCAAAGTCTTCGAAACAGGGATTTAAGGCTCGGACTTCGGTGTGCGGTCCGGTTGTTAAAGATCGAAGCCCGGCAGATGCCGGGCTGGAGATGTTCCTACTCTTATTGTAACTGGGTGTGTCAAGAGGGCGTGGATGAGGCCGGCTCGTTAAGCGCTGTGCGGGAGCTGGTTCTCGTGTCGTTCGCGGTTGTCGGTTTTCAGATTTCCGTTTTCAGTTCTCGGTTTCGGGTGGGAGCCGAACGTTTGCCGCCAAGTCTATTGGTGCGTCTGGAGACCGAGGGCGTGGGCGATGGCGGGGTCGATGGTGAGATGGCCGTTGGTGCGGGTGGCGAGGCCGAAGTTTCCGTTCCAGTCCCACATGCCCCAGCCGATGTGGTTGGCTTCCAGGCCGGAGCGAACGGCTTCGATGTAGCGGGCGCGGGAGTCGGGCGGGGCGGTGTCGCGATAGGCGCCGAACTCATTGCAGATGATGGGCACCTTCCGTTCGCGGCCCCATTGGGCGGCGAAGGCGATGCGCTGACGAATGGTGTCGGCGTTCCAGTTGGAGACGCCGTAGAGGAAGAGCTGGTAGCGCGCGATGTCGTTGGGGATGGAGTCGAGTTGGGGTTGGAGATCGGCGACGGTGGCCGGGAAGGGAATGTCCTTGTAATAGAGCCACTCGGGCGATCCCCAGGTGGCGCCCTGGTGGGTGAATTGATAGGGCTCGTAGAAGTGGAAGGTATAGATGACGTTTGGGTCGCTAAGTGGCTCGGTGACCAAGAGATCGTCGAGGGAGTCGTAATGCGCTCCGGAGGCGATGATGGTGTGGGTGGTATCGAAGTGACGGATGGCGGTATCGGCGGCGCCTTCAATGCCGATCCAGCGATAGGGGTCCTGGACTTCGGACTCATTCATGAGCTCGAAGAAGACGCGGTCGGGATCGGTGTGGGCGAAGTGTCTGGCGAGCGCCTGCCAGAGAAAGAGGAACTGCGTGGCGCCGTGGTCGGTGGCGAGCTGCTGCTTGTAGTCGTCGCGCGGGAAGACGCAGAGGTCGACCTCGAGGCCGGAGGTGAGCGCGAGGTTGACGGCGTCGTCGAGGCGCTGCCAGAGCGCGTCCTTGGAGGGATCGTCGGGACGGCCGTAGCCGAAGTAGACGGGATCGACGCCGATGCGGACGTAGCGGATGCCGAGCGAGCGCATGAGCTTGAAGTCGTCGGCGGTGACCCAGGAGGAGGTGCGCTCAGGCTTGTAGTCTCCCCAGCCGCCGAACCAGCCGGACGCGTTGATGCCGTGGGTGAGTGTTTCTGCGCGGCGAAAGGCGGTGGCGCGCGCGGCGTCTGCGGGGAATTGCGCCGGGGCAGCGGTGACCGCGAGAAGCGAGAGAGCGAGAAGCGGGAGAAGGCGTTCGGATTTCATTGATGTGCTGTGGCCTCTGGAGCCGGCGAGGACAGCATACCTCAGGAATAAAACGTTTTGTGAGTTGGTCTGCGCGGATCGACGCGGAAGATGTGGCGCAGTTCTTTGTGCCCGGCGCTGTTGTGGCGAGGAGCAGATTTATTCGTTTGCCTTTCGGCTGTGAGCTGTGAGCTGTGAGCTTCGAACTGTGAGCTTTGAGCTTTGAGCTTTCAGCTTTGAGTTTTGAGCTGTGAGCTTCGAGATGCCAGTTAAGGGCGGATGGGATCGGCGGGATGTGCGTCAGGCGAACTCGACCGGACCGTACCCTTTCACGATAAGGCTGTGAAAGGGTAGGCCACCCGATGGCGCGATCTAAGAGGGATGGCAGCCGCAGGAGCGGCGGATGACGAGCTCGACGGGAAGGAGGCGTGTCTGTGCGGGTGCGTCGGCTGCGCCGTCGAGGCGGGCGAAGAGAAGATCGGCGGCCTGCTGGCCGAGCTGCTGGGTGGGCTGGCGAACGACGGTGAGTGCGGGACGGAGGATGTCGGCGAGCTCGAAGTCGTCGAAGCCGATGAAGGCGAGCTCATCGGGGATCTGGATGCCGAGGGTGGCGAGGGCGTGCAGGGCGTGGCGCGAGGAGAGGCCGTTGGAGGCGAAGATGGCCGTGGGTGCGTTGGGCCGCGATTTTACGGACCGCACAAAGTCGAGCGTGGCCGTCTCCTCGCCGCCTTCGAAGAAACACTCGGGTTCGAGGCCGGCCGTTCGCATTGCCTTCTGATAGCCGTTGAGCCGCGCCTGCATGGTGTAGATCTTCGAGCTGAGGCCGACGAAGCAGATGCGTTTGTGGCCGTGCTGGATGAGATGTTCGGTGGCGACTGCGGCGGCGTTCTGATTTTCGACGAGGACGCGGTCGACGGGCGAGCGGAGACCGGGCCGGGCTATGGGACGATCAAGGGCAACCATGGGCAGGCTGTCGAACTCGGGGGTGTTGAGGCGCGAGCGTCCGTAGCAGGCGGGGATGATGACGATGCCTTCGACCTGGCGGCGCTGGAGCTGGCGCAGCTCTTCGATCTCGGTTTCAGCTCGTTCGTCAGAGGTGGCAAGCAGGACGGAGTAGGAGTGTTTGCGCGCGACCTCGCTGACGGCCTGCGCGCAGGAAGCGAAGAAGGGATCGTAGAGATACGGAACGATGACGCCGATGGAGTGCGTGCGGAAGCCGCGCAGGGCGCGCGCCATCATGTTGGGGCGATATTGCAGCTCTTCGAGGGCGCGGTAGACGCGCTCGCGGGTTTCTTCGCGGACGTGCGCAGTGCCGTTGAGCACGCGTGAGACGGTCATCATGCCGACACCGGCGCGCTCGGCGACGTCGCGCATGCGAACGGTGCGGGCGGGAGGGGTGACGGGTTTGGAGGAGCGTCTGGGCAAGGGCGCGTGCTCTTGAGGAATTAGTGGCTGGCGATTGACGGTTCGTTGGGTTCGGGCCACTGGAAGGTGGACGCGGGAAGATTGGCGTTGTTGTAGAGGTTGGCGTCGGTGAAGCTGGCCCAGGCGTAGCGCACGGCGACGGGATGAGAGATGGCCGCGGAGTGAACGAGGACGGAGGTGCCATCGATGGTGGCGTCGGCGGGCTGGAAGCGGCCGTCGGGGCCGGCGAGCTCGAATCCGAGAACTTTTTTGTCGGAGGAGACGCTTGAGTTTGTGTCGGTGGCGTGAAGGCCTTCGGCGTGCGCGAACCAGACGCGCAGAGCGTCACCGGAGGGCGTGGTTGTGACGGAGAGAGGCAGCGGGCCGGAGTCCTCCAAAGGCTCGCCGTGGGCGCCATGCTCGCCGTAGACGAGATCGCGCGCGCCGAGAGCGAGACGAGCGGCGACGGTCTGTTTGTCGGGCGGATGGACATTGTCATGCAGGCCGACGTCGAGCGAGACGGCCATGGCGGTGTTGGTGAGGGAGAGCGTCTGGCGCTGCGCGTCGCGGATCATGCCCCAGTCTTCATTGGGCGAGTAGAAGCTGGAGATCTGCACGAAGAGGAAGGGAAGATCGCCCTCGTTCCATCGCGTGCGCCAGTCGCGGATCATCGCAGGGAAGAGACGATGGTATAGCTGTGGCGTTAGCTGCGAGCCGCTGTCGGTTTCGCCCTGATACCAGAGGAAGCCGCGAATGGTGTATGGCGTTGCGGGAGCGATCATGCCGTTGAAGAGAAAGGCCGGCTCCCAGGAACCTTCAAACGGATGCCATTGGAATTGCGGCACAGGTTGGTTGGCGGCTTTCGCGGCGTCGATGGCGCGCTGCTCGTATGCCTGCTGCGCGGCGAGATGAGTTTGAAGCGAGGCGAAGCGCGCGCGGGCTGCGAAGACGGGCATAAAGGCGCTGTCGGCGGCGAGCGCGTTGAGCGAGATCCAGGACGAGATGGGTGTGCCGCCCCAGGTGGAGTCAATGAGGCCGATGGGGATGTGCTCGCGGTGCTGGATGTCGAGACCGAAGAGATAGGCGACGGCAGAGAACTCGGTGGCGGTTGCGGAGTTGCACTGGGTCCAGGAGGCGGGCTGGTCGTCGAGCGGGAAGTCGTTGGATTTTTTGTCGAAGCGGAGGAGATGAATCTGGCCGCAGGTTTGCGGCTGGTCGGCGGCGGCGATGAGTTCATCGGCGTCCTTGATCACGGCGGAGCCGGGGAAGCCGCGCAATGGAATCTCCATGTTGGACTGGCCGGAGGCGAACCATACATCGCCGACGAGGATGTCAGAGAGCGTGATGGTGGAGGTGCCGTGGATGGTGAGCGTGTCGGGGCCGCCGGCGGGCTCTGGATTGAGCCAGGCAGACCACGCGCCGAGCTTGTCGGCGGTGACGGTGATGTGTTGTTTGCGGAAGTCGATGCTGACGGTGGCGGAAGGATCGTCCCAGCCCCAGATGTGAATGGGACGGCCGCGCTGCAGAACCGCGTGATCGGAGAGCATGTGCGGGAGGCGGGTTTCGGCGGGAGCGGAGCGGGTGAGCGCGCAGACGACGAGGAGCGCGAGAAGTGTTCGCGCGAGGCAGAAGGCGAGTCTACGCGATGGTCGCTGATTCATAGTTGGCGAGGTTGCTGGAAAAGGCGGGCAGCATGGCGCCGCCGAGCAGACCGGCATCGGGGCCGAGCGTCGCGCAGGTGATGAAGGGATGTCCGGGTTCGCGGCGGTCGAACTGCGAAGGCTGCTGAAGGCGATAGACGTAGCTGAACTCGCGCAGAGTGCGGAACATCTCGGGAGCGAAGAGATCCCAGGCCGCAGCGACGCCGCCACCGATGACGTAGAGCGGAAGGTCGAGCGTGTTGACGAGGCCGGCGAGCCCGCGGCCGAGATAGCTGCCGGCTTGCGCGTAGACGGCGCGAGCTTCGCTGTCGCCTTCGCGGGCCAGATCGGCGATCATGCGGGCGGTGACTGGGCCGCGGGCGCTGACGGCGTCGGCGAAGAGCGCGGCGAGTTGGCCGCGGGGGTTTTGCTGTGCGACGGCGCGGGCGGAGCGCTCGATGCCGGTGGCCGAGGCGTAGTACTCGAGGCAGCCGCGGCCGCCGCAGGAGCAGATGGGGCCGTCGAAGTTGACGGAGATGTGCCCGACCTCGCCGCCCATGCCGACGATGCCCTGCCAGATCTTGCCGTCCAGGATGATGCCGGAGCCGACGCCGGTGCCAAGGGTGAGCATGGCCATGGAGTCGACCTGCTCGGAGCGGCCGGCGCCAAGCTTCCACTCGGCCAGCGCGGCAGCGTTGGCGTCGCAGTCAAGGACGACGGGAAGGCCGGTGAGTTCTTCGAGCGAAGAGCGGAGCGGGAAGAAGTCCCAGCCGGGGAAGTTGGGAAGCTGGCCGAGGGTGCCGGTGAGGAGATTAAGCGGGCCAGGGCTGCCTAGGCCGATGGATTCGGTGCTGCCATGTGTCTCGTCAAGGATGGAGGCGATGGCTTCCGCCATATCGGCGACAACGGTAGCCGGGCCCGAGCGCACGCGAGTGGGCATGACGCGGCTGGCGAGCAGGGTCATGTTGTTGTCGAAGCCGCCGACGCGGAGGCTTGTGCCGCCGAGATCGATGCCGATCAGGATAGGGCGGCGCTCGCGCTGCGACGGCTGACGAGCTGGCGGCGAAAGAGTCAACGATCCTCCGGCATCGCCGCCCGGGAAGGCGCGGCAGATTGGCCTCAGCGTGATCCTCGGCCGGAGGGGATTCTGTCGGATCGGCGCAGTTGACCGCTAATGCCGAAGACCGGTCTCACACGGGAACCATGATAACGGTATCATGGCCGAAAATCCGCAGAAAAATGCGAGATTCTCAAATGGATTTATTTCGGGTCCCGAAAAGGGAATGAAGGTCTGCAACGGCCGCGTGGTCTGAAGCGGGCACGGTCAAATGGCCTACTTTGCGCCCCGGACGGGCGGACTTTCCGTAGTCGTGGCGGGCGATGGAATCGAAGCGCGCAGTCTCCTCGCGCGCGGGCATAGCTCCGATGCAGTTGAACATGACGGTGGGACTCGAGGCGGTGGAACCGAGCGGAAGGCCAAGGATGGCGCGGAGATGATTTTCAAACTGGGAGGTGTCGGAGCCCTCGATGGTCCAGTGTCCGGAGTTGTGAACGCGTGGCGCCATCTCGTTGGCGAGCAGTTGAGAGCCGACGACAAAGAATTCGACGGCGAGGACGCCGATGTAGTCGAGGCGGTCGAGCAGATGGGTGAGGTGTTGCTCGGCGAGCGATTGGAGTTCAGGGTGTGCGGGCGCGCGCGAGATGCGGAGGATGCCTTCGCGGTGGAAGTTTTCGGTGAGCGGGTAGAAGGCAAGCTGGCCGGAGCGGTTGCGCGCGGCGATGAGCGAGACCTCGGTCTCGAAATCGACCATGCCTTCGAGGATGCAGGGGGCTCCGCGAACGGCAGCCCAGGCTTCGGCGGCCTGATCGGCGTGCGTGATCCGGAACTGTCCTTTGCCGTCGTAGCCGAGGCGGCGGGTTTTGAGGATGCACGGCAAGCCAATTTCGCGAATCGCCGAGTGGAGGCCGACAAGGTCGTTGACGGGAGCGAAGGGAGCGACCGCAAGACCGCAGTCGAGAAAGAAGTGCTTTTCGAGCAGCCGGTCCTGCGCGGTGCCGATGGCGCGAGCGTTGGGGAAGAGCGGAAGACCGTGGAGGACGTGCGCGTCGATGTTCTCGCTCTCGACGGTGAGGAGGTCGACGTGGCGCGCGAACTCGGCGACGGCGTGGGGGCTGGAGAGATCGACGGGAAGGACGGGTGCAGCCTGCTCGGCGCAGTCGCCGGGGCGGCCGGCGCAGAGGATCTCGCAGCCGACGGCGGGTGCGGCTTCGGCGAGCATAAGGGCGAGCTGGCCGGCACCGAGGATGCCGACGCGAGGACGGCGGTTCATGCGGTGGTGACCTCAGGGGCCGTCGTTGGATGCGTGTGATGTGGGGCTGAGTTCGTGGTGGAAAAAGGTTGAGCGATATGCGTGAACTCGGCAGCCTCGGGGTCCTTCGACTCCGCGTCACGATAAGGCTGTGACGCTGCGCTCAGGATGACAGCGCTATCTACTTCGATGAGGATGACGGCGTTGGTCATGCGCGCGGGTCTGGGTTGGAGAGGACCGAGTCGGTTTGCGAGCGACGGAAGGTTTCGAGGGCGTCGGCGATGCGAGCGTCGGTGAGAGCGAGAATTGCAGCGGCGAAGAGAGCGGCGTTCTTGGCGCCGGAGTGGCCGATGGCGAAGGTGGCGACGGGGACGCCGCCGGGCATCTGCACGATGGAGAGCAGCGAGTCGACGCCGTGGAGCGCGTGCGATTGCACGGGAACGCCAAGCACGGGAAGACGCGTCTTGGCGGCAATCATGCCGGGCAGATGCGCGGCGCCCCCCGCTCCGGCGATGAGGACGCGGAGGCCGCGCGATTCGGCTGTAGCGGCGTAGTCGAACATGCGGTCGGGCGTGCGGTGCGCGGAGACGACCTCGGCCTCGTAGGGGATGACGAGGTCGTCGAGAATTTTGGCGGCGTGCTCAAGCGTGGGCCAGTCGGAGCGCGAGCCCATGAGGATGCCGACGAGTGGAGATGCGGTGTTGGTCACTGGCTGCTCCTGTGATTCCACTGGCGGAGGACGTCGATGAAGGCGGTTTGCTCGAGGGCCTGCACGCGATCCTTCAACGAGTCCACGGTATCACCGGGAAGGACGGGACAGCGTTTCTGCAGGACGATGGGGCCGCCATCGACCTCTTCCGTGACGATGTGGATGGTGCATCCGGTTTCTGGGACGCCCGCAGCGAGGACGGCTTCGTGCACCTTGCGGTTCATGAGGCCGGCGAAGGCGGGAAGCAGCGAAGGGTGCACGTTGAGCAGGCGGCCATGCCACTGCTCGACGAAGTACGGCGAGAGGATGCGCATGTAACCAATGAGGAGAACGAGCTCGACGTTCGCTTCGCGCAGTGCATCGCTGACGCGGTGGTCGTACTGCTCGCGGGTGAGGCCGGTGGGATCGAGGAAGAGCGCGGGCACTTTGTAGAGCCGGGCACGGTCGAGGATGGGCGCGGTCGGTTTGTCGGAGAGGACGACGCGCAAGTCGACGTCGAGCGTGCCAGCGGCGATGGCATCGAGCACGCCTTTGAGCGCGGTGCCGCGTGTGGAACCCAGAACGCCGACGCGGAGACTCATGCGTTCCTCCGTGGCGTGGTGGGCGCCGGGTTTGCGCGAAGGCTGTTCATGTGCTCGACGCGACGGCCGATAAGGGCGGAGGTGCCGATATCGGAGCGGTGGAAGAATGGGCTGCGAATGTCATGCAGGACGGATTCGCAAACGGATTCGGCCTGGGGAAGAGTGGGAGCGCAGGAGACGACGGCGAGGGTGCGGGAGCCGGCAGAGACGAGCCGGTCGTCATGCGCGGCATCTGTATCCACGGAGCCGAGGTAGACAGTGGTTTCGGGGGGAAGGATGGCGGGAACGGGCACGAGGTCGCCTTTGCGCGGACGGTCGGGATAGCCTTCGGGGACAAGATATTTGCAGACGGTGGCGGCGGGCGTGAAGTCGACGTCGAGCGTGTAGAGCGTGCTGGAGACGATGGCTCGGCAGATGGCGACGAGATCGGTTTCGAGCAGCGTGAGGAGGTTGAGGCACTCGGGGTCGCCGAAGCGGGCGTTGTACTCGATGAGGCGGATGCCGTTGCGCGTGGCCATGAAGCCGCCATAGAGGATGCCGCGGTAGGGCTCGTTGAGATCGCGGTGGAGCGCGGCGATGACGTGCTCGTTGGTGCGGTGAGCCGAGGCGATGTCGACGGCCGTGAGGAAGGGCAGCGAGCCGTTGACGTCGGTGTAGGAGCCCATGCCTCCGGTGTTGGGGCCGCGGTCTCCATTGAAGGCGCGCTTGTGATCCTGCACGGCAGGCATGTGGCGAAGGGTGACGCCGTCGGTGAAGGAGAGCAGAGAGAACTCTTCGCCTTCGAGTTTCTCTTCGATGACGAAGGGATGGCCCGCGGCGAGGAGCTCGTTGCAGAAGGCGAGGGATTCGGCGCGCGAGGTGAGGTGGTCGCCGAAGACCTTGACGCCTTTGCCGCCGGCGAGGCCGTCGTCCTTGATGACGTGCGCGTCGCCGAGACGGTCGAGGAGAGCTTCGACGCCGTTGAGGGAGGTGAAGCGCTGGAAGATGGGGTTGCCGGGGATGTGGTGGCGATCGAGCAGAGAGCGCGTGAAAGACTTGGAGGACTCGATGCGCGCGAGCGATTGCGTGGGACCGACGGTGGGGATGGAGGCGGACCAGAGGGCGTCGGTGACGCCGGCGGCGAGCGGGGCTTCGGGGCCGATGATGGCGAGGGTTGCGTTGTGCTCGCGCGCGAAGGCGGTGACGGCGCGGTGATCGCAGATGTCGCCGACGGTGTAGGCGCGGGTGAGCGCGGCGATGCCGGGGTTGCGCGTCGAGCCGAAGCAGAGAAGCTCTGGGTGCTGCGGGCTGCGGGCGAGCGCGACGGCAATGGCGTGCTCGCGTGCGCCGGAGCCGAGAATGAGGATGCGTTCTTGCATGGGTTGGATTACGAGATGCGAGAAACGAGATACGAGATGCGAGTTAGGGTTTGAGGGCTGCGAGAATCGTCGGTTCGAGTGGACGGAGGTCGGGCGTGAAGGTGTTGCCGGTGATGGCTTCGCAGAGTTGGATGTAGCGTGAGGCGAGTTCGGCGATGAGGTCGGGCGGCGGTGTGGGGAGTGTGGCGTCTTTGTAGGGATCGCAGCGCTCGCGGAACCAGAGGCGGAAGAATTCCTTGTCGATCATGTCGGGTTCGCGGCCTTCGGAGAGACGCTGCTCGTAGCTGGGCGCGAGCCAGTAGCGGGAGGAGTCGGGTGTGTGGATCTCGTCGATAAGGATGACGGAGCCCGAGGGCGTGACGCCGAACTCGTACTTGGTGTCGACGAGGATGAGGCCGTGCTCGGCGGCGCGCTGCTGGCCGAAGCGAAAGAGGGCGAGTGCTTTTTTCGAGGCGAAGTTCCACTCGTTGGGTGTGAGCCAGTTTTCGGAGACGATTTCGCCGGAGGTGATGGGGCGGTCGTGCGTGGATTCTTTGGTGGTGGGGGTGATGATCGCGTGCGGGAGTTTTTCGTTTTTGCGGAGGCCGTCCGCGAGGGTGAGATCGCCGAAGGTGCGCTCGCCGGCGGCGTACTTGGTCCAGATGGCGGTGTCGGTGGAGCCGGTGAGGTAGCCGCGGACGACGAACTCGATGGGGAGGACGCGGCATTTGCGCGCAAGCAGCGCGTTGGCGTGTGGTGAAGAGATGACGTGGTTCGGCACGATGTGGCGTGTGGCTTCAAACCAGTCGAGCGAGGTGCGGTTGAGCACCTGGCCCTTGTAGGGAATCGCGCCAAGCATGCGGTCGAAGCCGGACTGGCGGTCGGTGGTGATGAGGAGCAGGCGATCGCCGAGGTCGTAGGTGTCGCGGACCTTGCCGGGATATTTGTTGGGCAAGGGGAGGTTGGTCTGCACGAGGCAGTGGGGGATGGCGTCGACGAGTTGCCGGCGGGAGAGCATGATCAGGCTCCCTCGAAGCGAACGCCGGATGCGTTGGACTCGACGCGGCCGATTTCGTAGACAGAGAACGGGGCGAAGGCTTCGGCGAGTGCGGAGTGATGGCCGCGCGGTGCGATGACGACGAGGCCGATGCCCATGTTGAAGACGCGATGCATCTCTTCGTCGGGGATGTGGCCGAGCTGCTGCATCCACGTGAAGATGCGCTGCGGCGTCCAGGTAGAGCGGTCGATGACGGCACCGAGGCCGGCGGGGAGGATGCGCGGCGTGTTTTCGATGAGGCCGCCGCCGGTGATGTGCGCCATGCCCTTGATGGGGATGTGTGCGTCAAGTGCGCGGCGGATGGGTGTGACGTAGTTGGCGTGCGGCTCGAGGAGCGTGTCGGCGAGAGTTGCACCCTGGAGTTCGCGCTGCGGCTCGTGGATGTCGAAGTGGTTGAGCTCGAAGAGGAGCTTGCGGGCGAGCGACCAGCCGTTGGTGTGGAGGCCGGTGGAGCGGACGCCGTAGAGGACGTCGCCTTCGACGATGCTGGTGCCGGTGAGGAGCTGGGAGCGGTCGACGACGCCGGTGACGAAGCCGACGACGTCGAGGTCGCCGGGAGCGTAGACGGAGGGCATCTCGGCGGTCTCGCCGCCGACGAGCGCGATGTTGGATTCCGCGCAGGCAGAGGACATGCCACGGACGAGCTCTTCGACGATGGCGGGCTCGACTTTGTGGAGGCCGAGGTAGTCGAGGAAGGTGAGCGGGCGCGCGCCCATGACGGCGATGTCGCCGGCGACGGCGGCGACGAGATCGCGACCGAGATTTTCGTAGCGGCCCGCCATGACGGCGACGAGGGTCTTGGTGCCGACGCCGTCGGTGCTTTGGACCATGACGGGATCGGCCATGCCGCGGATGGCGTCGGTGAGGCTGAAGAGTGTGCCGAATGATCCGAGGCCGGTGAGCACGGCGGCCGAGTGCGTGCGCGCGACGTGCGCGTTCATGCGGCGCACGGCTTCGTTGCCGGCTTCGATGTCCACACCGGCGGACTTGTAGTCGATGGGTTGGAGCGGGTCAGGCATGTGTGTCTTCAATCTTATGTGTTTGGGAGATTACTTTATCCACGCGCGCGCGTTGTCGAAGAGGCGCTGCCAGGGGCTGTGCTGGAGCGTGCGGGTCCAGGTGTGTTGGAGGCCGAGGGAGGTGCGCTCGGGGTGGGGCATGATGATGAGCGCGCGGCCGTCGGCGGAGGTGAGCGCGGCGGTGCCGCCGGGTGAGCCGGAGGGATTGAGCGGATAGTGCTGCGTGGGGCGGCCGTAGGTGTCGATGTAGCGGGCGGCGATGGCGCGAGGGGGTGCGAGGTGTGTGGCGTGGCCTTCGCCGTGCGCGACGATGATGGGCGCTCGCGCGCCGGCCATGTTGGCGAGGAAGATGGAGCTGGTGGGTTGAATTTCGACCATGCAGAGGCGGGCCTCGTAACGCGAAGAGATGTTGCGGACGAAGCGTGGCCAGTGTTGGGCGCCGGGGACGAGGTCGCGGAGCTGCGCCATCATCTGGCAGCCGTTGCAGATGCCGAGCGAGAAGGTTTCGGGGCGCGCGAAGAAGGCGGCAAAGGCGTCGCGGAGCTGTGCGTTGAAGAGGATGGTTTTGGCCCAGCCGCTGCCGGCGCCTAGGACGTCGCCGTAGGAGAAGCCACCGCAGGCGGCGAGGCCGATGAAGTTGGAGAGCGAGGCGCGGCCGGCGAGCAGGTCGCTCATGGTGACGTCGACGCATTCGAAGCCGGCGCGGTCGAAGGCGGAGGCGGTCTCGTACTGGCTGTTGACGCCCTGCTCGCGCAGGATGGCGACGCGGGGCTTGGCGAGGTTGAGGTAGGGCGAGCAGACGCGCTCGGTGGGGTCGAAGGGAACGTCAACGAAGAGGCCGGGGCGGTCCGGGTCGTCGAGGAGGGCGAACTCCTGCTGCGCGGAGGCGGGAGTGTCGCGGAGTGAGGCGATGTGGAAGCTGACTTCGCTCCATGTTTTATGCAGTTCGGTCCGGCGTGCGGTGAATATCTGACGAGGTTCTTTTGAGCCGTTCCCCTGATCGATCGCAATCCAGTTCTGCCATGCGCGCTTCGCCACCACCTTGGCCTGAAGTCCGGCAGTCTGAAGAGCTTGAACGACGGAAGGCAGGTCTGGCTCGGGCACTTGAACAACGGCGCCTAATTCTTCGTTGAAGAGGGAGGGAAGCGCATCGTCCTCCTCTTTGAGGAGGATGTCGAGACCGCAGCGGCCTGCAAAGGCCATTTCCGCGAGTGTTACGAAGAGTCCGCCGTCGGAGCGGTCATGGTATGCAAGGAGTTTGCCATCTCGGTTGAGCTTTTGGATGGTGTTGAAGAAGGCGAGAAGCTTCTCGGGAGCGGGCGCATCAGGTGTGTCGGCGCCGATGATGTTGTAGGCCTGCGTCAGCACGGAGCCGCCGATGCGGTTGCGACCTTCGCCGAGGTCGATGGCGATGAGGAGGCTCGGCTCGTCCTTGAGCTCGGGCGTGAGCGTGCGGCGCACATCGGTGACCGGAGCGAAGCCTGAAAGGATGACGGACAGCGGAGAGATGACGGAGCGCGGTTCGTTGTTTTCGCGCCAGCTCATCTTCATCGACATGGAGTCTTTGCCGACGGGGATGGTGATGCCGAGGGCGGGACAGAGTTCCATGCCGAGGGCGTGAACGGCGTCGAAGAGTTTCTCGTCTTCGCTGGTTGCGCCGGCGGCAGCCATCCAGTTGGCGGAAATCTTGATGTCGGAAAGTTTTTCGATGGCAGCGCCGGCGAGGTTGGTGATGAGCTCGCCGAGGGCCATGCGCGCGGAGGCGGCGGCGTCGGTCACGGCGAGGGGCGTGCGCTCGCCGATGGCCATGGCTTCGCCGGCGGTGGACGTGAAGTCGCGGAGGGTGACGGCGCAGTCGGCGACGGGGACCTGCCAAGGGCCGACCATCTGGTCCTGCACGGTCAGGCCGCCTACGGAGCGGTCGCCGATGGTGATGAGAAAGTTTTTCGATGCGACGGCGGGCATGCGCAGAACGCGCTCGATGGCCTCAGCGAGCGGGATGTCGGGAAGCTGCACCGGTTGCGGCGTGGTGTGCGTGCGTGTGAAGCTGCGCTGCATCTTCGGTGGCTTGCCGAAGAGGAGGGACTGCGGGAGGTCGATGGGGCGGGTCGCGCCGTTGGGATCATTGGTGTCGATGAGAATGATTTCGAGCTCCGGTGTGGCGCGGCCGACGACGGCGAATCGCGCCCGCTCGCGTTGGCACATGGAGGCGAATAGCGGGAGGTTTTCGGGAGCAAGCGCGAGGACGTATCGCTCCTGCGCTTCGTTGCACCAGACCTCGAGCGGCGAGAGGCCGGCTTCGGCTTGCGGGATGGCGGCGAGATCGAAGACACCGCCGACGCCGCCATCTTTGACGAGCTCGGGGAAGGCGTTGGAGAGGCCGCCGGCGCCGACGTCGTGGATGGAGAGGATGGGGTTGTTCTCTCCGATCTGCCAGCAGCGGTCGACGACCTCCTGTGCGCGGCGTTCCATCTCGGCGTTGTCGCGCTGGACGGAGGCGAAGTCGAGGTCGGCGTTTTTCTCTGCAGTGGATTGGCTGGAGGCTGCTCCGCCGCCGAGGCCGATGAGCATGGCGGGGCCGCCGAGGACGATAAGCAAATCGCCGGGACGTATGGGGCGCTTTTCAATGTGCGGCGTGCGAATGTTGCCGAGGCCGCCGGCGAGCATGATCGGCTTGTGATAGCCGAAGGTGATGTTGGGGTCGGCGGTCGGCTGTTCGAAGGTGCGGAAGTAGCCGCAAAGGTTGGGGCGGCCGAACTCGTTGTTGTACGCGGCGGCCCCGAGCGGGCCTTCGATCATGATGTCGAGCGGCGAGGCGATGTGCGCGGGGCGGGAACCACCCCAGCCGGCAAGCTGGCCGGGGACCCCGGAGGGTACGCGCTCCCACGGTTGCGGCGCTTGCGGAAGGTTGAGATTGGAGACGGCGAAGCCGCAGAGGCCGGCTTTGGGTTTGGCGCCGCGGCCGGTCGCGCCTTCGTCGCGGATCTCGCCGCCGGCGCCGGTGGCTGCGCCGGGCCAGGGCGAGATGGCCGTGGGATGGTTGTGGGTCTCGACCTTTAATACGATGTCGATCTCTTCGTCATGCGCGGTGAAGATGTTGGTCGTCGGGTGAGGGAAGAAACGCGAGCCGGAGCCTCCGCGGATGACGGCAGCGTTGTCGCGGTACGCGGAGAGGACGTTTTCGTGCGAGTGCTCATAGGTGTTGCGGATCATGCCGAAGAGGGACTGGTCTTGCTGTACGCCGTCGATTGTCCACGACGCGTTGAAGATCTTGTGGCGGCAGTGTTCGCTGTTGGCCTGGGCGAACATGTAGAGCTCGACGTCGGTTGGATTGCGGCCGAGCGCAGTGAACTCGCGGACGAGGTAGTCGATCTCGTCGGGAGCAAGCGAGAGGCCGAGAGCACGGTCGGCCTCCTGAATCGCCGAGGCGCCGCGTGAGAGCACATCGATGGTGGTGAGCGGCTTGGGTGTGTGTGCGACGAGGAGCTTTTGCAACTCGTCGAGACCGCCGAAGAGGACGGTCTCGGTCATGCGGTCGTGCAGGGCGGGGAAGAGCGCTTGCGGTTTGCGGGTCCCGTGAATCTGCAGAGCGCGGATGCGCTCGATACGCTGCGCGCTGGTGAAGCCGGTGTTCATCAGGATGTCCGTCGCCTTGCTCGACCAGGACGACTGCGTGCCGATGCGCGGAGCGACGAAGATGCACGGATCGGGAATTGGGGTGTCGGTCAGGTCGAGAAGTTCGGCGAGGCGCGGGTGGTCAAGCTCGCCGCTTGCAGTGATCAGGTAAAGGAAGGATGCGTTGACGCTGCTGACGTCGGGATCGAGTGCACGGAGGCGCGCGGTGAGGCGATCGGCCTCAAAGGAGCTCAGCGCCGGCGGTCCGGACAGCGCGAGGAGCCGAAGCCCAGTCTCAGAGATGGGCGGAGAGGTTTCGGGTGATGTGGCTGGCGACATCTTCCGTCCGTTTAGCGAGATCGTTGCGCTGCTTTTCGAGGGTCGCGAGATAGGTGGCCGTGACGTCTCCGGTGACGTAGGTGCCGTCGAAGACGGAGGTGTCGAAGTGGGTGAGCTCGGGAGCGGCTTCGGTGATGGAGCTCTTGAGGTCGTCGAGGTCCTGGAAGATGACACCGTCGGCGCCGATGTCGGCGGCAAGCTGATCGAGATCTTTGCCGCTGGCGATGAGTTCGGATCGCGCGGGCATGTCGATGCCATAGACGTTGGGATAGATGACGGGCGGAGCGGCGGAGCAGACGTAGACGCGCTTCGCCCCGAGCTCGCGGCACATGGCGACAATTTCCTTGATCGTAGTCCCGCGAACGATGGAGTCGTCGACGAGCAGGACATTCTTGCCGGCAAACTCCTGCGGGATGGGATTCAGCTTGCGGCGTATGGACTGCTTGCGCTGCGCCTGGCCGGGCATGATGAAAGTGCGGCCGACGTAGCGGTTACGTACGAAGCCTTCGCGATAGGGAAGCCCGAGATGATTGGCGATCTCGAGTGCGGCGGTGCGGCTCGTCGATGGGATGGGGATGACGACGTCGATGGAGATGTGCGACCACTCGCGGCGAATCTTTTCGGCGAGATGATTGCCCATGTTGATGCGGCACTGATAGACCGAGGCGCCGTCGAGGATCGAGTCGGGCCGGGCAAGGTAAACGTATTCGAACAGACAGGGCGCCTTGTCGTGCGCGAGCGGGCTGCGATAGGTATGCAGCTGGCCCCTGGTGTCGATGAAGACTGCTTCGCCGGGCTGGATGTCGCGATCGAGATGAAAGCCGCAGACCTGAAAGGCAACGGACTCGGACGCGATCATGTAGTCCTTGTTGGCGCCCTCGCCTCGTGACCCATAGACGAGCGGACGAATGCCGTGAAGATCGCGAAAGCCGAGCATGCCCACGCCGGCGATCATGACCACGACGGCATAACCTCCATGACAACGTCGATGAACCTCCTCGACTGCGGCGAAGATGTCGTCGGGAGTGGGATGAACGGCTCGATGGCGGCCGAGCGCGTGCGCGAAGACGTTCAGCATCACTTCGGAGTCGGAGGTGGTGTTGAGGTGGCGGAGGTCTTTCTGGAAGACGCTCTCCACGATGTCCGCGACGTTGGTGAGATTGCCGTTGTGCGCGAAGACGATGCCGTAGGGCGAGTTGACGTAGAAGGGCTGCGCTTCGGCGACGGAACCGCAACCGGCAGTGGGATAGCGCACGTGTCCGATGCCGGCGTTGCCCAGCAGCTTGGCCATGTTGCCGGCGTCGAAGACGTCGGTGATGAGGCCATTGCCCTTGTGGAGGTAAAAGCGATCCTCAAAGAGTGTGGCAATTCCCGCTGCATCCTGCCCGCGATGCTGCAGCATGGACAGGGCGTCATAGAGGATCTGAGCTACGGGCTGATGTCCGAAGACACCGACGATGCCACACATCTGGTTTGACTGCCCAACTTATCAGGAGTGCGCGGCCGCCTTCGCAGATCGCGCCTGACTCTATTCTACTTTGTCTGCGGCCGGCTTGCAGGGCGACCGAGACAGATCGCGCGACGCGTGGGATTCACGCGCGGATGCGATGCAAACTCGCTGATTCGGGCTGCTTCATCTTTCCACAGGCTGCTAACCAAACAGTATTGGCGGGGTCTATGCCCAAAACGCAGCGAACGGATGAGCGTCGGAGCCGGTGGGTTCCGAGGCCGCGTTAAGCAGCTTCAGCATCTGGTACCGGCTATCTGCCAACGGCGACAGCTTTCCTCAGGTGTTCTTCCCCTTTGTGCTTCGGGCACGAAGCGGAGAGGTGTTGCTTTTCGCCGAGCTTAGACCGGCGCTGTAACAATGTAGGACGGTCTCGATGCGCGTTGTTGCATTTTTGCTTTGCCTGCGGGCTATCAGTGCGTTTGGTGCGGGGGCCGCACCAAAGTCGACATTCAACGAACAGGGTAACTCCATAGAAGTGTCACAAGCCGCTGACCTGCATGGGGATGCAGGGACCCGGCCGCGTGATGAAGAAGTTGATTCCGGTTGGTGTACTGACCCTATTGCTCCCACAACTCACCCGACAGGTCCGGGACAGACGCGCGGGAGTGCAGACGGGGTCGGGATGAAATCAGCCGCTAAGCTTGCCGCACTCGGGATCGGTTTGGGCCTTGCAGCCGCAGGATGCGGCACGGGAACAGTTGTCGTCGCGTTGGTGAGTCCGACGATCAGCCAGGTCTCGCCGCAGGTGGTCACTGCCGGTACGCCGAGCGTCACGGTTACAGTTCAGGGCCAGAACTTTCAGTCGAGCTCCGCGCTCACCCTGAACGGCAGCGCCATGCCGACGACGGTGGTGAACTCCACAACGCTCTCAGCGCAGATCAGCGGAAGCCCGCTTGCCCAGCCCGCCGTGGCGCACCTGCAGGTGAAGAACTCCGATGGCGCGGCCTCCAATGAAGTGCCGCTTACCGTGACCAATCCTTCCCAGACTTCGACGCTGGCAATCAGCACCAGCGGGCTGCCCGGCGCGCAGAGCGGCACGGGATACAGTGCTGCGCTCTCCGCCAGCGGAGGAACACCCGGATATACGTGGTCGATTTCGTCGGGCACTCTGCCGGCCGGGCTGACGCTTTCCAGCGGCGGTGCGATCTCCGGAACACCGACCGCGAGCGGCACTTCGACCTTCGCCGTGACCGTTTCAGATTCATCTTCACCGGCACAAACTCAGACCGTGACCTTGTCGATTGTGGTTCTTCCCGCGACACAGGCTCCGGCGACGCTGACCATCGGCTCCGGCACGCTGGCCGCGGGTCAGGTGGGCAGCGCGTACAACGCGGCGCTCAGCGCGGCGGGCGGTACACCCAGCTACACATGGTCTCTTGCCTCCGGCAGCCTGCCCGCAGGACTGTCACTCTCGAGCGCGGGCGTAATCTCCGGCACACCAACCGCCAGCGGGACATCCACGTTCAACGTTACGGTCAAGGACAGCGGATCGCCCGCACAATCTGCGTCCGGTCAGGTTTCAATTTCAGTCGCATCAACCAGTCTTGCGGTGCACTCGGTCAGCCTCGGAGCGGGTGTCGTGGGAAGCTCCTACAGCACGACGTTGACTGCGACCGGCGGCACGCCCGGGTACACGTGGTCGCTGGCCTCGGGCAGTCTTCCCGCCGGCCTCACGCTCTCGAGCTCCGGCATCATCTCCGGAACGCCGACCGGAACCGGGACCGCAACCTTCACGGTCACCGTCGCGGACAGCGGAACACCGCAGCAGACGGCGTCCTCGCAGGAATCGCTGACGATTTCGCCGTCGACCCTGACGATCACATCGACGAGCCTTTCTTCCGGCAAAGAGGGAAGCTCCTACAGCACGACGTTGACTGCGACCGGAGGCACGCCCGGCTACACGTGGTCGGTGGCCTCGGGCAGCCTGCCGGCTGGCCTGACGCTGTCGAACGCGGGCGTCATCTCCGGCACGCCGACGGGCAGCGGTACGGCAACCTTCACGGTTGCGGTGATGGACAGCGGATTGCCGGCGCAAACCACGACGACGCAGGAATCAATCGCGATCGCATCGTCTCAGTTGACGATCACGAGTACCTTACTGGCCCAGGGCACCAACGGGTCTGCCTACTCGTCGTCCCTCGCAGCTAGCGGGGGAGCACAGGCTTACACATGGACTGTGAGCAGCGGCAGTCTGCCTGCGGGCTTGACCTTATCAAGCGCGGGCGTGATATCCGGAACGCCGACGGCCAGCGGATCTGCCAGCTTTACCGTGACGGTGACGGATAGCTCATCACCGATGCAAACCGCATCGGCCCAGGAGTCGATCATCATCAACGCGGCTTCATCGGGCAGCTCATCTTCCGGCACCGTACAGCTCTATCTTTATCCGGCGTCACCGGTTGCGCCTGCCGGCTCGTACCAGACGATTACGGCGATTGTGAACGGGGTGAGCGACCAGACAGTAACTTGGACATCCGATGGCGGGACGATTGTGGGGACGAATCCGTGTGTTGCGAACGAGCCGTGCACGGTAGCGCTGTACTCGGCGAATCCGGGAACGTACACGGTAACGGCGACGAGTGATGCGAACGCCGCAGTGATGGCGATGTCGACAGTGACGTTTACGAATTCTCCGACACCGGTTACGGATCATCCGCGGTTTTTGATGACGTCGGCGATGCTGCCGGGGCTGCGAGCGAAGGCGACGGCGAATAATCCGATGTATGAGGCGATATTCTCACAAGCGCAAGCCAGTTACATAACGGACAGCAGTATCTGGACGACGTTCTCAACATGGAATGGATCGGCGTGTACAGGGGGATCCGGTCCGTCCTCGGACCAGAGCGGCAACTGGAGAGAAAACGATGCGTACGACATGGCGCTCGTGGCGTTGCTGGATCCGAGTTCCTCGACCCGCAATCAATACGGTTGTGCAGCGCGGGACATCTTCATGACGGAGATCGGTTATGTACTAAACGGCAAGATTCCGATGGGAAACGGGCTGGTGGAGTGGTCAGATTCCTCGCCGGAGTGGGCTTTTGAAGCGGACTGGCTGATGGGTGGGGGATATCTTTCCGCCTCGGACATCGCGATAGTGCATCAGTACCTTTACTCGATGGCCCAGCAGGTTCTCAACAATACGGGTGAGGGGGTAGTGGCACCATTAGGGAGCCCGTATAACGCACCCGCGCAGTTTGCCGGGTCGAGCGTGTACTCGATGACGGGTCAGCGGGCGATGGCGAATAACTATACCCACAGCCGAGAGATGTTGTTGATGGCTATTGGTCTGACCTTCAACGACAATACGACGGACGATCCGCCGTTGAGTAACACCTGCTCGGCGACGCGATATCAGGTATGCCCGGATGGTACGGCGGGCAGTCTACACGCCTACTGGGCCTATGACGCAGGGGGGATGCTGTACCGGGATTGGGCGAACCTTGAAGATCCGGCGGTGGTGCAGGCGGCGTATAACGCGGCGTTCGGGAACCTTCCATCGACGCCGCAATGCATGACGTTATGGAGTGCCACGATATCGTGTCTGGGACAGTCGCGTGGCGGGGAGTCGAGCGAAGGAGTGTTTTACGGATACTCGCTGGAGCGGGAGCGGTGGATGATGAACGCGATCCACACGGCGGGGTATGACGATCCGTTGCGGTACGGGCCGCAGATCAGTCTGGGGACATCGAGTTGGTGGGACCTGCACTATATCGCAGATCTGAGCGGTCTGACGGGACTGAGCGGTACGAGCGCGGCGGGGTATGGGCGATGGAATTTTCTAACCGATGGGGATTCGCTCAATTACTACATCTATCCCAGCAACTATGCGTCGGAGTCGGGAACGCTGGCCTACGATGCGATGACGGGCCGGACCGACCGCGCCAGTGCCTTGCAATGGCTGGTGATGAATACAGCATTTGGTACGGCGAGCGGAACGGCGGGAAGCTGCGCCTCCCAGTGCGGGTACGACTACGCACTGACCGATGGCCTAGGCAGTGACACGGTGCTGGATATGTTTATCGCGCTGCCGGCTGCCGATCCCGTGACCAACGATCCGCCGGCGGACCCGCGTCCTTCTCTGCCAACTGACTGGTATGACGCGGGCAATCAGCATATGGTGGTGCGGACGAACGGGTGGACGACGGGATCGAACACGATCTTCAGCTACTTCTGTCCGAATACGGCGATCGACCACGAGCATCCGTTATGCGGTGGCTATTCCATCTACTCCAACGGCGAGTACATCACCAAGGGCCGGATGGAGTTCAATGACTACAATGACGAGTTCACGACGGCACGGAACCAGAACGCGATGGCGGTGGTGCAGTATCCGGGGCAGACGTGGTGCCTGTTGAACCCTTGGTGTGAGTACAACCAGGCGGCCACCTATGGCGGCCAGTTCTGGCATGGGTACCAGAACGGCTGGGTGACCCTGAACCATGCCGAAATGCCCAACTATGTGGCGGCGACCGCGGACGCCACGAATGTGTACAACGGAGGAACGTTTGGAGTCTATGCCAATTTCCATGGCGTGACCCTGGCCTCAAGATCGTTGGTCTACCTGCGTAATGCCAACGAAGTCATTGCGTATGATCGCGGCGAAACGGGCAGCAACGCGTGGGACAAGGCAACCTACATCGTATCGACCGGAGCGCCGACGTTCAACGGAAACACCGCTTCCTGGTCGACTCGCTCCGGCAACCAGAAGGTGTTCTGGACTGCCCTGGAAGGCGGAACTCCAGCCCTCGACGCGCAGTATACGGATGCCGACGCGGCCAACGACTGGGAAATCTATGGACGGATCAAGGTCGACGCAGGCAATGTGGGGACTGCGCGGTTCCTGACAGTACTGCAGTGGGGCAAAGCAGGTTTCAGTCCGGTCACCGCGGCTCTTATCCAGTCAAGCGCGGGCCAGACGTTTGAAGGCGCGCTGCTGAACGGAACGGCGGTGATGTTCATGAAGACACCGGCAGCGCTGACCACGGTGACCTATCCCGCCAGCGGAGCCACCACGCATTACATCACCGACCTCGCACCCAATACATCCTATGCCATCAACGCGCCCGGTGCACCGGCGACGGCAACCACGGACAACGCAGGCATACTTACCTTCTCGGCCAGCGGAACCGGAAATGTCACCGTGAGCCGTGGGCAACGCTCGGCTCTACCGCACGCCCAGACTCTGTCTTCGACGGGCGCTCCCGTTTCACGGTTTGGCAAAATTGCGCTCCTCGTGGCTCCGCTTTGTTTGCTTTCTTTGGTAGGTGTCACGCTGGTTAAAGGCCGCAAGAAACCACTGCGAATGCAGGCTGAGTGGGGAGCCATGGAGCGCCACGTCGCCAATGCTTGAGTGGAAATCGAATCTGGTATCGGTAATTATGCCAGCCTATAACAGTCAGGCGCTCCTTGAATCGTCGGTTCGATCGGTGATGGCGCAGACGTATCCCCATTGGGAGCTCTTGATTGTCGACGACGCGTCGACGGATGCGACGCTCGCGATTGCGCGGGAGTTGGCGCGAGCCGATGAGCGAATTCGTTTAGTACGGATGACGCACAATGCCGGCGTCGCAGCTGCGCGCAATCGAGGTATTGCCGAAGCGCGAGGCCAGTACATTGCTTTTCTGGATAGCGATGATCTCTGGCTGGAACGGAAGCTGGAAGCGCAGATTGGCTTTATGCAGAGTACGGGCACGGCGTTTTCGTTTACGAAGTATCGAAGGATGCGGAGGAACGGAACGCTGGGCAGGGCTCTTGGCGTGCCCGTCACAGTGGGATATGAGCAGTTGCTGCGTGGCAATGTTATTGGCTGCCTGACGGTTATTATCGACCGCGCACAGGTTCCAGAAATTGAGATGCCTCATGTGAAGCATGAGGATTACGTGACATGGCTGGGGATATTGAAACGAGGTGTGGTGGCGTGGAGTCTACAGCAGGACCTGGCGCGATATCGAGTGGCTGAGTCTTCAGTTTCATCGGATAAGAAACGCAGCGCCGGATGGACCTGGAACATTTATCGGCAGGTTGAAAAGCTGTCGATTCCTAAAGCAATCTGGTGTTTTGTGCATTATTCGCTTCATTCGATTTACGTAAGGCTGGTTTACTGAATTCATCTATGAAACTTCCTCGACATGCCGAACTGTGGCTATTGCCATATCTGAAACAGCGCGTGCGGCGCAGATGGAGTGAGAGAGCACCGAAGCGCGTCTGGCTGGCGATTACGGACCATTACGAACCGTTGGGCATGGGGGTTTCAGTCGAGCAAGCGCTTGGGCGCGTGGCGCGCTGGCGTGATCGATGGCCGCGCATAGCGGACGATGCCCCACGCGATGCGAACGGGCAGATGCCTCAGTACAGCTTCTTCTATCCACAGGAAGAGTATCGCCGAGACCTGTTAGATGGAATTACGGAGATGGTGCGCCTCGGCGTAGGCGATGTCGAAGTTCATCTGCACCATGACAGGGAAACGCCCGATGCCTTCGTCGGGAAGGTGTCGGAGTTCTGCCGGCGTCTTGTGGGTGATCACGGCCTTCTGCGCCAGCAGAATGGGCGCACAGTCTTTGGTTTTATTCATGGCAACTGGGCGCTGGATAACTCGCGGCCGGATGGGAAATGGTGCGGCCTGAATGGCGAGATTGGGCTGTTGCGCGATTTGGGATGCTATGCGGACTTCACGATGCCATCCCTGCCATCACCTACGCAGGCCCGCATCGTCAATCAGATCTACTGGTGCACGAGCAACTCCGACGGACGGCCGCGCTCCTTTGATCATGGCATAAGAGCCGCGGCGGGCAAAGGCAAGCAGGGCGATCTGATGATGATTGCCGGGCCGGTTGGGCTACGGTTTGGCGAACGGATTGTGCCGCGGGTTGAGTGCGGCGAGATTGCTGGTTATGACATGCCGGTCGCCGAAAGGGTTCGACTGTGGTTTGATGTGGCGCCGGTTGTTGGCGAAGACATGTTCATCAAGCTCTACACGCATGGCGCTGTTGAGCGCAATATGGAACCGCTGCTTGCGGGAGGACTGAGCCAACTTTATGCGTGGGTTGCAGAAGAGGCCGCACGGCGAGAGATGCAAGTTTACTGGGCTTCGGCATGGCAGATGTATTCAGCCATTAGTGCGATCGTGCAAACTGAGGACCCGATCAAACTCGGCAGTAGCAGCCTGCCGATGCAAGCGAGAGCGTGAAATAAGATGCTTAGGATCGCCGTGGTCACACGGTACTTTCCCAGTTCTGGCGAGCCTTGGCAGGGCAGGTCGGCCTATAAGACCCTTCGTGAGTTGGCTGGGACGGCGAAGGTACACGTCTTTTACCCAGACCCCAACTATCCGTCGTTTCTCAGCCCCCGCAGCCGCATCTACGACAAGCTGAATCCCTCGTATCGGATTCCAGGAGTAGACGTAAGCTATGTCGGCTACCCGGCGGTGCCCTTGATTTCGCGGCCGTTGAACGGAAGAATGGAAGCGAGCGTTTTGCTTTCGCACGTGCGCGAGTTCGCGCCGGACGTCATCCTTGGTGTCTTTCTCTATCCGGAAGGCTATGCAGCATTAAAGCTTGGAAAGAAGCTGGGCGTCCCAGTGGTCGAGATGGGAATTGGCTCGGACATTCACAGCATCGGTGACCGATGGACCGCAATGCATACACGAAAAGTGCTGCGCGAAGCCAATTATCTTGTGACCGTGAGCGAGGACTTGCGCCAGAAGGCGCTTGGCATCGGTGCGTCTGCTCAGCGTTCGTGTGCGATCGTCAACGGCTGTGATCCTGCCGTCTTCCATCCGGCCGATCGTGTCGAGGTAAGGCATCGTCTAGGACTGAATGTCGAGAGCCCGATGATTCTCTATATCGGCCGGACTGATCTTCGCAAAGGACTGCTCGAGCTGGTGGAGGCTGCGGCAAGACTCCATCAACGTCGCCCTGAAGCGCAGGTATACATGGTAGGAGATGGGCCAGACAGAACACAGGTTCTAAACGCAATCGAGGCTTCCGGGGCAGGTGAATATGTTCATCCTCTGCCTGCGTGCGCGCCGGACGAAACCGCTTTGTGGATGGCAGCTTCGGATTTGGTAACCCTGCCAAGCTACATGGAGGGTTGTCCGAATGTAGTTCTGGAGGCGCTGTCCTGCGGGAGACCGGTGGTCGCTACGCGTGTGGGCGGTATTCCCGAGATCATGAGCGATGACTGTGGCGCGTTGATTGCACCGCATAATGTGCCTGCGCTGGAGGCGGCGTTGGATGCCGTGCTTGCAAAGCAGTGGGATGCCGAGACGATCGCGGCGCGATGGAGCCGAAAATGGAGCACGGTGGCTGCCGAACTCAATGCGGTTCTTCAATTAGTGGTACGGAGTAGTATGTGACTTCGAGACAGCGAGAAAGAGTTTCAGTAGAAGGTTCTATCGAACGCTGCGGCTGCATTGTTCGAGTATTGATTCAAAAGCGCGCGCTGCGGTCTTCCAGGAAAATCGTTCTTCTACCATTTGTTGTGCGTTCGACGCCATCTGTTTGCGGGCGGCACTGTCATCGAGCAGGCGCAAACATGCCTCCGCAAACTCGGCCGGCGTATCCGCGAGAAGAAGGTCCTTGCCCGGCATGTAGTCGAGCCCTTCCGCGCCGATCGTGGTCGATACGATTGGCAAGCCCGCGGCCATGCACTCGTAGACCTTGAGGCGCGTGCCGCCGCCGATGCGGAGCGGGATGATCGATACGCGCGCGCTCCAAAGATACGGCCTGATGTCTGGCACGGTACCTGTAACGGTGACATTGCCCGCTTCTTCCGCGGCTTTGACAAGCGAAGCTGCCGGCGATCTTCCCGCGATCGTGATAGTAGTTTCAGGGCGCTTTTGGCGAATCAAGGGAAATACCTCCCTCAGGAAGTATTCCATCGCGTCCACATTGGCCAGCCAGTCCATCGAGCCGCTGAAGATGAGATCTGCAGTGATCGGTGTTTCGAGATTTCTGCGGTAAAAATCTACGTCCACGCCGGTCGGCACAGAGAGCACGCGATCAACCTGGAACATCGATTTGATTCTGTCGGCGTCGGTGCTGGAGACCGCGATCACGAATTGAGCTGCCTGGCAAATACGGGCTTCATACGCTCTCATTTTGGAGGCTTGCATCGCATAGAAACCGCGCTTCAGCCATGATCGTGCCTGCGCCACGTGTCGCTCGCATATGGTTGTTTCGACGTTGTGCTGAAAGAGAACCGACCGCCTCATGTCGGGCATGTTGGGAGCGGCGGCCAGGAAGTCGCAGACGATGACATCGTAGTTCTGGTCGCGAATAAGAGTTTCGACAGCCCTTCTCAGATCCGCTGATGCATATCGTGCAACGGCAAGCGGCACAGGGTTGAAGAGACTGGCGAGCAATTGCGGAACGATTGCGAGCGTGCCGCGCTTCGGAGGCAGGTGCGGAATTGCGACGTGCCGGGAACAATACTCCTTGCTACGGGCCGGGCCTTCAGTGTTTTCCGGTGGATTGAGCGCGGCGAAATGAACCTCGTGGTGCTGGTTCAACTCGCGTAATGTACCCAAAGTGCGAATCTGACCTCCCCTGTTTGTGGGGTGCAGAAAAAATGGACATACCCAGAGAATCTTCATAAGAGCAAAGCTGTAGGTCTAGGACTGTCTAATATATAACAGTAAAGGTTCGCCAATTCTTTGTGTCAATCGCCCGGCAGGTGAGGCCATTTTGAGCATTGTACATTGCAGAAATGTAATTGTGATGGGACTGGGATACGTCGGCTGCGTCAGTTCCGCGTGCCTGGCGGAGCTTGGGCATCAGGTTTTGGGCATCGACCGTGATACGTACAAAATCAATATGATTCAGCGCGGGCAAGCCCCATTCTTTGAGCCCGGTCTGGCTGAGCTCGTGAAGAAAAATGTTGCCGCGAGTAAGCTCAGCGCGGGTGCGCTGACCCCCGAGGCACTTGCCGAAGCGGACGTTGTACTGCTGTGTGTGGGAACGCCGTCGCAGGCAAATGGGAATATCGACCTGAGTCAGTTACGGCGTGTCTGCGCGGAGATCGCAGAGTCCATCGGGCAGCGCAGCAGGCCGCTCGTGGTGTCTGTTCGCAGCACGGTTTTCCCTGGTACGTGCGAAAGCCTGCTGGAGACCGAGTTCGCCAAACATTCCACGGTGCAGGTGGTCTCCAATCCCGAGTTCCTGCGGGAAGGCACGGCCGTGAAGGACTTCATGGAACCTTCGCTGCTTGTGGTGGGAGGAACGACCTCGGAAGCTGCGCAAACTATTGCGGGCTTGTACGCCACTTTGCCGGTCGAAGCCTCCTTGGTCTCTCTGCGCACCGCGGAGATGATCAAATATGCTTGCAATGCTTACCACGCTGTGAAGATTGGTTTCGCCAATGAGATCGGCTCGCTGGCGCTGAATTTGGGCGTCGACGCTGAGCAAGTGATGGCGACGATGTGCCTCGACACCAAGCTGAATGTATCGGCTGCGTATCTTAAACCGGGATTTGCGTTCGGAGGCTCGTGTCTGCCTAAGGATTTGCGAGCGCTGACGTATCGCGCTTCCCGGCTCGATCTGCAGCTGCCACTGCTGGAATCGGTGCTGCCTTCCAATGACGCGCACCTGCGTCGCAGTATCGATGAAGTCCTTGCGATGCCGGGAAGGCGGATCGGAATCTTAGGGCTTGCATTCAAGGAAAACACAGACGATCTTCGAGAAAGCCCCGTGATTGCCATCATTGAGTACCTGCTCGGCAAGGGACGTGAGATCAAGGTTTACGACCCTCACATTCAACTGAGTGATATCTACGGAAGCAATCTCAATTTCGTGGTTTCGTCGCTGCCGCACATTGGAAAGTTGCTGGTGCAGAGCCTTGACGACCTGCTGAGTTCAAGTGACGTGGTCGTGATCGCGCAGAAAGCGACGGCAGAGATGCTCGAAAAAATCAAAACAACCAGGCTGCCGAGTACTGACCTGACCCGCCTTAGGCTCGTTGGAAAAACCTAGGGTGTTGTCGAGAGATAAGGTGAAGCAGTCTAAAGCTGCAACCTACGATTCACTGCTTGTTTATAGAATGAGCCAGGCTAATTCGTTTAGTGATGAATGAGAAGATCGGCGATCTCAATTCGTAGTCTGTTCGCGGGCTCTCTTACTGAGCTGAAGCGCCCTCCTGCAGGACAGATTCCATTCCTCGACGGCCTGCGCTCGCTTGCAATTCTGCTCGTTGTCAGCGGCCACCTTAGCGCGGACTTTGCAGGCAGGTATGGTTCCACTCTTTACTCCCGCCTGCCTTTTGTCGCCGATGGTTGGATAGGGGTCGACCTCTTCTTTGTCCTCAGCGGCTTCTTCATTGGCGGGCAGCTTTGGAAGGAGCAGAGTCGCAGCGGCACCGTCGATGTAGGCCGGTTTATGATCCGCCGCGGCCTCCGAATCTGGCCTCTTTACTTTTTCGTTTTCATCTTTGTGTTGTCAATCAGTGTGATCTTGGGTTCGCCGCCGAAAGAATATGGCTGGTCGGACCTCGTCTTTATTACGAACTACGTCAACCACGGCCTCGTGCAGGGAAGTTGGTCGCTGTGCACGGAGGAACAGTTCTACATAGTGGCACCGCTTGCCATTTTTTTCTTTACACGCCATCTGCGTACGATCGGGCATTGGAGACCATGGTTGGCGCTTGCACTATGCCTCGTTCCATTGCTGCGCGCAACCATCTGGATTCACGGCACCGGCAGCTTTTTCCGGCACGATCCTCAGCTCTTTAAGGTGCTCTATTACCCATCCGTAACGCATTGCGACGGACTGATTATGGGCCTGCTCATCTCGAATCTGTGGGAGACACGCACTCGTCCGTCCTCAAAGCTCGCGAACCCCTGGTCGTTGTTTGTAGTTGCCACTTTGTTGCTCGGCGTCCTAAATGCACTACAGAAAGAGATATTCGATTTCACGGCGCTGGCGCTCTTCTTTGGGTCGCTCGTCTGGCTCGGCATTCAACGCAAACTGCCAATCTTTAATTCAAAGCTTTTCTATTGGCTCTCGCGGTTGTCCTACGGTATGTATCTAAACCATGAATACTTTGCGCCCTGGGTTATTTCCAGCATAGTTCCGCGTCTAGGACTTAACCATTCGCGTCTGCTCCAGAATCTAGCCGGCGTCATTCTACTCGTAGTTCTTTCCGCCGCCGTTGCTCTCGTCACATTCTGCCTTGTGGAGCATCCATTCTTGCAGCTTCGCAAGATCGTACTCGGAAAATCAACACAGACGCAGCCCGGTGATTTCAGCGCCGTGACTCGATAGCGAAGGACCTGCAAACCGTCTCAGCAGTGGAAGATTTTCTCCGACCGGATGCCCTTGGTCGCATTGCGCGAATCCACCACCAGCTGCGACTGCTTCACAATATCTTTGTAGTCATAGTCCGAGTGATCGGTCATGATCAGCACGCAGTCGTAATCGCCGATCCTCTCCAGTGGCGTGGACGTCATGTTCAGGTTGTAGTGCCGCCCCCGTCCTACAGAAGGGAAGTACGGATCGTTGTACAGCACCTCGGCGCCCTGCGCGCGCAGCAGTTCAATCACCGTCAGCGATGGCGATTCGCGCAGATCGTCGATGTCCTTCTTGTAGGCCATGCCCAGCATCAGGATCTTCGATCCATTGATCGGCTTGCGGTGCTCGTTCAGCGCCTTCGCCACGCTCTCCACCACGAACTCCGGCATCCGCTCGTTCACCTCGCCGGCGAGCTCGATGAAGCGCGTGTTGAAGTCGTACTCCTTCGCCTTCCAGCTCAGATAGAACGGATCGATGGGAATGCAGTGCCCGCCCAGGCCGGGCCCAGGATAGAACGGATGAAACCCGAACGGCTTTGTCGAAGCCGCATCGATCACCTCCCAGATGTCCACGCCCATCCGCAGCGAGAGCACCTTCAGCTCATTCACCAGCGCGATATTCACGCAGCGGTAGATGTTCTCAAGCAGTTTCGTCATCTCAGCCACGCGCGTCGACGAGACACGCACGGCGCGCGCAAAGATGCCCTCATACAGCGTTGCCGCCAGCTCCGTCGCCGTCGGCTCATGACCGCCCACAACCTTGGGAATATCGCGCCGCGCCACCGTCGTGTTGCCGGGGTCTTCGCGTTCCGGCGAGAACGCCACATAAAACACGCTGTCGGCGGGGCCGTTCGTCGCGCTCTTCACCTTCAGCCCGTGCTTGTTCTCGCGTTCGAGAATTGGGATCAAAAGCTCTTCCGTCGTGCCCGGATAGGTTGTGCTCTCAAGCACCACAAGCTGGCCCTCGCGCAGCCACGGCGCAATCGCGCGCGCTGTGTTCTCGATAAAGCTCAGGTCCGGTTCGCGATGCAGGGTCAGCGGCGTCGGCACGCACAAGATGATTGCGTCCTGCTCCGACAGCCGCGAAAAATCACCCGTCGCGCGAAAGCCATGCTCGCGCGCGCTCTGTATCTCTTCCGCCGCGATGCGGAAGATGTAGGACCGGCCGGCCTCCAGATCGACAACCTTCTTCTCGTCGATATCGAAACCTGTCACGCGGAATCCCGCCTCTGCAAACAGCAGCGACAGCGGCAGACCGACATATCCAAGTCCAATGACGCCAACCTTGGCAGTGCGTTTCTTCAGGGCCTCGAGCCGCGAATCCACGGCCTCTGCAACGGATGCTTCATTCGTCAACGGCATAGTGCTCCAATTATTTCATCTCAAGCTGGTTCTACATTTAGACTGTAGTGGAATATCGCCCCCTCAAGTGACAGGAAACCTTCACCCGAAAGCATCATTGATGCGGTCCCCTTGATTGAAAGATGATCGGACGACGGCACCTGGTGCACGGCAAGCGGCCTGGGCATCCAACACGGAAAGATCTCGCAGAACAGAGGCAGGAATGGCAAGATTTTTGATCACCGGGATCGCCGGTTTTATCGGCTCGACCCTCGCGCACCGGCTCGTTGAAGAGGGACACGAGGTCTCCGGCATCGACAATCTATCCACCGGCAATCTCGAAAACCTCGAAGACATCCGCTCTTCCATCCGGTTTGAGCAGACCGATCTGCGCGACGCCGGCGCTCTGCGCTCCGCCTGCAAAGGCATCGAATTCATCCTGCACCAGGGAGCGCTCGCCTCCGTTCCCCGTTCCGTCAAAGATCCTGTCGGCTCCCACGAGTCCAACATCAACGGCACCCTCAATCTTCTGCTCGCTGCGCGCGATGCCGGCGTGAAGCGCATCGTCTACGCCGCGTCCTCCTCCGCCTACGGCGATCAGCCCACGCAGCCCAAGCACGAGGAGATGTGCCCGAGGCCGCTCTCGCCGTACGCCGTGCAGAAGCTTACCTGCGAGTACTACATCCAGTCCTTCTCGAAGTCCTACGGTCTGGAAGGCGTCTGCCTTCGTTACTTCAACATCTTTGGCCCGCGCCAGGCCGCCGACTCGCCCTACTCCGGCGTCATCGCGCAGTTCATCTACAAGATGATGGACGGCGTCACGCCCACCATCTACGGCGACGGCCTCACCAGCCGCGACTTCACCTTCGTTGACAACGCCGTCAACGCGAACCTGCTGGCCTGCAAAGCGCCCAGCGAGGTCGCAAACGGCCGTGTGTTCAATGTTGGGACAGGGAAGAGCCGCACGCTCAACGAGGTCTATCAGGGCATCGCCTCCGCGCTCGGATTCAAAGAGCAACCACTCTACGGTCCGGAGCGCGTCGGCGACGTGAAGCACTCGCTGGCCTCGATTGAACGCGCCCGCAAGGAGCTCGGCTACGAACCCAAAGCCGACTTCCACCAGGGCCTCGAAAAGACTGTTGCGTGGTATCTCTCGGAGCGCCGCAAGCACCAGCCCGTCAGCGCCTGATCTTCGCAAAGAGCAAATAACACAAGTGAATAAGAAGTGGCCGCCTCACGAGCCTCCCGCTTCTATTCACTACTCACTATTCACTACTCACTACCCACACTGTCCCTACGCATGCTGATCCAGCAGCGACAGGCTCTTCGTCTTCGCTCGCAGGCCCAGCACCTCAAAGCCCATCATCTTGCTCTTCAGCACGTAGATCAGCCAGTTATTGCCCAGCGTGTCCGTGGGCGCCATCAGGAAGCCGTCGCCAAGCACGAAGTCCTGCGTGTTGTTGATCAGGCCTTCGATCGTCTCGCTGTCATCGAAGCGCACGCGCACCCAAAGACACTGCGTCGCCGGCAGATGATCGTGAAAGCGGAGATCGCGGCGGTCCGTCGTGCCTGCGAAGTCGTGCACGAAGAAGACCGCCTTCACGTCGTCGAGGCCAACCACCTCGGTCTCGCCGGAATCCAGCCGCGTCAACCGAATATTGTTCCGGTTCAGGCTTTCGACAGAGACCGCCCCATTGGCCCACTGCGCCTTCTCGGCGTAACCCTTAATGGCCCCGTCGCTTCGTTGAACGACGACTCTGTAATACGTATCGGGATCGAACATTGCTCGCAAAGTCTATCAGGCGCGTTTTGGCGCAAGATCATACTGCTTGATCTTGTATAGAAGCGCCTTGTAACTGATCTGTAACTCGCTGGCCGCAGCTTTGCGGTTCCATCCTTTGCTCTCCAGCATCTGGGCGATTGCCGCGGCCTCCGCCTCACCCTTCAGGCTGCGCACAATCTGTTTCAGGCCCGCGCCATCGCCGACGTCATTGAAGCCGTTAGCCTCCGTGCGATAGGCCGAGAACGGATTCATCTCTGCAAGAATCGGACGCTCGTCGCCGAGGATGAAGTAACGATTGATCACGTTCTCCATCTCGCGCAGATTTCCGGGCCACGCATAGCGCTGGAACGCCTCCAGCAGCGCGTTCGAGAGCTGCTGCGGTTGCCGTCCATACTTCTTTGCAACCTTGCGCATGAAGTAGCGCGCCAGCAGGGGAATCTCCTCGCGCCTCTCGCACAGCGGCGGAATCGAAAGCGAAAATCCATTCAAGCGGTAGTAGAGGTCTTCGCGAAACGCCTTGCGCGCGATCGCCTCCCGCATATTGATATTGGTGGCGGCGATCACCCGCACATCCACCTTCATCGTCGACCGGCTGCCCAGCCGCGAAAACGATCCGTCCTGTAGCACCTGCAGCAACTTCGCCTGCAGCAGCGCCGGCATCTCGCCGATCTCGTCCAGGAAGATTGTTCCGCCCGTGCAGACCTCAAACTTGCCCGGCTTGGTCTTCACCGCTCCCGTAAACGCGCCCTGCTCGTAGCCGAACAGTTCGCTCTCCAGCAGGTCCGCCGGCATCGCGGCGCAGTTCACCTTCAGGAACATCCGGTGCGCGCGGTTCGACATCTTGTGCGTGTACAGCGCAAGAATCTCCTTGCCCGTCCCACTCTCGCCCAGGATCAGCACCGGGATGTCGCTCTTGGCCACCAGCGCGGCCTGCGCCTGCAGCTCGCACATGCGCTTGCTGGAGCGCACAAACGAGTGCGTCTCATCGAGCGGAATCTCTTGCGGCTCGGTTGGGATCGTCTTCTGCGCCTCGGCCAGGTGCTCTTCGATGGCGCTCTCCAGGTTGCCGTCGAGGAATGGTTTCAACACAATGCCGCGGGCGCCGATGCGCGTGACCACCTCGAGATCCTTCACCTCGGCGGTGCACGAGAGCATGACAATCGGCACTTCCGGCAGCGTCGCGCGAATATGCGACAGCGCCGTCAGCGACTTCTCCATGCTTTCCCACTCCAGCAGAATCAGGTCAGGAGCCGCGGAGCTGTTCAAAGCCTCCAGCAGCGCCTGCTCCTCGCAGAAGGTCTTCAGGTTGTAGCTCGGCTCCAGCGTGCGACGCAGGTAGTCCAGCACTGCCAGGTTCGAATCCAGGGCATACAGCCGCGGCTGGACCGAAACGGCCATTCGTGGCGAAACCGCACTGGGAACAACAGACGAAAGCATGCCAGAAACTCCGGCGGTATGAGGCCCGCGCTTCCATGGCCCGCAGGAAATCCGCGAACCGTCGATCCGGCCGCGGGGACGCTGATTTCAAAACTACTTGGACCCCGAAGCCGCTGTCAGTGTAGCCGGACTTGGTGTGGAAGGGAAGAACTTTGCACTTTTGTAGGCAAAAAAGGTCACACATGCAGGTAGGATGAAACCAACCGTATCGAAAGAATTAACAAGAAAAGCCGTACTGCGGTTGATTTTTGGACAACTCATTCTTTGGTTTCGGCGATCGCTCGACTATGGCAATGAACTTGCTACCAAGAATCGCAGAGCGTTCACTACTGGATTGACCATGGACTTTGCCGAGTTCTACGATCTGCCGCCAATGGAACTCGCCTTCGGGCGAACGCCAGCCATGCGCGCCATCCGGCAGAAGCTCGAAAGCGTCGCCGACACCGGCGTTCCGGTGCTTTTGCAGGGCGAAAGCGGCACCGGCAAAGAGATCTGCGCGCGCTACCTGCACATCTTCTCCGGCCGCACCAAGGGCTCGCTGGTCAAGGTCAGTTGCCCCGCTATCCCCGAGAGCCTGATGGAAACAGAGCTCTTCGGCTACGAAAAAGGCGCGTTCACCGGCGCCCACACCACCAAGCGCGGCCGGGTCGAAGAAGCCCACAACGGAACCCTGTTTCTCGATGAGGTTGGCTCGCTTGATCTCTCCGCCCAATCCAAGCTGCTGCAGGTCCTGCAGGATGGCACCTTCGTCCGGGTCGGCGGCCACAGCACCCGCACCATTGAGACCCGGCTGGTCTCCTGTGCCAACCGCGACCTTCGCGGCCAGGTCGACGAAGGAAGCTTCCGGCTGGATCTTCTCTATCGTATTAATGCGGTAACTATTAACATCCCGCCGCTGCGCCAGCGCCGCGAGGAGATTGAACCGCTGGTCCAGTACTTCACGGACCTCAACGCGCGCGCGTTCCGGCTCTCTCCCAAACCGATCTCTCGTCCCACGATCCAGCTGATGGAGCGCTACAACTGGCCGGGCAACGTTCGCCAGCTCGCCAACCTGGTCCGCAGCTACGTCCTGATCGGCGATGAGGAGCTGCTGGCGACCGAACTGATGCCGCAGTCGTTCTCCAATGAAAGCATCGTCGCCGACATCGATCTCTCCCAGCCGCTTTCGCTGAAGCGGATTACCAAAAAGGCAACGCTCGATCTCGAGCGCCAGATCATCCTCAAGGTCCTCCGAAGCAATAACTGGAACCGCCAGAAGACGGCAAAGTGGCTCCAGATGAGCTATCGGTCGTTACTTTACAAACTTAATGAGGTGGATGCGGCCAACCTGCCGAATTCTCACCACTCTCCAATTAACAACGAACTTCCGGCCCAACCTGATGTCAGCGGAAACGTTGGACCAGGACGAAGGATTTGAACTTGAGTTCAAGGGCCTGAGTTCATCCAGCCCTTGAATTTCGAAAAACGGGTCATCTTCAAATCTCCTCGGTTGCACCGAAGGAGATGCAAGTCGGGAAAGGGCTAGCTATGAAACCTATCATCCGCGTACCGCTCGCCATATTGGTGACGTCAGCGGTTATCAGCCTCGGAGTGGTAGGCGTTGAAGCATCCACGCAATGTGTGCGGTTCATCCAGCGGGTGCGTCACCACAAGGTGAGCGCCGCGACCGCCGAACGCTGGGCCGCGTGGGATAAAGCTCATCCCAACTGGCATCCGAAGAAGAGAACGCCGACCGAGACCCTGGCGCAACTGGACTTTGCCTGCCAGGTGCCGATCATCGTCAATCATGTCGACGGCGAACTTCCGCCGCTGCAGCTCACAGGCCTCGACCTGCCCATGGAGATGCTGCCTCCGCCGGAGCAACCGACCGTCGTCGCGTTGAATACGCCGCCGCCGCAGCTGTTCCCGCAGGAGACGCCGACACAGAGCATTGTGAGCCCGCCGATCTATTCTCCCGAGTACCCGAGCCTGTTCGGTTTCGCGCCGATTCCGTCCGTCGTTCCGCCGCCGGCGGCCACGCCTGAGCCCTCGACGTGGATGATGCTTGCCACTGCGATGCTGGCGATCGCCGGACTCGCGTTCCGCCGAGCGCGTCTCCCTGCCTTCGCTTCCGTGCGGGCGCGGCGCTAAGCCTTCAGGTTGAGAAATGCCGGCGGAACGGCATTGGCGTTGCCGCTGGCAGGATTGCCGCTCGGAAGACTGCCGTTCAGAATGTTGATGCTCGCCACGCATTCGCCCGCGGCCCCACCGCCAACCCTGAAGGTCATCCACGCGCGTCCATTCGCAAGCTGAACGACTCGTGAGCCTCCCACTGTGCCGAGGTTATCCAGGATCTGGCCGTTGCCGGCCGCGCTGAAGTGGACGACGGCGCGCGAGTCGAGGCAGGGAACTCCCGCCGCGTCGACCAGCAGCGCCTCCACCGTCACATCGTTTCCGTTGCGCGTCAGCTCCTTCATCTCGAAGCGTGCGGGGGGTCCCCACTGCCGGGTCTCGTACTCGAACTGAATCGCATCCGTGACAGTCCTGCCGGTACGTTTGCCAACCGCCCGCAGCGACACCGCCCCGCCCGGAAACTCTGTCGTCCAGCGCAGACCGGCGGCAGGGAAGTCCTGCGAGTTTCGCGGCTTCACGCCGAGCGACCTGTCTCCGAGGAACAGTTCCACCTCCTCGCAGTTCGAGTACACCTTCACCATCTTCGGCTCGCCCGGCTTGCCCCAGCGTATCGGCCATGTGTGCCCGTAGATGTGCACCATCGGCTCCTCGGCCCAGTACGACTGAAAGACGAAGTACGACTCCTTCTTCGTCAAGTCGCGCTCGACGACGCCCTTCTGATTGATTCGCGGCAAGGGATTTTCGACGCGCAGCGGTGTTGTGAAGTCCTTGAAGATCCACTGCGCCGCGCCCGTCAGCCACGCCTGCGCCTCCTGCACCTTCAAATGCCAGTCGAAAAGATTGCACGCATACGTCTCGCTCCAGTCGCCGTCGACGGACACGCGCGGAATTCCTCCGGTGGGCAGGTAATCGAGCCCGCGCTCGTCGGCTCCTTTCCCCGGCGTGATCTGCGCGTTCACCGTGTCAGGCGTCTCGCTGTGCCGCCGCGCGTGGCTGTCCGCGCCCCACTCCATATGAATGAAGCGCGGCACCAGCGCCGCCTGCTTCTTCAGCTCCGACTCATACTCGGTGTACAGCCCGCGATACCATCCGGCCCAGATCGACGGCGAGTACACATCCGGAATGTCGCGCGCAAAATCGCAGCGCCGAAAGCTGGTCAGCCGCGTCGGGTCCTGCTGGTGCGCCATGTCGCGCAGCTCCGTCATGAACGCGCGAATCGCATCCTTGTTCACCGATGGATACTCGGTCGGCCAGTCGTCCTCGTTGCCCAGGCTCCACAAAATGATGCTGGGATGATTGCGATGCTGATCGATCATCGTGGTCAGCTTGTTCTTCGCCATCTGCTGCCACGCGTCGTCGCCGATGCCACTTCGGCACCATGGCAGCTCCTCCCACACCAGAATCCCGAGCTCGTCGCAGAGATCGAGCACCAGCCGCGACTGCTGATAGTGCGCGAGACGAATGAAGTTCGCGCCCATCTCCTTGATCATCTGGAACTCTCGGCGCGTGATGTCATCGGGAATCGCGGCCGCGTATCCCGCGTGGTCCTCATGGCGATGCGTTCCGCGCAGCAGCAGCCGCTCGCCGTTCAGCTTGAACGGCCCATGCTCGACGAACTCGGTGTGGCGCACGCCAAATCTCTCACTGATCGTGCTGTTCGATCCGTTGCCCGTGAGCGTCAGCGTGCACGTGTAGAGTTGCGGATGCGATGTTGACCAGAACACCGCATCCGGCAGATAGACGCTGACCACATCTTGTTCGCTCGCGGATAACTGCAAGCTGTGCATCGACTGATGCACGATCCTGCCATTCGGATCGGTGATCGCAACTGCAGCGCGGCACGGCTGCGCAGTCTGCCCCGGAGCGTACGTTCGCAACGAGACACGTGCCTTGGGCTGCTTCGTCTCCGCATCCGTCACCGTGATGTGCAGCGCCTCGATCGCCACCGCCGGCACATATACAAGCTCCACGTGCCGGTACAGACCGCCGTAGAGCGAAAAGTCCGAGAAGTCGCTCGGAATCGTATCCATGCGGCGCGAGTTGTCGCACAACACCGCGACGGGAACGCCCTTGGCTGCGTCCTTCGCACTTTGCTTCAACGCGCTCATTGCGTCCGTGATGTCGACGACGAACTCGTCGTAGCCGCCCCTGTGCTCCATCAGCTTTTCTTCGCCGACGAAGACAGTCGTCACCTGTCCCGCGCCCCAGAAGTGCAGCAGCGTTCGCCCATTCGCGAACGGATTCTTCGGCTGAAGCCATGTTCGATACCATCCCGGCCCGCGATAGTACGGGACGTCCGGATCGCATCCATCCATCGCGTTGAAGCAGTGCGGCATTGCGACCTTTTCAAACACGGCGAGCTCGTTGCTGTGCCAGACCTCCCACGGTCCGCCGAGCGGCCCCTTGAAGAACTCCCACCCGTCGCTCAGCCGCAGCGGCGCCAGCGGTTCGTCCGTGCCCGGCGGCACGCTCACGGCCCGCGCCACCGAGGGCGCAATCTGCATCGCCGCGGCCGCGCCGACAGCCTTCATTCCGCCTGCGAGAAAGCTCCTTCGACTTAGTTCGAACACCGTCCTTAATCCTCCGGAGCTCAAAGCATACAGAACCGCGAGCGAGCGAGTCAGCAGATTCGCGAGCCAGCCGCTGCCAACCCCGTCCCCGGCGAACCGCCGGCTTGTTATCCCGCCGACCCGCTGTCCAGGTATATACTCAAACTACGACAGCTCTGGTCGTATATCTGTCGGGAAGCAGGCCGCGATGGCGCTGAGCGATATGCGAGTTGGACAATCCGGAATTCTCGAAGCCGTCGAACTGCCCGAAAAGGTTAGCGACCACCTTGCGCACCTCGGTTTCCTTCCCGGAGCGAACGTCGAGGTTCTGCGCCGCGCGCCGGCCGGCGACCCAACGGTCTACCGGATTGATGGCGTAGAGGTTGCCCTGCGCAAAGAGACCGCACGCCACATCACCGTCGAACTGGCAGCGGCGGCCGGAACCAGATAATGGACTGCTGCACACCGACATCGTCCGTAGCGATCGCCGAGGCGCCGGTCGAATCTTCCGGATCGCCCTCGAACGGCTCCCGGTCGCGCACCGGCCGCATCCGCACCATCGCGCTCATCGGCCCGCCCAACTGCGGCAAGTCCACCCTCTTCAATCGCCTCACGGGTATGCGCCAGAAGGTCGCCAACTATCCCGGCGTGACGGTCGAGCACCACTCCGGCACGATGAAGAGCTTTGGCCGGCCGGACCTGACGCTGATCGATCTTCCCGGCATCTATTCGCTCGCGACGTACTCGGAAGACGCGCGTGTTGCCGTCGATGTGCTGAAGGGCAACATGCACGGCGTGCCCGCGCCGGATGCCGTGCTGCTGGTGCTCGACTGCATGCACCTGAACCGGCAGCTGATGCTCGCGGCGCCGATTCTGAGCCTCGGCTTGCCGACCCTTGTGCTGCTGAACATGAGCGACCTGCTCGAAGCGCGCGGCGGCAAGATCGATTCGCTGGCACTGGCGCATGAACTCGGTCATCCGGTTGCACTGATCAGCGCGGCCAAGGGAACCGGCATGGATCTGATCCGGAACTTTCTGCAGCAGTTCGGAGAGTTTCCGCTGACGCGTCCCGGCTCCGCTCGCCTGCCCATCCTGCAAAGTCCGGCGTCGTGCCGCAAGTGGGCCAGCCAGGTTTCGACGCGCAGCCAGTTCGAGGAGCCAGATTCGCCACTGTGGACGCGGCGGCTGGATGCGGTGCTGCTGCATCGCATCTGGGGCCCGATCATCTTTGTCGTCGTCGTCGTTGCGGTCTTTCAGGTCGTCTTCTCGATCGGCCAGCCGCTTTCGGACGGAATGGGCAATGTGCTGACGCATGCCGGCGCGTGGGCTTCCAACGCGTTGCCGGATAACTGGATCCGGGCGCTGCTGCGCGACGGCGTGTGGAACGGCGTGCAGGCGGTGCTCGTCTTCCTGCCGCAGATCTTGCTGCTGTTCCTCTTCATCGGCATTCTGGAAGACTCAGGTTATCTTGCCCGCGCGGCGCTGATTGCCGATCGCGTGATGCGCGCCATCGGCCTGAACGGCAAGGCGTTCATTCCGCTGCTGTCGGCGTATGCGTGCGCCGTCCCCGCGATCATGGCGACGCGCACGATCGAAAACAAGCGCGAGCGGATGGCTACGATTCTCATCGCGCCGTTCATGACGTGCTCGGCGCGGCTGCCCATCTACACGCTGATCATCGCCGCGTTCATTCCAGACCGCTATATCCTCGGCCACATCCTCGGCCTGCGCGCTTCGGTGATGCTGGGCCTGTATGCGCTCGGCTTTCTGGCGGCGCTGGTGACGGCGCGGCTGTTGAACTCGCGCGTGATGAAGGCATCGTCGGCGCCGTTCGTGCTGGAGCTTCCGCAGTACCGCTGGCCCACGCCGCGTTCGCTGGTGCTGCGGCTGTACGATCGCGGCAAGCTGTTCACGAAGAAGGCCGGGACGATCATCCTGGCCTGCACTTTCGTCGTGTGGCTGCTCAGTGTGCTGCCGGTGCACGGCGGCAACTTCTCGGCGCTTTCCTCAAGCGTTATCGCGCACATCGGCCGCTTCATCGCGCCGGTGCTGCATCCGCTGGGCTTCGACTGGAAGATCGGCATTGGGCTGTTGAGCTCGATTGTGGCGCGCGAGGTGATTGTCGGCACGCTGGGCACGCTGTACGGTGTTGATCCGGCGACGCACGCGGCCAGCCTGCAGACCGCGTTGCATCACGACCTGACGATGGGCGGAGCGATCGCGCTGGTGGTGTTCTTCGCATTTGCGATGCAGTGCACCTCGACGCTGGCGATAGTACGTCGCGAGACGAACAGTTGGAAGTGGCCCGCAATTCAGTTTGCATATATGACGGTCGTGGCATACGTCGGCGCGCTCGTCACAAATCAATTGTTTCTGCATTTCTTCTAGACAAACGTATAACCTGGCGTATTTTGCTTTACGGCAAGATTTTTTGAACAGCTGCCGGACAACATCATTTCGCTCCATCGGCGTATGCTCTTGGGTAGCGAACTCAGAACGAACGGCCGGGACATCTGTGTTTCCGGCAATGTGCCCGAGGCGAAAAGGAACTCGCCGGGCGAACTCCAAAACTCCAGCAGAGATGCCCCGGGGGCGTCTCCGCCGCAAGAGGAAGATGGAGGAAGTGCCGTGTTCAACATTGAAGAGCTTAAGCAATTTCCCTTGATGTCCTGTCTGCCGGAGTCGCAGCTGCAGCGCATTGCGCGGACGGCGGCGGACATACGGCTTAACGAGGGCGAGTGGCTGATCCGCGAAGGCGAGCAGCCGTGGTTTTACATGTGTATCGAAGGATCGTTCGATGTGCTGAAGTACATCACCGGCCGGGAGCAGGTGGTGAACCGCTATAAAGCCGGCGATTTCTTCGGCGAGGTCCCGCTGCTGCTGGGATCGGCGTCGATCGCTTCGCTGCGCGCGAAGGAACCATCGCGGGTGATGAAGCTGGACGGCGTGCAGTTCAAGGAGCTGCTGGACAGCTCCAAGGAATGCCGCGCGCTGGTGATGGAGACGATGTCCAGCCGCCTGAACATGATCCAGGACCGGATGGTGGACATTCCTGTCTCGCGCGTGCTCGTGGTCGGCTCGCAGTATGACACCGACTGCCGCGACATTCGCAGCTTCCTTTCGCTGAATCACATTCCGTATGAGTGGGTCGATCGCGAGCGCGAGCCGGAGCGCGTGCCGGCGTGCATGCCAAAGGACCGGACGGGACCTTCGGTGGTGGTCGACCAGGCGTTCTGCGTAGGGCAGCCGCCGACGGTGCGCAAGGTGGCGGCGGCGCTGGGCTACCGCACGGAGCCGCGCAAGGATACGTACGACGTAGTTGTGGTGGGCGCGGGACCGGCCGGATTGGCGGCCGCGGTGTATGGCGCGTCCGAGGGGCTGAACGTGCTGCTGATCGAGCGTACGGCGGTCGGCGGACAGGCCGGGACGTCGTCGCGCATTGAGAACTACCTGGGCTTTCCGAGCGGGATCTCCGGCGATGATTTGAGCGACCGCGCGCTGCGCCAGGCGGAGTACTTCGGCACGGACATTGTGCTGACGCGCGAGGTGCAGAATATCGAGCCGATTGAAGGCGGATGGTGCGTGGAGTTCGACGGCGGAACCCGTGTGAGCACGCGCTCGGTGGTGCTGGCGACGGGCGTGGAGTGGCGCAGGCTGGAGGCGGAGAACATCGACCGGTTCCTAGGGCGCGGCGTGTTGTACGGCGCATCCCGGATGGAGGCGCCGACGGTGATCGGCAAGGATATCTTCATCGTGGGCGGAGGCAACTCGGCCGGGCAGGCGGCGATGTTCTTTTCCGGCTACGCGAACAGTGTGACGGTGCTGGTGCGCGGCGCGGGGCTGAAGCTGACGATGTCAAGCTACCTGATCGACCAGATCAACGCGCGTCCGAACATCACGGTGGAGCCGTATACGCGCGTGGTGTCAGTGGGCGGCGAGCACTCGCTGGAGACGATCTGCACGGTCACGGGCAATGAGCCGGCGCGCACGCGCGAGGCGGATGCGCTGTTCGTGATGATTGGAGCGAACGCGAAGACCGACTGGCTTCCGGACGGGCTGGAGCGCGACGAGCTCGGATACGTGTGCACGGGACGCGACCTTCCGGAGTGGGCGCATCGGGAACGCAGCCCGTACCCGCTGGAGACGAACCTGCCGGGAATGTTCTGCGTGGGCGATGTGCGGCACGATTCGATCAAGCGCGTTTCAAGCAGTGTGGGCGAGGGCAGCATGGCGATCGCGTTCGTCCACCAGTACCTGGCGCTGCCGGAGGCGGCGGCGCAGGTGGCGGCTGCGGCGGACTGACGCTGAGCTGGAGCTCTTTATCGTTTGCTTCCGCAAACGACACCCCACCCGGGTGTTGTGGGGCGGCGGTTCGGTTGACCGTCAGGCGGGTGGGCCGGCGACCCAGGCGCCGTTTTCCTTGTGGCGGTTGAGGGTGGTCATGGCGTCGCGCTCGGCGGCTTGAATCTGGGCCTGACACTTGTCGGTGGGCGTGTTGTCCGTGGACTGGATGTGGCAGGACGAGATCTGGAAGACGATGTCCTTCATGGCGGCGGCGACCTCTTTTTCGTGGTCGCTGGAGGCCATGTTGGTGAGGTTTTCCGACGCGGAGCGAAGCTGCTGCATGGGACCGGCGATGTGATCGTTGTCGGCCTTGATGTCGACGGCGATGGCGTCGTCGATGACGACCTGCGCGGCGGAGATGAAGGTCTGGCTGAGCGGGGGCTCGGGGCTGACGCCGGGAGGGCCCTGCTGGGCGGGCGCACCGGAAACGGCCAAGAGAGCTGGCAGGAAGAGAGCGGCTGCGTTCATCGGACCTCGCTTTCTGATTGTGGGGTGGCAACGTAGCTCTGCCGATTCGACGCGCGGCTGAGAGCGATGTGAGATTTTATCGTTTGCTGCCGCAAACGATACCCCAGCCTTTCACGATGGAACTGTGAAAGGGTAGGCCAGCCGGCAGCTAGCCATCGGGCAGTTAGCAATCCGGGGCCCTGGCGTTAGGTGGCCTTGCGCTGGAAGGCGGTCTTCTTGGCGACGTTGTTGCGGGGCTTGGCGGCCGAGGTGGAGTCGGCGGCGTGGGCGGCGGTGTTGTTGGCCTGGGCGGCGGCTTTTTCACGCAGCGCGGCGAGCTTCTGGGCCTTGGGGCCGAGGCCGGTGAGCTTGGGACTGGGTGGCTTCGGGATGAAGTTGCTCATGCGGAATATGGTCTCATGTTCGCCGGCGGCCGAGGCCTGGAGGTCTATGGTGAGGTTCCCGGCGGCGGAGGGTTGCGGCCCGGGGTGATGCGTGCGGGCCGGGGGCCGGGCGTCGGCCGGTTCGGTTGCGGGCTGTTCGGCTTTTTGGCGGTCGTGCTCTTCGAGCTGCTCGAGGAAGCGCTGGGCGGATCCGATGGGTTCGTCGGCGTGGAGCTCGGCGGGTGGGGCGAGGAGGCCGTAGTCGGGGTCGTGGGTGATTTCGGTGACGATCTCCTCGGGTGCGTTTTCTTCGACTTGACGGCTTTTCTTCAAGTTGAGGCTTGCGATCTGGAGGCCGTAGAGCAGAAGCCCGGCGCGGCGAGAGTCGATCTCGTTGGAGGCGATCCTTTGGAGCACCTGGCCGAGAGCGAGCTGAATGGAGCTGGGGTCTTCAGGCACGGGGAGGGTGAAGGCGGATTGCTTTCGGTTGGTGCGGGGCGCGTGCCGCCGGTGCTGCGAGGATGCGGGGCGGCGGGTGGTGTGGTGGTAGAAGCAGAAGGGTTCGTGGCCGCCGGGCGAGCGAAGGGTGGGGCTGCCGCAGCGGCGGCCGTCGGTGAAGATGTGGCGGCACTGGAACCTCACCCCAGCGAACGAGTTCGCCGGGGACTCCGCGTCGATGGGTTCGG